>WNGB01021921.1_pt1 | contig 15914 bp, 12 predicted proteins | sample 5400681 | NCBI WGS metagenome assembly WNGB01 (sample SAMN13153367, study PRJNA577476) | soil metagenome | isolation source: 115 cm soil or saprolite under grassland replicate 2 | place: USA:California | collected 2016-06-15 | reverse complement strand
CCTTGCGGCGAGCAGATACGGCACCGGCTGTCCCGCGCCGGCAACCGCCGCCTCACCCACGTCCTCTACATCGCCGCCATCGTCCAGATCCGCCACGACACCCCCGGCCGCGCCTACTACCGGCGCAAGCTCGCCGAGGGCAAGACCCCGCTGGAGGCCCTGCGCTGCCTGAAACGACGACTGTCCGACCTCGTCTACCGCCAGCTCGTCACCGACGCTGCGGCCGCCGCCCCGCACACGACCGCCGCCGACCAGGCGGGCCCGGGAGGGCACCCGGGGACGGCAACAGATCACTCCAGCGTGGCCGACCCAACCCCGACGGCCGGCTCTTCGGACAGGCCACAGCCCGGACCCGCACCCGCCACGCTACCCCCCACCCAACCCCCAGCTTCCCCGGCAGCCGCCCCCCGCGCCGGCGCGCCCGAGGCGTCAACGTGGAGCGCCCCACCGGACGGACGTTGACGCCGACCAAGCGCCGGCGCACCCTTCCACGGCCGAGGAAGCCAGCCTTGACATAGAGGGGAGCCAGATGAGGATGGGCACCGCGGCTGACCCGCTGTGGCCGCCCGGTGCGGTGATTGCATGATTGTGGGTGGTGGACGCCGGGTGCGGCATGGGTGGGCGGCGGTTGGATCTGCACGACCGGCACATCCGGTTCAGGCTGCGCGCGCACCAGTCGAGCTGGCTGGCGGTCCTCGATCCGAATCACCTGCTGTTCCTGTGCGCGACCAGAGTCCTTCTCGCCACTCTGAACAATCTCGCCGTTCCCGACGTGCACCGCATCCGCCGACTCGCCTGAGCACCGACCACGCTCGCCACGGTCCACGAGACGGAAGGTAAGCAATGGAGGCTTCGCCGGACGACCCCGGCATCCTGTGGGACAGGTGGGCGGACAGTTACGACGACTTCCACGGAGCCGGCGATGCCGACGCCATCGTGACGTTCCTGACCACCCGCAGCCCGGGCCCCCGCTATCTAGACGTGGGCGTCGGAACGGGACGGATCGCTGTACCGCTGGCCTGCACCTCGCTGGCCGTGCAGCGTTGGTGCTGGTCGACATCTCGCTGGTCGGCCCGGTGACCGCGACCACCGCCGCCTGGTTCGTCGCGCAGACCCGCGACGTCACCCCGTGCCGAGGAAGCCGACCGTGCAGCCAGGCTGATCCCGATCGAGGTACCTCGATGAGATTCACCAGACCTGCGCCCGGCAACCGGTCCCACGACCGTCCAGTGAGCAGGTGACATCGCGGTGCCCCCCAAGGAGGCGTCACCGCGAACCACCTCCACCTGCCTGGGCAGGGAGGACGATGTGGTGAGGATCTGACGCCTGGAGAGGTGGAACGGCGATGGGTGAGGTGCTGGCGACGCCGGCGTGCCTGCTCGGGCTGCTCGGCCCGTGGGGACGCTTTCAACCTGGCGAATTGAGGCTGGCCGATGGGCTGGTGACGTTCACGCCCGACCATCGAGGTGATGGTGGGGGGCGGCGCCCGGCTCAGATTCACCTGCCCTGTTCAGCGTCCCGGCCAGTCAGGTGAGGGTGCGGTTCCCGCGGCTGTACTTCGGGCTGGGCCTGCAGTTGATCGTCCAAGGCAAGCGGCGCCGGTTCTGGTTCGTGGGGCTGAGCTCTGCCGCCGGCGAAGGGACCATGGACGGCCAGACAATCGTCGCTGGCAATCAGTTCGACATGAAGGACATCAAGCCTGCCCGGACGATCACTCGCCAGTGGCGGTCAGCGTTGGAACACGCGCGGACCTGATCCGCCGCGCAAGGCCGACGCCGCGTTTCGCACGGGTCGCCCACCCACCGTGTCCGAACTCATCACGCCGACCGCCCCACGCGCGAGCGGGTCGCGGCTTCTTGTTCGCACGGCCGCTCCGCGGCAGATGTGCGCATTTGATCATCGCGTGCCGGCACCCCCAGTGCCGAATCCGCCATGCCCGGCGAAACCGCATCCTGTGGGAGGGCAGGAAGGCGCGCCGTGCCCTCGGCCGATCACCAAGAGTCCCTGGATGGGAGGTCATCGTGGTCGTTGCGCGAGGTAGCCGCCGAGCGCTACGGCGTCTATTCGGGTGGCCAGGAAGGTGCGGAGGGCGTCGACCGGCGAGCAGACGATCGGCTCGCTGTCGTTGAACGAGGTGTTGAGGACCAGAGGCACGCCGGTCAGGTCGGCGAACGCCGAGATCAGCTGGTAGTAGCGCGGGTTGTCCGCGGCATCGACGGTCTGGATCCGGGCGGTGCCATCGACATGGAGCACCGCCGGGATGCGGTGTGCCTTGTCCGGCCGGGCCGGGCAGCTGAACAGCATGGAGGCATACGCCCGCGACGGGCGGCCCAGCTCGAACCAGGCCGACGCCTCCTCGGCCAGCACGCTCGGCGCGAACGGCCGGAAGTCCTCCCGGTGCTTGACCTTCCGGTTGAGCGTTTCGCGGATGCCTGGGTCGCGGGGGTCGGCGAGCAGCGAGCGGTTGCCGAGCGCGCGGGGTCCGAGCTCCAGCTGGTCCTGGAACCAGCCGACCACGGCGCCGTGGCCAGCAGCCGAGCCACCGCGCCGGGCAGGTCGGGCGGTCGGCGGGCCTGCAGGCCGGCCGCCTCGACCGCGGCCAGGATCTCCTCGTCGCTGTAGCCGGGCCCCAGGTAGGTGGTCGTGGGGCCGGTGTGCGCGCCCGCCTGCCCGGTGTGCGCGACATGCAGCGCGGCGCCGACCGCGGTGCCGCCGTCGTGCGGAGCTGGCGGCACGTAGGTCTGCTGGAACGGGCCGCGCTCCTTGACCTGGTAGTTGGCGACGCAGTTCAGCGCGACACCACCGGCCAGGCAGAGGTTGCGGCTCGGGTGCAGCCCATGCAGGTGCTCGGCGAGCCGCAGCATCGTCCGGTTGGTCGCCTCCTGCAGCGCCGCGGCCACATCGGCTGCCGCGGCTGGATCGGCCCGCCGCGCCGCGCCGGCCCGAGCAGCCGCTCCAGCGGCTCAACGTCCGGCGGCCGGAACCGCAAGATGTCCGGGTCGGTGCCGAACAGCGGCCCGTCCGGGTAGACGAACTTGCCGAAGGCCTCGGCGTGAACGCCGGCGTCCCCGTACCCGGCCAGACCCATCACCTTGCTCGCGTCGTACTCGGAGAAACCGAGGTAGGCCGACAGCTTCTCCCACAGGAAGCCGATCGAGTTCGGGAACAGCACTTCCTGCAGCTTGGTCAGTCGACCGCCGGCGCCGGCGAACAGCACCGTGGTCGCCGCCTCGCCGATGCCGTCGGCGACCAGCACCGCCGCGGACTCGAAGCCGGATGGGTAGTAGGCCGAGGCGGCATTCGCGACATGGTGCGGCACCCAGCGGATCCGCCCGCCGACGTCCAAGCCGAGCAGGGCCGACAGCCGTCCGGGAACCCGGTCCAGCGCGGCCAGGAAGGTCATCTCCCCGTCCAGGCTGCCCCAGCCGCCGGGCACGCTACACGGGTCCGGCCGGAACAACTGCCTGCGCAGCATCGGGTCGTACGAGTACGCCACCGCGTCGAGCTCGCCGCCGGTGACGGCCGCCTGCTGCAGGCAGAAGGCGATGGCCTCGACCGGCAGATCGTCGGCCCTGGCCGGCCGGTCCGGCTTGCCGTGCTTGCGGCGGTTGAACCGCTCCTCCTCGGCGGCGGCGAGCACGCGTCCATCCCGGACCAGCGCCGCGGAGGACTCGTGGTACACGGAGTTGACCCCCAGCACGATCATGCGATGGCTCCCTCGATGCCAGCCGATCCAGCGACCGGCCTGCTCACCGGATCGCACAGTGTCAGAACGCCATGGGTCCGGGTGATGACGAGCGGGGCATCCCGCGCCCTTGCCGGCTGTTGCCGGCCGGCGAATCGGCGGGCACACCGAACTGCTGCGGCCCGAGCTTGCGCGGTTCGCCGGGCTGCCCGCACCGGCCTACCTGCCGGGTCCGCCGGTCTGGCTGGATGCCGCGACGCCCGGCTATGTGGTGGCGGCGTGCGCGAGCAGCTTGTTCCACCAGGTGGTCATGGCGTCGATCGCCTGCTCGGCGCCGGCGAGGACCTCGGCCCGGTCGACCGGCCCGCCCTCGCCGCCGCCGGTCGGCTCGGTGGGGGATGGGTCCACGAACACGCCAAGCTCGTCCTTGTGGCTCTGCTCCACCCCGTCCAGATGCATGTCGTGGAACGCCTTGATCGTGCTGGGCTCCCAGTCGTACCCGCGGCGGGCACACACCTCACGGGAGATCGCCCAGAAGACCTCATGCTCGAAGATGGCCGCGGTCTCCGTCGCGTACAAGGCACCCAGCGCGGTCGAGGCACCCGCCGTCGTCAACCTTCCTATCGTGTCGAGGAACTCGGTCGTCGGCGTGAACTCCACCCGCCTGGCCACGTCGCTACCGATCTCAGCCAGGCCCTTCCGGTAGATGGCCGCGTGGCCGCTCTCCTCCTGAAAATTGCGCCGCAGCTCGGCCGAGACGCCCCGGTTCGCCAGCCGCTCAGTGGTGGTGGCCGCCGCTGCCAGAAACCCGGGGTTGCTGACCGAGAACTGAAAATGCTCCAGCATCAGCCACTCCAGCGCTACATCCGACAGGCCGCTCAGGTCCCGCAACTGCGCCTTCACCCTCGAGGTGAAGCGGTCGTTCCGCTCGTCGATCGCCGTCGTCAGCCTGACCGTCTCCGTCATCTCGCCGTCCTCTCCCCGATGCGCCGAGCCCGGGATCGAACTCCGATGTGTCCGGTAAGCCCTCACCCAGCCTCCGACGACAGGCCAGTACTGTCAACACCCGATATGTCCGGGACTTCCGGTTGCTGGCACCGCCGGCGTCTCCACACGGCAGGCCAGGCCGACCGGGATCAGCCCGCGCCGCAGCACGACGCTCAGCGCCGTCCGCAGCGTCGCCCACCCGGCAGCCCGCGATCTGCCGACGGCGGTAACTGCCTGACCTGAGAACGCCCAACGTCATCGCGGCGAGTGAGCGCGTTCGCTGAGTGGTCGCCCGCCGGCGGGCAGCTGGCGGCGTCAACGGAACCTTCGGTTGGCTACCGACCGTGTCCAATTGGCGATGCGCTGACGCCAGCAGCCGACGACCGGGAGGCGGCAGATGCGGATGTCCGTCTAAGCTGATCGACGCTGATCCGCGAGGACGGCAGGTTCGGTCGCTGCCCCGGAGTCCTTATGGACGAACGCGGATGATCGTCTTGCCCTTGATCCGCTCTGTGGGGTTGAGGGCCGCGACGGCGTGGTCGAGGGTCGCGACGTTGCCGATGTTCGTCCGCAGCCGTCCGTCCCGCACTCGCTGGACGATCTCACTCAGTTGGGCGCGGTCGGACTCGACAACGAAGTCGATCGCTAGTCCGTCGGCGGGCCGCGCTTCGGTCGGCCCGACGATGGTCACCAGCGTTCCTCCGGCTCGGATCAGGCCTGCGGACCGCGCCCCGATGTCGCCGCCGATGACGTCGAATACCAGGTCGACTTCGCCGACGTCTTCCAGGGCGTCGTTGTCGAGATCGATGAACTCCTGCGCGCCGAAGTCGAGCGCGGTCTGACGGCCGGCAGCGCGCCCGGTACCGATGACATACGCGCCGGCCTCGCGTGCGAGCTGCGTCACCATCGAACCGACTGCGCCGGCCGCGCCGTGCGCGAGGACGCTCTGCCCCGCTTGAAGCCGGCCGTGCTCGAACAGTCCCTGCCACGCGGTCAGGCCCGAGATCGGCAGGCTCGCGCCCACCGTGAAGTCGACGTCGCCCGGCAGCGGCGCGAGGTTGCGTGCCTCGACGGCCACATACTCCGCCAGGGTGCCGTCGCGATGCCAGTCGGTGAGGCCGAACACTCGCTGTCCCACCGACAGTCCCGTCGTGCCATAGCCGAGGGAGCTGACCACTCCCGCCAGCTCGTGCCCGGGGATCGACGGTGTTCGGTCACGGTCGGCGCGATCGGTCCAGGTCGAGGGCCACTCCATCTCAGTCGGGACGAATCCCGACGCATGAACCTGAACGATGACGTCGTTTATCGCAGCCGGCGGCTCGGGCCTCTCCGCCAGCGTCATCCCGGCCGTTCCCGCGGCCTGATCCGTCACCACAATCGCCTTCATCCCGGAGCCTCCTTGTAGCCAGTCGCTCTCGACCTCGAACACTGAAGTAGCGCGCGACCTGAGCCCGGCTGCTCTCGGCTATGAGGGCGCGCAACTCGCCGCGTCATCGCAACCCTTGCCCTCGCGTTGGTAACCACGCTACGACGAGCACTGACGGCGCTCGCACATCGGCAGATGGGTTGGTGGGTCGTCGCCAGCCTGCGGCCGCCGTGTCTCTGCCTGCCCAAACGCGCGCTCGGCTACACCAGCCTCGGATACCGCGACCCGCGACGACTCTGAGCCGGATCGCGTGCTTGGCGCCGGGGGCGATCGTGAAGACGCGGCGGTGCTCGAGGATGCCGACCGCTCCTGCGGGCCGGGAACAGGTGTCGTCGAGTTCTTCAACGCCAAGATCAGGAGGTAGCCGGACCGCAGGGCCCGGACGGTACTGTGGGCCAGTGCCAGCGGAGTGGACGGGTGCGCGCGAATACCTGGAGCGGACGGCGGTCAGGTCCTCGTTGCCGGCTGGCTGTAGCGCCGGTCGCGCCTGCGCCGCCCGCCGCCTCTGTCCCTGGAGCAACCGGCAAGGCCGATGGCAGGGGGAGTCGAGGATCTCCTGGCTCCGGAGGCCGACCGGGTGGCCCATGGGCGCGAGGCGGGCGCCCGCACTGACGGTGTCCTAGCCTGATGGCGAACCACACCCGGGAGGCGGCCATGAGCACCACTGACGTCCCCGGCGGCGTCGCGACCAGCGGCGCGAGCGGCGCGAGCGCGTGGAAGGTCGAGCTGAAGCTCGAAGCCGTCGTCGTCCCGGTAGCCGACGTGGACCGGGCGAAGGCGTTCTACGCGGGCCTCGGATGGCGGCTGGACGCCGACTTCGCCTTCGACAACGGCTTCCGGGTCGTCCAGTTCACCCCGCCAGGCTCACCCAGCTCGGTCCAGTTCGGTACGAACATCACCTCGGCGGCACCAGGCTCGGCTCAGGGCCTCTACCTGGTCGTCTTCGACATCCGGGCCGCTCGCGACGACCTCGCGGCCCGCGGCGCGCAAGTCAGCGAGGTGTTCCACCCCGCGACGCCGGGCGCCCAGTTCCAGCCAGACGGCGCCAACGGACGCGCAAGCGGCCCGGCGGCAGACCGCGCCAGCTACGGCTCCTTCGCCACCCTCAGCGACCCCGACGGCAACCGGTGGCTACTGCAGGAGGTCACCACACGGTTGCCCGGCCGCGTCGACCCGGCCGAAACGACGTACTCCTCGGCCAACGACCTGGAACAAGCCTTGGTACGCGCAGCCGCCGCCCACGGCGAGCACGAGAAGCGCACCGGAGGGCCCGATGAGAACTGGCCAGCCTGGTACGCCCGGTACATGGTCGCCGAACAGGCCAGCGACGAACTGCCTTCGTGACAGGAGTGCACATGGCCACAATCCATCTGGTACAGACGACCAGCGCGACACCCGAGCAGTTCCTCGCCGGGCTCATCGACTTCGGGCCCGGCCGGTCGAAGGTGTTCGGCAACAGCGCCGACGGATACCTCAAGGTGCACGACCAGGGCCCGGGGTACGCCGATGTCACCGAGGGCTCGCGCGGAATCTGGGAGCGCCTGCGCTACGACTGGTCCGATCCCAACCGCGTCGTACTCACCACCACCGACTCCAACATCTGGGGCGGCCGCTCTGGCCACACCTACACGTTCACTCGCAGGCCCGACGGGACGACCGGGGTGGACGTCGTTGTGGTGCGCGAGGGCAAGAACCTCAAGGGCCGGTTGCTGGCGCCGGTGGTCGGGATCGCCGGCAAGGGCGTGCTGGGAAAGGCGCTGGCGAACACCGCCTGGTCGGGATCGCCGGCAAGGGCGTGCTGGGAAAGGCGCTGGCGAACACCGCCCGGGCCATCGAAGCGCAGCACGCCGGGACGGGCTCGGCAGAAACCGCATAGCCGCGAAGGCCACCCAACGCGAACTGACCCCGGGGCGCTACGTGAGAGGCGGACATCTAGTGCGTTCCGACATTGTCCCCGGGAGCAACATTCGAGAAGGCCCCTCGGATATGTCCGGGAGTATTACCGATGCCGAATTGGTCGGCGAGCGCCCAGCGGCATGGGCATGCTCCGCGCGCGGTGCGGCATGGGCGGACGGATGCGCTCTGCGAGGCAGGCAGGTACGGACCAGCGAGCCGCCGGTGTACCTTCATTCCTCAGAATCGACACGCCGAGGTACGGCACCGTTCGTCAAAGCCTCGGCCCGCAGTCTTGGACGGGGATGGTGGCGGCCGATCTACTGCGTTCCAGCCGGGACGGTGACCAGTTCCACTACTACTGGGGCGCGCGGCACGCGCTTGCGCTGCTCCGTCCCGGTACCGACTTGGTCGCGATCTCGGTGGAGGGGTCCTCCTCGGGCGACGCAGCGGGCGGCGGTGCCGGCGAGCAGGTCATCGATCTGGCCGACTACTACGGGTCTGCGGTGCTCGCGAAGGCGGACCGGGTGGTCTACCGCCAGCTGAAGCACTCCACTACGCGTCCCAACGAACCGTGGTCCGCGTCCGGCCTGGTCAAGACCCTCATCGGATTCGCGGACAAGTTCAGGCAGGTGCGCGATGAGCTTCCTGGCGCCGAGGACCGTCTTCAGTTCGAGTTCGTCTCCAACCGGCCGCTCGGTGCATCCGTCCGGCAGGCGCTGGACGAGCTCGCCTTGGGGTCCGACAGCGCGGGTAGAGACGCTGCTTACCTCCGCAGGAAGCTCGGCTTCGGGGCCGACCGAGCGGGTGAGGCGCTGTTCTGTGGCCTCGTCGTCGTTGACGACACGGCACTGGACCTGTTCCGTCTGGAGCAGGCCTTAGGGATAGACGTGCGGATGTACCTGCCCGGATCGGCAGGTGGCGAGGCTTCCCGGCTCAAGGAGATCGTGGAGCGGCGGGCGACCTCGTTGGAGAAGGATCAGACGATCACCCGCGCCACGGTGCTCTCTGCTCTGGGTGCAACCGACGACCAGATGTTCCCGGCGCCGAACCTCATCCGCCCGCCGGACGAACTGGTCCCCACCGAGAGCGCGTCGAGGGTCGCCGCCGAGCTGGCCGGTCCTGCCATGCGCACCGGGATCGTTCACGCGGGTGGGATCGGAAAGTCGGTCTTCGCGGCTCATTTCGGTCGCCGGCTGCCGGACGGATCGCTCACGCTGGTCTACGACTGCTTCGGCGACGGCGGGTACCGCCGGTCCAGCAGTCCTCGGCACGCGCACCAGCAGGGGCTGGTTCAGCTTTCCAACGAGCTCGCCGCGCAGGGACTGTGCGACCCGCTTGTCCCGCTCAGTACGGCGTCCTCCAGCGATTACATGAAGGTCTTTCTCGTTCGGGTTCAGAGGGCTGCGGGGATTCTTGCCGAGACACGGCCGGACGCCCTGCTGGCGCTCGTGATCGACGCGGCCGACAACGCCGTGATGGCCGCGGCGGAGATGGGGGAACGCACCTTCGTCACCGACCTGCTCACAGAGGAGTACCCGCCTAATGTCCGGGTAGCGCTCTTGTGCCGTACGGAGCGGATTGACTTGCTCAAGCCGCCTCCGGCGACGCCCCGGTTCGAGCTGGCCGGGTTTGAGCTGGCCGACACCAGACAGCGCGTTGAGTCCGTCTACGGCCCGGTGTCGGGAGCAGACGCCGAGGAGTTCCATCGACGCACGAGCGGCAATCCCCGGATTCAGACCGTCGCGCTGGAGACCTCCGCCGGGGAAGGCCTCGAGTCCTGCCTTCGAGCGCTCGGTGAGCCCCAGCCAGGGCAGTCGGCGTCCGCTCAGCTGGACAGCATGCTGCGCGCCCGGATCGAGGACTGCAAGTACAGGAGAGGCCTGGAGTCCGCCGGGCTGGAGCGCGTCTGCGAGGCCATCGCCGTGCTCCGACCGAGGGTGCCCATTCGGATCGTGGCCGAGCTGTGCGAGGTCCCCGAAAGCTTGGTCCGTAGCTTCGCCTCGGACATCGGGGGGGCGCTGCTGGTCGACGGCGACGCCCTGCAGTTCCGGGACGAGCCGACGGAGACCTTCTTCCGCGCCGAGTACCGGCCGGCCGGCAAGGCGCTCACCAGCTTCATCGAGCGGCTCACGCCGCTGGCTTCCGCCGAGGCGTACGCCGCGCTGTCCCTGCCGCAACTGCTGTGGGAGGCCGGGAAGGTCGCCGCGCTGGTCGACCTGGCCCTGTCTGACGCCGCCCTGCCCGACGAGTCCGAGCTGGAGCACCGGCAGATAGCGCAGCAGCGGTCCCAGTACGCATTGAAGGCGACCCTTCGACGCGGGATGGACCTGGAGGCGGCCAGGCTTGCCGTCAGAGCCGGCGTTCTCACCAGCGGCCGGCACCGCTGGAGGGAACTCTTGCGGCGCAACACCGACCTGGCCGGCGCGTTCCTGGACCCGCAGACAGTGGAGGAGGTCGTCGCGTCGCGCGGCCTCCTCGGGAGCTGGCCCGGCTCCAATCTTCCCTACGAGGGCGCTCTCCTCTCAGCCGCCGCCGGTCAGTCCAGCCTCGCCCGTAGCCGACTCCGCAGCGCCCAAGACTGGATGTACGCGTGGTGCCGTGTGGAGCACCCGAGTGTCGAGGACCGGATCAGCGACGACGATATCGCGGAGGTGGCACTGGGGCTGCTGAATCTTGAAGGTCCGGCGGCCTGCTCGCGCTACTTGTCGCGGTGGCGGCCCCCTGTCACCCGCTACGACGCTGGACGGATCGTGGCGAACCGGCTCGCCGCCGCCGGGCGGCTGGATGAGTTGCAGCAGCTTGGACTCGCCGGCGGAATCCATGTGCAGCTCGCGGTGGCGGCCGCATCATGGCGGCACGGCGTCGTCTGCGACGCGCGACTGGCCAGGAGGATGGCGCGGGCCGTGCGGAAGCGGACCATGCCGCTGCCGCTGCCTCGCAACCAGTTCGACCTGACGGTCGTCGACCGTGTCGCCGCAGCGACATGGATCGCTGCGATGGGGCTTCGGCACGACGAGCTGACCTCTGCCAAGGCGCAGCAGGTGCTCCAGCTGAATCTGCCGACGACGCTGTCGCACTGGGCGGGCGGCGACTTCGATCGCGATAGCGAAGTGGTGCTGTGCGGGCATGCGCTGATGGCCCAGGTCAGTGAAGTCCAACTGGACGTCGGCTGCCTCGAGCCGGCAACGGTCCGCGAGCATCGGCAAGAACGCCATGTCCACTACACAGACGTGTCGAGCTACGACCGCAACATTCCACCGCTCGCCGCGTGGGCCGCGCAGTGGACGGCGCTCCTCAGCGGCGGCGCGATGGACGCAACCTCCGCGTTCGACAGCGCTGCGGCCGGCCGCGGCCTTCCGGCGCCCTCCCGGCACGAGAACGACACGGTGCTGATCGCGGGGGCGCTGCGGATCGGTGCCCGGATCCTCGCGGCAGGTGCCTCCCCGGAGTGCAGCCGGCGCTACCTCGATTGGTGCGAACAAGCTCGCCAGCACCTTCGCCGTCCCTGTCTGATCGACGCCGTCCGCATCACCTCGGGCGCCCCCGATCTGGATGCCGTTACCGCACGCCTTGCCGACTGGGTCCGGGCTTCGCTGAACTCAACGCATGAGAACGCGGACGAGAAGACCAGCGACATGATCGCCCTCGCCAGGGCCGTCCAGCGCTTCAGCCCGAGTGAGGCTGGAGCGGATTTCGACCGTGCGATCGAGCTGACGGACCGCGTCGGGGACGACTGTATGCCGCGCTGGGATGCTCTTCTGGCGACCGCCTCGGCGGCCGCCGGACCCGCCTTCGACGACCGGCGGGCCTACCGGGTCGCGCAGGTGGTCGAGGGTCTCGAGCCCTACTTGAACGATTACCTCGACTTCGAAGGCGGACTCGCGGCAGTAGCCCGGCTGAGCCCCACCGTGGGCGCTGCCGTGGCGTCTCGCTGGCGCGACCGGGACACCTGCGGCGAGGAAGTGTTCGCCGCCGTTTACACGGCGGACGGAGGTCCGCTCCGCGACGCCCCCACGACCTCCTTGGCGCTCGCGCCGCTCTCGGACCGGGTAGGCGCGTTCGACCTGTTGGAGCGCGCCATCCGGCAGGCCACGCCGTCATCAGGCAGGCGCATTGCTCAGGCGTTCGGCGAATTCATCCGGCACCGCTCCGTCACAGCCTCCCGATGGAGGCGCCTCGACCACCTCGCGACGGAGGTCGGGCTCGACCTGGACGGAACGCCCCTTGCCCGGAATTCAGATATGCGCCCCCCGATTTGCGCAGCGGCAGCACTTTCTCGTCGACGCGATGGACGGGCGACGCACATTGGGAGAGCCAGCAGGCTGAGCGCAAGGAGGACAGTCGGCGCCTTCTGGCAGAGCACGACTACACGACGGTGGAGGGATGGAACGAAGCCCGGCAGATCATCCGAAACCGCGACGTCAACGTCTGGGCGAACGACATGCTGGACGTCGCGCTCCGCGTGGCGCCGCGCCAGCTCGGCGACATGCTCAAAGCCTTCCTCGCCGCTCCAGGTACCGACCTGCACGACTGCCGGCAGATGTCCGAGCGGCTCGGCGGCATGCAGCCCCTCCCGGCGGCGGCCCAGCGGCAGCTGCGCGAGATGGCGTCCTTCATGGTGAGGTCGTTCAGCCGGCAGCTGTGCACCGACCGCAGGAACATGGTTGATCTTGCGGTGCTGGCGAGACTCAGCGGCCAGCCCGGCCGCGACCTGCTCGGAGAGGCGCTCCGCGAACTCGGCTCACAGCCGGCCGAGCTGACGGCGGACGAGTGTCTCCGCCTCACGGCGCGGATCGCGCCACGGCTCGGCAGCGCCAACGCGGGGACAGTCTTGGACGACATCACCGCGACGCTTGCCCGCGTCGCCCCCAGCGACAGCGGGGACGGCCCTTTCGAGTACGTCGCCTCCGCGCCGGGCACCCTGCCCAGCGCTGTCGCGGGTTACATCTGGTCCGCTCTGGGATCCGTCGCCGCCTCTACCCGGTGGCGCGCGGCACACTGCGTACGACTGCTGATCGCCTTCGGCTGCGAGGCCGAGATCGATACACTCCACCGCCTCGCGCTCGGCGACCTGAGCTCCGGCGGGTTCACCGACTCGAGGCTGCCGTTCTACGACAAGCACGCCCTGCAGTGGCTCCTGTTCGCGGTGACCCAAGCCTGTCAAAACCCGAGGAGCCGGCAGAACGCCATCGCATTCCTGCCATTGCTGAAGCGCGTCACGTTCCACGACGCCCCACACGCGGTCATGCAGCACCTCGCCCGCAGTGCTCTGGAAGCGATGGACGCCGCAGGACTCGTCCCGCTCTCGCCCGAAGAGAGGGACGCTTGCAAAAGGCTCGGCAGCCCGGTGCGGACCATCGTGGCCTCCCGCTGGACTCGCACCGAGGCCGAGGTCGATGAGGTCGATCAGGAGACCGCGTCCGCTCGCCTCTTCTTCTTCGACTTCAAGGACTACTGGTGCCGCTATCTGGGCCAGGCGTTCGGCATGAGCGCGCAGCAGATCCTGAGCCGCGCCTCCCAAGCGGTCCCCCGGCTTTGCCAATGGCCCTACGCAGGCGAGCTGGCCGACGATCCCCGCTACGCCGCCGGCGTCTTCGGCGACGGTGGCAGGAAGACGTGGGCTCATAAGACCGACGTTCCCGAAGCCGAGGATCTGGGCCTCTACCTGGCCCAGCACGCCCTCTGGACAGTCGCCGGCGACCTGGTGAAAGGCACTCCGGTCCACCGGGAGTCGAGCTCCGAGGAGGATCTGTTCACCGAGTGGCTACAGGAGTTCCTCCCCACCCGGAAGGACGGCCGATGGCTCGCCGACCGCCGCGACTCGTCTCCGCCGAGCTCGCTCGGCGAGCGCGATTCGGCGGTCAATCCGAACTGGGTGTGGACGCTGAGCCGCGACGTCTTCACCGCCCGGATGCTTGCCGACGAGGGCTGGGTGACGGTGCGGGAATACTCCAGCGACGCGAACGGCCAAGCAAGCCAAGATGTCTGGATCCACAGCGCCCTCGCCACGCCCGACAAGGCGAGAGCGCTCGCACTCGCGGTGCAGACCGCGCCTTCGTACATGGCGTTCCGCATACCTGACGCCGACGACCGCGAGTACCAGTACCACGAGGCTGGCTTCGAGCTCACCGGCTGGATTTCCGACGGCGACGCGCACCACTCGGGCGCCGACACGTCCGACCCGTTCGCTGCGTCTGTCCGCTACCCACCACCCCGGCCGGACGAGGGAACCATCCGGCTCCTTGGCCTTGTCCCGGATGCCGACATGCGAACATGGCGACGCGGCGACCACGTCGCCGTTCGGAGTCGCGTCTGGGATGACGAGACGTCCGCTCTCGGATCGACGGCCGGAGGTCGCGGTCAGCGCCTCCAGATTTGCCGTCATTGCCTGCACGAGATGCTGGATGCGGCTGATCGTGCATTGATTCTGACCGTAATGATCGACCGCGACGACGCCGGCAGCCGTCGTCGCAGCAGCCGGAGCGACGATGATGACGCACTCTCAGGACCGCGCGAGCGGTCCTACAAGGTTTACCTCTTCGATGCGGCCGGAGGATGCCGAGACCTTTAGCCGCACCATGGTACTGGGCCGGGAACTCGCCCGCACCCTCGACGACAGCGACGTCCTCGGCAGGTGGATGGCACACCACGTCGCCGACATACTCACGCGGCTCGAGACTGTGGCACCCGAGGAAGCTGAAGGGCTGCGTGCCGAGACCGCCGACGTTATTCTGCGGCTCTGGGAGCACCGAGCCGGATCGCCGCGACGGTCCGTGCCCCTTGAGACGTTCGAACGGGTCATCGCCGCTCTCGATCGCCTGACCGGAACCCAGCCGCCTTGGGGGTACTACAAGGTCTTCGACCGTCACAGCGAACCGAGCGAAGCAGACTTGGCCCTAACGCCGCTTCTCACGACAGCGATCGCCATCGAACACGCAGCACGAGACGCCGTCCTGGCCACAGTCTCCGAAGCCGCTCGGAGAGCCACCGACCGCGAGGCACAGTGGCTTGAGGTTTCAACACACCTAGCTGACGACACCTTTATCCACCTAGCCCGCGGGCTGTACCGCCAACTCCATCCGGAAGCAGAAAACGAACCCGCCGAAGAAGCCGCCGGCACCAGCGGACGTCTGATGTCGATCGCAGCGCGCATCAAGGGACTCGCAGAACTGATCGAGCAGGCAGCACAGGAAGCCGACTGAACCTGACCTCGAGATCCAGACCAAGCCGGACTCGGCAGAAGTGTTCGCCTCCTCCGCTCCGACGGCCCGGCTGGGTATCCAGGACCGCGGCGGCGATCCGACTCGGCAGGCTCACACGCCCCAGGGCCAACTGAGGCGGGCCGGGCGACCGGTACACCTGACCCAATGCCGCGTAGCCTAAGTTGATCATGGTGGTGGTGCGGGTTCGGGTTCGGGTGGGCGGCGTGGCGGCGTGATCTTGGCCGGTTGGGGTGTTGTGATCATCGGTCGTGGCTGATGGTGTGGTTGGTCCGGATCAGGTCTCGCTCGGGGTGTTGGTGGCTGCGGTGCCGCGTGATGCCGTCGATGATGCGGTCGCGGCGTGTGGGGTGGGGGCGAAGCGGTCGGATGGGAAGTTGCCGCCGCATGTGGTGGCGTATCTGATGTTGGCGTTGTGTTTGTTCAGCGAGGATGACTACAGCGAGGTCACGACGAAGGTCACCGGGTCGTTGGACCGGTGGCGGTGTTGGAACGCGGCGTGGAGCGTGCCGACGACCAGTGCGATCACGCAGGCGCGGAAGCGGTTGGGTCGGCTGGTGATGCGGGAGGTTTTCGAGCGGACGTGTGGGCCGGTGGCCGGTGATGCCTGGCCGGTGGCCGGTCTGGTGGCGGTCGGGCGGGCGCGGGGTTCGTGGTTGCGGCGGTGGCGGTTGTTGGCGATCGACGGGTTCGAGGTGGA
>WNGB01007360.1_pt1 | contig 15915 bp, 17 predicted proteins | sample 5400681 | NCBI WGS metagenome assembly WNGB01 (sample SAMN13153367, study PRJNA577476) | soil metagenome | isolation source: 115 cm soil or saprolite under grassland replicate 2 | place: USA:California | collected 2016-06-15 | reverse complement strand
CGCACGAGATCACCATGGGCTCGTCGGGCGTGAACTCGACGCCGAGCTTCTACGGCCGGCTGCTGATCGAGACACTCGGCATGAAGCAGAAGATCATCGTCGGTTACGAGTCGCAGACCCATGCCTTCCTGGCGATGGAGCGCGGCGAGATCGATGGCTATCCGAGCGTTTTTTACAACTCGCTGATGGCGACCAAGCCGACCTGGTACCGGGACAAGCTGATCAAGCTTTTGGTGCAGATGGGGCTCGAGAAGGAGCCCGCGATCCCCGAGGTGCCGTTCGTGCTCGATCTGGTGACCAACCCGGACGACAAGCTTCTGCTGACCGCGGCGTTCGCGCCGCTGCAGAGCGGACGGCCGTATCTGATGCCGCCCGGCGTGCCCGCCGACCGCGTGGCCGTGATGCAGACCGCATTCATGGATACGTTCAAGGACCCGGACTTCGTCGCCGACGCCAACAAGCGCGGCCTGGGCGTGAACTCGCCGCGCGGCGGCAAGGAATTGCAGGAACTGTTGGAGCGCATCTACACCAAGACCCCGCCGCACATCGTCGAGCGCCTGCGCAAGATTTCGACGCCCTAGTCCCGTGTCCCGGGCGCAGCGCAGCGCGTAAGCGGTGCGTAAGCGTGCCTGTGTGCGCTGCGCCGCGTCCGGGACGCGCAAGTTGAGGGCGTGCGCGGATTTGCCAGCTTGCGTGCCGGCGGCTATGAACGTCCCCGGGGAAACGTCTTCGGGGGGAAGCCTTGCCGCGACCGAAACCGATCGAGTGGCCGGACAAGGCGAAGATTGCCGTCACCTTCATCGTGCCGTGGGAAGTGTGGCCGGAGAATTTCGCGACGCGTGAATCCCACCAGCGCTCGAGCCACCGCGCCCCGCCGGCGAACGCGGTCTTCGGCAAGAACATGGCAGCCGTCACGGAGCGCGAATACGGCGACCGCGTCGGCATCTGGCGCCTCATGGACCTGTTCGACCGTCATGGGCTCAAGGTGACGATGCTGATGAACGGGCTGAAGGTCGAGCAGTTCGCCGACGTCTGCCGCGAGATCAGGGCCAAGGGCCACGAATTCTCGTCGGAGAGCTACGAGCACGAGTACTCATACATGTACACCCGCGAGCAGGAGCGGGAATCGATCGCCAAGACGATTGCCGCGTTCGAAAACGTCCTTGGCGAGAAGCCGACCGGATACCTCTCGCCCGGCCATTCCTCGACGCCGCATACGCTCGATCTCGTGGCCGAGCAAAGCTGCTTCGTCTGGTGGGCGGACCCGCTCAACAGCGACGTTCCCTATACGCTGGAGGCACGCGGGCGAAAGGTCGTCGTCGTTCCTTACAATGTACCGGGCTGCAACGACTATTCGACCTACGGCAGCGGACGCACGCCGCGCGATCTCCTGCAGATCATGAAGGACCAGTTCGACTATCTCTACTGGGAGGGCGAGCAGGGCTCGCCGAAATTCTGGGCCGTGAACATGCATCCTTTCGTGTCCGGCGTCCCGTACCGCACCAAGATCATGGACGAGTTCATCACCTATGCGAAGGGCCACTCCGACGTGTGGTTTGCGCGGCGCCTCGAAATCGCGAACTGGTGTCTGAAGCAGGGATATTGACCGCAATCGACAAGGGAGTGTGACATGCACACGACACGTTTCCTGTTGGTGACGACCGCAGCGCTTGCAACCTGTCTCTGGTCCAACGGGCCTGGCTCCATCGCCTTGGCGGCCGACGCCGCGCTCATCGGCAAGGTCACCTCGGCGGAGGAGGGCGCCATGGAAGGGGTCGTGGTGAGCGCCCGCAAGGACGGCTCGACCATCCGCATCAGCGTCGTTACCGACGCGCAGGGGCGATACAACTTCCCGACGTCAAAGCTCGAGCCCGGCAGCTACAAGATTTCCATCCGCGCGGCCGGCTACGATCTCGACGATGTCGGCGTGGCGGAGGTGGCAGCCCACAAGACCGCCACCACCGATCTCAAGTTGAGGAAAACCGCCAATCTCGCGGCCCAGCTCACCAATGCGGAGTGGATGGCGAGCGTGCCCGATACGCCGGCGCGGCGCGGGCTGGCCGGCTGCGTGACCTGCCACACCGTGCAGCGGGTGCTCGACTCCACCTACACAGCGGATGATTTCATGACGCTGATCCCGCGGATGATGCGCTACGGCGCCATGTCGACGCCGGCCCGCCCGCAGCTGGCGGCCGACCGGCGTCCCACCAGTGAGCCCAAGGGCGAGTTCCTGCGCCGGATCGCCGAGTATTTTGCCAGCGTCAATCGCAGCGGCGGTCGCGAGCAGAACTACGCGCTCAAGACCGCGCCCCGTCCCACCGGCCGCGCGACGCGCGTGATCATGACCGAATACGAGCTGCCGCGCTCCGAGTTTGCGCAGCCGCACGATGTCGTCGTCGATGCCGACGGGATCGCCTGGTATTCGCATTTCGGCGAGCAGTTTATCGGCCGGCTCGATCCCAAGACCGGCAAGGTGACGGAATATCCGCTACCGCTGTTCAAGCCCGGCGCGCCCAACGGATCGCTCGACCTCGAACTCGATCACGAGGGCAATCCCTGGGTCGCCATGATGTATCAGGCCGCGGTGGCCAAGCTCGACAAGAAGACCGGCAAGGTGACGACCTATCGGCTGCCGGAGCAATTCGACAACCCGCGCGTGCAGATCGGGATGATCGATCCGCGCCATTCCCATATCGACGGCAAGGTCTGGTTCAGCGAGGGCGGAACGCGGACGTTCTTCCGGCTCGATCCGGAAACCGGCACGTTCGAGCACATCGAGCCGTTCAAGCATGTCGCCAGGGGGACCCACGGGGCCTACGGCATAGCGAGCGACCAAGGCAACAATCTCTGGTTCATGGATTTCGCCGATCGCAACATCGGCAAGACTGACAAGACCGGCGCGACCACGATCTATCCGGTGCCGACGCCGCAATCGCGGCCGCGCCGCGGCCATATGACCGCCGATGGCCGACTGGCCTTCGCGGAGTTCAACGCCGACCGGGTCGGCATCTTCGACATCAAAACCGAGACGGTCCAGGAATGGCCGACCCCGCAGCACTTCGCGCCCTATGATGCGGTGCTCGACAGAAACGACGAGCTGTGGAGCGGCGGCATGAATGCCGACCGGATCCTGCGGCTCAACACCAGGACCGGCGAGTCGGTTGCCTACCTGCTGCCGATGTCGACCAACGTCCGCCGCGTGTTCGTCGACAATTCGACGACGCCGGTGACATTCTGGGTCGGCAATAACCATCACGGCAATATCATCAAGCTCGAGCCGCTGGACTAGCGGTTGAAGCATTGCAATGCGGTTGCAGATCGGGTGTGTGAAGGGATCACACATGTCCCGGCAACGTGTGCTAACGTCTGCCGGTCTCAGGGGGGATCGTGTTCTGTGGGGAGTGCTTCGATGAAGCGGCGCCAGTTCATGGCCCTTCTCGGCGGCGCGGCGGTGGCGGTCCCGCTCGCCGCGCGCGCGCAGCAGCCGGGAAAACTGCCGACCATCGGATACCTGGGCGCGCACTCGGCGACCACACAAGCCAAGTGGAAGGCCGCCTTCGAGCTGCGGCTCGCCGAGCTCGGGTGGGTCGACGGCCGCACCGTGACCATCGTCTATCGCTGGGCCGAGGGGCGGATGGAGCGCCACGCCGAGCTCGCGGCCGAGTTTGCCAGGATGAAGCCCGATGTCATCATCACGGCGGGAGCGGCGGCGGTCGCAGCCAGGCAGGCGACGTCGGTCGTGCCGATCGTGTTCGCGGTGTCGGGGGATCCGGTCGGCACCGGGCTGGTCGGGAGCCTGGCGCGGCCCGGTGGCAACGCCACTGGCCTCTCGGCCCAGGCGACCGAAATCACCGGCAAGCGCCTTGAGCTGCTGCGCGAACTGGTGCCGGGGCTGCGCCGGCTGGCGATCCTCGGCAACATCGCCAACCCGACCACGGTGCGGGAGCTGCGCGGGATTCAGGCGGCGGCGGGCCGCGTCGGCGTCGACGCCGTGACGGCTGAATACCGGCAACCGGAGGAGATCGAACGCGCCTTCGAGACGTTCAGAGGCCGCACCGACGCGCTCTATGTGTGCACCGAGCCGGTCGCCTATCTCAATCGGGTCCGCATCGAGAGCTTCGCGCGCGAGGCCCGACTGCCGGGAATCTTTGGTCTGCGCGAGTTCGTCGAGGTCGGAGGGCTGATGTCCTATGGGGCGGACGTGGGGGACCTGTATCGGCGCTCCGCCGAGTTCGTCGACAAGATTCTGCGCGGGGGAAATCCTGCCGAGATTCCGGTCGGGGAGCCGACCAAGTTCAATCTGATCGTGAACCTGAAGACCGCCAAGGCGCTCGGGCTCACGATCCCCGAGCCGTTCCTGCGACGCGCGGACGAGGTGATCGAGTGAGTCGCGGGCAAGTCGGGGGACGGTAAACCGCAACATGCGCATTCTGTTCGTCGATCAGCAGCCGCGCACCGAGACGTCGGTGCAGCCCTATGACATCGCAGCGATCGAGAAGCTGCTCAACAGCTACGCGTCGCCGGGGACGAAAATCGAGATCGGGTTTCCGGACGACTACGCCGGTTCGCAGCTGATGAACACGATCGGCGGCCAGAGCAAGCTCAACGGCCTCCATCACATGATGGAGACGCCCTCGATCGTACGGAAGATCTTCTGGGCCGCGGAGAACGGCTATGACGCGGTCATCTCATCGAACACGTTCGACCCGGGCGTCGACGGCGGGCGGCTTGCGGTCAACATCCCGGTGATCGGGCTCTGCCGCGCGTCGCTGCACGCGGCGCTCACGCTCGCGGACCGCGTCGGCATCACGGTGCCGCTCGATACGCACGTGCCCTATACGTGGCGCATCGTGCGCACGCTCGGCCTCGACCGGTTCGTGAGCGATATCAGGCCGATCGGCATCTACGGGGCCGACATCAGCCGGCGCGGGCAGGAAATCTACGACACCACCGTGCGCGTCATGCGCGGGCTGATCAAGGAGACGCGGGCCGAGATCATCATGCCGCTCGGCGGCGCGATCATCCCCTACGTGGTCGATCCCAACGATCTCGCCAAGGCGGTCGGCGTCCAGGTGCTCAACACCAAGGCGATCGGCATCCGTTTCGCCGAGACGTGCGTGACCTTCGGCATGACCCAGAGTGCGCTCACCTATCCGCGCGCGAAGCTCACCTACGACGACTTCGTGTCCGGCAGCCCCTGATCCAGGGCCGTGTTCCTCTCCGTTCGTTCCCGCGCATCCCATGGTCGCGCTTCTCCAGACATTGCGGCGTTCTGTGTCGCCGATGCCTCCAGACCAGCCCTGCCAGCGCCGGGTTGTCATGCGCGGTGCGCGGTGGGAAAATCCGCCAGACGCGCAGGAGACAATGGATGCTCAAGACCGAAGGCGTTCTGCATTTCACGATTCCGGTCAAGGACCTCGACCGGTCGGAGAAGTTCTATACCGAGATCATGGGCATGGAGCGCGTGCGACGCACCGGCCACATGGTGTTCCTGCGCGCGGCGGGCAAGGACAGTTTCGTGCTGACGTTTTCGGAGAAGCCGATCGATCCGAACCCGGAAAACCGGCATGAGATCCACAGCGCGTTCCGCATGAGCGCGGAAGAATACGACCGCGCCAAGACCTTCCTGGCGTCGAAGGGGGTCAAGATCATCAAGGAGGAAGATCGCCGTTCCGGCACCTTCCAGGGGCGCAGCGCCTACTTCCATGACCCCGACCGCAACGTGATCGAGATCATGCATCTCGTGCGCGGTCCCGTCGGCGAGAACGAGGCTTAGACCGTCTCACAGTTGGTCCGCGCGAATCTCTCAGCGTCATGCCCGGCCTTGTGCCGGGCATCCACGTCTTTCAGGCAACAAAGTAAGACGTGGATGGCATCGCACCTCGGGCTTGCCCGAGTTGCGCATTATGAAGTGCCGGAAGTCGGGTATACCCGACTTCCGGTGACAAGCCCGGCCATGACGCCGGACGGACTCAACACAAGCGGAATGATCGAGGCGCGGTGAGCGCTCGTGATCGCTGCCGCTCGAGTCAAGCTTGATGGGGATCAGCCGCCGGGCTTCCAGGTGAAGAGCTGGAAGAAGTTGGCGATGTAGTTGAGCTCGCGGCCGCTGGTCGGCGTCGTGCGGCTCACGAAGTCGAAAATCTTGCCGTCCTTGAGGCCATAGTTCGCGAGCCGCTCGACGCGCCGATTGCGGTCGAAGTAGACGGCGATGACCCGTTGATCGACCGACTCCTGCGGCATGAACGCGATCCGCCGCTCGGCGCGCTGGGAAATGTAGTAGAACGCCTCGCCGCTGACGGTCGCGACCGTGGAGGGCGTGCCCAGCAGAATCAGCACTTGCTCCTGGCTCGCCCCGATCGGGATCTGCTCGAGCGCGCCTTCGGGAACGATATAGCCCTTCTGGTAGGTCTCGCTGAAGCAGCCGCCCAGCGGCAAGCCGAGCAGCAGCACCGCCGCCAGGACGCTGGCGACCGAGCGCGGCCGGCTCGCTTGTGGGCTACGCATCCGCTGCTGCATCCCCATATACCGTTGCGTTCCTTGAGCCGTTGGCGTAGCGGGCACGGCCAGGCGCTGCAACTATCCCCGATTCCCAGCCGCGGCCCTGGGCCGCCAAGCTATCTCGATGATATTCCAACTGTTTCGCCGCACCCCTAGAGGCGACACCATCGCGTCTCTCTATGGCACGATCGTGGCGCAGGCGCGAGCGCCTGCCTTTTACCAAATCTACGGCGTGCCGGATACGGTTAACGGGCGTTTCGAGATGATCGTCTTGCATGCGGTCTTGCTGCTGCGGCGGCTGAACACGGAACCGGGGCCCGCCAGGCAGCTGGGTCAGGGCATTTTCGACCGGTTCTGCGGCGACATGGACGCGAATCTGCGCGAAATGGGTGTGGGCGACCTGGCGGTGCCCCGCACCATGCGGCGGTTCGGCGAGGCCTTCTACGGACGCCAGGCCGCCTACGAGGCGGCATTCGCCGCCGCCAACGGGACAAAGCTGGTCGAGGCGCTGGCGCGCAACGCCTACGGCGCGGAGCCGGCCGACGGCGCAGGGCGGCTTGCGGTCTATGTGCGGGAGGCGGTACGCCATCTCGCCGCGCAGGATGGCGCGGCGTTGAGCCGCGGTGAGTTGCGTTTCCCCGATCCCGCCGGCGCGCTAGTGCCGCCGATTTGAAGTTCCTACAGCACCTGCAGCAAACTCGGTAGGAACTTCAAATCGAAATGCGGCACTCGAATCATTCATGGAGTTGCTAGTGCCCCCTTGTTTCCGAAGGTCGTGTCAGAATGTGCCGCGGGTGTATCACGAACTTCGGAAACGGGGCACTAGTTGCGGCTGGTGAGCGATGACACGGGTAACATCCGAGCAGGTCTGGAGCGTCCCGGTCGCCATCCACGAGGTGCCGGACACCGGCCGCAGCTTCGCGCTGGTGGCCGATGAGCGCACGCGCGCTGCGATCGCCGAACGCGCCGGGCTGCGGTCGCTGCCGCGCCTCGAAGCCACCTTCGACGTTGCGCTGCGCGGACGCGATGGGATGCATGTGACCGGTCGGGTCGCGGCAACCGTCGGGCAGACCTGCGTGGTGACGCTCGAACCGATGGAGAGCGAGGTCGACGAGGAGATCGATCTCGTGTTCGTGCCAGCGCCGGCGTCCACGATCGTCGAGGAGGACGGGGCGCAGGTCGAGATCACGCCGGTCGACGCGGCGGAACCGCTGATCGGGGGCACGATCGACCTCGGCGCCATCGCGACCGAATTCTTGATCCTCGGGATTGATCCTTATCCGCGCAAGGCCGACGCCGTGTTCGAGCCGCCGGCCGCGGAGGAGGGCACCGACGGCCCGTTCGCGGCGCTCAAGGCGCTCAAGAAAACGACTTGACACGACGTGGCAGCGGCTTGCGTCCCGATTCCGAAGTTCGCAAACACTTGCGGCACGTTCTGACGCGAACTTCGGGTTCGGGGCAATGGACAAGGCCCTGTTGCGACGGGCACGCGCGGGGTATTCTCGATCCATGCCGGATAAGGTTCGTATTGCGCTCGACGCCATGGGAGGGGACCATGGGGCGGCGGTGGTTATCCCCGGCGCGGATCTGTCGCGAGCGCGGCATCCAGACGTTGAGTTCCTGCTGTTCGGCGACCGCGCGGTGGTGGAACCGCTGTTGGCGGCCCGCCCGGAGCTGCAAAGCGTCGCCAAGCTCGTGCACACCGACATTGCCGTCCGGATGGACGCCAAACCGAGCCAGGCGCTGCGCCAGGGCCGCTGGAAGAGTTCGATGTGGCTCGCCATCGATGCGGTCAAGCGCGGGGAGGCCGACGTGGCAATCTCGGCCGGCAATACCGGCGCGCTGATGGCGATGGCCAAGTTCCATCTTAAGACCATGCCCGGCATCGAACGCCCTGCCATCGCCGCGCTGTGGCCGACCGTGCGCGGCCAGTCGGTGGTGCTCGACCTGGGCGCGAGCATTGGTGCCGACGCCCCCCAGCTCGTGAACATGGCGGTGATGGGCAGCGCCATGGCGCGGGTGCTGTTCGCGCTCGATCGCCCGACCGTGGGCCTGCTCAATATCGGGGTTGAAGAGGTCAAAGGCCTCGAAGAGGTGCGCGAGGCCGGCCGCATCCTGCGCGAGGCCAAGCTGCCGTTCCTCGACTACACCGGCTTCGTGGAGGGCGATGCGATCGGGCAGGGCACGGTAGATGTGGTCGTGACCGAAGGCTTCAGCGGCAATATCGCGCTCAAGGCCGCCGAAGGCACCGCCCGCCAGATCGGCCGCTACCTCAAGAGCGCGATGACCAGGTCGATCTGGTCGAAGCTCGGCTATCTTCTGGCGCGCAGCGCCTTCCGCGCGCTCGCCGAGAAGGTCGATCCGCGCAAGGCCAATGGCGGCGTTTTTCTCGGCCTCAACGGCATCGTTATCAAGAGCCACGGCAACACCGACCCCGAAGGCTTCGCCAATGCGATCGACATCGGCTACGGCATGGTGCATCACGCCGTGCTGGACAAGATCGGCCAGACGCTCATGCTCAATCAGCGCGATACGACGCCGCCCCGTTTGGTAGGGGGAACCGCCTCGTGACCGTGCTGCGTTCCGTCGTGCTCGGCTGCGGCAGCTACCTGCCCGGCCGCGTCCTCACCAATGAGGAACTGGCGAAGACCGTCGACACCTCCGACGAGTGGATCGTGCAGCGCACCGGCATCCATGAGCGCCGCATCGCTGCCACCGGCGAGACCACCGCGGACATGGCGCTGCATGCGGCCAAGGCCGCGCTTGCGCACGCCAAGGTCGAGGCGGCGTCGATCGATCTGATCGTGCTGGCCACCTCGACGCCGGACAACACCTTTCCGGCAAGCGCGGTCTCGGTGCAGGCCGGTCTCGGCATCACCCAGGGCGCGGCCTTCGACCTACAGGCGGTGTGTTCCGGCTTCGTGTATGGGCTCGCCACCGCGGACGGCCTGTTGCGCAACGGCTCGTTCAAGCGCGCGCTGGTGGTCGGCTCGGAGACGTTCTCGCGCATCCTCGACTGGACTGACCGCACCACCTGCGTGCTGTTCGGCGACGGCGCCGGTGCGGTCGTGCTAGACGCGCAGGAGCAACCGGGTTCGCGCACGGATCGCGGCTTGCTCGCCTCGCGTCTGCGCTCGGATGGACGCCACAAGCACAAGCTCTATGTCGACGGCGGCCCGTCCTCGACGCAGACCGTCGGTCATTTGCGCATGGAAGGTCGCGAGGTCTTTCGCTACGCCGTGGCCGCGATCACCGATGTGATCGAAGGCGTGTTTCGGGATACCGGCTACAGCGCCGCCGACATCGACTGGTTCGTCCCGCACCAGGCCAACAAGCGAATCATCGACGGTTCCGCCCACAAGCTCGGGATCGCGCCCGAGAAGGTGGTGATGACACTCGATCGCCATGGGAATACCTCCGCCGCCTCGATCCCGCTGGCGCTCGCCGATGCGGTGGCCGACCGGCGCATCAAACGTGGCGATCTTGTGCTGTTGGAGGCCATGGGCGGCGGCTTCACCTGGGGCGCCGCGCTCGTCAGATGGTAGGGGAGGACGTCGCTTTCCCGCTTCGTCCCCGTTGACCGTCTCCCGCCAAGCTAATATCGTCTTTGAAAACAGAGGGATACCTTAATCGCCGTAAGCGGGGCAGGCGATGACTTCAAAAACGGTGACACGTGCAGATTTGTGCGAGGCGGTCTACCAGAAGGTAGGGCTGTCCCGCACGGAATCGGCCACGCTGGTCGAAATGGTACTGAAGGAAATCACCGATTGCCTGGAACGAGGCGAAACGGTGAAACTCTCTTCTTTCGGTTCCTTCGTGGTGCGCAAGAAGGGCCAGCGCGTCGGGCGAAATCCCAAGACCGGCAAGGAAGTGCCGATCTCTCCGCGTCGCGTGATGGTGTTCAAGCCATCTGCGATCCTGAAACAACGAATCAACAATTCTGACGGCAGCGAGATCACGTAGGCCGCGCCGTTCGCACAGGAGTTACGCGGCGGTGGAGAAAGCGCCCGACGCATTCCGAACTATCAGTGAAGTGGCGGCCGATCTCAACGTGCCGCAGCATGTGCTGCGGTTCTGGGAAAGCCGGTTCCGCGAAATCAAGCCGATGAAGCGTGGCGGCGGCCGGCGCTATTACCGGCCCGACGATGTCGATCTCCTGCGCGGGATCCGGCACTTGCTCTACGGCGAGGGCTACACGATCCGCGGCGTGCAGCGCATCCTCAAGGAGCAGGGCCTGCGCTTCGTGCAGTCGGTCTGGCAGCCGGGCGCGCCCAGGCCGGCGCAGCGTCCGGACGAGAGCGATTTCGCGATCGAAGACGCGGAGGCGGGCCACCAGGCGGAAGCCGACCGCGGCCGCGGCCTGTTCAGCTTGTTGCCGTCGCTGCTCGGCGGCAACGACGAGGACGAGGAACCGGCGGAGCGGCCGGAGCCGCCTGCAATGCAACAGGAGGCGCCGCCGCGGGTGCTGCCGTCGCAGCGGCTCGTGCCTCCCTTGGTCGCACCGCGCGCCTTGCCGCGGGAGGATATGCGCAAGCTCGAAGCCGCGCTGCACGAACTCGCCGAATGCCGCAAGCTGCTCGACGCGGCGCTCGCTGCCAAAATCTGAAATCGACAGCCGCAACCGATGATTCCTGTGCGCGGGTGGGTGCTCGTGCGCGGGATCGGCACAACCGTTGAGCAAATAGCCAAGTGGCGCGGCGCGGCGTATGAATAGGCAAAGAGTGCAGACAAGGAAACGCCGATGACAACAACAATGGCGACAACAACAATCAGGCCGCTCTCGCCCGCGCTCGGCGCCGAAGTGACGGGCATCGATCTGCGCCAGTCGCTCGACCCGGCGACCGTGAAGGCGCTCCGGGATGCGTTCGATCAGAACATTGTCCTGTGCATCCGCGACCAGAAGCTGTCCGAGGACGACCAGCTGCGCGCCGCCGGCTACTTCGGCAAGGTGCACGTGCGACGCAAGCCGTCCGGCGGGCGCGATCCTGGCGGCCAATGGGACACGCCGTTCATGCTGGTCACCAACATCGTCGAGAACGGCAAGTCGATCGGCGTGTTCGGCGACGGGGAAATGTGGTTCCACCACGACACCAGCTACTATCCCGAGCCGCACCGCGCGACGCTGCTCTACTCGATGAAGCTGCCGTCATGGGGCGGCAACACCTGCTTCTCCAACATGTATAAGGCCTACGACAACATTCCGCGCGCGCTGCGTGATCGGCTCGAGGGCCGACGAATTCTCCAGGTTCACGACTACAAGCGCCGCGAGCGGCTCGACCTCGACAAGATCGACCTCAACAGCGTGCGGCACTACGAGCAGCCGATCTTCATCACCCATCCGGCGACCGGCCGCAAAGCGCTCTACATCAGTCGCCTGATGTCGGCGCGGATCGAGGGGTTGTCGCGCGAAGAGAGCGATGCCGCGCTCGAGCAGCTGTTCGCGATCTCGGAAGATCCCGCGATCATCTACGAGCATGAATGGCGGCTGGGCGATCTCGTGATCTGGGACAACTGGTGCTCGATTCACGCGCGCAAGGATTTTCCGCGCGAGGAGCCGCGCCTGATGCGCCGGCTCACGATCGAAGGCCAGGCGATGCGGTTTTGATGGTGTTGTCGTCCCCGCGCGCGGGGCTTTCATGCCACAAGCGACGAACGGCGTGACTGCGCCCTCTCCCCTTGCGGGAGAGGGCAGCTCAATCATGTCCAGAAACTCGAATGGGTGAGGGGCGTGTTCGTACCCCTCACCCATCTGAGTTTGCGAAGGCACCGAGCAGCCCTCTCCCGCAAGGGGAGAGGGCATTTTCTCCAGCACCGACTCCGCGGAGAGAACGCGCCTACTGCCCGCCGGACACCAGCCGCTCGCGGCCGATCGCCTCGATCAAGACGGTCCAGCGCTTGAGGTCGGCCTCGATGAAGGCGCGGAAGCCGGCGACGTCGAGCGGCAGGAACTCCTGGCCGAGCATGAGCAGCCGCTCCTTGACCTGCGGCTGATCGAGGCCGCGCAGCACCTCGCCGTTGAGCTTCTCCAGGATCGGCATCGGCGTGCGCGCCGGCGCCAGAAAGCCGTTCCAGCTGCCGAGCACCAGGTTCGGATAGCCGGATTCGACCAGCGTCGGCAGGTCCGGCAGCAGCATCGAGCGCTTGGTACCGCTGGTGGCGAGCGCGCGCACGCTGCCGGAGCTCATCTGCTGCTGCGCGACCAGCGACACTGCCACGAACATCTGCACGTGATTGCCGACCACCCCGCTCATGGCTTCGTTGACGTTGCGGTAGGGGACGTGGACCACGTTCACGCCCGGGATCCGGTTGAACGCCTCGCAGGCGATGTGGGGCGCGGTGCCGATGCCGGCGGAGGCGCAGTTGAGCTTGCCGGGCTGCGACTTGGCGAGCGCCACGAGCTCCGCGAAGGATTTGGCCGGCACGCTCGGATGCACGACCAGCGTATAGGAGCCGGTACCGATCAGGCCGGCCGGGGCGAAGTCGCGCAACACGTCGTAGTAGGCGGTCTTCAGCGCGGTGTTGAGCGTGTAGGACGGCGTTGCGAACAGGAGCGTATGGCCATCGGGCTCGGCGCCCGCGACGGTCGTTGCGGCGATCTGCCCGCCGGCGCCGGTGCGCGCCTCGATCACCACCGGCTGGCCCCAGGTGTCGTGCAGGTGCTGGCCCATCACGCGGGCGACGGCATCGGGGCTGGGGCCGACAATGATGCGGATCGGCTTGCTCGGGAAGGTCTGCGCTGTAGCAACTGCCGCGGACGCGAGCAGCGCCAGGGCGCCGCACAGCGCGTGAATGGCCCTCGATGCCGACGGCGAACGTCTGCGAACCTTGGTCATGGCGTTCCGATCTTCTCGTTGGGCGGGGAAGGTGACACAGCGGAAAATTGATGGCAAACGTTTCGCGGCAAGACCGGGGAGCGCGAACGCAATGGCGAACCAGATGAGGCCGATCCGGCGCGTCGTGACCGGCAACGATGCGCAGGGGCGCTCGCGCGTGCTCTACGACAGCGCCGCGCCCAATGTGGTTCCGCGCCCGGAGAATCCGCGCGCCGGGATGACCGATCTCTGGGTCTACAAGCAATCGCCGGCGCCGCTCGGCGGCGAGCGCGACGACGGCGCGCTACCCTATCACTTTGAGCCGCCGCCGGCGGGCGGGCATTTGCGGATCGTGCAGTCGACCAAACCGCCACCCGGCTATGAGCTCACCAAAGATCCGAGCTACGTGCCGTTCCACGAGCCGCGCGTGCGCGACGACGGCGTGCTGGTGCGCGGCGGGCAGAGCGCCCACACCTCGCCGATGCACAAGTCCGAGACCGTCGACTACGGCATTGCGCTCGCGGGTGAGCGGGTGCTGGTGCTCGACAGCAAGACGCTGGTGATGAAGCCCGGCGACGTCGTGGTGCAGCTCGGGAACTGGCACCTGTGGTCGAGCGAGCGCAGCGACGTGAGCATGGCGTTCGTGATGATGGGCGCGAAATTCGGGTAGGGGACGATGGACGGTGTGAAACCGGCTCGCCGGATCGTCTGCATCGACAACGAGGACGGCAAGTCCGAAGCGATCTCCGACGGGCCGTCGCCGGACGTGCGCACCGATCCGGCGCGCCCGGGCTTCGCCTCGACCCGCATCTGGGTCACCGACGCGACGCCGGCGCGCATCAAGGGCATCCGCGAGACGCTGCACCTGCCGCATACGCTCGAGCCGCCGCCGCACGGCTCGGTGTGCCGGATCGTCACCTTTCCGCCCGACAAGGTCTTTCGCGGCAAGGTCGGGGCGCGCGCGGTCGAAGCCTATTTCCGCGCCATGGGCTCGCCGCAGGCGTCGACCTACTCGGCGCAGGCGCCGCATCCCTACATGCAGAAGACGCGCACGCTCGATTTCTGCCTGGTGCTCGAAGGCGAGATCACGCTGGTGCTCGACACCGAAGAGGTCGCGCTCAAGGCCGGCGACACCGTGATCCAGCGCGGCACCAACCATGCCTGGAGCAACCGCTCGGGCGCGCCCTGCGTCATCGCGATGTCGTCGCACGACGGGGTATTTTGAGGCGCAATCGCCGTTACGCCAGAATCTTGAGCAGCCGCGCCGCGTTGCCGCCGAGAATGGCGATGCGTTCGGCATCGCTCAGCCCGGGCGTTTCGAGCACGTGGTCGACTGGCCGCTTGGCCCATGGGATCGGGTTGTCGGTCCCGATCATGATCTGGCTCGCGCCGCATTCGTTGACCAGATGGCGCAGCGCCGCCGGCGTGAACACGAGCGAGTCGATGTAGATCTGCTTGAGATATTCGCTCGGCTTCTTCTTGAGCGTGGGGCCCTTGCACTGGTCGGGGAACACCGAGCAGCCATGGTCCATGCGCGCCGCATAGGACGGCAGGTAGCCGCCGCCGTGGGCCGCGCAGATCCGGAGGTTGGGGAAGCGGTCGAACGTGCCCTCGAAGATCAAATGCGCAAGCGCAATGGAAGTGTCGAGCGGATTGCCGATCACGTTGCCGAGCGCGCCGCTGCCGCGCAGCCGTTGGCGCGCGCCGGTTGCGGTCGGCGCCTGATTGGGATGGATGAATACGAGCGCCTGCAGTTCCTCGGCCTTGGCCCAGAACGGGTCGAACCGGGAGGCGGCCACGTCCTCGCCATCGAGGCTCGCGCCGATCGCGGCTCCGCGCAGCCCGAGGTGTTTCATCGCGTGCTCCAGTTGCTCGGCTGCGAGCTCGGGAAACTGCAGGGCCACCGTGGCGTAGGCGACGAAGCGGTCCGGGTAGGCCGCACACATCGCGGCGAGCTTCTCGTTCTGCAGGTCGATGATGCGGCGCGCGAGGTCGCGGTCGGCCGAGTACCAGAAGGCGTTGACGCTGAGCGCCTGCACGTCGATGCCGTCGACGTCCATGACTTTGAGCCGCTCCGGCCCGACGCCGATGCGCTGGATGTCGAGCGACTCCTGGATGCGCCGTTCGAGGTTGGTGCCCTTCACCAGGTTCACGACCTCGGCCACGACGCAGTGGGCGTGCACGTCGACGGTCTTGACCCGGCGCCCTCCCACCGTCACCTCCCGGCGCCGGACCGGCTGCGCCTTGGCCGGAGTGCGCCAAGAGGCAGAGGCGAGCCAGGTAGCGCCGGCCGCGGCGGCGGCCCCACCCAGGAAGCGGCGGCGGCTGTTCATGGCATGCACCTCCCTGACCTGCGCCGCTACGCCGGCGGCAGCTTGAGCAGCTTGGCGGCGTTGCCGCCGAGGATGGCGATGCGCTGATCGTCAGTGAGGCCGGGCGTGTTGAGCACGTGATCGACCGGTCCCTTCACCCACGGCACGGCGTAGTCGGTGCCGATCATGAGCTGACTCGCGCCATGCTCGGCGACCAGGTGGCGCAGCGCCTCGCCGGTGAACACCAGCGTGTCGAAGTAGAGCTGCTTGAGGTATTCGCTCGGCTTCTT
>WNGB01007355.1_pt1 | contig 15921 bp, 12 predicted proteins | sample 5400681 | NCBI WGS metagenome assembly WNGB01 (sample SAMN13153367, study PRJNA577476) | soil metagenome | isolation source: 115 cm soil or saprolite under grassland replicate 2 | place: USA:California | collected 2016-06-15 | reverse complement strand
TGAGTAGGCGGCACACACACGGAGAACCTCCCATGACCACCCCATTCAAGCACGAGAACATCATCAAGATCGCCGGCGTCCTGGGCGTTGCGCCCGAGCTGCGCCTGACCGCCAACGGCAACGCGGTTGTCACCCTGATCGTCTACACGAACTACATCCTGCGGAATGATGACGGCTCGACCCGCCAGGAGAGCGAGCGACACCGGGTGATCGTATGGGGCCTGCACGCCGAGAAGGCCGCGCGGCTGCTGCGCAAGGGCAGCAAGATCCGGGTGCAGGGCCGCATGACCTATCCGACCTGGAAGGACAAGCAGACCGGTGCGACGCGCTACGGCGCGGAGATCGTCGTGGCGACGCTGGACTACCAAGGCGCGAACGACGAGGACGAGGCGCAGATCGCGCAGCCCGCCGCCGGGGCCCCCGCACCCCAGCCGACCGAGCCGGTCGCTCCGGCCGCAGAAATAGCTCCGGCCAAGCCCAAGCGCAGCCGCAGCAAGAAGGCCCAGGCCGCTGCGGCGTAGGGCCGGGCACTGCGTGGGGACGCGGCAGCCTGCGCGTCCCCACGTGTATGCTCGCGCCATTGGCGGTTGTCTACGACCGTGTGTACAATACACCGATCAACTGCTGAACTACTGGAGCGGAACCATGGCCGAAGTCATCAATCGCAATCAGCGCAATCTCATCGTGGATGGCCTGCCGCACTGTACGATCCAGGCAGCCGGGGATGGAACCTGGCATGTGCTGGCGCAGCTGGCGGCCGGCGACCAGGTGGCCTTGGCAGCGACAGCGCCAACACCCGACGATCTGTGCCAACGGGCGCAGCACGCGTTGGGTCTGGCGGGGATTGGCTCGCGCATCGATCGCGCGCACACCGCCGTCGGGATCTATGCCGACCGCAGCGGGGCACGCTTCGGCGAGCCGGCGCTGGTGCTCGACGGCCCGGCTGTGCTGTGGTGGGTGGCGCACGCCACGTCGGCGGCGATCCACGCTCTAGTCGACGCGGCGACACAGGCCATGCGCACCGCGCCGGACTCTTAAGGCGCCCGCGTCCGGCCGCGCCGGCCGTTCCCGCCAATGCTGCTCCGGTGGCAGACGGATACGCACCACGCAGATCGTGTGTGGCACGTCCCGTGGCTGGTGCACAACGGTCTGCGCTGGCCCTACCCGCGCCGTTGGCGTGGACGACCGCGCTGTGGCTGGAGCACCCCACGCTGAAGCGCCTCGCCGATTGTCGCAGGGTAGATCAGGTGTCGATCGCCGATATGGATGGTCGGCAGCCGCTCAGCCACTGCTGCGCCGCTCAGCGTAGGGAGCGGCAGCATCCATTGCCGGGCGGCCTCGGCCAGCGCGATCGGCGCTTCGGTGGTGCCTAGCAGCGTGCGGACACTGAGCGCCGCCCGTGCCCAGGCCGGCCAGCGGCGCGCGATCAGCCAGTCGCGCAGGATCTGCTGCGCAGATGTGGGGAGGGTGAGCAACGGCCCGCGCATCGTCGGCGCGGCTGGCGCCGGGGCGACCTGCTACATGTTGTGCATGGACACGCCGATCAACATCCTGGACGTGGTCTACGACGAAGATGCCGAGGGCGGCTGGCTGACCAACCAGGTGCAGCACGCGATTGGCCAGCTGGCGCTGTTGCTCGGGCGGCCCGGCAAAACGATGGACGGTAAGGAGCGCCTGATCCCGCGCGACTTCGAGCCGGAGGAGGCTGGCGTGCTGGACCGCGCGCTGATGCTGCTCTACCAGGATGTCACGCCCTCTACGCCACTCAATCAGATGCCGCTGCTCAGCGACCTGATGGCGGTTCTGGGCAGCTTGCGCGAGCCGGAAGCGCAGCGGCTCGCGCGCACAATCCGCATCAAGCTGTTTGGCACCGACGATCTGACCGCGACCGCGCCGAACACGGCCGGCCACTGCTTCAACCGCCATACCGAGGTGGACTGGCGCTTCGGCGCGGACATCACCTACTACAACACCGCCAATGTCCCAACGATGTACCGCCCGTTCTTCTATCTGCAGATCATCGGGGCGATCTTGCGCTTTATGCGCGACCCGAACCGCGACCGTAGCCGCAAGACCATGCTGGCAATTGACGAGTTCGGCTACGTGACCCAGGTGGAGGCGCTGGCGCGGTTGGCGGCGATGATCTGCAAGGTTGCCCGCAAGTACGGCATCGGGCCTGCAACTGCATCTTCACCACACCGAACTAACGACGATACTCATGCAGATCGGCGAGCAGCAGCAGGCCTACTTGAGCCTGGGCGGGTGTGAAGGCTGCGTGCATAGCCGGTGTACGCCAGGCTGCTACGTTGAGCTGTTGCGGCGGCTCTTGCGTGTGCTTTGATGCCTGCACACTGCGCCCGGTCGCAGGTGGTCTGGCAAAGCGTCCCTACCGCCGCGTGGCGCTGGCCTGGCCCACGGTCAAGGCAGAACCGTTGGCATGCCTGTCGCTGGCGGCCTGGTCGGAGGCGCGCCTGATCGTCCATTGGCGCAGCAGCAACCGGCAGATCGCCTGTGCAGCGCTGCTGGCAGTGGGGGAGGATGGCCCAGACCCTGCACAGGCGCTGCGTTCCTCTGGTTGGAAGGCCTGGACGCTGCCGAAATCGCTGGGTCCAAAGCTTGCGAATAACGCTCTCCCGTCGGCGCTACCGTTTCCACGCGCCTGGTCACAGGCGCCGACACTGATGTGGTCGCGGCCGGCAATACGGCGACAAGGTAATAGCGTACTGCCTGAAGCAAGTGTTGCTGATACAGCGGCTGTGCATCAGCTGCTTGCAGCACAGGAATGAGCGATCAGCCATATGCTCCACCCTGACATGATCGTGAATCTCGAAGGCAGCCGCATCCGGCAGATCCGAAAAGAAGCGTCGAGGATCATCGTCGACCTGGATGAAACCGCAGACGGGGCGATCCGCGTGATTTGTGAGTCGACCGAAGTCTCCCACCAGACCTCAGAAATGATGACACTGAATCAGCTACCTCCATGGCATCACGCGCGGATTGTCGCATGGGCCGACATCGTGGCGGACTGCCTGGTTGTGGCCATGGAGAGCGGCGACCGATTTTCGCTGTGGGCACAATCCCTACGACTTGAACGCCAGATATGACACTATTCAATCGAGGAAGCAGGTACGATGAAAAATGAAGGAACTGAACTCCTATCACCCTCTATCTGGCTCAAGCCGTGGCGTCGCCTTGCGCTCGTGCCGACCTTTGGGGATCTGCTATTGGCACTGGTCTATGGTCTGTTCGTCCGCATCAGTATTGGCGCTGCGATGGGTGGGGATATCGGCGCCCTGATTCTCGCCGTTCAGGAACTGAGTATTGTGGTGCTGGTGCTGAGCCGCCGGCGCGCTCACGTCACTGTGGCCGGCGACTCGCCACCCGCCGTCCTGGCCTGGTGCGGGACGATCCTGCCGTTGTTACTCCGCCCGTTGGGGCTGGCGCCCGTTCCGCTCGCCATGCTTGGCAACGCGCTTCAGCTTGTAGGCGGGCTGCTCGTGCTGGCGGCAACGCTACGATTAGGGCGCAGCTTCGGAATTGTCGCCGCCAATCGTGGGATCCAGACCGGCGGACTCTACCGCGTGGTGCGGCATCCGATCTACGCAGCCTATGGCCTGGCGTTCGGCGGCTTCGTGCTCGCCCATCCAACCCTGATCAATGGGATGATTCTCGTGGGCTGGCTGATGGTGCAGGCGCTACGCGTCCGCGCGGAGGAGCGCTTGTTGATGTAGGACACGCGATATGTGGCGTATGCGGCACAGGTGCGTTACCGGCTAATCCCGGGGTGCTGGTAGGAGCGGATACGTCACCGATTTGGGGCATATGAAAAGACCGCCGATCGATGATGATCGGCGGCCTCGTGGTGGGAGCGACGGCTGGGCTTGCACCAGCGCCGCGCCGCCGGAGCGTCGTACACCCCAGTGCGCTGCGTCGCCTTGCGCAGACGGAGTCGGCGCGCTGGGCGCCACACCAGGGTGGCTTTCAATTGGATTGTCCACGCCGCCGTCTGCGATTCTGAGTATACTACAACAACTCGTTTTTTACCAGATCTCCTGCTGGTAGTACCCCACGTTAACGCATGCCAGAGCGTGCTGTCCTCAGACCTGCACGAAACAGGGGCGTCCGTACGACGATTATCGGCGCTCCCCGTCAAGCACGATCTGCACATCGCCGGTGTCGATCCGCTTGCAGACAACTTCGACGCGGCTGATCCGCTTCCTAGTACGCTCCCGATACTCCTCGTACGCACGAGATCACGGTGCAGCGCACTTCCCAGCCTTGCGGCGCTGTGATGCTGGTACTGTCAGGTTAACCAGACAGCTCTCGCTCAGTTATCGCGATGTTGAAGAGCTCATGGCCGCGCGCGGCATCGGGCTGACCTATGAAACGATCCGTCAGTGGTGTGGCAAGTTCGGCCAGCAGTATGCGAACCAGGTGCGGCGGCGGCGGGCGCGGACAGGCGACAAGTGGCATCTCGACGAGGTCTTTCTCAGCATCACCGGCAAGCTGCACTATCTCTGGCGTGCGGGTGATCAGCACGGCAACGTGCTAGATATCCTGGTTCAGAGTCGCCGGGACAAGCGTGCGGCCAAAAAGTTCTTCCGCAAACTGCGCAAGGGGTGTCAGTATGTACCACGCGTGCTGATTACTGACAAGCTGGCGAGCTATGCAGCAGCCAAAAAGGACGTGCTGCCCAGCGTGGAGCACCGACAGCACAAACGCCTCAACAATCGGGCGGAGAACTCCCACCAACCAACGCGCCAGCGAGAGCGAACGATGCGCGGGTTCAAATCCCCTGGCCACGCCCAACGGTTTCTCGCCGCACCGGGGCCCATTCGAGGCCACTTCTGTCCAGGCCGCCATCGACTCTCAGCAGCACAGTATCGGGCGATCAGACGGGAGCGGTTCGCGGTCTGGAACACGGTAACGGGCGTGCAGCCGCTAGCATAAGTCGCTGCGCGCGTTGGCTCGTCAGCCAGCACCAGCGGTTTTCTCACATTGCATCAGCACATGCGTTCGCTGCAAGGATTAAGTTGACAATACCTTTGTGGGGACGATCCATGTTCTCCACCAACGCGACATTGATCGGTCGCATCTATATACCTCCGTCGGGCGATAAGATGACTGAAATGCGAATCATACTCTAATTCTATTATACGTGCGCTTGCGATCAGCCACGGATTGTTCTGTCACCAGCCCCAGCGGTACTGCGCCCGGCACAGTTCCCCAGCGGCTATACACACCATTGACCACGGCACAAACCAAGCGGACAGTGCTAGAATGGAGGCGAATGTGCTACCTCGTCTGCATAAAGCAATGGAACACGCTGACGCAGCCTGTGAAGTGACGAGACAGGCCACACCAGCGTGAGATTCTGGAGGAGGTGTGTTAATATGCCTACGCTCCACATTCGGCTTCTGGGCGATTTCCTACTCCAGTTGGATGATACGCCCATCTCAATGGCCGGTTTGCATCGCCTACAGACGCTGCTGAGTTATCTCGTCCTGCATTGCACCACGCCCCAGCCGCGCCGCCAGGTGGCCTTCCTGCTGTGGTCTGACCATACGGAAGGTCAGGCCCATACCAACCTGCGCAATCTCTTATTCCGTCTCCGCAAAGTTGTGCCCAATGCCGATACCTTTCTGTATGCTGATGACCAGATCTTGCGATGGCGACTCGATTCACCATTTACCCTCGATGTCGCTGACTTCGAACAGGCAATCACCCTCGCCGATCAAACGAGCAACAATGATACGAAACGTGCAGCGCTCGAACAGGCTGTGGGCTGCTACCACGGCGACCTGCTGCCCGATTGTTTCGATGATTGGATCCACCCCGAGCGTGAACGATTAAAGCAGGTGTTTCACGGCGCCCTGTATCAGCTGATCAGGTTGCTCGAACGTCAGCGCGATTACCAGACTGCGATCGCGTATACCCAGCGCTTGTTGCAAGAGGATCAGCTCAAAGAGTCGATCCACCGTCGTCTCATCCGTCTGCACGCCTTAAATGACGACCGTGCTAGCGCATTGCGGGTCTACCACGCGTGTGCCGAGGCCCTGCAGCGCGAGCTTGGCGTGGAGCCGACTCATGAGACCCGTGAACTGTATGAACGCCTCATACGACAGGATGCGCATCTTGTCGTTCGACCAGCGGCAAATCTGGGTGGGCTCACATCGCTGGTCGGACGGGATCACGAGTGGAACCAACTCCAGACAGCATGGCAACGATCGGTCATTGGGCGACCCCACATGGTGTTGATTGTCGGGGAAGCAGGCATCGGCAAGACTCGGCTCGGTCAAGAGTTGGTGGTGTGGACACAGCGTCAGGGTATCATCTGTGCCAGTGCCCGCTGCTACGCGGCTGAGGGCGGCTTGGCATATACTGCCATTGCGACTTGGCTGCAAACCAGTGCCATCCGGGCAACACTGCCTATGCTGGGGTCAATCTGGCGTACGGAAGTGGCGCGCCTCGTGTCCGATCTCCTTGCCGAGGAGCCAGATCTTGCGTCTCCGAGTCCGATGACCGAGCCCTGGCAGCGCCAGCGGTTCTTCGAGGCGTTGGCCCGTGCGATTCTTGGGAACAGGCAGCCGCGCCTTCTCGTACTTGACGATCTCCAGTGGTGCGATCAGGAAACCCTGGAATGGCTACATTATCTGCTGCGTTTCGATCCGCAGGCACCATTGCTCATCGTCGCAACAGTCCGCCCTGAGGATCTGAGCCAAACCCATCCGCTGATGACACTGTCGGCCGTGCTACGCCGCGACGAGCGATTCATCGAGATCGCGTTGCCGCCGCTAGACGAATCCGCGACAGCGACACTTGCCGCGCACGTCGCTGGCCGCGAACTTACCACCGATCGCATCGCCGCTCTCTACCAGGAGACCGAGGGGAACCCGCTCTTTGTGGTGGAGATGGTTCGCTCCGGTCTGCTGGAGCAGCAGGAACTAAGGCTCGATCGATCAGAAAGGCTTTCAGCAGCAAATGGCTCACCACTGCCGCCGACAGTCCAGGCCGTTATCACCGCGCGCCTGGCGCGACTCTCACCAGCAGCCCAGGATCTCGTCGGCCTGGCTGCCACGGTTGGCCGAGCATTCACATTCCGCGTGCTCACACATGCGGCGGACGTCGGCGAAGACGCAGTACTACGTGGGCTGGACGAGTTGATCCAGCGACGGATCGTGGTCGAGCAGAAGGCGGGTACATATGATTTCTGCCACGATAAGATTCGCGAAGCGGCCTACTTGCAGCTCAACGCGGTGCGGCGTCAGTTCTTACATCGACGGGTAGCTCAGGCGCTTGAAGTGGTCTACGGGATCGAAGCCGAAAGTAATACGATGTCGGACGATAATCAGCCAGGACCGGCAAGTCATAGCTCCACAATCGACTATCCCGCGCTAGCCCATCATTGGCGGCAGGCGGGCGATGTATCGAAAACGACCAGCTATCTGGCGGAAGCTGGCGAGCAGGCACTACAGACCGGCGCATATTCTGAGGCCATAACCCTGCTCCAGCAGGCTCTCACACTGGACAATTCGCACCATTCGATAGGTCCGTTGCTTACATCCAGCGCTACGACGTCGCCTACTCACGGTACCGTATTACGCCAGGCATGTTTGGAACGGCAGTTGGGAGAGGCATACTTCGGACTTGGCTCGCTTAAGGAGAGCCGCGCCCATCTCGAACAGGCGCTGACGCTCTTGGGTTGGCAGTTGCCTACAGCGCGCAAGCACCTGATTAGAGCGATCTTCCTCCAGGTCGCGCGGCGAACGATACGTCGCATATGGCCTCTCAAGCCAGTCTCTCCCAGCTCTGGCGAGCGTGCGGTTTTGCTGCAGGCAGTGAGCGCACTTATCCGTCTTGGAGAAATCTATTATCTCGCTAACGAGACAGAAGCGGTATTCGCTGCGGTCTGCTCTGCTGTAAACTTTGCGGAGCGGATTGGCTCATCCCCGGAGTTAGCCCGAGCCTACGCAAATACCTGCGTTGCTACTGGCCTCATTCCGCACCACCGACTGGCCAGACTGTACAGTCAGATGGCACAGAATACGGCACAACAGATCAACAATCAGCCTGCATTGCACTGGGTATATGTTGCCACTGGTCTCCATGCCTCAGGAGTTGGCCAGTGGACTGAAGCCCAGCATCTTCTGTACCAAGCAATGCAGATTGGCGAAGGTCTTGGGGCCAGCAGTCAGTGGGGCGAAAGCACCTTCATGCTGGCGCAGAACCTCTATTTTCAGGGGCACTTTGCCAAGTCGGCCGAGCTGTTCGCCACTATTCATGCCGCAGGATGCAGCAACAATTCAATTGCCCAACAAATCTGGGGGCTGCTCGGGCAGGGACAGAATGCGTTGCGGATGGACAACGTAGACCAGGCAAGTTCCTTGCTGGAAGCCGCTGCCACCTTGCTTGCCGACAGAATCGACTACAGCATCCAGGTGGCTGTCCTGGGATTGCTTGCCTTGATATATCTGCGACAGAGCAATTTCGAGCGCGCGCAGCAAACCGCCGAAGCGGCAGAACGCTTGATCGCCGGGATCGAATCGCCTACCGGGCATTACTCCCTTGAAGGCTACGCCGGTGTTGCAGAATGGTATCTGTCACGTGGGGGGCAGCACGACGACCTCACGCATAACGAGCGCGCGGATCTGGAGCGGGCGACATTGCGGGCATGTTCGGCCTTGCGGCGATTCGCCCGTGTGTTCCCAATCGGTGAGCCGCGCCTATGGCTCTGCCAGGGACAGCACGAGTGGCTTGCGGGCAGGCCTGTGCGAGCACAGCGAGCATGGCAGAAGAGTCTCGCCGCCGCCGAGCGACTGGAGATGCCCTACGAGCAAGGGCGCGCCCATTACGAGATCGGGCGGCACGGCAGCGGGCAGGAGCGACACCATCACCTCACCCGCGCGTGCGATATCTTTGCCGATCTTGGAACGTCCTATGAACTAAGCTCCACACAAGCCATGCTGTCTCAATCAGACGGCACGCCTTCACCAACCGACTGACAGACCTCAACCAGTAGGTAACCTGAACGACAATCCTACTCAGGAGCCGCACGCTGTGAGATCATAGCGGGCTGTACTGCCACGGCTCCGCTTTCGGGTTGCTCCACTTTGCCTGATTAGAACCCAAAGGAGCAACAGCGAAAAGGTCCATCATCAAACGGATCTCGCCCAAAAGATCTTGCCATCTAACGCTGATCTAACGCCCGTGAAACGCCGTGTTCCTATAATGGGCGCACGCTCGTCGTCATTGTATTCGGAGATACGCCCGTGACTTCGGAAGGAACATGCTCGCACATGCACCTGTTCACCGTCCGGTTGTGGTCAGAAGCGCTGGGTGATGGTCAGTATGAATGGCGTGGGCAGGTCCAGCACGTGCTCAGCGGTGAGTCACGCTACTTTCGTGAGTGGACCGTGCTGGTGGCATATCTGCAAACCATGCTGGCGACGGCGCTCAGTGAGGGTAGGATTCCACACAGTGGACGAGGAACAGAAGACGACAGTCATCAACAAGCATAACAATTGGCAGCGGTAGCGAAACGAACGCACCATGTCCTGGCAGAAGGCTATCGCGAGTCTGTCAATCTATTTTACACCCTCGCTATCGCAATTACAGACATCTCGTTAGAAAACCTTGTACCAGTGTTGTCCTTACTCTGAAGGAGGTCGGCAGATGATCGCCAGCAGACAGAAGCCGCCTTTCGTACTCTTGTTTGTCACCGTATTGCTCCTGTCAACCTTGCCTGCACAACCTCCGATAGCGAGTGCGACCGCGCCTTCAACACTTGATCTGAATGGTATCAGCGGAACCTATATCCGCGTGCCCAACCACCCAGCCTTGAACCCAAGTGGTGCGATTACGATCGAGGCCTGGGTGCGACGGACCTACAGTGAGCGCTGTGAGACAATCGTCGGCAAAGACTTTCGTACCGGCTACTGGTTGGGGTTCTGCGGTGATGGCTTTGCCGGCACGTCGACCCTGCGCTTCTTCACCAATGGCAGACTCACCGGCAGCGACGGCGGAAAAGTCTGGCTCGCCGGGGAATGGTCCCATGTTGCGGTCACCTTCGACGGTTATATCCGCCGCCACTATGTTGACGGGCTGCTCGCTTACGAGGGCGTCACACCTGGCCCGCTTGCGGTTAATGATGCCAACCTGGGCATCGGCGCTGATTACGACGGGTCTCTGGCGTTCAGTGGCAACCTAGCGGAGGTACGCATCTGGAGTATCGCGCGCAGTAAGGAGGATATTCGCCGAGATATCCACCGCCAGATCAGCGCACCACGCCCTGGCCTTGTGGCTATCTGGCCGCTGGAGGGTAACGCGCGAGACTTATTTGGCAAGCACAACGGCGTGGTGGAGGGGGCCGCGGCCTTCAATGGCCCTGCCGCCCCGCCTACCGATGCTTCTCTCGACCCATATCCGGTCCGGCTCAATCCAGAGTATCTGTGCTTCGGCGACTGGCTTCCGATCTGGGTAGACCTCGGGTCGCCTTTCTCTTCGGGGAGGTATGGAGTCCACGTTCAGGCGACAGACGACGAGCTTGTAGTGTGCGTTGGTGGCGGCTACCTGGGCAATGGGAAGCCGGTCGTGCGTCTCTACTTTGATCCAGACGGTGACGGTGGTGCACTAGCCCAGCCCGATGACTATCGAATTACGGTGGATGTTGAGGGGAACCGTCACGTCAGCGAGCGCGGTGATGGGCATGGGGGCTATGTGACACCTGGCCTGTCGAACTATTCGGTACAGGTCGGGACAGATGAGTTTGACTGGCTCGTCATCACGCGCATCAAACGCAATGTGCTGCCTACTCCCGACTCGGTATTCCGCATGCAGTTCGTAGTCACGAACGTCCTTGGCGGCACTTACGGCTGGCCGATCGAGTTCGATGAGCAGCGCCCGGACGCATGGCCACGCTTCCAGGTCGGCCAACTCCCGCCTCCCCCGCGGCCCGATAGCGAGGTTCCCACCGTTCAGGTCACCCACAGCCCGCAGCCTGTGATCCGCATAGGCCAACTCGTGTCATTCCAGGCCATGGCGTATGACGACGTTGATGTTGCCCAGGTGACGATCTCTGTGGATGGCCTTCCACGCAAAAGCTGCGCCTTCAACGGCACAGACGATCGCAGCGCGACCTGTGCGTTGGAGCCACAGGCGTACAGCATTGGCCGCCACACCTACGACGCGAGCGCCAGGGATCATCGCGGGCGCGGGAGCAGTACCGCTCGGCAGGAGTTTTTCGTTCAGGTTGACGGTGAGCGGCCAACCATCAGCATCACCCACACCCCACGTTCGCCCAAGCCCGGTCAGGCGGTGACGATTGAGGTGACGGCGCGCGATCCGAGTGGCCTTGAGCGAGTAGCGATTGGCGGTCCCGGCAGCGTAGGCCGAGAGTGCCCCGACCCGGTCGGGAAAACGATTGTGCGCTGCACGCTGACGTTTACCCCGTCGAGTGGACAGAAGATCGTCTACTACGGTGCAAGCGCCAGCGATCGCGAGGGATTATATACCTGGACACCCAGGCTTCCGATACTCATCGGCAATACTGGCAAAGACAGCGACGACGACGGTATTGCCGACGAACTCGAAGACTATCTTTGCACCTCCGAGCTTGATCCCGACACGGACGGCGATGGCTTGAACGACGGGTGGGAGGTGCTAGGGTTGAGCTTTGATGACGGCGATTTCGTCAACCTGCCGGCACTGGGAGCCAATCCCTGCCGCCGCGACGTCTTCCTGCAGCTCGACTACGAGGAGGGCGTTGGCTTGTCGCCGGAACAAACGACATCCATCGTCAATCTCTTTCGCCAGCACGGGATCACCCTGCACATCACCGGCAAGCAGCATCCGGCGCCACCCCCAGGCACGGAGTCTGTGGTCGCGGCTGAGGAAGCTGCGGCGCGGCGCGATGCAGATGGCAGCTACTACTTCCCTCCGAAACTCAACTGGACGCACATATATGGCTATGTGCGGCAGAGGCAAGGGAGCGGCGGTGCGAACTGGCAATACTTCACGATCGACGCGACCGGGCTTCCCAACCTCTCCACGTTGATCCACGAGCTCGGCCACACGCTCGGCCTGGGCCACGGTGGGCGCGACGAGCCAACCCGCATTCAGCGACGCAACGGTGAGCTCGTCTACTATCAAGGGGGGTGGGACAACACCAACCTCAAGCCGAACTATTTTAGTGTGATGAACTATCAATACTCTGGCTCCATCTACTGCTACAAACCTAGCACAGGTGATTGGTGGACAGAAGTCGGCTATGCTGACGCTGAGCTACCCTCGCTACTCGAAAGTCAGCTGAACGAGTCGTCTTCCAGCGCGTTCGCACGCGCGCTGCGCGCTCGCTCATGTGACGGGCGTACCGAGCTCATTCCCGTTGTTGCCTATACCTGCAGCGATCCCGACGAAAGCAATGTGGTCTACATCATGCTCAACAACGGCACGCGCACCGTAGCCCGGAGACGTCAAGGGAGCAGTTGGCAGACCACAAACCTGCCATCCCATAGTCCTGGGATCGACTGGAACTGCGATGGTAAGATCTCGTCGGGTACCGTTGAGGAGAACCTGAACGGCGACGGAATCGGAGACGTGTTTGCAGCAGGCACAATCGACAAGCAGCCGCTGCACGCCTATCGTGATTGGGACGTCCTCCCGGCCGGCCGGTGGTGTGTGGTCGCTCGCAACAGTGCAGGGTATCCGCCAGCCGACTATCGCGCGCTGATCCGTGGCCCCGCTTGCCCAGGTGCTGCCAGCGCCAATCGCGATGTCGTGGGGAGCTTCTCGTACATGCAGAACCACAACGGTGCCCTGCCATCGGCGCATGGACATCCCAACGCGGACTTGCTCATGGAGTTGCCGGGTCTGGAGCTATGCGACGGTCGTGATAACGACGACGATGGAACGATCGATGAGGATTGCCTGGACAGCGACGGGGATGGCATCGTGAATGATCTCGACAACTGCCAGCAGACGGCGAATGCGGACCAGGCTGACCTGGATCAGAACTACCTGGGCGACGCCTGCCAGGATCCACGCATTTCGCGCCTCTCCATCAACACTCAGACAGCCACATCGGTGAAGTTAGCGTGGGATGGTCCTACAACTGACATTCTCGGTTACAACGTATATCGCTTGCGCCGCGACGAAGCGACACCAACCCTTCTTGGTGAACGCTATCCCAGCTCAACTGGCACGAGTTTTACCGATACGATCGCTGAGGGGAAAGGATATCGCTACTATGTGCGCCCAGTCAACCTCAATGGGCAGGAGGGACCTGAAGTGGCGATCGACGTCGGTATTCGCCAGATCTTCCTGCCCATGCTTGTCAAGGCGCCGTAAGATCACTTCCCGATGAAGAGATCACACGAAGGTTGTGCTCGCGATCGCTCATCAACTGGTGGATGAACTACATGTCCTCATCGCGCCAGCCTCAATGGTGCAAGACCAATGAGTTTATGCATATGAGCCCGCTGAGCCACATCAGTAGTGATACACGTGTTGGAGGATCGACATGGCATCGATGAATGAAGCACGTCGCAGGTTTCTCTCGATAATAGGTGTTCTGGGTACACAGACGACCATGTTCGCATTCATAGGTTGTGGAGTTGATACCATCACGTCTGCCAAGCTTGACCATCTCAAACAGTCCGCTGGTAATAGTGCGGACTGGGGCGTTGTCGATACCATATCAGCCTTGAAGGAAAAAGCGCCGCAAGATACAACCAATCCAGAATGCTTTATGGTGTTAGGGTATCACACCCCTGGGGATGGCGGCGGCGGGGTTTTCTACTGGGATCACACTGCAGCGGACAACGACGATGGCGGAACGGTCTTGGAGCCTATCAACCACCCAGGCAGCGGGCGATGGAAACGCTTGTTTGCCGGTGGCGTGAGTGTCAGATGGTTCGGCGCAAAGGGCGATGCGATAACTGACGACACCCTTGCTATTCATGCCGCGCTCAGCCACGCCACCGTGGTTCATATCCCCCGAGGTGTCTATCGCTGCACCGACGGCCTGGATATCCCATCAGGCACGACACTCCGTGGCGAAGGGGCGCCACGTCTAGGTCCATTTCCACTGTTCGATGATGATAAGCGTTTCCTTCGTCCTGGCCAGAAGCACCTGCTGCCGGGATCAGTGCTGCTGTTTTCGGGTGCTGGCAGCAAGATGGCATCCACCCAACGGAGTGACCAGTTTCAACAGTTTACATACTGTGTAAAGTCCCCGCACCTCCACCCCACGAGCGTCGAAGGCGTGGGTATCGTGCTTGATGTGAATATACAAGACGAAAACGGTCAGTTGACAACTCCTGTGGGAGATATGCGAGCGCACTATGATGTCGGGTACTTTATTGACAATGCATACGGATGTTATCATCGCGACCTCACGGTGTTTGGGTACTTTCGGGTCGCGGGCATTGTGATCTCCAGCCGAGCGAACGGTCTGTTCAATCCCGACTACAATCGGTTTTTCCATGGTTCCACGATGGGTGAAATTGGAGTTGCTCTGATTGGGGATGACTTAGACACGAATGGAACCAACGGCTTGTCGGGCACGCAATTCTTTAGTTTTGATCTTTTTGCCAATGATCATCACGATCGCTCGGCGGATCAGTGGGGCACCGCGTGCCTGTACATAGACGGAGATACCTTGGCCGCACGCGCAAATCTCAATGGCACCTATCTCTTCGGTGGTCAGCTCCGCACCTATACCACACATCCTATCCAGCTAGATAAGGCGAGCAACGTCGTCTTCCACGGCACCGTATTTGAGACTCCGACGCGGAATACCCCAAATTCGCAACCAACAGCGTTCCTTGCTACCGAGAACACGTATGATGTACATTTTTTTGGATGTCGATTCGCTGACGATGCGGGTCTTACGTCGTTCCGTAGGTGTATGAAAGGGACGTGTACGGTGATTGAGTCAGGTGATGGGGCAATCAGCTCCTCCCTCAACGGTGTTGGGATGCGATTCATCACCGAACCCAGCACCGGCAACCCCGTTATACAGCTTACCGATGACTTCGAGAGCATCAATAATGGATGGACGATGCGTGTGATCCGCAACCAAGAGGGCCAGGCGGAAGATGCACTCGATATTCGTTTCGCCAATTCGAGCAAGCTACGGATCACCAAGGATGGCCAGATCGAGCAGAACGCCATCGTTGGGAGAACCGGCGATGTCTTGACAATCTCGTCGGGAGCCATCCAGATTAGCCAGGCATTTCATAAGGTGAAGACCGCAAACAATCGATCCACAGACGACCTATACACCATCAACGGCGGCATCGAAGGTCAACAGCTCTTGCTGGCACCGTATGCGCGTGATCAACATATTGCCGTACGCGACCGAGCCGGGAACATCCGCCTGGCGAACCGCAGGGACTTCGTCATGACGGATGGTTTTGATCGCATGCTGCTGGTTTTTGACGGCAGATTCTGGATTGAAGTCTCGCGCAGCAGCAATGGCTAGTCACGTGTGTTTGTGGAATTTTCGAACCTTGCGGGACAAATCAAACAGTATGCGATATTGACTGGCATGAATTTGAAAGGCTAGGTCTTAAAATGTATGGCAATAAACAATTGCACTTTTCGCTTCTCATCCTTTCCTTTTTGGCGGCTTTGACTCTGTCACTACCAGGCTTTGCACACGAAATAGCAAACTCGCCGGAACACGATTTGTTTGTCTACGACGACATCGACGACACGATGGAGCGCCGGAACGGGTACATTACCGACGTTTTTCGTGTCGCAGCGGACGGCACGTGGTACTTCTCGCCAGATGGACGGGGCACATGGACGAGACTGAATAAATCGAGCGTGCCGTTGGAGCAACTACGCTTCGGGGACTTCGACGGCGACGGGGTAACCGATGTGTTCCACATTGGGTCAGATGGGATGTGGTACTACTCA
>WNGB01009272.1_pt1 | contig 15922 bp, 14 predicted proteins | sample 5400681 | NCBI WGS metagenome assembly WNGB01 (sample SAMN13153367, study PRJNA577476) | soil metagenome | isolation source: 115 cm soil or saprolite under grassland replicate 2 | place: USA:California | collected 2016-06-15 | reverse complement strand
CGCGAAGGCGTCGGAGAGCCAGGGCCGGCGCGACCCGTCCAAGATCCTGACCATCGCGACGAGCCACGTGGAATACTCGACCGACAAGCGCCACTACGCGCATGTCGACTGTCCCGGCCATGCCGACTACGTCAAGAACATGATCACCGGTGCGGCGCAGATGGACGGCGCGATCCTGGTGGTGTCGGCGGCGGACGGTCCGATGCCGCAGACGCGCGAGCACATCCTTCTGGCGCGCCAGGTGGGGGTGCCCTCCATCGTGGTGTTCCTCAACAAGGTGGACGTGGTGGACGATCCCGAGCTGCTCGACCTGGTCGAGCTCGAGGTGCGGGAATTGCTGACCAAGTACCAGTTCCCCGGCGACAAGGCGCCGGTGATCCGCGGCTCCGCGATCAAGGCGCTCAACGGCGAGAAGGGGGAGACGGCGGACGAGGCGATCCTCAAGCTTTACGAGGCGCTGGACACGTTCGTGCCGCTGCCGGAGCGTCCGATCGACCAGCCATTCCTGATGCCGATCGAGGACGTGTTCTCGATCTCGGGCCGCGGCACGGTGGTGACCGGGCGGATCGAGCGGGGCAAGATCAAGGTTGGCGAGGAAGTGGAGATCGTGGGGCTGCGCGACACGCAGAAGTCGGTGGTGACGGGCGTGGAGATGTTCCGCAAGCTGCTGGACGAGGGGGTGGCGGGGGACAACGTGGGTTGCCTGCTGCGCGGCATCGACAAGGAAGCGGTCGAGCGCGGCCAGGTGCTGTGCAAGCCCGGCTCGGTGAAGCCGCACAAGAAGTTCAAGGCGGAGGCCTATATCCTGACCAAGGAGGAGGGCGGGCGGCACACGCCGTTCTTCAACAACTATCGTCCGCAGTTCTACTTCCGGACCACCGATGTGACGGGCCAGTGCACGCTGCCGGCGGGGACGGAGATGATCATGCCGGGCGACAACGCCACCATGGACGTCGAGCTGATCACGCCGATCGCGATGGAGGAGAAGCAGCGCTTCGCCATTCGCGAGGGCGGCAAGACCGTCGGCGCTGGCGTGGTCGTGACGATCACCGAGTAAGGGCGGGCGTCACCCGCGCTTAACAAAGGTCAACGAATGCCCCGCCTTAGAGCGCGTCCCGTTCGGGACGCGCTCTGATCATTAGGTGGCGCATGTCCTTGACGGCGAACCGGTACCCACTTTGCCGGGACATGCGCTGCGGGGCATTGGTCTATTTTGTCACGGGGTTTTGCAGTTTCCCCGGCGGCGGGGCGCGCATAAGATGCCGCGCGGACAAGGGGAGGGATCGGAGACCGGAATGCGGTTGGTGACGCGATTGATCGGCGCGGCCCTGTTGGCGGCGCTGCTGGCCGCAACGAGCACGGCGCAGGATGCGCCGTTCTACAAGGGCAAGCAGATCCGCATCGTCATCAGTGCCGGCGTGGCCGGCGGCTACAACGAATACGCGCGGACGCTCGCCACCCACATGGGCAACCACATCGCTGGCAAGCCGGACTTCATCGTCCAGAGCATGCCCGGCGCCGGCGGGCTGCTCGCCACCAACTATCTGTACGCGCAGGCGCCGCAGGACGGCACGACGATCGGCCTCATCCATTCGAGTGTGCCGCTGGCGCCGCTGTTCGGCGCCCAGGGCGCCCGCTTCGATCCGTTGAAGATCCATTGGCTCGGCAGCATGGACCGCTCCGACGGCCCGTGCACAGCCTGGCACACGTCGCCGGCCAGGACCTGGGCGGACCTCCGGCAGACGCCGTTCATCGTCGGCAGTTCCGGCGTCGGCTCGCAGATGGACATCTATCCGGCCATGCTCAACAAGCTGTTCGGCACCAAGATCAAGGTGATCGGCGGCTACAAGGACGGCGCCTCGATCTTCCACGCCATGGAGCGCGAGGAGATTCATGGCCGCTGCGGCCCGCAGATCACCTCGATCCGGTCGCTGCGTCCGCACTGGTTCAGCGAGAAGAAGGTCATCATCCCGATCATGGTGAGCGAACGGCGCAGCCGCGATTTTCCGGATACGCCGAGCGTCATGGAATTCGCCAAGGACGAACCCACGCGCCAGCAGATCAGGCTCCTGATCGTCACCCAGGACGATGCCTTCAACGCGACGATGGTCGATCCGGCGTTCCGCGCCGACATCGAGAAGCTGCGGCTCACGCTCGACTGGGTGAAGGGCGAGGATGTCGCCAAGACCATCGCCGAGGCCTATGCGATGCCGCCCGACGTGGTGGCGGCCGCCAAGGAGACGATGGCCGGGAAGTAATTTTTCGGAACAAGCAATCCAAAGGGAGCGAATGATGTCGGTCATGGAAACGAAGGACGAAGACCTGCTCAAGCGGCATGAGGCGGCCGAGGCCGACCCGGTCACCTTCAGCTACGCCAAGCCCGACGGCGTCAATACCGGCAAGGGCTTCGTCAGCCTCGGCCGCAGGGACATCGTGCGGGGCGCAGTGCAAGTCGTGAAGAAGCACGGCGGCGAGAACAACTTGCACTACCACACGAGTTCGGCGAGCTTCTGGATGGTGCTTAAGGGCCGGGTGCGGTTCTACGGGCCGGGCGATGTCGTGATCGGCGAGTTCGGGCCGAACGAAGGCACGATCACGCCACGCTTCTCGCGCTACTGGTTCGAGAACGTGGGCGACGAGGATCTGGAGATCCTGCAGGTGTCGGCGTTGTCCGAGGGCGCCAAGACCAGCGGCCGCACCGACGTGTCGGCGCAGCGCTTCAAGATCGACACCGCTGAACATTTCAACGCCGCGACGGCAGGCCAGTCCAAGGGCTAGCGAGGACGGCCGGGAGCGGCGAAAGGGATACCATGCGCCTGCGATCGATCATCGGCGCGTTCCTCTTCGCCGCGTGCCCGGCTGCCGCGTCCGCGCAGGAGCCGTTCTACCGCAGCAAGACCATCCGCATCGTGATCTCGACCGGCGTCGCCGGCGGCTATGCGGAATATGCCCGCGTCATCGCCGAGCACATGGGCCGCCACATCGAGGGCAACCCGCACTTCATCGTGCAGAGCATGCCCGGCGCCGGCGGGCTTCTGGCCGCGAACTATCTCTACGCGCAGGCGCCGCAGGACGGCACCACCATCGGCATCGTCCATTCGAGCGTCCCGCTGACGCCGCTCTGGGGCAACAAAGGCGTGCGCTTCGACACGTTGAAGTTCAACTGGCTCGGCAGTCTCGATCGCGTCGATGGCATGTGCATCGCTTGGCATGCGTCCCCGATCAAGACCTGGGACGACATGCTGACCAAGGAATACACCGTCGGCAGCTCGGGCGCAGGCTCGCAGATGGACACCTATCCGGCGATCCTCAACAAGCTGTTCGGGACCAAAATCAAGGTGATCGCCGGCTACAAGGACGGCGTCTCGGTCTATATCGCCATGGAGCGGGGCGAGCTCGACGGCCGCTGCGGCGGCCAGCTCACCGTGATCAGGTCGACCCGCCCGCACTGGATCACCGAGCGCAAATTTCGCGTGCCGATCCTGATCGCGCACAATCGCAGCGCCGAATTTCCCGACACCCCGACGATCCTCGAATTCGTCAAGGACGAGCCGACGCGCCAGCAGCTCGACCTCGTGATGCTGACGCAGTCGCTCGACCGGCCGGTGATGCTGCCCCCCGGCGTGAGCGCCGAGCGCGTCAAGCAGATGCGCGACGCGTTCGACGCGACCATGGCCGACCCGGCATTCCGCGCCGATATCGAGAGGCGGAGCCTGCACGTCGACCCGGTGCGCGGCGAGGAAATGGCGAAGGCGTTCGAGCGGGCCTTCGCCTTGCCGCCGGAGATCATCGCCGGCGCGCGCGAGATGATGGGCGGACGATAGCGCGGGCAGGGGCAGTGCTGGCGCCGCCGGGCACGCCGCCGAGCGCATCAAGGAACTGCGCGACGGCCTGATGGCGACGCTGGCCGACCCGGCGTTCCTGGCCGAGATCGAGAAGAAGAACCTGTTTCGTCGACCTGGTGCCGGGCGAGCAGATGGCAAAGGCGTTCGCGTTCCCGCCCGAGATCATCGCCGCCGTGCGCGAGACGATGGGCGCAAATAGGCTTGAACCTGCGAGCCTTCGCGCGCGACCTATACGCGGGGGCTCCCGACCGAAAGGGCTTTGTCATGATCGTCGCCACCACCAACGACCTCGCCGGCCACAAGACCGTCCGCTATGTGGGCGTCGTGCGCGGCATTGTCGTCCGTTCGCGCAGCGTTGTCGGCAACATCGGCGCATCGATCCAGTCGCTGTTCGGTGGCAACATCACGCTCTATACGTCCCTGTGCGAGCAGGCCCGGGCGGACGCCTACACGCTGATGGTGGAACACGCCCAAGAGATGGGGGCCAACGCCATCGTGGCGATGCGCTACGATGCCAATGAGATTGCCGCCGGCATCACCGAAGTCCTGGCCTATGGAACCGCGGTGGTGGTCGACCCAGCCCCCTGATGGCCAATCGCTGGACTTGCATTGCGGCAGCGGTTCATGCGACCTCTGCCGCTACGCAGCCGCGTGAAGGAGTGTAGCTCAACTGGCTAGAGCACCGGTCTCCAAAACCGGGGGTTGGGGGTTCGAGTCCCTCCACTCCTGCCAGGCAAGGCGCTGAAGCACTTACAAATTGAGGTCGAGGTACCCGGCGCGAAATCCGCTCCCCGCCGTGTGTAAAACCGTGGCCAGCGGGACACGTGTCCCGGGAAAAGACCTTCCCGCTAACGGTCCATTGACCTGAGCGATGGCATAAGCGTCCTGCCCGAGAGTAATTAATATGGTGTGTGCCGGAGAGCGGTGTGTTGGGGTGGGGCGTGCGATGATGCGGCTGTTGCTGCCGATCGGTTTGACGCTTGCGGGCCTCCTCGCTTCAGGGTGTTCGGGCGGATACTACGTGGATGCGACGCAATACCGCCAAAGCCGCGTTGCGCCGGCGGACGATCCGCCCCGTGCCAGGATGTCTTCGCGAGCGTCCCGAACAAGGACGGCCCGGGCGACTACCACTCAGAGCGACGCCACAATCGGTGCAGCCAAATTGGGGGCAACGACCGATGCCAGGCCATTGCCCAAGCGCGGCACCCCCGAATGGGACCAGGCCCAGGCGCGCGAGAAAGAGCAAGAAAAGAGAGTGAACGACGCGATCAACAGCATTTGCCGGGGCTGCTGAAAAGCGGGACATCCGTCCATGCCCGCCCTTGGCGAGGGTACGACCGGGCGGCATCGCCAAAAAATCCAGTCGTTGGGCCATCTTGACCGTTGGGCGCTGAGACCGTATCTCAACCTGGGAGCGCACCGGCCGGGCCGATTTGGGCCAGGCGCGGCCAAACCACGAGAACTCATGACGCTCTTTGCCGTTGGGTCGGTCTTTGATCCGTGCGGCGGGTGTCTATTGCCCTCTGACAGACGAATCGATGAAAGTCAGTCCGTTCAAGTTCCTGCAGGAAGTCCGTGCCGAGGGTCAGAAGGTCACCTGGCCGTCGCGGCGTGAAACCGCCGTCACCACGGCGATGGTATTCGTCATGACCGCGGTTGCGGCGGTGTTCTTCCTGATCGCGGACCAGATCATGTGGCGGGTTGTAACCTTTGTGCTCAACTTCTTTGGCGGCGGCGGATGAATGAGCGAACGGATCAGGCGGCCATGAGCAAGCGTTGGTACATCGTGCAGGCCTATTCAAACTTTGAAAACAAGGTGGCTGATTCCATCCGGGAGCAGGCCAAGCAGCGGCATCTCGATCACCTGTTCGAGGAGATCATGGTGCCGAAGGAGAAGGTCGTCGAGGTGCGGCGCGGCCGCAAGGTCGACGCCGAGCGAAAATTCTTCCCGGGCTATGTGCTGGTGAAGATGGACCTCTCCGACGAGGCCTATCACCTGATCAAGAATACGCCCAAGGTGACGGGCTTCCTCGGCACCGACAACAAGCCGTTCCCGATCTCGGACGCCGAGGCGCAGCGCATCCTGCATCAGGTGCAGGAGGGCATCGAACGGCCCAAGCCCTCGGTGTCGTTCGAGGTGGGCGAGCAGGTGCGCGTGTCGGACGGGCCGTTCGCCTCGTTCAACGGCACCGTCGAAGAGGTCGACGACGCGCGTTCGCGCGTGAAGGTCGCGGTGAGCATTTTTGGCCGGCCGACGCCGGTCGAACTGGAATTCGGGCAGGTGGAGAAGCTCTAACTGTCCGATGAGGCGTGGGAGGTGAGGCGGTCGCCAGCCGCCGAGAATCCGCACCACTAACAGGAGTGAGACATGGCAAAGAAAGTCACTGGCTTCCTCAAATTGCAGGTCCCGGCCGGGTCGGCGAATCCCTCGCCGCCGATCGGGCCCGCGCTCGGCCAGCGCGGTCTCCCGATCATGGAGTTCTGCAAGCAGTTCAACGCCCAGACCGCGAAGATGGAGAAGGGGATGCCGGTCCCGGTCGTGATCACGACCTATTCGGACCGTTCCTTCTCGTTCGAGATGAAGACGCCGCCGGTGTCCTACTTCATCAAGAAGGCAGCCAAGCTCGAAAGCGGGTCGAAGGCTCCCGGCCGCGACAAGGCCGGCTCGATCACGCCCGCGCAGGTGCGCGAGATCGCGGAGCAGAAGATGAAGGACTTGAACTGCGACAGCATCGAGTCGGCCATGAAGATGGTCGCCGGTTCCGCCCGTTCCATGGGCATCGAGGTTGCGGAGTAAGCGCCATGGCACTCGGAAAAAGGACTGAGAAGGCGCGTGAAGGCGTCGACCGCACCAAGCTTTATTCGATCGACGAAGCGGTGAAGATGGTCAAGGAGCGGGCCAAGGCGAAGTTCGACGAGACCATCGAGGTGGCGATGAACCTCGGCGTCGATCCGCGCCACGCCGACCAGATGGTGCGCGGCGTGGTCAGCCTGCCGAATGGCTCCGGCCGCAGCGTGCGGGTCGGCGTGTTTGCGCGCGGCGCCAAGGCCGACGAGGCGAGGGCGGCCGGCGCCGACGTGGTCGGGGCCGAGGATCTGGTCGAGAAGGTGCAGGGCGGCACGATCGATTTCGACCGCTGCATCGCCACGCCCGACCTGATGCCGCTGGTCGGCCGCCTCGGCAAGGTTTTGGGGCCGCGCGGCCTGATGCCCAACCCGAAGGTCGGCACCGTGACCATGGACGTCACCGGCGCGGTCAAGGGCGCCAAGGGCGGCTCGGTCGAGTTCCGGGTCGAGAAGGCCGGCATCGTACAGGCCGGGGTCGGCAAGGCCTCGTTCTCGGCCGACCAGTTGGTGCAGAACATCAAGGCATTCGCCGACGCGGTGCAGAAGGCGAAGCCGGCGGGCGCCAAGGGCACCTTCATCAACCGGGTGGCGGTCTCCTCGACCATGGGCCCCGGCGTGAAGGTCGAGCCGTCGTCGCTGTTCGCCGCGCCCACCACGAGTTGACGCAATCGTAGGAGTTCGAAGACGAAAGCCGGCGCAGCGATGCGCCGGCTTTTTCACATGTGTCGTTTGCGCAATGCGGGGCGCGGTATTGCGCTGCGGTGTGCGCTTCGCGGGCTTGCCTGTGGTGCCCCGCTGGGCGCAGTCTAGTCTTCTTAGACCGGCTTGAAAGAAAGAATGCCGGTCACGGGAGGAGACATCATGAGCAAGCATGACGAAGCGCGCCGTGCGTTCCTGGTCGGCACGGCGATCGGGGCGGGCGCGGCCGCGAGCGCAGCAATCGTGCCCGGTGCACTCGCCCAGCATCAGCCGCAGCCGGCGCCGACCAACGCGGCGATGCCCGGCCACGAGAATGGCCGCGGCTTCGGCGCGTGGCTCAATGCCGATGAGTCCGCCGCGCTGGCGGCATTTGCCGAGCGGCTGATGCCGGGCGCGCCGGGCATGCCGGGGGCGACTGATGCAGGCGTGCTCAACTACATCGACTTGGCGCTCGCCGGCGCCTACGCGGATCAGCGCGACTTCTATCGGCGCGGGCTCGCGCAGCTCGAGGCCTATTGCCGCAAGACCCACAAAGAGTCGTTCGCGAAGCTTCCCGCGGCACGGCAGGACGAGGTCATCACCGCGCTCGAACAGGGCAAGGCTGAAGGCTTCACCTGGCCAAGCGCGCAGGCGTTCTTCAACGCCGTGCGCACCCACACGATCGAAGGCATGTTCGCCGACCCGGTCTATGGCGGCAACAAGGACTTCGCCGGCTGGCGTCTTGTCGGTTTCCCCGGCGCCCATCCGGCATTCTCGCCTGCCGACATGCAGAGCAAAGAGGCCTTTGCCGGCGGCGCGCTTATCGGCCTGCAGGCGCAAGCCCCCAAGCGGAGGACTTGAGCCATGGCGACCGAGAAAACGGATGTCGTGATCGTCGGCGTCGGCGCGGTCGGCGGAATTCTCGCGGCCGAGCTTGGCAAGGCCGGCATGAAGGTCATCGGACTCGAGCGCGGCCCGCGCCTCAAGACTTCGGACTTCGCCCCGCAGGACGAGCTGCGCTATTTCCAGCGTCAGGATCTGCGCCCGGACGTGAAGCGCCAGCCGATCACCTGGCGGGTCAATGCGACCTCGCGGGCAACCCCGATCCAGAGCCTGAGCTACGGCAACCAGGCCGGTGGCGGCACCGTGCACTACGGCTCGGTGTCGTGGCGGTTCCACGAGGATGATTTCCGGGTGCGCTCGCAGACGATCGAGCGCTACGGCGCATCCGCGATCCCGGAGGATTCCTCCGTCACCGACTGGCCGCTGAGCTATGCCGAGCTCGAGCCCTACTACGACCGGGCCGAGTACGAGCTTGGCGTGTCGGGCAAGGCTGGCAATCTGCAGGGCCGCAAGATCGACGGCGGCAACGTGTTCGAGGCGCCGCGCCGCCGCGACTATCCGCTGCCGGCGCTGCAGGTGGATCAGGCCGGCGTCAACTTCGAGGCGGCAGCGAAGAAGCTCGGCTATCACCCGTTCTCGACGCCGCGCGCGATCCTGTCGCAGAACTATAAGGGGCGGCCGGCGTGCAGCTATTGCGGTTTCTGCCAGGGCTTCGGCTGCCATATCGGGGCGAAGTCCTCGATCCTGGTCACGACGCTGCCGGACGCCGACGCGACCGGCAACTTCAAGATCATCACCGGCGCGATGTGCTACCGCGTGAACAGCGACAACAGCGGCCGCGTGACCGGCGTGTCCTACTATGGTCCTGACGGCTCCGCCGACAACACGATCGAGGCCGAGATCGTGGTGGTCGCGCCCTTCATCTACGACGCGGTGCGGCTGCTGCTGCTGTCGAAGACCGACAAGTTCCCGAACGGGCTCGCCAATTCGAGCGGGCACCTGGGCAAGCACATCATGGCGCATATCGGGGCGCGGGCATTCGCCGCGTTCGACGACCGCCACGTCAACATCTACATGGGGCCGAGCGCGCAGAAGCATACGATCGACGACTTCAACGCCGACAACTTCGACCACAGCGGGCTTGGCTTCATCCGCGGCGCGCAGATCTCGGCAGGTCCCGCCGGGCTTGAAGGCGGTCCGATCGCGACCGCCGTGAACATGCCGCCGCCTCCCGGCGTGCCGCGCTGGGGCGCGAAGTATCGCGACTTCTTCGCCAAGTACTACACCCGCCACCTCGCGATGACCGGGCAGACCGAGAACCTGCCCTATGCGGATCAGATGATCGATCTCGATCCCAACGTGCGCGACGCCTGGGGACTGCCGGCGCCGCGCATGACCTATGACTGGCGGCGGCCGAACGAGACCAAGCGGATCGAGTTCGTCAACGCGAAACTGCAGGAGATCGGCCGCGCCATGGGCGCCACGCATGTGTGGCGCTCGCCCTCGAGCCCGGGCTCGCCCGGCTCGCATCACCAGGGCGGCGCGCGCATGGGCAGCGATCCGACGAACTCGGTCGTCAACAAATACGGTCAGACCTGGGACATCCCGAACCTGTTCGTCATCGGCAGCTCGAACTTCCCGACCTCGACCGGGTTCAATCCGACGCTCACGATCCAGGCGCTCGCCTACATGAGCGCCGATGCGATCGTGAACCGCTACAAGAAGAGTCCTGGCCCGCTGATCTGAACGCGCCTCGAGACCTGCGGAACCCGGCCCAACCCGGGTTCCGTTGCTGCGACGCTTACAAAAAAAAGCGGCCGGGAGGATCAACAGATGGCAACCGAGAAGACAGACGTCGTGATCGTCGGCGTCGGCGCGGCCGGCGGAATTCTCGCCGCCGAGCTCGGCAAGGCCGGCATGAGGGTCATCGGCCTCGAGCGCGGTCCGCGCCTGAAGACCGAAGACTTCGCCCCGCAGGACGAGCTGCGTTACTTCCAGCGCCAGGACCTGCGTCCGGACATCAAGCGCCAGCCAGTCACCTGGCGGGCGAACGCGAACACGCGTGCGAGACCGCTCTCGACCATGAGCTACGGCAATCAGGCGGGCGGCGGGACCGTCCACTACGGCGCAGTGTCCTGGCGCCTGCACGAGGATGATTTCCGCGCGCGCTCGCAGACGATCGAACGCTACGGGGCGTCGGCGATCCCCGAGGACTCTTCGCTTATTGATTGGCCGCTCAGCTACGCCGAGCTCGAGCCCTATTACGACCGCGCCGAGTACGAGATTGGCGTGTCGGGCAAGGCCGGCAACCTGCAGGGACGCAGGATCGACGGCGGCAACGTGTTCGAGGCGCCGCGCCGGCGCGAGTTTCCACTGCCGCCGCTGGTCGCGGATCAATCCGGCGTCGTCTTCGATGCGACAGCCAAGAAGCTCGGCTATCACCCGTTCCCGACGCCGCGTGCGATCCTCTCGCAGCCCTATAACGGGCGGCCGGCCTGCAGCTATTGCGGCTTCTGCCAGGCGTTCGGCTGCCACATCGGCGCGAAATCGTCGATCCTGGTCACCAAGCTGCCGGACGCCGACGTCACCGGCAACTTCAAGCTCATCACCGGCGCGATGTGCTACCGCGTCAACAGCGACAACAGTGGTCGCGTCACCGGCGTGTCGTATTACGGGCCCGATGGTTCGGCCGACAACACGATCGAGGCGGAGATCGTCATTGTCTCGCCGTTCATCTACGACAGCACGCGGCTTCTCTTGTTGTCGAAGACCGAAAAATTCCCGAACGGCCTCGCCAACTCCAGCGGCCAGCTCGGCAAGCATCTCATGACGCACATCCGCTCGCGGGTCTTCCTCGCATTCGACGACCGCCACCTCAACATCTACATGGGCCCGAGCGCGCAAAAGCATACGATCGACGATTTCAACGCCGATAACTTCGACCACAAGGACCTCGGCTTCATCCGCGGCGCGCAGATTTCGATCGGGCCCGCGGGGCTTGAGGGCGGACCGATTGCCGCCGCTACGGGCATGAATCCGCCGCCCGGAGTTCCGCAGTGGGGTGCGGCCTATCGGGACTTCCTGGCGAAGTACTACACACGCCACACCGTCATCGCGGCGCAGATCGAAGACTTGCCTTACCCGCACCAGACGATCGATCTCGACTCCAACGTGCGTGACGCCTGGGGACTGCCGGCGCCGCGCCTGACCTATGATTGGCGGCGGCCGAACGAGCTCAAGCGCACGGATTTCGTGACGCGCAAGATGGAGGAGATGGGCCGGGCATCGGGCGCAGCCCACGTGTGGCGGACGCCGGAGGGCGCGGGCGCGCCCGGCGGCCATCACGAGGGCGGCTGCCGCATGGGCAGCGATCCGAAAAATTCCGTCGTCAACAAATACGGGCAGAGCTGGGACATCCCCAATCTCTTCATCATCGGCAGTTCGACATTCCCGTCGCAGAGCGGCTTCAATCCGACCCTCACGATCCAGGCGCTCGCCTATATGAGCGCCGATGCGATCGTGAACCGCTACAAGAAGAGTCCGGGCCCGCTGATCTGAGGGCTGCGAGGAATGCACGAAGGACAGGGCCCGGTCATAACCGGGTCCCGTTGCAGTCTCGGCTGCCGGCGCGACAACCGAGACATGCAGGCGCCGTATGAGCAATAGGCGGCGATTGTGGTAATGTGGTCGGTGCAGCATCACTGCGGTTGCACGAACGCAATCCGTTTCCCGTTTTGGGGGAAGCGACACAACGGGAGATTTGCAATGGCTAAGCGGCCGAAAATTCGTCATCTCGCCATCATCACGCTCGACCCCGAGCGGTTGGCCAAATTCTATGAGCAGACCTTCGAGATGACGCGGCTGCCGGCCAAGGGTGCGTCGGGCAGCAAGGCGATCTACATGACCGACGGCTACATCACGCTCGCGCTGCTCGAGAACAAGGCCGAGGGCAAGCCGCCCGGCCTCAATCACTTCGGGTTCGAAGTGGAGGATCAAGAGGAAATCACGGCCCGCCTGGTCAAGGGAGGCGTGAAGGCTCCGGCCAAGCGACCGGCCGACCGGCCCTATGCCGAGACCCGCGCGACCGACCCGGACGGCAACAACTTCGACATCTCGGTCAAAGGTTTTGGCTCCGACCAGGAGACCGCGAAGCCGCGTAAGGAACCGGCGACAGTCTGACGTCCTCAGCCGCTTCGAGGTAATGCAACCGGCCGGGCGTATCCGCGGCCGGACGGTGGTTCCGTGGAGGAGGAGAGGGTGCGTCGGGAAGAGTGCGACATCATCGTCATCGGCGGCGGCAGCGCGGCGCATGAAGCCGCGGTCGCCGCGCGCGAAGCGGGCGCCGAGCGCATCGTCATGCTGGAGAAGGCGCCCGAACCCGAGTTCGGCGGCAACGCCCGCTACTCGCACACGGGATTTCGTTTCGTCTACGACGGTGCCCGCGAGATCAGGCAATTCATCGAGATCGACGATGCGACTTTCAGCACCTTCGTGATGCCGCCCTATACGCGCGAGAATTTCCTCGCCGATCTCAATCGGGTCACGGAGGGGCGCATCGATCAGGAGCTGGCGACGTTCCTGGTCGACAACTCCAATGCCTCGCTGCATTGGATGCGCGAGAAGGGCATCCGCTTCGAACACGAGAAGCCGGTGCCGGTCAAAGGCAAGAAGTTCTTTGAGCCTGGCGCAGTCATTCACACGGTCGGCGGCGGGCTCGGCCAGCTGCTGCGCTGGCGCGAGATCGCGGGCGGGATGGACATCGAGATCCGCTACGAGTCGAAGGTCGCCGGGCTCCACGGCAACGAGCGCCACCTCGAGGGCGTGCGCGTGCTCACCCCGGAAGGCGAATACGACCTCTACGGCCGCGCGGTGATCTGCTGCAGCGGCGGCTTCCAGGCGAGCGCGGAGATGCGGGCGCGCTACCTCGGACCGTTCGGCGACCTCATGCGGGTGCGCGGCAGCAAGCACGATACCGGCGAGGTGCTCAACATGCTCATTGCGCTTGGTGCCTTGACGGCCGGCCACTGGCAGGGCGCGCACGCGACGCCGATCGGCGCGGAGTCGCAGGACGGCGCCATTCCGCTGCGCCCGGACGGCCACGGCAACTCCGCCAATCGCTACGAGTACAAGTTCGGCATCACCGTGAACACGCTTGGCCAGCGCTTCTACGACGAAGGCGAGACCAAACACTCTTATACGTACGCCAAGACCGGACGGGCGGTGCTGGCGCAACCGCGCGGGCTCGCGCATCAGATTTTCGACGATACCGGCTTCAAGCTCTTTCGCGAGGGCGCCTACGTGGACGCCAAGGGCTACGAGGCCGGATCGATCGCAGAACTCGCCGGCAAGATCGGGCTGGCGCCCGAAGTGCTCGTGAACACGGTCGAGGAGTTCAACGCCGCCTGCCGCGAGGACGTTGCCTTCGACCCCGGCAACATGGACGGCAAGTGCACGGTCGGGATCACGCCCAGGAAGTCGAACTGGGCGGTGAAGATCGAGAAGCCGCCGTTTCGCGCCTATCCGATCGTATGCGGTATCACCTTCACGTTCGGCGGCCTCAAGATCAACACCAGGGCGCAGGTGCTGAGCACGTCCGGAAGCCCCATCCGCGGCCTCTATGCCTCGGGCGACGTGGTCGGGCTGTTCTTCCACAACTATCCAGGCAATACCGGACAAACCCGCAACGTGGTGTTCAGCCGGGTCGCCGGGCGGGAGGCGGCCGGGCGGAACACGTAATCGCTCGTCGCCTGTTTCGCGCGCACGCCGGGCTTCGCCGCCGGGGCCTCGCTTGCGCGCCAGGACATCCACCAAGTTGTTGGACGAATAATCTCTGACCTCATGCTGAGGAGCGCCCATCAGTCGGCCGTTGCCGACTGATGGCGCGTCTCGAAGCATGGCCACAGGGTCCGCTCCTTCCACGCCCGTTGTGGCAACACCACATTCGCGGTCATGCTTCGAGACGCAACGTAAGTCGGAAACGGCCGACTGGAATGCTCCTCAGACTGTATGTCCCTTCCCTGAAAGAGGCGACTCGCCCTCGATGTTGTCGCGAGGGTTACCCGGATAGGCCGGGCAGAGCCTCAAACAAGGAGGGCGAGTCGTGAGCAATCATAGCGAAGCTTTCGTGGCTTTCGATACCTCGAAGTTGCGTAATGCGGTGGCAATTGCGGATAGCGGTCGGGCAGGTGAGATTCGGTTCCTGGGCGAGATCGACACCACCCCCGCGGCGACGGCGAAGCTGGTGAAGAAGCTTGCCGACAAGTACCAGCGGCTGACGTTCTGCTACGAGGCGGGGCCGACCGGATATGGGCTCTACCGGCAGATCAAAGGCCTCGGTCACGAATGCGTTGTGGCCGCGCCGTCGCTCATTCCGAAGAAGCCGGGGGATCGGGTGAAGACCAACCGGCGCGATGCGCTCAGCCTGGCTAGGCTGCTGCGCGCCGGCGACCTGACTGCCGTATGGGTGCCGGACGAACGGCACGAGGCAATGCGCGATCTCACGCGTGCGCGCGAGGCGGCGATGATGGATCTGCGGTCCAAGCGCCAGCAGGTCTCGGCGTTCCTGTTGCGGCGGGGCCTGCACTACGAGGGCAAGAACACCTGGACCAAGACGCACATGCGCTGGCTTGCAAGCCAGCAGCTGGCCTATCCGGAGCAGCGCATCGCGTTCGAGGAGATGATGCTGGCAGTGCGCCAGGCGCAGGAGCGCCTCGAGCGGCTGGAGCAGGCGATCCGCGCCGCAGTGCCGGACTGGTCGCTGGCCGAGGTGGTCACCGCCCTGATGGCGATGCGCGGCATCGATCTGATCGCGGCGACGACGTTGCTCGCCGAAGTCGGCGACCTCTCGCGCTTTCAAACGCCGCACGGGCTGATGGACTATCTCGGCTTGGTGCCATCGGAGGCTTCGACCGGGGACACGATCAAGCGCGGCCCCATCACCAAAGCTGGTAACCGGCGTGCCCGCCGCATGCTGGTGGAGTGCTCGTGGAGCTATCAGCATCCCCCGCGGGTGGGGCGAGACAAGCAGCAGAAGGTCGACGCCGCGCCGCCAGCGGTTCGTGAGATCGCCTGGAAGGCGCAGTGCCGTCTGCACCGGCGTTACCGGGCGCTGATCCGCAGAGGCAAGCTCAAGACCGTCGCCATCACGGCGGTGGCACGCGAGCTCGCCGGCTTCATCTGGGCCGTCGGCCGCGAGATCACCACCACCCGTGCTGCCGCCAGATAAGAAGGGGACTTTCGATCAGGAGGTGGCTTGTTCAGCAACTCTCACAGGGAGCCTGCGCCGGGGGTAGAGGTCCGGCAAAACTATCTCGTGCAACGGCGGGAGCGGAGCCGCGGCAAGGGGAATTCCCGATCATGCTTTGAGGCCGACCGCAAGGTCGACGCCCGTCCTCAGACCGGGACAGCCCCAGACGGAAAGACGGACATGCGTGAACCCGCGAATAAGAGGATGTTGACCGACGTCTCTGGGCTTCGCTCCTACCGTTGCACGATCATTGCATCAACACCTCTCCGGAGTTGGTGGAGAGGCCGGGCTGTTGCGCCTGCGAGGCTTGACATGGGACATAAGAGCATGAGGTCGTCGCAACTGTCGCGCGACCACTCCTGCTATCACTACTGCTTATGCGTCACGCTGGTCGGGATGTGATTGAGCTCCTCGCAGCCAGTCGCCGTGACGATCACCGTGCCGCCGATGTTGACCCGATGCT
>WNGB01007351.1_pt1 | contig 15924 bp, 10 predicted proteins | sample 5400681 | NCBI WGS metagenome assembly WNGB01 (sample SAMN13153367, study PRJNA577476) | soil metagenome | isolation source: 115 cm soil or saprolite under grassland replicate 2 | place: USA:California | collected 2016-06-15 | reverse complement strand
ACCGCCCCCAGCATCGCCCAGACAATTTGCCGCAGTTGCACGCCGGTAAACGCGTTCAACAGCGGCTGCACATTCGCGGACGTGAAGTTTTGGTTCGTCTTCGGATTGTCGTCGGCCAAATGACGCGCGAGCGCGATAAACTCCGCGTTCACTTGATCGAGGGTCACGCCCGGTTTGAGCCGGCCCATAACCGCGGGCGCACGATTGTTCGCGCCAATCAGAAGCTCCCCGCGAGGGACAGGAGGGAACTCATTATAAAGAGGCGTCCAGAGTTCCTCGGAAATGGGAAATTTGAAATTCGGCGGCATCACGCCGACGATCGTGGCCGCTTTGCCATTGATCCGAACGCTCTGCCCGATGATGTTGGGATCGGCGCCGAAATCACGTCTCCAGATTTCGTCCCCCAGAATTGCGACCTTTTCAGCGCCCGGCTTGTTGTCCTCAGCCGTAAAATCCCGGCCCGGGACGGGCGACACCCCGATGATTTTGAAAAGATCCTCCGTGACATAAGCCCCGGTATAACGCTGCGGATTGTTTTTGTAGGTCAGGTTGATTGTCGATCCATTGAGATAGCCGGCCATCATCGAGAATGAATGCTGCGCAGCTTTCAGGTCCTCGTAATCCTGCGCGGTCGGAATGTTACCAACACCGAAGTTGTTGTTTTGATCACTCGCCTTTGGATCGATCAATCCCACGCTGACCAGTTGCTCTGGATGGGGAAACGAGAAGCCGCGCAAAACGATCGCGTTGACCACCGTGAACTGCGTGGTCGCGCCGCCGATGCCGAGAGCGAGCACGAGCACGGCCAGAAAACAAAACGATTTCTCCTTAATAAGAACACGGAGACCGACGCGGAGATCCTGGAAGAATGATTCGAAGAACATACTTAGTCAGGCAGCCCTTCATTCAGTGCGCAATGCTTGAATGGGATCTATGCGGGTGGCGCGACGCGCCGGTAACCAGGTCGCAACGAGCGCGGCCGCCGCGAGCAACAATGGCGCAACCGTGAACGCGATGGGGTCGAGCGCGCCAACTTGATAAAGAATCCCGCTCAGGATCTTTGCCGTCGCCACAGCGAGCAACAAACCGATGACGACTCCACTCAAGAGCATGATCGAGCCTTCACAAATGATCATGCGCAGGACCATTCCGGGCTGCGCGCCGAGCGCCATGCGAATGCCGATCTCGCGTGTGCGGCGGGCGACCGAGTATGCCTTCACGCCGTAAAGACCAACAATAGCCAGACCAAGCGCAAGTCCGCCAAAGATGGAAAACAAAACGGCTCCCGCGCGCACGATCCAAAGCTCCAAATTGCTGTCGAGATGTTGCCGAAATGTTTTGAGCGAAACGATCGGGATTGAAGGATCGACATCGCGCACGGTGCGACGCAACAGGTCGGCGGTTGTGGCTTCACTGCCGGGAGGGAGCGAGCGGAATCTCACGAAATAGGAAACGTCACTCTGGAACCCCTGGGCAAATGGAACGTAAACCGCGCCGCTCGGATCTTTTTCGAAAAGCGCGTGCCGCGTCGCCGGCACGATCCCGACGATCTCGATCGTTTCGTCAGCCTTAATTTCGCCGCTGAGATCGGCGCTCATTCCCACGGTACTGCCACCGCTGCCTTTCGCGCGGGGGGCATTGTCACCAGCGAACTGGATGCGTTGGCCAAGCGCGTCGGCATCCGGCCAGAGTTTTTTCGCGAGCACGTCATCGATGATCGCGACCTTCACGCCGCCAGGTTCCGTCGCCTCCGTGTCGCTGAATGCGCGACCACGCAAAACCGGCAAGCCAACCGTCGAGAAGTAATCCGAGCCTACGCCGTTCCAGTTCCCGTTGAATGCGAGACCTTCCGCTGCATTCGCCGGCTTTGCCTCGGGGCCGGGTCGAACCCCGGCGCGCTGAACGTTTTTACTCAACGAAATCATTCCGAACGGCACGGTCGCGGAAATACTCGCGCGCTCGACTCCCGGCAACGCAGCGAGTCGCTCGTTCAAGTTTCGATAGAGTTGCTCGGCGCGTTTTGGTTCGTAACCAGCCAGGCTGGCGTCCACTTCCAGGATAAAACTTGAGCCGGGTTTAAGACCGGTGTCCACCGAAGCCGCTTTATTCGCCCCGCGAATGAAGAGCGCCGCAGCAGTGAGCAGAGCAAGGGAGAACGCGATTTGCAGGACGACGAGGGGATGGCGCGGGAGAAATTTCCAGCGAGGTCGAACAACATCTTCGCTCGCATGTTCCTTCAGATCGGCGACGACCGCGCTGCGCGAAAGTTTGAGCGCAGGCCCGAGCCCGAACGCCAGCGTGCCAAGCACGCAAAAACCGAATGTTGCCCCGAGAACTGCCGGGCTCGGTCCGCTCAACCAGACAATGTCGAGCGGCATCAATTTTCGCAGCGAACCGACGAGAAAATCGGACGACCAAAGACCGATTATCAGTCCGCCCATGCCGCCGAGGAGCGCCAGCACCAGACCTTCAATGAGAAGCTGGCGAACGATGCCGGTTCGAGCGGCGCCAAGTGCAAGGCGAATTGCGATTTCCTTGCGTCGCGCCGTGCCACGGGCGAGCAACATGTTTGCGAGATTAAGACATGCCACAAGAAGCACCACGATCGCCATGCCGAACAGCAACGGCATGATCTTCGTCAACCCGCCATCACCCGGGGGGCTCGTGCTAACGGAATGGCGGGACACGGGTGCCGTCTGGAATGTCTGATCTTTTTGTTCGACTGGGAACGCCTTTTCCAAATTGGCAGCCAATCCTTTGAGCGCTGGCTCAGCTGCCGCGGCGGTCATGCCGGGTTTAAACCGGCCGACGATAAGCAACTGTTGTCCGGCACGATCGCCCAGCGTCGTGCGTTTCTCAGAATCCTGAAACTCATTTTGCACCTGATCGTAAACGCTGAGCGGCAGCCATACTTCGGCAGAAAAAACCTGCAGCGTGCCGGTAAACCCTTTCGGTAGAACGCCGACAATAGTGAACGACCGGCCATTGATCAGTAATGGCGAGCCGAGCGGCGGCTGATTGTGTTTCTCCCAATAACTGTTGCTGACGATTGCCACCGGCGCCGCCCGGCCAGGAGTTTCCTCTTCCGGCAAAAAGACTCGGCCCTGCACAGGCAGAACGCCAAGCACAGAGAAATAGTTCGAGCTGACAATGGCGGCGAAGGCGCGCCGCGTATCCCCCTTCTGTCCGATGCCGACCAGCGCCAGATTATAGGCCATCGCGTCAGCAAACACGCTATTCTGCTCACGGATGTCGCGATAAGTCGGGTAGGAGAAGCCGCGATAAGTCTTCGGGCTCTTTTTCTCTTGTGAAAAAACCTGGACTAATTCGTGGGGGCGCGCGTAAGCGGGCGGCGCAAAAAACAGTGTGTTCACCAAACTGAAAACGGCGCTGTTCGCGCCGATCCCGAGCGCGAGCACAATCACCGCTGCAATCGTGAATCCTGGTGCCTTTAACAGCTGTCGGAAGGCAAATCTAAAATCACGAATCATGTCGCGCGGGAAGGAATTTTCCTTTAGGCCGCGATCCGATCTTCGATCACTCGGCCATCAAATAGATGCACTGTGCGATCGGCGTGTTGCGCGAAACGCTCATCGTGCGTGACCATGCAAATCGTGGCGCCGCCCTGGTGCAATTCTCCGAGCAGGTTCATCACTGCTTCGCCGTTGCGCGAATCAAGGTTCCCAGTCGGCTCGTCTGCGAGTAAAATTGCCGGCCTGCCAGCAAGAGCCCGTGCGACTGCCACTCGCTGCTGTTGACCACCCGAGAGCTGACTTGGCAGGTGCTTTGCGCGATGCGCCATGCCGACGCGCTCCAACGCCTGCGTCACAAATGATTTGCGCTCGCTGGCCGCCATTCCTCGATAGGTGAGCGGCAATTCGACGTTCTCAAAGACCGTTAGATCGCCGATCAAGTTAAAACTTTGAAAAATAAAACCGATCTCGCGATTACGAATGCGTGCGCGGTCGGCAAAGGAAAGATTGGCAACTTCGTTTCCTTTTAAGGAATAGCTGCCGTCGGTCGGCGTATCGAGCAGGCCAAGGATCGACAACAACGTCGTCTTGCCGCAGCCAGATGGTCCTGCGATCGAAACATATTCGCCCGTGCGAATATCGAGGTGGATGCCGGAGAGCGCGTGGGTCTCTACTTCGTCGGTGAGGAAAACCTTCCTTACGCCATTCAATCGTATCAAGGGAGTCGAGCCGTTTTTCATAGGAGTTTGCATTGATTCGGTAGAAGTCGATGTTGAGTTCATTGATGTTGTTTTCGTGCTAGTTAAGGCGAATGCGGTCGTGCGCGTCCCACGCGCTGGTATCGGAGAGAATCACCTGATCTCCCGGTTGAAGCCCGTCTAAGATTTCGATCGTGTTTACGGAGCTCTTGCCCAGTTTTACCGGCGTCCGCACAGCCTCGGAGCTGCCTCCGACGAGTTTGAACATTCCCACGGTATTGTTTTCCTGGCCGAAAGCCGGGCGGCCGACATAGACCACATTGTCGAGACGCTCGAGTTCAATCGTTCCATCCACGCTCAGATCGGGCCGCGCTCCTTTTGGCAGCGCCTCATCGAACGCGACGTCGACAGTGACTGTTCCCTGTTCGACTGCGGGATCGACCCGGGTGACGTGACCTTTCACGGTGCCGTTCCGTGTATCGATCACTGCTTGCTGGTTGATCTGAATATCCTTCGCCTGTGTCTCGGCGATCTTAACCTGCGCTTTCAGCTTTGTCGGGTCGGCGACGCGGGCCAGGTTATCGCCAACCTTCACCCGTTGTCCGATTTGCACCGGTAATTGCTGCAACACGCCCGACATTCCGGCGCGCACGTGGAGCGCTTCGACTTGATCCGATTTTAACTTCGCAAGTTGCTTGGCTTGATCGACCGCAGCTTGCTTTGAAGCGATCTGCGGTTCAATCGAATCACGCGAGAAGGCCAAACGTTTTTGTTCGATACCATCGCGGTTTGCGAGCTCCGCTTCTTTTACTTTCGACGTCTTGTAGTCGAGCTCGGCAATCAACCCATTCTTAGCCAGCTGATCGTTAGTCTGCCGCTCCATTTTGGCTTGTTCGTACTCAGAGTGAACACGCGCTGTCGTTGATTCCTGATCAAGAACCTCCCGTTGGAGCGTCGCTCGCAACGTCGTCAGCTCCGCTACTGCTGCGGTGGCCTTTAATTCAGCGTCATGCGCGGTTTGCTCGAGCTCGGCACTGCTCATTTCAAAAATCACCGTGTCGGGCTCCACGTGTGTGCCGGGCCAAACAATGATTTTTTCGACGCGACCCTCGGTTGCCGCGGCGATCCAGCGAATCTCTTCCGGTACCAGCGTGCCGAGGCCGCGCACCTGGCGCACCATCGGGCCACGTTTCACCGTATCGATCCAGACAGTAGAGCGATCGACGCTTGGCACTGCTGGTTTCAAACGCGAGATAGCAATCGTCGCCAGGACCAATCCAAGCGCGGAAGCGGCAATGATTATGATGCGGCGCTTGCGTTTCTTCGCTGCGACCCCTTCCCGTGGCACGTCCATCGACGATAGATTCGGCGTGAATCCAGCCGGTCGCACAATCGTAATTTCTTTTGGCTGTCGTTGGGGAGTCACGGCCTGATCAAAGCGCTCCAAAAGCGCGACAGAGTTGAATGATGGCGTACGCTCCGCTTACCATTGGCACAGTCGCAGCCACGACCAAGATTGCGAACAAAATCGCTTCGCCAAAGAAATCCTGCCGGGCTTCTTTTTGAAAGTACGGACGGCTAATGTTGAGAAAAGAGGGGGCCGTCGGTTTTGCGCAACGGCTGCGATAACCGCTGAGCGTCGCCGAATGATAATTGCACTCAATCAACGGGAACCGCTTCTCGCTGCGAGTTGTCATGAACATTGGTTTCATACTTTTTTGGATGCGTTTGAGGTGATCGTTGGATTCAAGATTTTCCTGACGGCAACCGATAATGCAGCGATCGTGCCAGGAAGAAAAATAAAGTCCTATGAGTCCGTTGATCAGCGACTTACACTTATCGATCGAAAAATACCGCCCGCCATATTAATTCGTTTGCGGGACGAGGGTGTCCCGTTTTCGGGACGGAATTTGGAGTGCGCGGACATGTCCGCGCTTTCAAGCGGCGACATGTCGCCGCACTCCAAAATCCCGTTATCGCGGGAGTCGTAATAACGCTTCTGCGCCTTTGCCGCCGGGCTGATTCATCAGCATCAATGAACCGTCGTGCGCTTCAGCAATTTGACGGCTCAAAGGAAGGCCAATCCCCGAGCCGTCGGGCTTGGTCGTAAAAAATGGAACGAAGAGGTTTGCCGTGTTCATAATTCCCGGGCCTTCGTCTTGGACAAAGATTTCGACTGAATCGGTTTTCTCGCGCCAACCGATCACCACAGCTCCGTATGTCTCGAGGGCGGCATCCACAGCGTTATGCACCAGATTGATCAATAACTGTTCAAGTTGCGCAGCGTCGGCCGCAATCTTTGTCACCGGGCTGGGCGCAATTTTCACCTGTAGTCTTGGCTCCAAATCCACCACCCTCTGCACAAGTGCCGCAAGGTCTATCTCCCTTTTTTGTGGCGGCGGAAGTTTCGTGAGGCGCGTATACGCTTGCAGAAACCGACTGAGCGAATCGGCGCGGGATGCAATGGAGTTCAACCCACTCCGCGCATCGTCCTGCCAATCCGGCGGAGGCGGGTCGCGCCGGAGGAGCGATTCCAAGCTGGCAGCAAGCGATTTGATCGGCGCAAGCGAGTTATTCATCTCGTGGCCGAGCACGCGAACTAACCGCTGCCAGGCACGGCGTTCTTCTTCGCGCAGCGTGCGACTGAGATCCGTCAGCACAAGCAAGTCATGGGGGAGCCCCTCTTCGCGAAAGGTGCTGCGCCGAATGCCCCATCGACCAGAGCCTCCGGGAAAACTGAGCGTGAGCGGTTCGTCTTCGTCGACATTGTAACAGGGGTCGAGCCCGAGTTCTTTTGCGCTTTTGCCAAGCAATTTGTCCATCGGTTGTCCGAGTAAAGTTTCGCCGGCGCGATTGACGAGACGCAAACGGCGCTCTGGATCAAAAGTAAAAACCGCGACATCAATTTCGCCCATAATCGTCCGCAGCAGCGCTGTTGCTTCAAAAGCGCCCAGGCGTTGCACGCGCAAGGTTTCGCCAAGCGAGTTGATTTCCAGAAGGACTTCTCCCAGTGCGTTATCTGCACTGGCGCCCCGCGCGCGGATTGAGTAATCGCCTTCGCGTAATGCCGCGAGGAGATTGGACATGGTTTGTAAAGGGTGAACGATGTGTTCGCGGGCGCTGGAGATAAAAATAAGGAAGCAAGCAACGATCAGGATCGTTAGCGTCCACTGCACTTTCGCGCTGTAATCGCCAAACCAAAGAAGCGCGAGAGCAACAATCATCGCGGGAGCAGCTGCACCAAAGGTGAGCCAGGTCAATTTTCCTTCATGCGAAAGCCGATAGCGACTTTTCGGTGGATTCATTGCTCTCTATGGCGGCAGCCGTGTCGGGTGCAGACCCATCCAGCAATGCAGTCGACACGACTGCCCCTACAATCACAATCCATATTGCTGCAAGCGTCGATAAAACGCGCTTCTGCTCAAGCCGAGAGCTTCCGCTGCTTTGCGCGCATTGCCATCGTTTCGCGCCAGCGCCTTTTTGATTAAAAATGCTTCCACTTCTTCGAGACTCATTTCTTCAAGACTTCGTGAATCACCTCCGGCGACCGTCAGACCCAGATCTGCTGCTTTTATTTGCCGATCTTGCGCCATGAGCACTGCTCGTTCGACCACATGATCAAGCTCGCGCACGTTTCCGGGAAATCGGTGCTGCAGTAAACGCTCGCGCGCCATTTCATCGAAACCGTTCATCTGTTTCCGATATCGTTGCGCGTGTTGTCGAAGAAAGCTGTTTGCCAGCAGCATGATGTCCTCGCGCCGGGCGCGCAGAGGCGGCAACGCAATCTGGATTGTGTTCAGACGAAAGAGAAGGTCCTGACGAAAACGTCCGGCGGCGACTTCATCATCCAGATTTGCGTTCGTGGCAGAGACGATGCGCACATTTGCGTGCAGCGTTTTCGAAGAGCCGACCCGCTCAAAATCGCCGGTCTCGATCACGCGCAACAGTTTCGCCTGCTGAGCGAGCGGGATGTTTGCGATCTCGTCCATGAAGAGCGTGCCCTCATCCGCAAGTTCAAATCGCCCGGCTCGATCTGTCTTCGCGTCAGTGAACGCGCCTTTTACGTGTCCGAAGAGTTCGCTCTCAAACAAGGTTTCGGAGAGTCCGCCCATGTTAACAGTGATCATGGTTCGCGACGCGCGCGGTGAGAGCGCGTGCAGTGCCTGTGCGATCAAGCCTTTGCCGGTCCCGTTTTCGCCGGTGATCAGCACGTTTGCATCGGACGGCGCCACCCGTGAAATCATTTCGATCACCGGCCGCATTGCGGGCGATTCCGCGATCAGGTTTGGCATGCTGCCGCGCAGAAGCTGATTTTCGGCTTCGAGCTTGCGGCCGCGGCGCAGCGCCAGTGCCAGCTCGATTTGCGTGCGCACAATTGTTAGCAGTCGCTCGTTGTCCCACGGTTTGGTGACAAAATCGCGCGCCCCACGTTTCATTGCTTCCACTGCGAGATCGATCGACGCCCACGCTGTCATTACGACAATGGGCAATGTGTTGTCGATCTCCTGGATCCTGGGAATGGCCGCTAACCCTTCCTGTCCTGAAGTAGTATCGCGCGAATAATTGAGGTCCATGATCAACAGCGCATAATCTTTTTTTCCCAGCGCACTAAAGATTCCAGCGAGCGACGTGACCGCATCCGTCTGGTGACCTTCGCTCTTGAGCAGAATGCGCAGCGCTTCGAGCACGTCGCGCTGATCGTCTGCGAGAAGAATCCGACTCACTGCCTAACTCTCAATCGCGAATCTGACTCGCTGTCAATTACGCCAGCGAAAAAAGCGTGATCGCATCGGCGCAAAAAAAACAGGGACCCGGTTTTATCCGGGCCCCTGTTTCGTAGAACTATCTTACGATTTTTATCGTTCTTATGGGCCTACTACCGCGTAGTAGGCGAAGTGCAGGTCGTTCGATCCGGCACCATCGAGGTTGATCCAACCTTGGACTACATCGCCTGGTGCTAACCCCGCATTCACTGTCACGCTGAGCGTAGCCGAGCTGTTCGCGGGAACCGTGACGCTAGACGGGATGGTGATCCGGCTATCGCCAGCGCTCAGGGTCCCAGCATCGTAAATGCTGGGGACGGTGCCCCCGAACGTATCCGGGGTGAACTTCGTCGTCGAGACGCTGAACGTCTGGTCGCTGCCAGTGGGGTTGGACAGTGTCACAGTGAGCGAGGTCGGGTGGATGACGGGCACTCGGCCGAAACTCGCCGAGACAGGATCGAGCCACGTTGTCGCGTCTGCCGCTACGGAGAGGTTCTCGCGCCCGGCACCCTGGGCCGTCGGGCCGATAGAGTGCGTGCCGGTCTTGGCATCCTTAACGACCACCTCGGCGACCAAATCGGCGCGGTTGACGAGGGCCGACTTGACTTGCGCGGGCGACCAGGTCGAATGAAGATCCAACAGCACGGCGGCAGAGCCGGTAATGTGCGGCGCCGACATCGACGTTCCGTTGAAGAAGGCCCACCCGGTACCGTCGTCAGGGCAGCCTCCGCCCTTGCCTACGCACGTGATAGAGCTCAGGACGTTGACGCCCACCGAAGTCAGGTCGGGCTTGATGAGCAGGTCTGGGGTTGTCGAGCCCTGACTACTGAAGGTGGCCAGGATATCCTTATTATCAGGAGTGACGAACTCTTGGAACGTGGCGATTGCATCAGCTGTGGTCTCACCGGACGAGCGAAGAGCTGCCCCTTCAGTCAAGCCGATCATGACGGCTGGCAAGTCATCGTCGAAGCCGGCCGTCCGCCCCATTGCGATGGGGTCTCCAGCGACGTTGTTGATGATGACAACGCCTACAGCGCCTGCCGCTTTGGCGTTCGCGACCTTCTGGCTGAAGAAGCACGTCCCACGGTCAATGATTGCGAGTTTCCCGGAGGCGCCTGGGTCAACGCTGGTGCAGCCGTCCGACATCGTGTCGAAAAGGTCGTACGAAGCCGTTGGCAAGGGATCAAAGTCCCCGACCGCGGCACCTACGGTCGTGCCGCCACCGGACGGATATGTGAAAGGCTCGCCGACGAAATGCTGGTTCGTGCTCGCCCCGACCGTGATGACTTTGCGCGCGCGGGCGGGCGACCCAAGCGTGCCTGGCCCCGGGCCGTTGTTACCGGCAGACACGGCGACGACAACGCCCGCGTCCACGGCATTGTCCATGCCGATCGAGAGAACGTCCCTGCCGGACGAGTTGGGCCGGAACCCGCCTATCGAGAAATTGAGAACGTCCATTCCGTCAGCGATTGCTGCATCGACCGCGTTGAGGAGATCCTCGCTGCGGGCGCTGAGAAGGTCGCCGGGGAAAACATTATAGTTACCCAGCCAGGCGCCCGGCGCGATCCCAGACATGTCATCGATGCTCACTCCGTTCACGACGGCAGTCTTGCCGGTCACCCCCGCGGCGATCCCGGCAGTATGCGTCCCATGGTCTTGGATGGCCTGGGCGTCGAGACCCTGCTGTCTGGCCTTGTTGTAGAAGACCTTGGCGACAATGACCTTGGGCGAGACGTACTTGCAGTTCTCGTCCTGGTGATGCGTTGTGCTATCCGCCGCGTCGCACTTGGGAAACCCATCCGGGTAGCTCAAGCCTGTCGGATCGAAGAACGGATGCGTCTCATCGATCCCCGTATCGATGTCGCCGATCTTGATCCCCGCCCCAGCGGTCGACCTGCCTCCTGCGGCCGTCCAGGCGTCCGTAGCGTTAATGATCTTGTAGCTCTCACTCAGGTTGGGGTAGTAGAGCGCGTTGTACTGGACCTGCTGCACCATCGGCCCGCCTGCAATCGTCTCCAGCGACGTCCCATTAAGTTGCACGGCGACCGCGTTGAGCGAAATGTCGTACTGACTGGTTATTTTCGCTTTCGGTGCGTTGGCGCGCAGCCAATTTGTGAAATCGTTGCGTAACGCTGCGAGCTGGGCGCGGTACGATTTCACGGTGTTGCTATTGAAATCAATTTTCTTGCCCGGAGCTGGCTTGGTAGCGGAATACGTACTTAGCGGATCGCCCTTGAGTTGCACGATCACGCTTGATCTATCTTCCGTTGGGCCTCTGGCGAAGGAATCCGCGTTTGGGTTCGGTCGAGTTGTTGCTGAATTGCCAACGCCAAGAGCGATGACGCTCAAGGCAATCGAAGAGAATATGAGGAACGTTGCGATGATTCTTTTCATGGTTTTTTTGTTAGTAGAATCCCCCATCGTCAAGGAAAACGCGGACCAGTCAACACGTTTAGGAAGAAATTCGCGCCGCACAGACGCAAAGCGACGCGAGGACATGTCGCACTCCCAAGCTTTCGCGAAACGGAATGGTCGTCCTCCCGATTTCGCCCTGTCTGCCCGCCGCGGCGGGAAGTGCTTTGGAGTGGTGAGTCCTCGCACGCTTCGGATCAAACAGGGCTACGATCGAGTTTTCCTTGCCGTCGCTAATCTCTGCGCTCTATAAGGAAGGCGCGTAATGATACGAGTCTTTTTGCTCATGGCGATCATTGCGTTTTCTTCTTCGCTGGGCGCGCAAACATCGACCTCGCCGTCTGCTTCGCCCTCTCTTGAGCAACGCGTCGCCGATCTCGAAGCTTATGTAAATAATTCAGCGCGCGGCGCCGATGCGCTGAACGCGCCAGTGGCATCGAATATTGGCGGGCCAGGTCCTGCTCACAATGCGTGGATGATGACCTGTGCCGCGCTCGTCCTTTTCATGACCCTTCCAGGGCTGGCGCTTTTTTATGGCGGTCTCGTCCGCGCTAAAAATGTCTTATCGATCCTGGCGCAGTGTCTCGGAATTGCCGGCTTGGTTACGATCCTGTGGTGGGCGATCGGATATTCGCTCGTTTTTTCACACGGGTCGCCCTTTTTCGGCGGCTTGAAGTTCGCGTTTCTTCGCGGTGTCGATGCGCAGCCGAATGGCGATTATTCCTACTGGGTCTCGCAAAATGTCTTCGCCATGTATCAGCTCATGTTCGCAATCATTACGCCGGCATTGATCATCGGAGCGATCGCGGAGCGAATGAAATTCGTGGCGGTACTCGTTTTCGTCGCGGTCTGGATGTTCGCTGTTTATTTTCCAATCGCGCACATGGTTTGGGGAATTGACGGCTGGATGAATGGCGTCTGGAATCCGGCCGCGAAAATCACCGCGATCGACTTCGCCGGCGGGACTGTAGTGCACATGTCCTCGGGCTGGTCGGCGCTTGTTCTTTGCATCCTGCTTGGGCACCGGATCGGATTCAAAAAAGAAGTGATGGCGCCTCACAGCATGGTGCTTTGCATGGTTGGGACCGGCTTGCTCTGGGTGGGCTGGTACGGCTTCAACGCAGGAAGCGCGCTCGCGCCCGATGGAATCGCGGCCAACGCATTCATGACAACGACGCTCGCTACCGCGGTCGCGTCGTTCACCTGGGCAATGCTCGAATACGCGCTGCGCGGCAAACCAAGCGTGCTGGGATTTTGTTCCGGTGCGGTCGGCGGGCTGGTTGTGATCACTCCGGCGTGCGGATACGTCGATCCAACTGGCGCAATCATCATTGGGGTTGCCGCGGGAATCGTTCCATTCTTTGCCTGCACAAAACTAAAATCCTGGCTCGGCTACGATGACGCGCTCGATACTTTTGGCATCCATGCCGCGGGCGGAACGCTCGGTGCATTTCTCACCGGTGTGTTCGCCACGGCGAATGTAAATCCTAATCTTGCTTCACGTGTTGCTGCTCCTTTCAATCCGGCTACTTCAAATGGCCTCGCGAAAATCGTTGGGCACACTCTCTGGCTGGAGCAGCTGAAAGCGATCGCCGTCACGATTGTGCTTGCTGTTGTTGGAAGCGCAATTATCGGTGCAATCGTCAGAGGGCTGATTGGTCTGCGGATTGCACCCGAGATCGAGCGGCAGGGACTCGACATCAATCAACACGGCGAAGAGGGGTATATGACTTCGTGAAGGACCAGTATCTGTTTTCCTACTCTTACTCATGCTCTTGCTCTTACTCCGGCCGAATTCTGAAGAGCATGAGCAAGAGTAGGAGCGTGCTTCACACGAGCATTCAACAGTCCGTTAACGAATGAATCAGGACGCCGAGCACCTTCGGTTATTGTCGATCTTTCACTATATCGTGGCCGGTTTAGCCGCGCTCTTTTCCTGTTTTCCGCTGCTTTACACCACGGTTGGAGCCATTTTTGTATTTGTCGCGCGCCACGGCGCTCCAAAACCGGGCGAAGAACTTCCACCCGAATTTATTGGCTGGATTCTTGCCGTAATTGGTTCGCTCTTGTTTTTACTCGGGATTGCGATCGCGATTTGCATCTTGATTGCGGGTCGCTCACTTGCACAGCACACTCGTTACTGGTTCGCATTCGTTATGGCCTGCATCGAGTGCCTTTTTATTCCTTTCGGAACGATTCTCGGTGTCTTCACGATTATCGTCCTTTCACGTGAATCCGTGAAAGCGCTGTTTTTAACTGCGGCGGAAGCGCACAGCTGAAACGTGGACGCACACACGGGCAAAGTTTCCCGGCTTCCCAGGTTTTCGAGTACGCTAACGATTAGGGCGCGAAATTCCCGCATCCCGTTCCACCCAGCGGCCGGGAAGATTACTTCCAGTGCGCCCGACAACCCAGACATAATTTCTTATCTTTTTTGCTGCCGACGGGCTCAAGTCGAAGTCGATACGCGCCTTTTCTCCACGCATCTTTACGTTGACGGACAACTTGGCCATGCCGCCTTCAAGAATGTTGAGTCGATAAACACCCGCAGGCAGTTCAGCAAACAAATACCGGCCACTGCTGCCAGTGATGGTGGTGATTGGCGCGCTCGCTTTATCTTTTGCCTCAATGCGAACCTGAACACCATGGAGAGGGCGACCATCGGTTCCCAAAACGTTTCCCTGGAGAGGAGCAACTTGCGCTAATGCGGTTGGGCCAAGAACGAATGCTCCTGTGAGGAAGAGCGCGATAGAAAGTGTTCGGCAGAACATCGGATAAGGCTACTTCGCCGTGGAAGGACGCACAATCTTTTGCTGTTATTCTGCTGCTTGCGGAGCCGGGAGCTTGCCGGCGGAGGGGCTCGAACCCACACGATCTTGCGATCACTGGATTTTGAGTCCAGCGCGTCTGCCAGTTCCGCCACGCCGGCTACCTAGGTAAATCGGCCTGTCTAAATGTTTTTGCTTGCCAGTGTTCTACTTTTTGTTCTACTTTGACGGCATGCAAGCTAATGAAACCGCAAGCAAATCGCAAAGCGCGGTTCCGGCCGCCAACATCACACATCCAGTAAAACACCGCTATCGGTTTACCATCGTCAAGGACTCCCGCAATCGAAAAGTGCGCGGCCTGTGGAGGCGTGGCGAAAGGCTCTACATGCAAACGCGCGTCTCCGGGGAGAGATCCGCGCGGAGAATCCCACTCAAGTCTACCACTTTGGAAGCCGCCCGTGCTGAAATGGCTGACATCAAAAAGCAGAAACGCATCGAAGGGCTGCCGGATACGGGGCTGCGGCCGTTATTTTCCGATTACGCGAACAAATATCTGGAGTTTCATCGGACTGCTTCTGACAGCGGTAAAAAGGCTCGCACGATCGACCGGGAAGGGCATTCGTTGGTCCACTGGATCGCCGCGATCGGCAATGTTCGTCTAGACAAGATCACGAAGCCAATGATCACCGGCGTTATCAAGTCGCGGCTTGGAGCCGGGATCAAGCCGCGGACGGTAAACATCGACGTGATTGTTCTTCGCAATGTCTTGAAAGAAGCAAAGGACGACGGGCTGATCGTTTATCTGCCGACCGAAGGCATCCGGCCGAAGAAGGTAAAGACTCCCGTGCGCTCATTGCTTTCGCCGGCAGCATTCGAGGAGCTGTGCGAAGCAGCTGGCGATTGTGTTAAGAATAGCGTCCAACTTCTCGATTATCTTCGCCTGCTGGCTTACAGCGGTGCGCGACGTGATGAGGCACTCGCGCTCAAGTGGGAAGACGTAAACTTTGAGCGAAAGTTCCTTCGCATTGGTGCGGACGGACTCGCCAAGAACAGCAAGGTGCGTCATGTCGATTTCAACGCGAAATTAGAGGCCCATCTGGAAGACATGGCTACGCGAAGGGCGCCAGATAGCGAATGGCTTTTTCCTAGCCCGCAGCGAGGGAAAACAGATAGACCAGCCAAGACTCTGAAACAGTCCTTCATTGTCGCTCGGGAGCAGGCTCGTCTGGAATGGCTTGGATTTCACGACCTGCGGCATTACTTCGCGAGCATGGCTGTGATGTCTGGAATCGACTTCAAGACAATCGCAGAATGGCTCGGGCATCAGGACGGCGGGATGCTGGTAGGGAAGGTCTATGGCCACCTCCTTCCTGAGCACAAGCAGCGAATGGCAGAGCGACTCGTCTTTGGTCCGACGATTTTCAAGACTGCTGAGCAGACTGCCGGAAGCAATCAGTGCATGATCATGCAGTAGCCATAGTTCGAGCTGAGACAATAGCGCTGTTAATCACGCCCTCGCTGTACATCTGCGAGACGTGCTCGCTGGCAGTGAGCGTTCCGTGCCGCCGAAGGTATCTCGTTAAACTTGATGAGTTGAGCGGTTCACCCGCGCGAGCATTCTGAATCGCGGCGTCGTAGAGCGGCTCGAAAGGAAGGTCTCGAGGGCCGCCCTCGTTCGTGGTGCTCTGTAAATCTGTCTCGTCTTCGCGGTAGTCTTCGTCGAATTTGGCGCGTAGGTTGTCCTCAGTTTTGAGCGTGCCCCGACTTTGCTCCGCCGTTTCTAAGCGCGATCCTGGATGATCGGCGCGCT
>WNGB01017566.1_pt1 | contig 15926 bp, 14 predicted proteins | sample 5400681 | NCBI WGS metagenome assembly WNGB01 (sample SAMN13153367, study PRJNA577476) | soil metagenome | isolation source: 115 cm soil or saprolite under grassland replicate 2 | place: USA:California | collected 2016-06-15 | reverse complement strand
CTGTCCGCCGCCTGCGACGCCTGGCTTGCCACGCAGGCGGCCGGTCAGGTCAACCCACTCACCGCCGAGGAGATCGCGTCGTGGCGGGCGGTCCGCGACGAGCTCCTGCCGCGGCTGTGGGAGCACCTCCGACGAAGCGGCACGCGCGAGCCGTCGGCGCTGGGCGCGCCGCAGGAAAGGAGCCTGGCATGAGCCAGAAGCTGCTCGCCGCCATCGTCGGCTCCGGGAACATCGCCACCGACCGGTGGTCGGCGACGACCGCTACCAGCGAGGACCTCGCACGGCAGTAGGCTTGTCAGAATCGCGCTTCGACGGACTCCGTGCCGGCGCCCGGAAGGGAGCAGCGGGACGGAGTTGAGGTTCGACGGGAGGTCTGATGGTGGCGCGGCCGCTGATCCCGTCCAGGATGCCCGGGGACGGCCTGCTGCCGCCGCTGGCCTTCAAGGGCCGCTGGCGGCGGTATCAGGAACTCGCGCTGGAGGCGTTCGAGCGTGATCGGCAAGCCGGCAGGCGCTCCACGCATGTGCTTGCCCCGCCGGGCGCCGGCAAGACCGTGCTGGGGATGGAGATCGTCCGCCGCCTCGGCAAGCGAGCGCTCGTGCTCTGCCCCAACTCGGCCGTGCAGGCGCAGTGGCTCAGGACGGCCGAGCTGTTCGGCGCACCCGATGGGATCGCTGCACCAGACCCGGACGCCCCGATCGCCTGCCTGACCTACCAAGCCCTCTGTCAGATCCAGGATCCTGACGTGGCGCTCGGTGACGCCGCCGAGCGACGTTGGACCGCCGACCGTGCCCGTACCTTGGGCGTCCCGCCCGTCGAGGTCGAGCGGGAGGCGGGGAACTGGCACGGCGCCGCGGCGAAGCGGCGGTCGCGGGAGATCGCTCGGATCAAAGCGGCGATCAAGCGCGAGATCGCCCGCGGGGCGCACGAGGATGTGGACTTGGCCGACCTCTTGGAGCCGACCGCGCGCCGGCGGGTCGAGACGCTGCGCCAGCTCGGAGTGGGAACGCTCGTGCTGGACGAGTGTCACCACCTCGCCTCGCTCTGGGGGTACGTCGTCCGAACGGTCGCCGTCCTCCTCGGCGATGTGCACCTCGTAGGGCTCACGGCCACCCCGCCCGACGAGCTGACCCAGGAAGAGGCGGAGCTGTACCATGGTCTGCTCGGGCCGGTCGACTTCACGATCCCGACCCCGGCCGTGGTACGCGAGGGGTTCCTCGCCCCCTACCAGGAGCTGGCCTGGCTCACCGAGCCCCTCGCGAGTGAGGCCGAATGGCTGGCAGAGCACGATCTGCGCTTCCGCCAGCTCGTTACCGATCTCCATCAGCAGGACATCGGCGGGTCACTGAGCTTCGCGGAATGGGTCGTCACCCGGCTGCGTGCACGACGGACGGGCGAGGGGGAGCCGGAGCTTTCGTGGGCGTCGTTCCAGCGGCGGCATCCCGCGCTGGCCCGGGCAGGACTCCGGTTTCTCGGCTCGGCTGGCCTGCTGCTGCCCGAGGGGGCACCGAGGGGCGAAGGCTACCGTGAGCCACCAACCTTGGATGACTGGCTGGTCCTACTCGAAGACTACGCGCTGCGCTGCCTGGCCCCCGATCCCTCGCCGGCCGCGGCCGAGCGCCACCAGGCGATCGCGGTGGCGTTGCGGGACCTCGGCTACCGGCTGACCCGCCAGGGAATCCGCCGGGCCGCCTCCGACGTCGACCAGTTGCTGGCCAATTCCGCAGCCAAGACCATCGCACTCACTGAGGTGCTGAGCTGCGAGGTCAGTGCCCGTCGCGACCGGTTGCGGGCACTGGTGCTGTGCGACGCCGAGTTGGTACGCAAGCCCAGCACGGCGCTGGTCGGCGTCCTGCGGCCTCAGGCGGGCACGGCCCCCGAGGTCGTCCGGGCACTGGCAGCCGACGACCGCACCGCCATCGTCCGGCCGGTGCTGGTCTCCGGACGCGGCTTGCGCTGCGCCCCGCACGACGCCGACCACCTGCTCGCCGCGTTGGCGGAGGCGGCCGCGGAGGCCGGCCAACCTCTCGGGGGATGGCGCGCCGAGGCAGACAGCGAGGGCCTGGTCCGGCTGGTCGCCGCGAGTCCAAAGTGGCAACCGCGCCGCTGGGTGCCCCTGGCCACCAGCATCCTCGCCAATGGAAGAACCTGGGCGCTGGTTGGCACCCGCGCGCTGCTCGGCGAGGGGTGGGATGCTCCCTGCGTCAACTGCCTGGTCGATCTCACCATGGCGACCACGGGCGTGTCGGTCCGCCAGATGCGCGGCAGGTCGCTGCGCCTGGATCCGGGCGACCCGGAGAAGATCTCCTCCAACTGGGACGTTGTCTGCGTCGCGCCCGACCTTCCAGAGGGCACCGCCGACTACGACCGGTTCGTCCGCAAGCACCTCAAGCTGTACGCGCCGTCGGAGGACGGACTGATCGAAGCCGGGCCGACCCACGCTCATCCGGCGCTCGGGCCGTTCGTACCGCCGCCTGCGGCACAGTTCGCCACGCTCAACCGCGCCGCGGCTGCCCGGGCGAGCGACTACGAGCTCGCCCGGTCGCGCTGGCAGATCGGGACGCCCTACCAGAGCGAGGACCGTGAGACGCTGGTGGTGCGCCACCGAAGGCTCGATCCGACGGTGACACCGGCATCACCGTCCGAACGACCGCCAGGCTACCCCTACGAGCAGATGGGTCCGCTTGCTCTGGGAGTCTCGGGAGCGGCGGTTGGAGGAATGGTCGCGGCCTTCTCCGGCGAGCCGACGGCCGCAGCCGCGCTCGCCGCCCTGCTGCCTGCGGGGCTTGCCTGGGCGGCAGCCCGCCTCGGACGGGTCAGGGCCGAGCTCGCGGACACGTTGCCGCTCGACCGCGCCGCCCGAGCCGTTCTCGACGCCTACCACGAACTCGGCGAGATGAGCGCCGAGGCGGCCGCCTCCCTGGCGATCGAGCCGCGCGCGTCGGGCTATCTGCGCTGCCTGCTTCGAGAGGCGACCGAGCAGGAGAGCGCCCGCTTCACGCGCGCGCTCGACGACCTGCTGTCCCGGCCCGACGCGCCGCGCTATCTGGTGTCGCGGCTGCTGCCAGGGCGGGCCGGGCGGGGGCGCCTGCTCCTCAGACTCCTGAGCGGGCGGGCGGTCTTCCCGGTCCAGTGGGAGGCCGTTCCGTCCGACCTAGGGAGGCGGAAGGACCGGGCCGAGGCCTTCGCCCGCGCCTGGCGACGCTGGTTGGGTCCCGGCGAGCTGCTGTTCACCCACCGGACCGAGGCGGGCCATGCGGCGCTCGCCCGGGCCCATGCGCAGTCGATCGACTACGAGACCAGCAAGCGCCAAGTCTGGGTATAGCGCCGCGCGCGGACCATCGACAGCCAGGCCGTCAGGCCGATGCCGTTGCGGCGGCGATCGTTGCGTACCCGTCCTCCACCAGCGGGGTCGGTTTGGCGACCTGCCGCTACCTGCTCTCAGGCCTCTGGGGCGGTTGTCTGCTCATCGACCCCCTCGAACGGCTCGGGCCGCCTGGGCGACGGCTCGGCCCGCGGCGGGAGCACCGGGGTGCGGCCCTCAGGGTCGTCGGGGCTGCGGTGCCGCGGGCGGACCGGCTCCACCAGCTGGTCAGCGCGCAGGCGCAGGCTGCGCCGCTCACCTGACCAGGGCGCAGGTACCGCCACCAGCCGGTCGGCGAGCAGGTAGGCGGCGGTCTCGTAGTTCACCCGCCAGCCGCGGAAGTGGCGCCAGGCCTCCTCCCGGGACCGCTCCATCGGGAACCCGACGGCCTGCAGCCGGTCGAGCCCGTCCTGGAACTCCTCGTAGGTGAGCACGATTGGCGCGTCGGGCCGCGGGTCGGCGGGCAAGTCGACCCGGTAGACGCCGGCAAGGGCTCGCAACCCGAGGAAGCCCGTGCGGAGGCAGTGCCGGGCCGCCGACGGCGCCCGGCTCGGGACGAGCGCCAGGTACAGGGCGGCGGCGTCCAGCACCGCGAGCAGGCTGACCACCCACGAGCGCAGCGGGTACGGCGAGCGGAAGGACAGCAGCCACGGGTAGTTCACGTGGCTCTCGGTGAGGTCGGCGGCCCACCGCTCCCAGTCGTTGAAGAACGGCCCGAGCGAGTCCAGGCCCCCGATGAGCTGTTCGCGGGCGAGCAGCTCGACGCCCCAGGCGGGTTCCCCGGCGCGGCTCTCGAGCATGTTGACCAGGGTCTCGCGGCGGTTGTAGGCGCCGTAGATGGTGGGCAGGTAGCCGATCTGGAGGGCGATGACGACCAGGCCGGTGGCCGCGGCGACGAACGTCACCACGGTGGCGCCCTGCCTGGGCGAGGAGGCCACGCCGAGGGTGAACAGCGACGAGCCGGCCAGGCGGAGCGCGGTCGTGAAGCCGTCGCCGGTCAGCGGCAGGAACACCAGCGCGTAGCCGAGGAGGAGCAGCAGCAGCCAGGCGCCGAGCAGGGCGAGCAGCGACACCGGACCGAGCAGGCCGAGCAGGCGGTCCTTGGACTCGTAGCGCCGCATCCGCCCGGCGGCGGCCAGGAACGGCAGCTTGATCCCACGCCAGACTGTGAAGGAGATCAGGGAACGTACGCCCTTGGGCAGCACGATCGTGCCGACGACGCTGCTGAACGTCGCGCCGACGATCACCAGGCCGAGCACGAACCCGGCCCATCTGCCTAGTCCGGCCATTTGTCCTCCGGTGTCACGCGTCCTGCGGTGTCACGAGGACCAGGGTACGGGCCACCCAGGGCCAAGCGGCACCCCGACCGGCGGGCCGTCCAGGTCAGCAGCAGCCAGCCAAGCCCCGCGCCGGCGGTGACCGTCCGGCGCCCGGTGACCCTGGCGTTCGCCGGCGACGTGCACTTCATGAAGCTGCCGGGCGCGCGCCTGGCCAGCAACCCGGACACCGCGCTCGGGCCGGTCGCCGCGGTGCTGCGCCGTGCCGACGTGGCCATGGTCAACCTCGAGACCACCGTCACGACCCGCGGGACGCCGCAGCCCAAGCACTACACATTCCGCGCCCCGCCAACCGCCTTCCGGGCGCTGCGGGCGGCCGGGGTGGACGCCGCCACCATGGGCAACAACCACGGCATGGACGACGGCCTGGTCGGGCTGCGCGACTCCCTTGCCGCAGCCGCGGCGGCGCGCTTCCCGGTCGTCGGCATCGGGCGGGACGCCACACGCGCCTACGCGCCCTGGCTGGTGCGCGTCCGCGGGCAGCGCGTCGCCATCCTCGGCGCCACCCAGGTCCTGGAGCCGGGCCTGCGGGCGGCGTGGACGGCCGGCAGCAGCAACCCCGGCCTGGCGTCGGCCTCCGACCAGGCACGCCTGGCCGCGGCCGTGCGGGGTGCCCGCCGCGCGGCCGACACCGTGGTCGTCTACGTGCACTGGGGGAGGAGGGCGACCCCTGCCCGACCGGCCTGCAGCGCCGGCTGGCGCACCTGCTCGCGCGGGCGGGGGCCGACGTCGTGGTCGGCACCCATGCGCACACCCTGCAGGGCAGCGGCTGGCTCGGCAGGACCTACGTCGCCTACGGGCTCGGCAACTTCTACTGGTGGAACTGGTTCTCAGAGCCCAACCGGACGACCGGCGTGCTGACCCTCACGCTCGGCACCCGGGCGGTGCAGCGGACGGCTTGGACACCAGCGGTCATCCGCCACGGCGCTCCTGTCCCACGCACGGGTCCGGCCGCCACCAAGGCCCGCGCGCGGTTCGCCGCTGCCCGCGGCTGCACCGACCTCGCTGCGACCGCCCGGTGAACAGCCCGGTACCAGCGCCGCAGGATTCCGCCGGTGGCTCCCTCCGCGAGGTGATGAGCCGGCTGGGGCACTCCACCACGGTCGCGGGCTGCGGCCGTGCGCTACCAGCACGTCATGGTCGACCGGGACGGCTATCGCCCGCGAGCTGAACCGGCTGATCGAGAGTGGTAGTTGGAGCGCAGAGGGGCCACAGTCTTGTGGTGCCGGCTACCTGACCTTCCCCGGCCCCGCGCCGAAGAGCTGATCCAGACCCAGTCCCCGTCCACCAGCTACGCGCACGAACTGACCCGGCCGGCGCATAGTCCAAGACTCACACGGGTACCGTGTCTCCTGCGCTTGTCGTAGGGAGCAGCCAACACCGACAACGCCGCAGAGGTGCTCGGCCGCTGCGGGGCGGGGGCGTAAGCGGATGCTGGTAACACCGCGGGAGCCAACTCCGGAGCGCGCCGGACGCTTCTCTCAGGCGGCGGCCGAGGAATTCCGGCTGCTGGTCGAGAGCGTCAAGGACTACGCGATCTTCCTGCTCGACAACGACGGGCACGTGATGAGCTGGAACGCGGGCGCCGAGCGGATCAAGGGCTACGCCGCCAACGAGATCCTGGGACAGCACTTCTCGCGCTTCTACGAGCCCGAGGACCAGGCGACCGCCCGACCGGCGAGGGCGCTGGAGACGGCGGCGCGGGACGGCCGCTTCGAAGGCTACGGCTGGCGCGTCCGCAAGGACGGCAGCCGCTTCTACGCCCACGTGACGATCACCCCGCTCTACGACACGTGGGGGGAGCTGCACGGGTTCGCCAAGGTCACACAGGACATCACCGCGCAGCGTGAGGCCGAGCGCCTGCTGCGGGAACGGGAGCAGCAGCTTACCGAGGCGCAAGCGATCGCCCAACTGGGCAGCTTCGCGTGGGACGTGGCGGCCGACGAGATCACCTGGAGTCCCGAGCTGTGCCGGATCTACGGCCTGGAGCCCCGGACCTTCACCTCGACGTTCGAGGTGTTCCTGCGGTACGTCCATCCCGAGGACCGGCTGCTCGTGGAGGAAGGGCTCCGACAAGCGGCCCTTACCAAGACCTCGTTCCGGCTGGAGCAGCGGATCGTCCGCCCAAACGGCGATGTCCGCCTGCTGTCGAGCCAGGGCCGGGGCGTCCACGACGAGCCGGGCGCCCCGCAACGGATGCTCGGCGTCTGCCAGGACGTGAGCGAGCAGCGCGAGGGTGAGCGGCAGCTCGCCGAGGCGCATGCCCAGGCAGAGCTGTCCCGCCAGCTGCAGAGCGGGCTGCTGCCGGTCCTGTCGCTGCACGACCCAACGCTCGCGCTGCGCACCCGCTACCTGCCCGGCCACGAGCGCGCCCTGCTCGGCGCGGACTTCTTCGACGCCCTGGAGCTGCCCGACGGGACGGTCGCGACCCTACTCGGCGACGTGGCCGGGCACGGACCCGCCGAGGCAGCGGTCGGGGTTGCGCTGCGGGCCGCCTGGCGCGCGCTGATCCTGGCGGGGCACGGCGTGGTGGACGTGCTCGACGTGCTGAACACAGTGCTGACGTCTAACCGGCCATCCGAGGAGATGTTCGCCACCGTCTGCTGCCTGTGGGTCGGCGCCGACCGCCGCAGCGTCACGGTCGCCCTGGCCGGTCACCCTCCGCCGCTCCTGGCCAGCGGCGGGAAGGTCGAGGTCGTCGAGCTGGCCGCCGGCCCCGCGTTGGGCATCATCGAACAGGGCTACCCCTGGGAGGCGGACACCCTGGAGGTCGGCGACGGCTGGACGCTGCTGTGCTACACCGACGGGCTGATCGAGGGGCTGCGAGCGCCCGACTCGGTGGAGCGGTTCGGGATCGAGGCGCTCAGCGAGGCCGCCGCCAGGCTGCTGGACGGGCAGGCGAGCGCGGACGCCCTGCTGGACGGGCTGCTTGGCGTGGTTCGTGAGGCCAACGGCCAGGACCTGTCGGACGACGTCGCGATGCTGTGCCTCACCACCTCACAACAGCTAGGACCAGCGAGGGAACGGGGGGTGATGACTGGGCAGCGCTCCTCGGAGCCGGACGGGTCGGAGGCGGTTCAGCAGCTCGGTCTGTCCCCTGACGCGTCGAGCGTGACGCTGGCCCGACGGTTCATCCGCCAGTTCGCCACCGACCACTCGCTCGACGGTGAGGTCCTCGAGCGGCTCGTCCTGGTCGGCACCGAGCTGGTCACCAACGCGGTCCTGCATGCGCGCACCGCCCTTGTCCTCACCTTGGAGCTGTCCCCGGATCGGGTCCGCGTCAGCGTGAAGGACCGCTCCTCGGCGCCGGCAGTCTTGGGCCAGCAACCGCCCGAAGCGCTCAGCGGGCGCGGCCTCGCCATGGTCAGCGCCGTCAGCCGAGAGTGGGGGGTCGACCCTGCCGGTGTCGGCAAGCGCGTCTGGGCTGAGATCGACCGTCTCCCACGGCCACCGTCCCACCGCCGCCAGGCGGCGCAGCCCGCCCTGGTCATCCCGTCCCCGGAAGACCCCTGAGGAGACTGGGCACGAGCGGGCGGGCTCCCCGGCGGCACGGCCGGCAAGGCCAACGCGGCTGTCCTCGTGGAGAAGGCTGAGGGGCTCGAACCCTGGAACGTCCTGCTGCGCCGGCCGAGTTGCAGGGCCGGCAGGGGCGATGAGCTGCGGTCCCTCTGTGCCCGCCGTGACCGCTCGTGTCCGCCAGTGACCAGCGGTAAGCACTCGACCGGCCGCGCGCCTACCCAAGCAAGCATCAGCCGTGCTCATCCTCGTGATGGCCTGGATGTCCGTTGTCGTGGGGACCCGCACGGGGTCGATCGGCCGGCTGTCAGCAGCCTGGCTCACCGTGGTTGCCGCAGCAGCCGGACCGGGTGCGTACCTTCTTCCAGGTGTTTGCCAGCGCGAGCCGGACCTTGGAGGGGAACGGCGCGTCGTAGGTGCGGAAGTTGGTGAAGAAGATGTTCCCGCCTGACCGTGCCATCTGCGTCGTAACCTTTCGCGATTTCTGCTTCAGATTGTCCTCGGCGATGACCTGGTTGTACAAGCGGATCACTGTCCGCAGGCGTGCGGCCGGGTGACGTGGCCGCCGCTCTACCCACTGGTGAGCTCGTAGACGTTGCCGTCCGGCGCGCGAAAGTGGCGCCACCCGCCGCCGCGCCCGTCCACCTGCCCGCCGAGGAGCTCCACGCCGGCTGCCTCCAGCTCCCGCACGGCGGCGGTCAGATCGTCGACCACGAAGCCGACGACAGGACCGGTGGAGAAGTGCCCGTGCTCCTGGTCGCCTGGGCCGAACACCTCGAACGTGCCCCCCTCAGGAAACTGGAAGGCGGCGAAGTCGGACCCCTCCTGGCTCGTGGTCAGCCCGAGGACCTCTTGGAGGAATGCCACCATGGCGGGGTACTCGCTGGTCCTCGTGCCCGCCCAACCGATGCGCTTGACCCGCATCCTCGCCTCTCCCTGCTCAGGTGCTTACGCGCTGGCGATCCTGCCACATCGCCGCGCTGGCCGTGACCACTCGTGCCCGCCGAGGACCAGAGCTTCCTCATGCCGCGCGGACCCAGCACGGACCAGGTGGGCGACGCTCACCGACGGACGCGGCGCCGGCCTGCGCGTGGGGCCGCCCGCATGTCGACGTGACGGCCTGGCGCTGGACGAGCGAGGACCTCGACCTCCAGGACCTTTGCGGTGAGCCTCAGCCCGCCAGGCCGTTCGCGCGTGTGACCTCCGCGTACCAGCGCGCGCTGTGACGCCGTCGGCGATCGCGCGGTGCGCGGCGCGGAAGTGCGCGTCGAGGTAGGCGACGCGCGCGGGATCGTGAACCTCGCCGTCGGGCCCCTTCTCGTCGGCGATGGCGGCGCCGTTCTCGGTGACGTAGAGCGGCACGCCGGGATAGTCGCGAGCCACCCTGGTGAGCAGGTCGTACAGGCCCTCCGGATCGATCTCCCAGCCCATCTCCGTCTGCGTGAGGCCGCGTGAGACCGGCTCGATGTCGCCGCTGCCGACCCATACCGACGTCTCGTCGCGAGCAGCGGTGCCCGCCCGCACCACGGTCCGGTAGTAGTAGTTGATGCCGAGGAAGTCGAGCGGGGCGTTGATGCACTCCTCATCGCCGGACTGCACATAGGCGCCGGCGGTCACCTCGCGCACGTCCTCCAGCACGTCGGCCGGGTAGCCGCCGCGCAGCAACGGGTCAAGGAAGAGGCGATTGGTCAGGCCGTCGGCGCGGCGCGCCGCGTCAAGGTCGGCCGGGTCGTCGCTCGCCGCGTCGATCGGGCTCATGCTGAGCGTGATGCCGAAGGTGCTGTCGGCGTCGCCCTGAGCGCGCATGGCCTCGATCGCGCGCCCGTGCCCGAGCATGAGGTGGTGGGCGGCGCGCAGCGCCGCCTCCGGGTCCTGCAGCCCGGGCGCATGCTGGCCGGTGGCGTGGCCGAGGAATGCCGAGACCCACGGCTCGTTCAGCGTCGTCCAGTGCGTGATGCGGTCGTGCAGGCGCTCGTAGACCGCAGAGGCGTACTCGGCGAAGCGCTCCGCCGTGTCGCGCAGCGGCCAACCGCCTTCGTCCTGGAGCACCTGCGGAAGATCCCAGTGATAGAGGGTGACCCAGGGCTGGATGTCCTTTGCGAGCAGCGCGTCGACCAGCCGCGAGTAGAAGTCGACGCCGGCTTCGTTGAGCGCCCCGCGCCCGTCGGGTTGCAGGCGCGGCCAGGCCAACGAGAAGCGGTACCAGCCGACGCCGAGCCCGGCCATCAGCTCGATGTCCTCCTCGTAGCGGTGGTAGTGGTCGTCGGCGACGTCGCCGGTGTCCCCGTCCTGGACCTTGCCGGGTGTGTGCGAGAACGTGTCCCAGATCGACGGCGAGCGACCGTCCTCCTCGACGGCGCCCTCGATCTGGTAGCTCGCGGTTGCGGTGCCCCAGGCGAAGCCCGCCGGGAAGCGCACCGCTTCGCCGGTCTGCTGAGGAGCGGGGTCGACGCTCATGTCGTGACCTCCCGTATCAGTGCAGTCAGTGGTCTGGTGGCGCGCCCGGCGGGCGCAGGTCGTCCCACACCTGCGGCGCGATCGGCCAGCGGGCGAGCTCGACCAGCCTGTCGACGCGCTCGGGTCGCGAGACGCCCACGATGGTCGACACGATGCGCGGGTCGCGCAGCGAGAACTGGAGCGCGGCCGCGGCGAGTGGGACATCGTGACGGGCGCTTACGGCCTTCAGCGCCTCGATCCGCGCGAGGATCTCCGGGCCGGCCTTCCGGTAGGCGTAGAACCCCTGCGCCGACGGCGCGCCTGCGAGCACACCACCGCCGAACGGCGCCGCGTTGAGCACCGCGACACCGAGCGCCTCGGCCTCGGCGAACAGCGGCTCGGCCGACTGATCGACCAGCGAGAACCGGTTGTGCGTGAGCACGACGGCGAAGGCGCCCGTGCGGATGTAGCGCAGCAGAAGGTCGATCGGTCCGCCCGCGACGCCGAGGTGCGCGATGAGGCCCTCCGCCTGGAGCGCCCGCATGGCCTCGAGCGGCCCGCCGCGGACGACGCCCTCCTCGAAGGAGATGTTCTCGGGGTCGTGGAGGTGGACGAGGCCGAGCCGCTCGAGGCCGAGCCGCTCGAGGCTCTCGTGGACCGACCGGCGGACGCGATCGCCCGAGAAGTCACCCGACGTCATGTCGCGGTCGACCTTCGTCTCCAGCACGAAGCCGTCGGGGATGCCGCCCAGCTCACGCAGGACGATCCCGATGCGGCGCTCGGAGTCGCCGTAGTTGTTGCCCGTGTCGAGGAAGTTGATCGGGCCCTCCACGGTCCGCCGCACGGTGGCCAGCGCGTCATCGAGCGCGACGTCGTGGCGGTAACCCCCGGGAGTGTTGCCGAGCGGGGAGGCGCCGACGCACAGCGGCGTCACCTTGAGGCCGGTGCTGCCCAGCACGCGCAGGCCGAGTCCCTGATCCCCGTAGGCGGCGCCGCTCACAGCCCCGCCCTCCGAACGGGCCCAGATCGCGCGGGGGGTGCGCACGCGCGCCCGGGCGCGACGTCTTCGTGGTACGGCGTTGGAGTCAGGAGACCTGCCGCCTCATCCCTTGATCCCGCCGGCGCCGAGCCCGCTCTGCCAGTAGCGCTGCAGGAAGAAGAAGGCGATGATCAGCGGCACGACCGAGATCAGCGAACCGGTGATGACGGTGGTGAACGCCGAGGTCGCGCCGCCGCTGGCGCTAGCCTGGCTGTTCCATTGCGCGAGCCCCACGGTGAGTGGGTACCAGCGCGGTTCGGAGAGCATCACGAGCGGCAGGAAGTAGTTGTTCCAAGTCGCCACGAAGTTGAACAGCAGGACGGTCACGAAGCCCGGCGCAAGCAGCCGGAAGACGATCCGGCGGAAGATCCGGAACTCGCCCGCGCCATCGATCCGCGCCGCCTCGATCAGGTCCGACGGCACGCCGGCCTCGGCGTAGATGCGCATGAGGTAGACCCCGAACGGGCTGACGAGCGACGGCAGGATGATCGACAGCGGGTTGTTCGTGAACCCGAGCTTGCTGAACAGCAGGTAGGTCGGGATCGCGAGTGCCGTCGTCGGGACCATCACCGAGCCCACCACGAACCAGAACAACAGATTCTTGCCCCTGAACTGGAACTTTGCGAACCCATAGCCGCCGGCGGCCGCCAGCAGCGCCGCGCCAACGGCGCTGACGAGCGAGTACAGCAGCGTGTTGCGCAGCCACGTCCAGTAGATACCGGCGTCCTTCGAGAACGTGTCGCCGATGTTGTCGAACAGGTTGAAGCCCGAGAACCACAGCCCGAACGAGCTGAAGAGGTCGTCGAGCGACTTCGTGGAGGCGATGAACAGCCACGTCAGCGGCATGACGAAGTACACGAGGAACGCCAGCATGAACAGCGTCGGGAACACGAAGCCCCTATCCGAGCCGGGCGCCCCGGCGCGCCTGCGGACCTTCACGGGCGTAGCGGCGGCACCGGCGTCGGGCGTGACGGTCGGGACGGCGCTCATCGTGCCTCCTGCCTGCGGGACGCGTACATGACCAGGTACGACACCGCGAACACGACGATCCCGAGCAGGAACGACAGGGCGGCCGCGTAGTTGAGGCGCTGGTCGGCGAACGCGAGGTTGAAGACGTAGAGGTTCGGCGTGTACGCCTTGCCGATCACCTCCGGGGCAAGCGTATAGAAGATCCGCGGCTCGGCGAACAGCTGGAAGGAGCCGATCACCGAGAAGATCGTGCACAGCAGCAGCGCCGGGCGCAGCAGCGGCAGCTTGACGTGGATCGCCGTGCGGACCGCGCCTGCCCCGTCGACCGCCGCAGCCTCGAAGAGCTCGGACGGGATCGCGCGCAGCGCGGCGTAGAGGATGATCATGTTGTAGCCCGTGTACGTCCACGTCGCGACGTTGGCGATCGAGAACAGCATGATGCTCTGGCTCAGGAAGTCCGGCGGCGGGACGTTGAGCGCGTCCGCGACGTCCGCGAACGGGCCGAAGTCCCGGCCGTAGAGAAAGCCCCACATGAGCGCCGCGATCACCGTCGGCACCGCGTACGGCAGGAAGATCCCCACGCGGAAGAGCTTGGGGAACCAGACCTTGCCCGAGTCCAGGATCAGCGCGAACACGAGCGCCAAGAGCAGCATGAGCGGCACCTGGATGAGCAGGTACAGCGCCACCCGCACCACGCCATCCGTGAACTGCTCGTCCTTGACGCCCTCCATGTAGTTGTCGAGCCCCACGAAGGTGGTACCGCCCACGAGCTGCTCACGAAACACGCTCAGGTACAGCGCGTAGGCGAGCGGCGCGATGAACACGGCCAGGAACAGCGCCATGAACGGCACGATGAAGAGGAAGCCCGCGACGCCGTGCCGGTTGCCGGCCCGCTTCCGGCGCCCGCCAGGCACGCGCGTCGTCGCGGGGGCGGCTGCGGTGGTGCTGGTGGTTTGCGTCATGTCGTGTGTGGTGGTCGGAGGGAGCCCGCCACCGGCGAGCCCCCTCGCTGACTACTACCCGGCGACCGTCAGGCCCTGCTCCTTCGCGTACTTGACGACCGCGTCCTGCCACGGCTGTAAGGCCGCGGTGGCTCCAGCCCCCTGGTCGACGGACTTGGCCTTGATGGCGTCCCCCTGGGTCGCGATGTACTCGTGGATCGGGCTCCACTGCCAGTTCACGTCAACGGCGCTCGCCGCGTCGGCGTAGACCTTGTTGACCTCCTGGCCGCCGTAGAACGCGTACTTCTTGTTCAGCCACTGCTTGTTGTCGAGCATGAAGTTCTGCGGCGGGAACAGGAACCGCTCGAACGAGAACATCTCGACCGGCTGCCTCTCGTTGAGGATCCAGCGGGCGAACTCCGTCGCGGCGGCCGGGGACTTGCTCTGCTTGAGGACCGCGAGGGTCGAACCGCCCCAGTTGCCGGAGACGTCCTTGCCTTCCTCCCACTGCGGCAGGATCTGGGCGCGCCAGTTGCCCTTGGAGCTCTTCGTGTAGTCCTGGAGGAAGATCGGTCCCCAAGCCGCGGAGAGCCAGCCCGCGTACCTGCCCTTGGCGAAGCCCTGATACCAGGCGTCCGTGAAGTCGGCGTCATGCGAGATGGCGCCGGACTTGTAGAGCTTGTCCCAGTAGTCGGTGACCTGCTTGATCTTCGGGTCGGTGAGGTTGACCTTGAGGTTCTTCGGGTCCCCCGAGAACGGGAGCGCGCCGTTCTGCCAGAACAGCCCGAGCCACTGCCCTGTCTGGCCGCCCGGCATGTTGACGAGGTACGAGTCCGGGTTGGCCTTGTGGTACTTGACCGCGGCGTCGGCGAACTCGGCCCACGTCTTGATCGGCGTCTTGATGCCGGCCTTGTCGAGCAGGTCCTGGCGGTAGATGAGGCCGAGCGGGCCGGTGTCCCATGGGACGCCGTAGATCCGGCCGTCGAGGTTGATCTGCTTCTGGATCCACTCGGGGTAGTTCGAGAGGAAGTTGTCCGGCAGGTACGGCTTGAGGTCGAGCAGGCTGTCCGTGAGCGTGAAGCTCGGGAGGAACTGGAACTCCATGTGGACGACGTCCGGCAGACCCTTACCCGACTTCAGGACGGTGCGCAGCTTCTGGTAGTGCGGGGGACCCTGGCCCACGTTCTGCAGCTTGACCTTGATGTTGGGGTAGGCCTTCTCGAACATCGCGACGGCCTCTTCCGTGCCGGGCGTCCAGGCCCAGACCGTGATGGTGGCCGGCTTCTTGAGCTCGGCGGCCATGTCGACCTTCTTGGTCGATCCGCCGCTGCCCGCGTCGCCCGAGTCGCCGCCGCACGCGGCGACGACCAGGCTTACCACCGCGCACAAGACGACTGCCCGAACTCGCCACCGCAGGATGTTGCGGTTCGCCGTCTGCCTCACGGTGCACTCCCCTCTCGCTTGGTCTCCTCCAAGGCGCTCTGCAAGAGCGCTCAGATCCTCGCCGCAGCGGAGGTCCGTCCCGGACAGCAGGTCTCGCGCCGCCACGGGCAGCGCCAAGCTCGTCGACTTCCCACGACCAGTTGAAGATTCGGGACCGCCTGAGTACGTTAGCGCAAACAGGTGCTTTCGGCGATGCGCGAGCTGAGCTATCGCCCGAACCCCTCCGCGCAGGCGTTGGTGACCGGTCGGTCGAAGACGCTCGGGGTCATCAGTGTCGACTCGGTCGCGTTCGGGCCGGCCTCCGTGCTTCTCGGACATGCGGGCGATGGCGGAGGCGGGCCGCGAGGTACCGCGAGACGTCAGCATCATCGGATTCGACGACGTCCCCTTCGCGCGCTATCTGACGCCGCCGCTCACAACCGTCCGCCAGGACTTCGAGGGGCTCGGCCAGCGCAGCGTGCACCTGCTGATGGACGCGATACACGGCTTCGACGACTCGCGCGTGCAAGCAGTGATCACAACGGAACTGGTCGAGCGCGGCAGCACCGCCCCGGCAGTCATCCGAGCCTAACCGACGAGAACGGCTCCTGCAGCATGAGCCTTGCGACGGTTGAGTCATGGGACACCTGCTCGGCTACGCCCACGTCTCCACCGGCGACCAGCAGCCGCACCTCCAGGTCGACGCCCTGGACCGCGCCGGCTGCTACCGGGTGTTCACCGAGACCGCCAGCGGCGCACTAGCCGGAAGTTACGTGGCCTGATCCGGTTGAATCCGTTGCCGTGTAGGGAGTTGGGGGTAGTTGACGGCTGAAGATGTAGCCAGTAAATGTGTGTGACATGAGGTGCTTGCTGTTGTAGTGTTCCCACATGGGAAAGCGACC
>WNGB01007349.1_pt1 | contig 15926 bp, 15 predicted proteins | sample 5400681 | NCBI WGS metagenome assembly WNGB01 (sample SAMN13153367, study PRJNA577476) | soil metagenome | isolation source: 115 cm soil or saprolite under grassland replicate 2 | place: USA:California | collected 2016-06-15 | reverse complement strand
GCGCAACGGCCGTGCAAAGCACACTCAGGCTGCGCTCTGCCGCCGCGAAGGCGCGGCCGGTGCCACTGGCGTTGCAGCCGACGCCGGTTCATCGGGCGGAATGAGCACCGCCCAGCCCTCCGCCAGCATCGCGGCTTCCCGCATGCGCAGCAGGAACTGGGCTTCGCTCTTGTAATAGTGCCGCCAGCGCCCGCTGCTGTGGAGCTCGACGAAATACTGGCGACGCTTCTCGGCCAGATCGCGCCATTTCGCGGCGATCTGGTTGAAGCGGAGGTAGGCGGGCCCGTCGAGCATAAAGCGCCGTGAAGCCGAAAGAATCGGCCCGAGATGCTCACGCCGCGAGGATTGTCGTGCAACCGGGCAGTATCGGGATACGCGAGTTGTGCACTGATTCTCCACGGATTCTGGCGTTTTCCGGCGCGTCTGGCCGGTTTCGAACTCGTCGCCTTGTGTTGAGCAGCGACAAAAAGGAAAACCCGCCCGGTGGGGTATCCGGGCGGGTCACTATGATCGGCGCAGGGGATCGGGGGGCGGGAGCGCCGATCGGGGGCTGTGAAACTTGGAGGGTTTGTAGCCCTTACATGCGTTGGTCGCGGTGACCCGGCAAAAGGTTCATCGGCTCATTAAGAATTTTTGAGGAATTGGCTCACAATGCAAGTGATTGAAACATCATGACTTTTAGTCGACGGGCGGGCCCACGGTCGCGGGCTTGATCGACAGCAGGACTAGGCCGGCGCCGAATTGCGGCTCAAGCCCGCGCGGCCCGAGGTCGCGCGGTCGATCTCAGGACGCGTCGGATGCGATATTGATTGTGAGAACTGACTGCGGCGGGTGCGCCGATCGCGACGGCCTCCGGAGCCGCTGCCGCGGTTACTCCCTCGTGGCGATCAGTTCCACGATTCGGGTTTCCGACTGCATGCGCTGCACCGTCTTCACGATCTCGCTCTTGGGCATGCCGTTGAAGCGGATGCTGTAGAGACCGCCCTTCGGGCCGTCGACCACGGTCGCATGATTAGCATCGAGGAAGCGGGTGATGTCGGCGTTGGTCGACTGCGGCGTGAAGCGGATGATGGCGTGGTAGTTTGCGGGGGTGGTGGCCGACGACAGCTCGAGGCCGCTCGTGGTCTGGTTGTCCTTGATAACGATCGTGGTGAGCACCGCAGCCTGCACGAACAGCGCGATCGCTGCGCCAGCCGCCGCATAGGCGAGCGTGCGCGGGGCGAAACCCGCGAGGAAATTGGAGATACGGCCGGCGAGATCGAACGGGCGGCGGGCCGGTGCCCGGCTGCCCTCGGCCTCGATCGCGGCAAACAGCTTTTCCATCGCCCGCGTCGAGGGGACGCCCAGCGACTCGTTGAGGTGGATGGTCTCGTGCTGCTCCTCACGAACCAGTTGAAAGCGACGGGCGAGGTCACGGTCGGCTGCGATTGCGCGCTCAACCCGCTCACTGTCACGGCGATTCAACGTTCCGGCGGCGTGCCACGGCAGAAGAGCCTCGATCTCCTGGCGCTCGAGCCCTTCTTTGTTCAGCATATTCATGGCCAACCTCTTTCTATTCCTGCCGCTTTAAGCAGCTCTGCTAACCGCTTGCGCGCGTAGAACATGCGCGTCTTGACTGTGTTCTCCGGGATCCCGACGATCTCAGCGGCCTCTTCGACCGACTTTTCGTGGTAGTAGACGAGATCGATGATTTCCCGGTGTTCCGCCGAAAGTCCTGAGAGGCACTTCCGGATCGCTGCGCTTTTGTCCTTCTTTGCCAAGACAACTTCTGGATCGTCCGACTGATCCTCGATTGCCTCTGCCTTTTCTTCGTCCAGCTCCTCGTCCGGCTTGCGCCGCAACGCTGTCAGAGCCTTGAAACGCGCGATTGCCAACAACCAGGTAGGAACCGCGGACCGCCCCTCGAACCGACCAGCTTGACGCCACACGTCAAGAAACACTTCGCTGATCAGGTCCTCCGCCGACGACTCGTCCCGTACCAAACGCAGAACGAACCGGTACACTCGTACGTGGTGCCGTGCGAACAGCACCTGCATCGCGAGCCGGTCGCCGGACGCTATCCGTCCGATCAGTGCCTCGTCCGATGTCCCTTGCATCGCCCGACGATCGTCTCGCTAGGTTAGTCGCAGGGGGGTGCGACGAGGTTCAATTGTCTTGGAAGATGGGTTCATTCGCGACCCCCTGTCCCGAGGGGGGTCGCGCATGCGGCCGAGGCAGGCGGTCCCGATCCCGATCGGCACAATTATAGCCAAAACGGCCGTATTTCCCCTCATTTGCGATAAAACCCCGTCAACGCGGCGCGCTATCCATAGGCCCGTAAACAATCCGTTAACCAGATCATCCGGAATCGTACGGACCTCATTTACTGCACTCTCAGGTTCCAATCCGCAGCGGGGCATGCATCTTCCGCAGGGCCGCCAGCACCGATAGCGCCGTGATCCGCCCGGTCTTCGGATTTTCGGACGGGATGTTCTCGATCGTCAGGGTGAAGCGGGCGGAATCCGCGTCCACCTCGATCGAATGACAGTTCCGCTCGACCGTCGGGTCGGCCCAGATCTCGATCATGGTCCGGTCCGGCCCGATCCCGGCCAGCGCCAGGGCGGCCGCGACGTTCACGTTGGCCGGGAACCCGGCCGCCGCCTCGCGCGCGGTTCCACTGAACACACGTTTGGCCTCGCTGATCCCGTCCACGGAAATCCCGTTGGCTGTGAGATAAGGCGCGCCGACCAGTCCGCGCGGCGGCTTGCGCGTGGTCATGCGCACGGAATGGATGCGGCCCTCGGCGGCGGCCGTTACCGCATCGAGCCCGAGCAGCGCGCCGGTCGGAACGATGATCTGGCCGCCGCGTTCCTTCGCCAGCGCGATCAAGGCCGGTCGCTCAAGCAGCGCGCCGCAGCTCAACACCATCACGGCCTTGCCGGCCTCGAGCATCGGCCGGCAAATGCGCTCGATCACGGCGGCGGGCGCGCACTCGATCGCGAGGTCAGCGTGGCGCGGCAAGTCGTCGAGCTCGACCAGCGGGCAGGCGATGCGCTCGGTGTCGAGCCAGGCCTGCGCCTTGGCGCGATCGTTCGCAGCAGCGCAGGCGAGCGCGAGGCCCGGCACGCCGTCCTTGAGCCGGCGCGCAAGCGCGCGGCCGATGGCGCCGAGGCCGGCAATGGCGACGCGGGTCATGGGAGCGCGGGCCTCCGAAACAGCAGTCATGGCGTCTTACGCGGCCCGCAAGGCGGCCACAAGTGCAGGCATAACCGCGGCAATCGCGGCACCGGACCGGGCGACGCAGGAACCTGGTGGCCGGACGCATCGACGTCCTGTGCCAGCCGACCAAGTCGGCCTCGGTTCAGGACAAGCTGGGTGAGCTCGGCGCCGTGATCGTTGCCGACAACCGCGCCACGCCCGAGTAGCTCGCTTCGTTCGTCAAGAGCGACGATCGAGAAATGGGCGGGCCCGATCAAGGCCAGCGGGGCGCAGATCGAATGACGCGGGGACGGAAACCGGCCAGCGCACGGGCGTTGCGCATCGATCGGGAAGCACAAGCACTCAGCCGGTGGCAGCTAGGCCGGGGCCGGGTTACAGTTTCGACTCTTGAAGGTAGAGCAGAATACCGGCAAGTTACGTTCCGCGCCGAAGAGGGAAATGCATAAGGCGGACGGCTAGCATCCGCTGAGCAATCACGGGCTGGGATCCATGGTCGGCTTGAGACTGTCGCGACCGAGCGTGCCGCTTTGGGTCCGGCTCGGCGTGCCGATATCGCTGATCATTGCGCTCGCCATCGGGCTCATCAGCTTTCTCAACTACTATAACTACGAAAAGACCTATCGCCAGCTCAACGTCTCGCGCATCACCGTGGTGGCGCGCGATCTCCGGCAAGCCATCGAGGTCGGGCTCAATGTGGGTCTCGCGCCGAAAAACAACACGCAGCTCGACAGTGCGCTGGCGGCTGCCAGGGACCATACTGAAGGGTTGCGGTTCGCCGCCGTCATCGATGAACAGGGCAAGCGGCAGGTCGAGGTCGGTGAGTCCGCGCCCAACCAAGGCTGGCTCAAGCGCCTCGAGAGCATCGGCGACGCGTCGTCCTGGCTCGGCGAAGACCATGACACCTATCAGGTCGGGCTGCCGTATCGGAACAGCTTCGGCGTCACGGTCGGCGCGGTGATCCTGGGATACGACAAGGCGGTGATCGACCGCGCAACCGCCGCCATGCGCCTGACCCTGCTCGCCAACTGGCTGGCGGCAGCCGTCCTCCTGACCGTGCTGACCCTGCTCGGCGTGCGATGGATCACGCGCCGCCTCGAGTCCGAACTGACGCAGGCCGAAGCTGCGCTCGCGGATTCGCTCTCCGGAGATTCCATTCCCGACCTGCGGCTTCCGCTGCTCGGACACGAGATCGAGCGCGGCATTGCCGACTTTGTCCGTCAGACTCACGCGACGCAGGCAGCGATTGCCGGAGTCCCGAAGCAACCGCAATGAAGAGCCTGCCCCGCCAGCTCATCCTGCTCACGGCGGCGCTGCTCGCGGTCGCCGCCATTTTCGTATCGGTGCGGTCGGCGCAGCATTTCGAAGAGAGCCTGACCACGCAGGCGCTTGCGGTCGAACGCACCATCGGGCGGTCGGTCATCGACGTCATTCAGAAGGCGCTCCGGCACGACGTGCCGTTCGAAGGCCTGGTCGATGCCGAGCAATATCTGGAAGTGGTGAAACGCGACAATCCCGGCGTCGAATACATCATCGTCGCCGACGCGGATGGCCGCGTGCGCTACAGCTCCGATCTGCGCAACGTCGTGGACGCCGATCTGCTGCGGGGTTCGATGGCGACACTCGGCGTGGAGGGCGTGTCACGCGTCGGCAAGTTTTTCGACACGTCGACCCCGATCGAGCACAAGGGCCGGACGGTCGGCTGGCTGCATCTCGGCGAGCGCGCCAACATCGTCGCGCAGCTGCTGCGAGACATCGCTTTTGACATCGTCACGGTCCTAGTGGTCGCGACGCTGGTCGCCTTCGAGCTCGTCCGGCTCCTGCTCGCCGCCTCGTTTTCGACGCCGTTGCGCGCGCTGCAGAGCTTCTTCGCCGGCATCGCCGCAGGCGACTTCCGCCGCTATCTGGGACGCGATTTCTTCGGCGGGATCGGCCGGCTCAACCGGCGCCTGAATGCGACCGTCACGGAGATCAACAGCCGCGCGCGCAGCCTCAAGGACGCCGAACATCGGTTGCCGAAGGGCTTTGCGTTCGACACCCGCGACGAACGTAGGATTCTGCAAGTAACCTCGGTCGAGAATATCCGCTGGCCGTTCTTTCTCCTGATCTTTTCGGAATCGTTGTCGCTGTCGTTCTTCCCAATCTTTGTCGGCCAGTTCTACGACGCTTCGTTTGGGTTGCCACGACACGTGATGATCGGGCTTCCCATCGCCGTGTTCATGCTGGTCTGGGCCCTCTCCATGCCGGTGGCGGGTGCCTGGTGCGACCGCATCGGCTATCGGCGCGCCTTCGGCGCCGGCGCAACGATCACCACGATCGGACTCGTTCTGACCGCCTATGCCACCAGCATGATAGATTTGCTATTGTGGCGATCCCTCACCGCGATCGGCTACGGCATCGTCTACGTGACGACGCAGACCTACATCACCCTGAACGTGCCGGCAACCGAGCGAACCCGCGGGATGGCCATGTTCCTGGCGAGCTTCTTCGCAGGGTCGCTGTCGGGCGCCGCAATCGGCGGAATCCTGGTCGACCGGCTCGGCTTCACCATGACGTTCCTGCTGTCGGCGCTGCTCAGCGCCACGGCGGCGCTCTATGTGCTGCGTTTCCTGCGCCGCGAGGACGGCGAGATCGTCGCCAAGAAGAGTTTAGCGGTCACCGATTTCAAGCTTCTGCTCCGCAACAAGCAGTTCGCGGTCATCACCTTCCTGTCCGCTGTGCCCGCCAAGGTCGCGTTGGCGGGATTTCTCTATTACTCGGTCCCGCTCTACCTCAAGGGTCTCGGCCACAACCAGTCGATCACCGGCCGGGTGATGATGGCTTACGGGCTCGCCATCATCCTGATCGGCCCGCTGGTCGCGAGGCTCGCGGACCGAATGCAGGACCGCTGGCGTTTCGTGATGATCGGCGGCTATGTCGCAGCGATCGCGATGGCGATTCCGCTCTTCGTCGACGACACCATCGGGGCCTCGCTTGCGGTCGTAGGACTAGGGATCGCGCACGCGATCGGCGTCTCGCCGCAGCTGACGCTGATAGGCGACCGCTGCAGCGACGCGGTTATGGAGGTTGGCCAGGCGACCACCGTCGGAATCTTCCGCCTGGTCGAGCGGATCGGCAACATCGCCGGCCCGCTCCTCCTGGGCGTGATGATCGCACTGATGGACTTCATGGGCGCTTTCGTCACGCTGGCCCTGTTCACGTTCACCACCACGACCATTTTCACGCTGCTGCTGCTCTGGTTCGACCGCCAGGCGGGCGAACTCAAGACCGCTTGAGGCCGACCAATGCACCGACTCCTCTTGAGCATCATCCTGGCGGCTGCGTCCACCACGGCCGCGCTGGCGCAGTCTCAGCCCTTCAACGTCATGCTCGTCCTGTTTCGCGGCCAGACCGCGGCCGAGCATGGTTTCATGGAGCAGTTGAAAGCCCGCGTGCCGGTCAATTTCACCATCCGCAATGTCGACGGCGACCGGGCGAAAGTGAAGGAATTCGTGAACGAAGCAAAGCGCGATCGCCCCAACCTGATCTATACGTTCGGCACGACCGTGACGCTTGATACCGTCGGCGCGCTCGGCAAGGTCGATCCCAGCCGCCACATCGTCGACATCCCCGTGATCTTCAATATCGTCGCCGATCCGGTCGGCGCCCAGCTCGCGACCGGATTCACGGCGACCGGCCGCAACCTGACCGGCGTGTCGCATCTCGTTCCGATGGCTGACCAGCTTCGGGCGATGCAGCGTTTCAAGCAGGTCCAGCGGCTCGGCGTCATCTACAATCCTTACGAAGCCAACTCGGCGCTCGCCGTCGAGCAGCTCAAGCAGCACGCCCAGCAATTCCGCTTCGCGCTGATCGAGGCGGCGCTCGCCACCGCGCCTGGCCAGAAGCCGTCGCCACAAGACGTCAGCGACGCCATGCAACGCTTGGTCGCGGCCAAGGCGGACTTCATCTATCTGCCGTCGGATTCTTCCCTGATCGAGCGCGCCGCGACGATTGTGGGGCTCGCGACCGTCGCCCGCATCCCGGTGATATCGGCGACCGAAGGGCCGATTCGCGAGGACGGAGCGCTCATGGGGCTTGTCAGCAACTATTCCAACGCCGGCGCCTTTGCATCCTACAAGGCCGAGCAAATCCTGCTCGGCAAGCAGCCGGTGGGCCGGATTGCGATCGAGACGCTGCAGCGCTTCGCGCTCGTGGTCAACATGACCACCGCCATTCAACTCGGCGTATACCCGCCGCTTGACCTCATCAAGATCGCGGAACTCCTCTAAACCATGCCAGTTACATCAAGATGTTCCAGAAATTCCGACCGGCTATAGTAGTTATGTGATGACGTGACGAAATTGACTCCGCAAGCGACCGCAGAAGGTAGGACAATGACGATAATCAGGACGACGATTGCCTTGGCGCTCGCGGGGCTTATGACGTCGATGGGGAATGCTGCAGCGCAAAATTTTCCGACCAGACCGATGACCATGATCATCCCGTTCGCCGCCGGCGGGCCGACCGACGTGCTCGGCCGGGTCGTCGGACAGCGGATGAGCGAAATCCTGGGTCAGCAGGTCGTCATCGAGAATGTCGGCGGTGCCGGCGGCATGACCGGTTCAAAGCGCGTCGCCGACGCTCCCCCCGACGGCTACGTCATGGGGCTCGGCACGGTCGGCACCCACGCCCAGGGCCAGACAATCTACAAGCGGCCGCTCTACAACGCGACCACCGACTTCAGCCCGGTCGCGCTGCTCGCCGAGGTACCGATCATCCTGATCACCCGGCCGGACCTGCCGGCGAACAACCTGAAGGAGTTCATCGAGTACGCGAAGGCCAACCAGGCCAAGATGCAGTTCGGCTCGGCCGGCGCCGGATCGGCGACGCATATGGGCTGCGTGCTGCTCAACTACGTGATCGGCACCAACATCACCCACGTGCCCTATAGCGGCACCGGTCCGGCCATGCAGGACCTGATCGCCGGACGCATCGACTTCCTGTGCGAGGTCATCACCACCGGAAAGCCGCAGGTCGAGGGCAACAAGGTAAAGGCGCTGGCGATCATGAACACCATGCGTTCGCCCGCGCTGCCGGACCTCGCGACCAGCGTCGAGCAAGGCTCGCCGGACCTCGTGGCCTATACCTGGAACGCGGTCTTCCTGCCCAAGAACGCGCCCGCGGCCATCGTGAAGAAGCTCAATGACGCCGCCGTGCAGGCGATCAAGACGCCGACGGTGCGCGATCGCCTCAGCGGGCTCGGCGCCCAGATCGTGTCCGACGACCGCGTGACGCCCGAATACCTCGCTCAGTTCCTCAAGAACGAGATCGCGAAATGGGCGGCGCCGATCAAGGCCGCCGGCGTGAGCGTGGACTGAACGCAGCGACGTCGCCAGGCAGCGCGTGGCGAGGCCATGCGCTGCCGATTCCCGTCATTCCAGATCGATCGTGCCCGTGATCTCGTGCGTGAACTTGAGGGCGCCGATCACGATCATCGCCTGGGCCGCCAATTTTTCGTTGCCCTTGAGGCGGCCGTCGGCGAGCGCCTGGCGCACCGCCTTCTCGATCTCGCGCTGGCCGGTGACGCCGAGCGTCTTGAGAAACCGGCGGATGCTGCTGTTGAAGGTGTCCTCGTTCATGGCTCTCTCCTCTGCGGCGGCGGCGTTGGCACACTCCATGGCGTTGTGGGACGGCCCTATTGTATAAAGTCGTGCTCCGTTACGTCTCAGCCCGCCCCTGCTCGTCATCCTTCCTCTATCCCACGAGGTTTCCCGTGTCTCGACTGACGTTTGCCTGCGGCTACTATGACCGCACCGAGGCGCTCCGCACCGGAGACGTCGCGGTCAAAGACATCGATCTCGATTTCGTCGCGATCGACTCGCCGCGCGATATTTTCGACCGCATGGGCGGCAAGCAGGAATTCGCCGTCTCGGAATTCTCCAGCTCCGAATACATCAGCCGGTTCGCCCGCGGCGACGGTACGTTCGTGGCGCTGCCGGTGTTTCCCGCGCGCGTGTTTCGCCACGGCTACATCTACGTCAACAGCAAGGCCGGCATCCGCACGCCCAAAGACATCGCCGGCAAGTGCGTCGGCGTTCCGCTCTATACGATGACGGCGGCGGTGTGGATCAGGGGCATTCTCACGCACCACTACGATGTCGACCTCTCCAACGTCCGTTGGATCGAAGGCGCCATCAACCACGCCGGCCGCCACGGCGAGCCGAGCGCGCCGCCGCTGCTCAAGCCGGTCAAGATCGAGCACGATCCAAAGGGCCGCTCGCTCAGCGAGCTTCTGGCCCGGCACGAGATCGACGTGATCATGGGCACGCAGCATCCGGACCCGGATCCAGACATTGCGCCGCTGTTTCCCGATGCGCGCAAGGTCGAGCGCGAGTTCTACCGGGCGACCAAGATCTTCCCGATCATGCACCTGGTCGTGATCCGCCGCGACGTCTACGACCGCGACCCCTCGATCGCCAGCCACCTCTATCGCGCCTTCGTGGAGGCGAAAGCGCTCGCGCTCAAGCGCATGCACAAGGGCCACCCGTTCATGCTGCCGTGGGTGCACGACGACATCCACGAGGTCGACGATATTTTCGGCGGCGACCCCTATGCCTATGGGATTGAGGCCAATCGCCCTACGCTGGAAGCGCTGGTCCAGTACATGGCCGAGCAGAACTTCATCGCCAAGGCGATGCCGCTCGAAGACCTGTTCGTGCCGGTCGACAAGACCTTGCGTTAGTTCCGTATATCGCACGACCGCAGCATCGGTGCTAGGTTCGGCGCGCACGCGTCATCAGAACGAGGAGACGCCGATGGGGCTGGAGCAGACCAAGACCGCAGCCGCGGCACGCGTGGACTACGACCGCTATCGCCTGCGCAGCTTCGTCGATGCGCTCGGCGCGGACGAGCTTGAGCGGCGGGCGGGCACGACCAAGCTCTCCGCCATCGCCGGCGCGCTTGAAGCCAACCCCAAAGCCGTGCTGTTCGAGGCGGCCGGCGCCGGCGGTCATTCGCTCGTGGGCAACGCGCTCGCAAGCCGCTCGCGGTTCGCCGCGGCCTTCGGAGTCACGCCGCAACAGCTGCTGCCGGAAATCCTGCGGCGGCTGCGCTTGAAGCCGGAGATTCTCGATGTCGGCCGCGACGAAGCGCCGGTGCAGCAGGTGGTGCTGACCGACGCCGAGATCGATCTCACCAAGCTCCCAGTCCATCTCCAGCACGGCAAGGACGGCGGCCTCTACATCTCCGCCGGCATGGACTTCGCGCGCGATCCGGCGACCGGCCTTGTCAACGTCGGCCTGCGGCGCTTCATGCTGCACGGCCGCGCCTCGACTGGCATCGACCTCGTCGCCCCGAGCGATCTGCGCAACATCTATCTCGCCTCGCTCGCGCGCGGCGAGCGGCTGCCGCTCAGCGTCGTGGTCGGCGGCCATCCGGTCGACTATTTCGGCGCCACCATGCGCATGCCGGGCGACGAGCTCTCGCTGCTCGCGTCGCTGCGCGCGGCGCCGATACCGGTCGTCAAATGCGTCAGCAACGATCTGCGCGTGCCGGCCGACGCCGAATGGGTGCTCGAAGGCTATCTCGGCGAGGAAGGCTACCAGGAGCCGGAGGGGCCCTACGGCGAATTCCTCGGCTACTACGGCGGGGTCAAGACCAACCCGATCTTCCACGTCACCGCCGTCACGCGCCGCCGCGACGCGCTGTTCCAGACGCTCACCATCGGCGGCGCCACCATGAACTGCACCGACACCGCGCAGCTCACTACGCTGCGCACCGAGGTGCTGGTCTGGCGCGCGCTCGAGACCGCGATCCGCGAGCCGGTCGCCGTCTACGCGCCGCCGTCGACCGGCGGCATCTATAATGTGCGCATCGCCATGCGCCAGCGCGTGCCCGGCGAAGCCCGCAACGCGATCGCGGCGGCGTTCGGATGTCTGGCGAACGTCAAGAACGTGTTCGTGGTCGATCCCGACATCGACATCTTCTCCAACGAGCAGATGGAATGGGCGCTCGCGACCCGCTTCCAGCCTGACCGCGACTATGTGGTCGCAAGCGGGTTCCGCACCATTCCGCTCGATCCGTCGCTCGCGAGCCATGGGAGCCTCGGCGCCAAGGCCGGCTACGACCTGACCATGCCGATGGGCAGCCAGAAGAAGCTCGAAGCCGAGATTCCGGAGCCGCCGCACTTCAAGGGTGCGCGCTTCGCCTCGGTCGAGGACGCGCTGCGCGAAGGTCCGAAATTCTTCGAGCAGCTCATGACCGCGGTCGGCAGCGAGGACGGGCGCGAGATCGTGCTCGAGCTCGAAGATTTGCGCCATGCCGGCCGCCTCACGCGCGACCCGGCGGAAGGCCGCTACAGCCTGACCAAATAGTCCGACCAAGATGAGAACAATAATGTCCGTCGGTGCGCGGCCGACCCTTGCAGCGCTTGTCGCTGCCCTGCCTGCCTCGGCGCATTGTCGGCGTTCGCCGCCGGCTATCCGGAGCGCCCGGTCACCATCGTGGTGCCGTTCGCCCCCGGCGGCGCCAACGACGTGGTGATCCGCGCCATCCAACAGCCGCTCGCGGAAGCGCTCGGCCAGCCGATCGTGGTGGAGAACCGCGGCGGCGCGGGCGGCAGTGTCGGCGCAGGCTACGTCGCGCGTGCGCGCAATGACGGCTACACGCTGCTGATGGCGGCAACCGGATTTGTCGTCAATCCAAGTCTCTACGACAAGGTGCAGTACGATCCGCTCAAGGACTTCGACGCGGTCGCCGAGCTCTCGACCTTCCCGGTAATCTACACGGTGCGGCCTGACATGGGCGTGAACACGCTGCAGGAGTTCGTCGCCTACGCCAAGGAGCGGCCGGGCGCGCTCAACTACTCGACGCCCGGCGCCGGCACGCTGCCGCATCTCGCGACCGAGCTGCTCAAGCTGCTCACCGGTATCAGCATGGTGCACATTCCCCATGCCGGCGCGGCGCCGGCCGCGCAGGCGCTGCTCAGCAAGACCGTCGACATGGCCGCGACCTCGATCACGGTCGCGAAAGCGCAGATCGGCGCCGGCGCCATGAAGGGCCTCGCCGTGACCGGCAGCGAGCGCTGGCCCGAACTGCCGGAGGTGCCGAGCGTCGGCGACGCCGGCGTTCCCGCGGCGCTGGCCGACACCTGGCAGGGCATCCTGGTGCCGGACGGCACGCCGAACGACGTCATCGATCGGCTATCCACGGCCTTGATCGGCGTGATGCGTCGCCCCGACGTGCGCGAGCGCCTGCTGCATGCCGGCTTCCACGCGACCGGCCGCGGGCCGGACGAATTCCACCGGCGCATCGTCGAAGAGCTGCCGAAGTGGAAAGATGTGATCCTGAAAGCCCGCATCACCGTCCAGTAAGAGTAGGGAACGAGCGTGACATCACCCGTCCTGTTTGAGACTAAAGCCGACTGCCTCGACGTGGTCCTCAACCGGCCCGCCGAAGGCAACCTGATCACCAACGAGATGGGCGCGGAGATCGCGCGCGTGCTGCGCGACATTGGGCCCGAGATCAAGCTCGTCCGGCTGCGTGGCAACGGCGCGCACTTCTGCAAGGGGCGGCAGGCGCCGCAGATTGACCGCGCCACCATGACACCGCTACAGGTGCGCCACCCGGTCGCCGAGGTGCCGCTTGCGCTCTATGCGGCGGTGAAGGAAGCGAGAGCCCCCACCCTCGCCATCGTGCAAGGCGAGGCGCTCGGCGTCGGCTGCGCGCTGGCAGCGGTCTGCGACCTCACCATCGCGGCCGAAGATGCGGTTTTCCAGGTGCCCGAGCTCAACCACAACATCGCGCCGACCCTGGTGATGTGGGCGCTGCTCAACCGCGTGCCCTACAAGACCGTCGCGCACCTCGTCTATTCGCGCGAACGCATCGGCGCGCAGCGGGCCGAGGCGCTCGGCCTGGTGACCAAGCTGGTGGCGCCGACCGCCCTTGAGAGCGAAGCCGAAGCATTCGCGCAAAACATCCTGAGCCGGCCGGCCGCCCCGCTGCAAGGGATCAAGGAATTTCTCAAGTTCGCAAGCCGCATGGATCCGGCCAGCGCCTCGGCCTATTCGTCGGTGCTCAATGCCGCCGTGACCTCGTCGGCGCCGCGCGAGCCCCACAAATAGGTGAGCTACAAATTGTGCAATGCACACTCCGTAGGCTTGCTGCGCGGAAAAGATGCAGCATGCGAGTCAGCGGCCAACCGCCCTGCGGCAACCTAAGGCACTAAATACACGCATATTCTCGCTTCCGCCCGGTTGGCACGCCGCTTGAAGCGGCAGCCCTGCCGATGGACGCCTCCCTCAACATTGTCATCGTCGACGAGAGCCCGATCCGCGCCGCGATCCTGGAGGACGGCCTGCGCGAAGCCGGCTACCTCAACGTCGTACGCATCGCGGGCACCGCGAACCTGCTCGCCCGCGTCTATGCGGTCGACCCCGACGTGATCCTGATCGACCTCGAGAACCCGAGCCGTGACGTGCTGGAGCAGATGTTCCAGGTCAGCCGGGTGGTGAAGCGCCCGGTCGCCATGTTCGTCGACCAGGCCGATACCGCGTCGATCCAGGCTTCGGTCGACGCCGGCGTCTCCGCCTACATCGTCGACGGGCTCAAGAAGGAGCGGATCAAATCGATCCTCGACCTCTGCATCTCGCGCTTCAACGCGTTCTCGCGCCTCCAGAACGAACTCGAACAGACCAAGAGCGCGCTCGAAGAACGCAAGGTCATCGACCGCGCCAAGGGCATACTCATGAAAGCCAAGAACCTCACCGAGGAAAGCGCCTACGCGCTGCTGCGCAAGACCGCCATGAACGAGAACCGCAAGATCGCCGAAGTCGCGCAGTCGGTGATCACCGCGGCGGAGCTGTTCAGATGAACGCGCTCGAGACCCGATTGCGGATCGGCTTCATTCCGTTGTGCGACGCGACCGCACTCATCGTGGCGGTCGACAAGGGCTTCACGGCAGCGGAAGGCCTCGAGGTCGAGCTGGTGCGCGAAGTCTCCTGGTCCAACGTGCGCGACAAGCTCAATATCGGCCTGTTCGACGCCGCCCATCTGATCGCGCCGGTCGCGATCGCGTCGAGTCTCGGGCTCGGCCACGTCAAGGTTCCGATCGTGGCGCCGTTCGGGCTCGGCGTGAACGGCAACGCCATCACGGTGTCGCCCAGCCTCTACGCGGCGATCGCGGCGGCCGCCGACGGCAATATCGTCGATCCGATGGTGTCGGCGTGCGCGCTCGCGCGCGTGGTCGAGAACCGCAAGCGCAAGGGGGAGGAGCCACTGACCTTCGGCATGACCTTCCCGTTCTCGACCCACAACTATCATCTGCGGTTCTGGATGGCGGCGGGCGGCGTCGACCCCGACGAGGACGTGCGGCTGGTCGTGCTGCCGCCGCCCTACATGGTCGAGAGCCTCGCCAACAATCATGTCGACGCCTTCTGCGTCGGCGCGCCCTGGAATTCGGTCGCGGTCGATCTCGGCATCGGCTTCATCCTGCATTTCGTCTCCGAGATCCTCACGCGCGCGGCCGAGAAAGTGCTGGGCGTGCGCGCCAAGTGGGCGGAGGAGAACCCCGACGTCTTGGCGCGGCTGGTGCGCGCGCATCGCCGCGCGGCCTCGTTCGTCGAGCATGCCGGCAACCACGCCGAGGTCGCCGCCATCCTCGCGGCGCCGAACCGCATCGGCGTTGCCGCCGAAGTCATCCGCCGCACCCTCGACGGACGCATGAAGATCGCGCCCGACGGGACGGTTCGGGTCAACGACCGCTATCTGCTGGTCGGCCGCCACCAGGCCGCGCGCCCCGATCCGGTGCAGGCGGCCTGGCTGTACGCCCAGATGGTGCGCTGGGGCCAGGCACCCCTATCGGACGAGCTGCTGGCGGCTGCGAAGGCGGTGTTTCGGCCCGATCTCTATGACGCCGCACTCGAGGCCAAGGACGGCAACGGCAGGGGAGAGCCGGCGGACGGAATCGGCGCCTTTGCCGGCCCGGCATTCGACGCTGACGATATTACCGGCCATCTGGCGGCGTGGAAAATCCGGCGCGCGTCGCGAGGCCCTCGACCGCGAAACGGATGATTGCCTATTTTTTGCGCTGCACAATATTTCCTCAGGCTGCGATCAGTCTAATCAAACGCGACGCAGTTAACAACCTTGTTGGGAAGTTCACAAATTCGTTCATCCGTTTGATTTCATTGCAATAACGCGAATTCTGCGGAACTGGCACAAAGCTTGAATTGGAGTCACAGCGAGACGGCGTCGTCGGCAATGACGGGCCGGAGGTCCAACGACGGGCCAACAGAGCAACGCCGCTGTCTGGGGGAATCGCGCATGCGCCCCGGGCTGCGGTTTTTTTGTTGGCCGAAGGGAAAACGCGCCGGGCGGTGTCCACCAAAAGTCAAACCAACGCAGAGGACGACGACGAGATGACCACCACCAGCGACAAGGGAACGACCAGAAAGCGCGGGCTCACCCGCCGAAACTTTATGAAGACGAGTGCCGGCACGGCTGCGCTCGTCGCCGCCGCGCAGGCGCAGTTTCCATTCGGCGCGCACGTCGCGCAGGCCGCCGGTCCCGAGGTGAAGAAGGCGACGCTCGGCTTTATTGCCTTGACCGACGCCGGCGCGCTGTTCGTGGCCAAGGAGAAGGGCTTCTTCGCCAAGCACGGGATGCCCGACGTCGAGGTCGCCAAGCAGGCCTCCTGGGGCGCGACCCGCGACAATCTCGTGCTCGGCGGCGCCAGCAGCGGCATCGACGGTGCG
>WNGB01011960.1_pt1 | contig 15930 bp, 12 predicted proteins | sample 5400681 | NCBI WGS metagenome assembly WNGB01 (sample SAMN13153367, study PRJNA577476) | soil metagenome | isolation source: 115 cm soil or saprolite under grassland replicate 2 | place: USA:California | collected 2016-06-15 | reverse complement strand
CGGAAGGGAAGCGCCACAACCGCCACAGCGAGCCGTATCGGCGAATCGTCTCACGAACGTCCAAATCCTTCGGGTGCTCCAGTGCGCGCTCGGCCCGCGCCTGCAATTCAACCCAAATGTCATCTCTGTTATCGCTCATGCCGCCAACTCGCGAGGATCGGCCAGGCCCGTCCGCGTTGGGTCGCTACCGCCATCTTACCGCCCGGCCTTGCGAGCAGATAGGCCCTGGCGTGTCGGGCAGCTGGCAAACGGCCGGAACAGCGCCGCCAAATCAACTGCCTGGCTCGGCGGCAGGCCGAGTTTGCCGCGCATGCGCGGTTGTGGTAGGATCCTGGAGGTTTTTCCCACAACACAACTCCAGGAGCGAACATGCAGGCGGACAGCTTTGACCAGGCGTTGAACGCCTTCAAGCGACGTACCCCGTTCCGCCCATTTACGGTAGCGTTGGTGAACGGGGATCGCTTTGAGGTTGACTATCCGGACGCCCTGGTGGTGCGAGACGGAATGGCCATTTTCATCAAGGCGGGGGGTATCCCGGTTCTCTTCGATCATGAGGGCGTCAATCAATTTATCGGCGACCTGATGGATCAGCCTGGCAATGGTTAGCAGGGCATCGGCCTTTGGGGAACCGGCCCAGCCAGACCCCGGCAGCAGCTCCATCCTCACCCCCCACGAAGGTAGCTGACGTGCCCTCCAAGCTCATCCGGGAGCGCTCATCTCGACCAGGGCATTGATGGCGGCAGCGGTCACGGCGGACCCGCCCTTGCGGCCAACACAGGTAAGGTACGGCACGCACGTCTGTTCGAGCAAGCGCCGTTTCGCCTCCGCAACCCCGACGAAACCGACCGGCATGCCGACGATGGCCGCCGGCCGCCAACCCTCCTCCTCGATCAAACGCAGTGCTTCGTCGAGGGCCGTTGGGGCGTTGCCGATCGCCAGGATTGGCGCAGGCTGTTCGCGGCGTGCCAAACGCATCGCGGCCGCGGAGAGCGTCAGGCCCGTTTCGGCGGCGAGTGGCGGTGTTCGCAGATCGTTTAAGTAGCAGCACGGCGCCGGTCTTCGCCTGGCAGCAAGGATCGTGCGGACGCCGAGGAGCACCATTTCCGTATCGGTCACCACCACGGCCCCACCGGGCAGCGCCGTACGCACTGCTGCCTCGAAGTCATTGCTGTAGCGCAGCGTCGTGGCGAACTCGAAGTCGCCGCTGGCATGAATCATCCGCCTGACCACGGCGAAGGCCCACGGCGGCAAGGTGTGCGGCCCCAGTTCGCGCTCGATGATCGCGAAACTCTCTGCGAGGATGCGCCGCCCCGGTTCAAGTGGTCCGCTCATCGGCGCTCCGGGGTGTTTCGGGTCGGTTCGCCCAGCGGAGGATCGCATGGCTCCCCGCCCCTTGGGTAACCGCGCGGCGTCACCAGGCGACCGTTGAGCACGCGCGTTCGGCTGTTCCCGATCACCAACAGCGTCTCCATGCCGACACCATCGCCGGACAGTTCGCCCAGCGTCGTCCGCCACATCCGCGCTCCCGCCCGAAACGCCCGATCCACCAGGCCCACGGGCGTCTCGGGTGGTCGATGTTGCAGGAGCACCTCACGGGCGCGCGGCAACTGCCAGGTACGCTTGCGGCTGATCGGGTTGTAGAGCGCGACGACGAAATCGCCCGCCCCGGCCGCCTCCAGACGGCGCTCGATGATGGGCCAGGGCGTCAACAGGTCGCTGAGGCTGATGCAGGCGAAGTCGTGGCCAAGCGGGGCACCGAGCAGCGCCGCCGCCGACAGAGCCGCCGTCACGCCGGGCACCACCTCGACCTCGACGCCAGGCAGCCGCTCCGCCGTTTCCAGCAGCAAGCTCGCCATGCCGTAGACGCCCGCATCGCCGCTCGACACCAGGGCCACACGCCGCCCCGCCGTCGCCAACTCCAGGGCCAGCGCCGCCCGCTCCTGTTCGGCGCCGAGCGGACTGTCGCGCAATTCGCCAGGCAAATGCAACGGAGCGAGTGATCGCAGGTAGCCGTCATAACCGACGATGACCTCGGCCGAGCGCAGCGCCTCCTCGGCCTGCGGCGTGAGCAAACGCACGTCGCCCGGACCGAGTCCGACGACCCACACTTTGCCCGGCGAGCGGGGGGCGTCAGCCCCCTGATACTCGGGAGCATCAGGGGGCTGACGCCCCCCGCTCGCCCGATCCTGCGTCCGCCGAACTAAGATGAGCGCGAAGTAATGATGGCGACCGGCTGCCTCGCTCAGGTTGTGCGTGACCCACTCCGCGGCGCCGCCCACGTTCTCGACGTACACCGCTTCACGCTCCGCGCCGAACGAGGCAACCGCCTCGGCCATGTCCGGCAGCACCCCGACGACCTTGAAAAGACAGACCGTGTCGAACCGCTCGACCATTTCATGCACTTTGTCGCTCTGATAACACGCCGGTACGACGGCGACCGTCTCGTCCTTCTGCGCCAGCGGCCAGCCGACGCGCGCCGCCGCCGCCGTCAGCGAACTGACCCCCGGGACGATCTCGATGGCCACGTCGGGGTACAGTTCGCCGAGCAGCTGCCAGACATACGACGTCGTGCTGTAGAGCGTCGGGTCGCCCTCCGCGACGAGCACGATATCCAGGCCAGCGCGGCAGTCGGCGGCGATGCGCTCGACCGCGGGGCGGTAGGCGCTCTTGTCGTCACGGGCGCTGACCGCCCGCATCGGCTCGGCGAACAGGAGGCGCACCTGCTGTTCCGGCCGCAGCAGACCGGCGATGATCTGCCAGGCTCGGCCCTCATTCAGCCGCGGCCCGGCGTGGTACAGGACGTGCGCGGCGCGGATCCGGTTGACTGCCTTGACGGTCAGCAGTTCCGGATCGCCTGGCCCAACGCCAACTGCCGAAAATCGTCCCATGAGCACATCTTATCGCCGTCTCCGAGGGCGAGATAGCCCCGACGCGCGACGTGAGAACCCCTCCCCCCAACCCCCTCCCCGCAACGGAGAGGGGGAGAAGAAGAGATACTGTTTGGCTTGCTCCCCCTCTCCGTTGCGGGGAGGGGGTTGGGGGGAGGGGTTCTGTCCGCTAGCCCAAAGGAAAGAAAGCGGCGCGGCCGCGCCGCGCTCGAGAGGGAAAAAAGAACAAGGGCGGTGCGACCCGGTCGCCCGCCCTCGTTCCTCCAGACTCCAGCCTGCCTCTCTCGACGTCGGCCCCATCAACTTACGCTCCGATATTTGCACAAAGTTACCTGATTGCCACGCTCGTTGTAGCGCAGCCAGGTGAGATAGTGTTGCATCAACAGGACGCCCCGACCTGAGCGACACACCACGCCATCCGCCGACAACGGATCGGCAAGGTGAGCCGGGTCGAAGCCTGCCCCCTCGTCCTCGATGGTCGCCAGCACGTGCTGGCCGTCCACCTCCCACGTCACCTCAACGCCCTTCGCTGGATCCTGCTTGTTGCCGTGCTTCAGGCCGTTCGTGATGGCTTCCTCCAACGACAAGCGCATGCCGTAGACGTCGCTTTCTCCGTAACCGTGTGTGCCCATCTCGCCCAGGATGGCCTCGATGACCCAGTCCATGTCCGCAAGCGAAGTTAGCCGCGCCTCACACACCGCGGACCAGCCCCCACGCGACGGGGCAGCATTGCCCAGCCAGGATGTAGTTTGTGTGTGGACCATGGCCGTTCTTCTCCTCTGAAGAAACGGGGAACCCCGGCCTCGGAGATGAGGCCAGGCGCTGCGGGCTTACTCGGTCGCGTTGTCCCGCTCTATCGAGTTATGCAGATTGGATTCATCAGGCGGACACGCCTTCCCGATTTTTCTCGCGGCGCAGACTGCTGGGAGCCCGAAGCGCCAGCGAGGGATAGCCTCTCGCTGGCGCTTCGGGCTCCCAAAACGGACACGCTCACCCGGCGGCCAGCTTCGCCTTCTGCCGGCGCCGCGCAATCACCCCAGCCTCCGCGCCGGCCACCGCGAATGGAAGGAGAATCCCCACGAGCAAGGCGATGCCGAGAATCCAGTAGTCGTCCGTCCCCAGCGTCAGCACACTGAGCAGGTTCGAGTAATCGTCGGTCCAGACAGGCCGATGATGCTGCCGACAGGGTTCCCACCAAATCTCANNNNCACAAGTTTCAGGAAACGTTCCTGATCGCCCTGGTCGAGGGCCTTGCGGAGATCCTTCACGAAGTCGTCCCGAACCCAATACGCCTTATCTTTCAGGGGGTGGAGTTGCGTCAACACTGCTTCGGGCACTTTGCTCTCCACCAAATAAGCGAACGCCCTGTCCGTGAGCGTGTAGCGTGGCCTGGGGCTCGAACTCCAGTTCAGCCTGGACATGAGCGGCGGCAGGTCCAGCTGCGGAGCGTGGGCCACGGCCGACCACGGCACCGCCAGCGGGCCGCCCAGCCCCGGCGCGCCGCCCAGGAACTGAGCCGCCTCAATCGCGACGGCCTTGTGGTCGGTCGCCTTGGGGTCGGTATCCTTGGGGGCGATGCGCGGCTTGATCATGACGACCCAGTCGGCGGCAAACTTGCCCGTCCTCTCGTCGGAATAGTCGCCCTGGTAGAAGCAGCGCAAGTTGCGCGCGGCAGCCAGGTCGCCCAGTGCCGGCGGCAAATCCACGTAGCGGTTGGTGACGTTGAAGAGCAGGATGCCGCCCGGGGCCAATTTGCTCAGGTACAGGTCCAGCGCTTCCAGCGTCAATAGATGCATCGGGATCGCATCCGAACTGAAGGCGTCCACGACCAGGATGTGGTAATACCCTTTCGACGCCTCCTTCAAGCGCAGGCGGCCATCGCCCAGCTTCACCTCGCTGAGGTGGACGCCGCGCTTCCTTGCATCGCGCAGGTAGTAGAAGAACGGATCCTGGCCGTCCGGCGGTTCCGAGAGGTGCAGGACGGCGGGGTCGATCTCGTAGAAGTCAACCTCCTGTTTTGGGCGGGCGTAGGACGCCAGCGTGCCGACCCCCAGGCCGATCACCCCGAAGGGCCGGGCCTCCTTCTGGTCCTTGAAAACGGTGAAGATCTGCCCAATCGGCCCGCTGGGATCGAAGTAGGAGATTGGCCTGTCGCGCTTGGCGGGATCGCGGTTCTGCCGGCCGTGATCGATGCCGCCGTGGATCAGCACGGTGAACTCGTCGCCCGTGTATTTGCCCCGGTATTGCTGCTTGTCCACGCGAATGCGCTGGGTGCCGAAAAAGCTACGATGCAGGTAAACGAGACCTTCCTCCTGGACCTTGCCGTCGAAGGTGAGGACTGCCTTCTCGTTGGCGACGCTGTACCAGCCGTTGACCAGGAAAAAGGCAATGGCGCACAGGCCGAAGCGCAGCGGGCGACCCGCAAAGACCAGGCAAACGATCAAGGGCAGCCCCGCGACGATCCCCACATAGAGCCAGCCGGCGACCGCCCGCACCTGAGCGACGTAGCCCGGGGAAGATTCGTCGAACAGTCCCCAGGCGTGGATCGTCCCGGCCAGATAATTCCAGAAGCTTTGCCCTTCTCCCCAGAGGTTTTGGGCACGAGCCAGGCGCAGCAGTGCAAAACTGAACAGGCCGAGGCAGACGGCGTAGCCGACGTCGAGGAAGTAATCTTCGAGCTTATCTGGGGGCTGCTTCTTGTTGGAACCAAACATTCTGGCGAGGAAGTTGGTCGGCGGCCGCAACAGGCAACCCACGGCGAGCACCAGCATGTACTCGACGTGACGATTGAACACCACCGGCCCCACCAGGGCGTTGAACATACCGCCGAGCATGCCGCCGACCGACATCCACAGGTAGAACTCCGTCAGGTGGCGCGTCGAGGGCCGGTCGCGCGCCAGTTCCCCGTGGCAGAGCAGGGCGGTGGAGAAAAAAGCCAGCAAGTTGATGGCGAAGATCACCCACTGCGACGTGCTCACCTCAACGAGGTTCATCAGCGCCAGGCCGAAGAGTAACAGCGGTTGCAGGATGAGCACCGCGGTATGCGGCGTTTTCGTCCACTCGACCGGCCAGCGCAGGAAAACGAGGATGAAGCTGAGCAGATAGAGGGCGAGCGGCACGATCCAGAACAGGGGAATCGCGGCGATGTCGGTGGTGAGGTACGTCGTCACGCCCAGCATCAAACTGGAAGGGACGGCAGCCAGGCCAATCCAGCGGAGGCGGCGCAAGAGCGTGACCTCCGCCGGGGGAGCCGGCGTTTCGCCCTTGACCGCGGGTTCGCTCAAGCCCACGGATTGCGACCCGCGAGTTTCAAGGCGCTGAGTCGGCCCCTTTCGGGAGCGCCAACCTCGGCGAGCGGGACGGACCGCGACCGATTCGGCCGTGGCAGCGCTCGGCGAGGCGGCTGCAGGCTCGGTCACCGAAGCAATCTTGGACGAGGCGCTGCCAGGGATCTCCGCCGTGGCCGGCGCAACCCACACCACCGCCGCGCAGGCAACCGTCAGCACGATGAACAGAGCATACGACCATCCCCACAGGGTAGTCTGGCTGGATACCGGCAGATTGGGCTCGATCAGCGCGGGATAGGCGAGCAGGGCGAGCATGGAGCCAAGATTGCTGGCGCCATAGAGGAAGTATGGATCCTTCGCGGCACGGTGGCCGGTGCGCGAAAACCACCGCTGCAGCAACGGGGCACTCGTGGCGACGACGAGGAAGGGAATGCCGACGACGAGCAGCAACAGAAAGAGCAGCGCGAAGACGGGATTGGACTCCGTCGGCGGCGTCCAGTTGCCGATGGTGAACGGCAGAAACAACAGGGGCAGCACCAGGACGCCGCCTTGCAGCAGGAGTTGCCGGCGCGTGGGAAGCCAGGTGGTGACGCTATGGGTGTAAAAGTAGCCGGCAAGGAGCACGGCCTGAAAGAACACCATGCAGGTATTCCAGACAGCGGGAGTGCCGCCCAGGCTCGGCAGGATCATTTTGCCGATCATCGGTTGGACAAGAAAGAGCAGAAAGGCGCTGACGAACAGGGTGACGGCGAACAGCAGCGGCAAGGGAGTATCTCCGGCGAGTGCGGCGAAGCGGACGTATCAGGGGATATATGATACGAAGGCGCTGCGCGAGTGGTTAGTGGTTAGCGGCTAGCAGCCCGTTGCAAAACCCTCCCCCGGCCCCTCCCCGCAGCGGAGAGGGGGAAAAGATAGAAAACTCTCCCCTCTCCGTTGCGGGGAGGGGCCGGGGGAGGGGTTTTGCAACGGGCTGCTCGTGGTCAGAGAAAACAAGGCTCTTCTCTGACCACGAGCCACTAGCCACTAACCACTCGCGCAGCGCCTACCGACACCACTCCACGGGACAGAAGCCGGCGGCTGGCGTACACTAACCGCTACCGCCGAGGTAGACTGCCTCCCTCCCCGATCCTTCCTCCAGGGAATGCCTTTCATGAACTCCCGTTGTCTTGCTGTCGTGGCGTCCGGAACCCGCTCCCGGGGTGTGTCGCTGGCGCTCCTCGTGTTACTCACCGTTTCCCTCTGGCCGGCGGTGGGACAACCACAGGGCAAGGAAAAGCTCTACCTCGATCCACTCAACGTCGAACCGCAGCCCATCGCGAAAGATGCGTCGGTCAAGTACGACTACGACATCGTCTACGTCCGGGCGCCGCGTCCCGCGGGCAAGGCCGTGTCGCGCTGGGCTGAAGTCGGCGACCCACGCACCATGGACCCGGGCGCCGACTTGATGCTCCTGCACCCCAACGGCAGCGAGGAGGTGCTCGTGCCGGTCAAGCCGCACGAGTCGATCGCCGACCCGTTTGTCTCCTTCGATGGTCAGTGGGTCTACTACGCCAAGATGCACGATGCCTTGAAGCACAAGGGGGCTGACATCTACAAGGTCCATGTGCCGACCCGGAAGATCGTGCAGTTAACGCAACAGACCTTCACGCCCAACACCGGCGCCGCCGATTGGTCCCGCACGCCGCTGCCGAGTTGGGGCGTGTACAACCTCGGCCCCACTCCGGTGCCCGGAGGCAAGGTGGCCTTCGTTAGCGACCGCAACGCTTTCAAGGGGACGAACACCGGCTACGCGCCCAAGGCCCTTGCCTTGCAACTCTTCGTCCTGGACGATCCCCCTCACCCCGACCCTCTCCCGCAAGGGGCGAGGGAGCGAAATGTGGAGTGCATCGGCCACCTCAACCTCGGCATGGCGCTGCACCCGGTCATCCTCAAGGATGGCCGCATCATGTTCAGCTCACTGGAATCCCAGGGCTTGCGTAGTCATCACATGTGGGGCATCTGGGCGATCCACCCCGACGGTAGTAACTGGGGGCCGCTCGTCAGCGCGTTCGACACCAGCAACGGCACGACCGACTCCTTCCACTTCCAGACGCAGCTCTCCGATGGCAGCCTCATCGTCCAGTCGTACTACAACCTCAACAATTTCGGCTTCGGCATGTACTTCAAGCAACCTGTGCAACCGCCGGCAGGCTACCCGCCCTTCGGTCCCGCCTATCCCCATGACCCACGCAATCCGCCGCTGCGCAACGGCCGGTACGGGCACGGGAGGCCCCAACTGCTACGATTTCCGTTCACGCCCCACGGGATGGAAACGCTGACGCCGTTCCTCCAGCGGCAAGATAATCCCGCCGCGGAAGCGGTCTTGAACAAGAAGGACTCGCCGCGGGTCGGCAAGGTCACGCATCCCGCAGCCGCGCCGGACAATCATCTGCTCACGGTCTGGGCACCGGGAGCGGTTCACGGCCATGCCAGCTCCCTGATGGACAGCGGCATCTACCTCATCAAGAACGGCAAGCCGTTCGAGGAGCCGGGCCAGATGCTGCTGATCAAGAACGACCCGAAGTACAACGAGCAGTGGCCGCGTGCCCTGGTGCCCTACAAGCGCATCTACGGCATCGACGCGCCGCCCGTCCTGGCCCCCATTGCCAACGATGGGAAGAAGTCGAAACACCTCCCCGAGGGCACGCCCTTCGGACTGGTCGGCACGTCGAGCCTGTACAAGCGCGAAAGTTATCCGCTGGGCGTCGTTCCGGGTGGCAAGGTGACCGCCACGTTTGCAGGGCTGAAGGATCCGCTCGGCGATCGCGGTCTCCTGGGCAGTTCCCACTGGAGCGTGCAGGGCGCCGACGCCGGCTTGTACAGCAACGACGAGATTCACGCCATTCGCATCCTCCTGTTGGAGCCGAACACGGAGCGGGAAGGAGGGCCCAAGAGTGGGCGACTCTTCTACAATCATGCTCACGAACGCATGCGCATTCTCGGCGAACTCCCGGTGCGCCACTTCCCACAGCAGAAGAACCCCTCCCCCCAACCCCCTCCCCGCAACGGAGAGGGGGAGCAAGACAAAGCCCCTCTCCGCTTCGGGGAGGGGTTGGGGAGGGGTCTCGGAGGCCAGCCACTCGATCCAGACGGGAATCCGGACACCAGTTTCCTCGCGAAAATTCCGGCTGATGTCGCCTGGACTTTCCAGACCCTCGACAAGAACAACATGGTGCTGAACATGGCGCAGACGTGGCACCAGCTGCGGCCCGGCGAGATCCGCAACGACTGCGGCGGCTGCCACGCTCATAGCCAGAAGCCGACGCGGTTCGAGGACACGGCCGCTGCCCGGCCGGGTTACGCGCCCTTCGACCTGACCCAAAAGACGCCGCTGCTGACCAGCAAGCCCAACGATCAGTCGGGCAAGCAGTGGGACGTGAAAAACGAGACTGGTCTGCGTTATGAGGCAACCCCGAAGAACGTCGAGTATCATCGCGATATCAAGCCGATTTTCGAGCGCAGTTGTGTCGCTTGTCACACCCAGAAGTGGGACAAACCTGCCGGTCAGTTGGTCCTGGACGACGAGCGCCTTGTCGATGCCCAGAATCCGGTGACGCTGGGCTTCACCATTCGTGTGCCCGGCACCTACAAGCGCCTGGCGGCCGACGCGAAAGGGGAACACGGGGTCAAGCCGCTGCACCGCCACGGTTGGACGCACCTGAGCGCTTCGCGGTACGTGCGGGCGATGCAAGCGCGCCGTAGCCTGCTGATCTGGAAGATCTACGGCCAACGTCTGGACGGCTTCAAGAACGACGACTTCGTCCACGAAACCATCCCCGGTGACCCTACATCGCTCCGGTTCCAGGGCAAGCCGGTACACGATACCCCGCAAAACCGCGAGCGCCTCCAGGTCGCCTACACGCCCGGGATCATGCCGCCGCCGGCGGCGGTGGCCGGCACCTACGTTGGCCCGGCTGGGAAGAAGATCAAGGTGGCGCCACTGACCGATGAGGACAAACGCACGCTGGTGCGCTGGATCGACCTGGGCTGTCCCATTGACCTGGACTACGATGCGAACCGGCCGGAGCAGCGCGGCTACGGTTGGCTGCTCGACGACCAGCGGCCGACGTTGACCGTCACTTCCCCCCGACCCGGTGCGAATCCGGAACTGACACGCATCCTGATCGGCATGCACGACTATGGCAGCGGCATCGACCCGGCGAGCTTCACGGTGACTGCCGACTTCCCCGTTGACGGCGTGAAACCGGGTGAGAATTTGGCGGCGCGGTTCCAGGCGAAGTCCGAAGGTGTGCGCGAGCTGCGCCTGGCCACACCGATCAGCAAACTGGAGCGCGGCACCTTGACGGTTGCCGTCCGGGATCGGCAAGGGAACCTCACCCGCCTCGAACGCACGATCTCAGTCGGCTTGGCGAAGTCGAGATGACCTCTGCGGGACATGCGCGACGGGCGAAATCACTCGCGCGCATGCCCGGAGGCAACGGTAGGCGGTGCAGTGCTGCATGGTCAGGACGTGGCCTGTCTCGTGGGCCGCGATCAGCAGCGTCCGCCGCAAGCACAGCCGGTACGCCTCCGCGCTCGTGCCCGGATAGCCGTTGCGGTAGATCGACCAGACGCCCACCCGTTGCCGCAAGTTGGCTTGCCCGAACACGAAGTTCCAGCCCCGGCCCGGCCACAGATCCTTCGCGGTCAAGGCGAGGTACGCGAGGGCGTCATCGGGACGGTCGGGTTGCAGCAGTTCCTGGAGGAGGAAGGGAGCGAGGAGTTGTTTGTCGCCCCAGTGCGGGTGCTTCCGTCTGGCCCGCGCCGGGATGTCGGACAATGGGACGCTGCGGCGGACCTGCGCGGGCACGTCGAAGAACCGAGCGAGGTACTCCTGCGTGACGGTCAGGATCTGTTGTTGCGCTTCGGTGAACTCGCCGAGGAGGCACAGGTAGATGGTTGTCAGGTCGCGGTCGCGACGAACGGGGTTCGCGGACAGGTACTGGCGAAACGTCTGACCCTTCTCGCGATGTTCGGCCAGCCAGTCGCCGGTCTCCGGCTTTGCCAGTGGTTCGGCCAGAGCTTGGAGCCGCTCCTCGATCTCGGGGTAAAAATCCTCTTCCCGTTCGCTCACGTTCCTGACACCTCCCGACAACCAGCTACGCCTGGGATTGGCGGGCGGTGGGAGCAGCGACATCCTGAGAGCGGGGTCGCCGCAGCCGTCGCCCTAACGCGGGCGGTCGCTTGCGGACTTCCCGGCCACGCTTGCCGACTGGTAGTTGCCGCCGCACCTTCGCTGGTCGCTCCTTGGGCTGGGCTTCGCAGACGGCCAGCACCCGGCCGCTGATCTCCTTGCCGTTCAGTCCAGTGATGGCCGCCTGAGCGTCCTGCTCGGTCTGCATCTGGACGAAGCCGAAGCCCTTCGACCTCCCTGTGTCGCGGTCGAGCACCACCTCTGCAGACGCAACCGCGCCGTGGGCCTCAAACAACTCCCGCAACGCGCGGTCATTGATACCGTAAGCCAGGTTACTCACGTACAACTTCCTTCCCATCAGACTTCCTCTCGCGAACAGCGGGGGATGGTGCGGCTCTCCCCGCCCAGACGGTTGACCAGCAACACGGGAGAAGGATCGAACGGAGGAGAGGTTGGTACGAGCCACATCCCCGTCTCGTCGGTCCACCAAAGCCGCTTTGGTCATGATAGCAGGATAGCGGTCCACGGATACACCGCCCTTGCTGACCCGATGCAACTTGTTGCCCCGCCCCTTCGACCCAACGGAGGAGCCTCGGCTGCCGCAAATTGTCTATCTTCGCGCTCCTCCGGCCACCTTGCTCCCTTCACGGCTCACCGGGAATCGCCTCCTTACCCCTGTCTCCCGTCCCTGCGGCCCACCGTTCAGTCAAGTGGACTATCCACCAACCGCAACCGCGCTCTAAGGCCGTTCTCGTTCGCGAAGACTGTTGCGGCTGTCGTGCTCCCGAGGTGCTTTCCCATGGCCCATCGCGTTCGCCGACTGCGCCTGGCGCGGTGTTCGCTGGTCTACTCGTGCCCGCTCCTGATGAAAGGCTCTTACCAGCGAGCAAGCGCAGCCTCTCCAGAGAGTTCACCGACGATTCCGCGACGCGGCTCCGATCAAGTCTGGGGCCGAACTGCCCACGCACCTCTCGACTTGATTTCTGTCCAAGCGCTCTGGGTGCCCAGGCGCACCGAGCCCTGCCCCCACGCCGGAGGGGAGGGAGCAGTCGCAGGAACTCGCGTGGACCCGCGCCTTGGAAGGTGGTTGCCGCGGATCTCTGGTGGGTGCGTTCGTTGGGTTTGTTCTGGTGTTTCTCGCTGTTGTGTTGACCTACCACCCTGTTGGTGGGGCCCTTCGATTTGGGCCGTTATGGCTTCAGCTTCATGTGCGGGTGCCTTGGCGCTCTCGTGGGGGTAATCGTCGGGCCGATCGGAGGTGCAGCCCTTGGGGTGTCCGGGTCAGAAAAAACAAGCGCAGCACCTCCAGCTGACCTGTCCCTGTCTGGGACAGACCCTACTCCAAGCGCTGGGGAAGCAAGCGAGGAGGAATTGGCTCGGCTCCGGAAACGGGTAGCAGCGTTGCAAGAAAAACTGCGCGAAGCGAACCCAAAGCAGGCCGATACAAGGGGTATCTAACGGTCATTCGCCAGTTTGGGCCCGTTGGAAAAGTGTTGCCCGGTAATGCTAAAATAAGGTGTAGATAAAGGGTGCCGCCGCCGTCGTTGAGAGAACCAGCAACAGACTCAGCAACAACAGCACGAGCAAGATCGGCAGCAGCCACCATTTCTTGTTCTGCAGCAGAAAGTACCAGAAGTCTGCGAGCAGAGGCACGCGCGGCTCTTCGCTGGCGGCCTTCTCCAGCTCGCTTTTGGCCTTCTCTTCCACGGCGACCTCCCGGAGCAGGTCAGGACTGGCGAAAATAGCTGCGAACGTCCGCTGCAGGCGGTTTGGCGGTCCAGTAAGTCTCCTGGTCGGGGCGGAGCCGACAGGCGAGGCCGTCACGACCAATCAGCCTGAACCATAACCCCAGCGGCGTGAAGATGCAATAAAAAAGGAGCGCCAGGATCAACTGCGTGGTCAACCAGCCGATCGGAAAGACGAGCACCATCCACGCAACAAAAACGGGCCGCAGCGCCTTCGGGAAGGCGAACCCCAGGGCACCCACAACGCTCGCCAGGGCGAGCAACACGAGGGCGACGCCTTCGTTCTGGTGGTTAAGGAACAGCCAGACGGCTGCCGCCGCGAGCAGCAGGGCCCCAAGGAAGGCGAACCAGCGCAAGGTCGCCACCGGCGGACTGAACGGAATCTCCGACCAGCGCATGGATAACCCTCAGTGGTGTCAATCCAAAGGAAACTCGTTGCGGTACGCTGCGCGGGCCGCTGCGCTCAGGGGCTGGCCCGCGGCACATTTCTCGACGACGATATCCTCCAGGACCAGGGCGTCCATCTCCGTGGCCTGGAAACAGCGCAGGGCATCTGCCGGCGTGCAGACGATGGGCTCGCCCCGGACGTTGAAGCTCGTGTTCACGAGCATCGGGCAGCCCGTCAATTCGTGGAACGCTTCGAGCAGCCCGTGGAAGCGCGGATGCCGCCCGGCATCCACGGTCTGCAAACGGGCCGTGTAATCGACGTGCGTGATCGCTGGCACCACCGAGCGGGGCACCTTCAGCCGTTCGCGCAGGTCGGGATGGTTCTCCATGACCTTGCGCTGATCCACCGCGAGCGGTAGCCGCCGGTCGGCGTGCAGGGGCGCCACGAGCAACATGTAGGGGCTTTCCTCTTGCGGCCGGAATTCAAACCACGCCGAGGCCTGCTCGCGCAGGACGGCCGGGGCAAAGGGACGAAAGCTCTCGCGAAACTTGATTTTCAGGTTCAGGAGGGATTGCATCCGCACGGAGCGCGGGTCGCCGAGGATGCTGCGGCCCCCGAGGGCGCGCGGCCCGAACTCCATGCGGCCCTGGAACCAGCCGACCACCTGGCCGTCGGCGAGCCGGCCGGCCACGTCGCGCAGCAGTTCCGTCTCCCCAAGGCGGCGGTAGGAAACGCCCTGCTCCTTCAGCACAGCCTCAATCGCGCTGGGGGCAAAGCACGGCCCCAGGAAGCTGCCCTGCTGGGCATCGCGACTGTCGGGCACCCTGGGCTTGTCGAGGAGCTGGTGCCACACGAAGAGAGCCGCCCCCAGGGCGCAGCCGGCGTCCCCGGCCGCCGGCTGGATCCACAAGCGCTCGAACGGCCCTGCGCGCAGCAACCGGGCGTTGGCCACGCAGTTGAGAGCGACGCCGCCGGCGAGGACGAGGTCGGTCATCCCCGTTTCGCGCTGGACGTGGGTACCGATGCGCAGCAGCACCTCCTCGGTCACCTCCTGGATGCTCGCCGCCAGATCCATGTGCCGCTGTTGCAGCACGGACTCCGGGCGGCGGGGCGGGCCACCGAAGAGCTTGTGGAAATGCCGGCTGGTCATGGTCAGGCCCTGGCAGTAGTTGAAATAGCGCATGTTCAACCGGAAACTGCCGTCGGGCTTGAGGTCGAGGAGGTGTCGCAGGATCACGTCGCGGTAGACGGGGCGCCCGAACGGCGCCAGGCCCATTAACTTGTACTCCCCACTGTTGACCTTGAACCCACAGTAATAGGTAAAGGCAGAGTACAGCAGCCCGAGCGAATGCGGGAAACGGAGGTGGCGGCCGAGGCGAATCTTGTTTCCTTCGCCGGTCCCCCAGGCCGTCGTGCTCCACTCGCCGACGCCGTCCAGAGTGAGGATGGCCGCCTTCTCGAACGGGCTCGGGAAAAAGGCGCTGGCGGCGTGGCTCTCGTGGTGGTCCAGAAAGAGGACGGGCGCCCTGGCCCCGCGCGGCAGCTGCCGGCCGATGGTGCGCCGCAGGTACAGCTTTTCCTTGAGCCAGAGCGGCAAGGCGAGGCGAAAACTGCGGAAGCCGCGCGGGACGAAGGCCAGGTACGTCTCCAGCAGGCGCTCGAACTTGGACAGCGGCTTTTCGTAGAACGCGACGTACTCCACTTGCTCCGGTTTCAGCTGCCCTTCCTGGAGGCAGTACGCCACCGCGTGGACGGGAAAGCCGGCATCGTGCTTGCGGCGGGTGAAGCGCTCTTCCTGAGCGGCGGCGACGATGCGACCGTCGATCAGCAGTGCGGCGGCGCTGTCGTGGTAGAAGGCGGAAATGCCGAGGATGGCAGTCATCAGGAGTCAGCGAGGCAAGGTGACAAGGTGACAAGGTGACAAGGTGACAAGGTGACAAGGCCTGTTACTTCTTCGAGAGAGACGCGGTTGGCGCCTCACCGATGACCCAGGTTTCGGGATGCGTTCGCATCCCGACAAAGATGCCGATGATTGCGTGATAGGTATGGTAGAGCGCGGCAGCACGATCGCGCTCAACATAGTTGCACTTCGCCGCGAATTCGAGCCATACCTGTGTTTCGGCTGCTTCGGCTTCGGCATCAGAGACCTTGGCAATGAATGCGGCTCGGTAACGGCGTTTTCGCCAAGCCTCCGCCAGGTTGGCACACACAGACCGGGAAGATCGGCGGATCTGATCTGTGAGGGAGTAAATCTCCTCTTTCGGGAAACTCTTCGTTGCCTCGAAGATCTCCATCGCCGCGTCAAGTGCCTTCCGATACACTTCCAAATCCTGGTGCGTTTGAATCTTACTCATTCGTTTGTCACCTTGTCACCTTGTCACCTTGTCACCTTGTCACCTTGTCACCTTGTCACCTTGTCACCTTGTCACCTTGTCACCTTGTCACCTTG
>WNGB01007972.1_pt1 | contig 15930 bp, 11 predicted proteins | sample 5400681 | NCBI WGS metagenome assembly WNGB01 (sample SAMN13153367, study PRJNA577476) | soil metagenome | isolation source: 115 cm soil or saprolite under grassland replicate 2 | place: USA:California | collected 2016-06-15 | reverse complement strand
CGGCAGGCATCCTGGCATCAACCGCTAGAGGAGATGCAGTTGAGGCGGCTATCACGTCTGCTCGCCGTTCTGACGCTTGTGCTGCTGCTCGTTCCGGGCATCGCTGCGGCGCAAGAATCCGACTGGCGCGAGCGGCCGACTGAGCATTTCGCGATCCTCTATGTCGACGGCGATCAGGCGACCTCGGAGCGCTACGCCGGCTTTGTCGACGCGATCTACGATGAGGTGGCGGCGATCTTTGGGCACCGCACCGCGACGCCGATCACGCTGCGGCTGTACCCATCGCTGGCGCGCTATCAGGATTCCAACCCGCTGGCGCGCGGCCTGACCGGCGTGGTAGCGCATGCCGATTTCCGCCGCCACGAGCTGGTGGTGGTGCTGCCGCAGACCGAATCGCAGACGCCTGAGGAGGTCAAGAACAATATTCGCCACGAGCTGACCCACCTGGTCGCCGCCGAGCTGTCTGACGATCGACTGAACGTGGGCTTCCAGGAAGGGCTGGCGCAGTATGTCGAGCGGCCGGCGCCCGAGCTGGATACACGAATCAAGCTGCTCCAGCGCGCATTCGATCAGGATCGGCTGCTGCCCTGGAGCGACATGGACGACCGCGACACAGTCTACCAGAACCCCGATGTCAGCTATCCCGAGAGTCTCTCGATCGCGGCGTTTCTGGTGGAGCGCTATACCTTTGCGAAGATGCGCGAGTTCTTGACTATCACCGCGCGCAGCAGCGGCTACCGCTCGGCACTGGAGCGCGCCTACGCCGCTACACCCGACGAGCTGGAGCGCGCCAGGGCCGCTACGCCGAGGCCAAGACCGAGCTCCAAACCGCGATCGAGTGGCTGCGCACCACCGAGCAATCCGACGTGCTTCAACAGGCCGAGGAGCTACTGACGCACAGCGAGGCGGGACTGCGCGCCGACGCGCTGGCGGGCGACGCGCGCGCTGCGCTGGAGGCCGGCGATTATGATCGCGCGGCAGGGCTGGTGCTCCAGGCCCAGCGCGCCTACGCCGACCTGGAAGATACGCGCCAGCGCGCGGTGCTGTCCGCCTATGCCCAGCGCGTCGAGCGCGGAAGGGCGGCCGCCGCGAGCCTGGAGCAGGCGTTGGCGATGGCCAGGTCGCTGCGCTACCCGCAGGCCCGCGCCATCGCCGATCAGGCGGCGGCGGCCTACCTGGCATTGGGCGATCGCCCGCGCGCCGATCAGGCGCTGGCCTTGCGTGCCTTTCTCGATCAGCGCCAGACACTGCTCGGCGCGGCCTTGCTACTGCTTGGGCTGGCCGGCGCGGTTGCCAGCGCAGTGCGACGGCTGACCATACATGAGGCGGAAGCCTGGTAATTGCAAATTGTACATTGCATATTGCATATTGAACAGCACAATATGCAATATGCAATGTACCATTTGAAATGGTATGCGACAGCCATTACTCCACAAACTCGATCAGCTTTCGACCGACCGCTGGGCGCGGCGGGGCGTGCGTATGCTGCTGCGCGCGGCATGGCTTAGCGTGTGTATCTGGTGTATCGCGCTGGGCGGGCATATGCTGTGGGGCTGGCCGCTGCGGATGAATGTGCTCGGCGCCTCCGCGCTGGCGATCATCGGTGGCGCCGTGGTGCTGTTGCTGCGGCCGCGGCTGGCGCCACGCGCGGCCGCCAGCCGGCTCGACCGGCGCTTCCACCTGGACGAGCAGCTGGCGACGGCGGTCGAGGTTGCGGCCACCAACCCGCCGCCCGGTAGCATCGCCGCGCGGCTGGTGATGGAATCCTCACATACCGCCGAGCTGCTGCACCGGCGGATCGCGCGGCGCCAGCGGCCACCCTGGCAGGATATGCTGACGCTGATGGCGCTGAGCCTGGTGGCGATCGGGCTGTGGGTGATCTCGGGCGTGGGCTTCCCTGATCTAGCCGCTAGTACGCTGCCGCTGCCGCCGCTGGCTAGCGCGCAAGATCCCGCGCAGCAGCTGCCGCAGGAGGCACAGGCGCCCGACCAGCCAGGCCAGGCCCCGCCGAGTGACACCGGCGACGCGGCACAAACCGGCGACGTGGCACAAGCTGGCGCGGCCGGCGACCCACGCGCAGTTCAGGCGCTGGCCGATGCGCTGCGCGACCAGGGCGCCACACGCCCGGCGGCTGAAGCGATCGACCGCGGCGATATGGCGGGAGCGGCGCAGCAGCTGCGCGCGCTGGCCGATCAGGCTGGCCAGCTCTCCCAAGCCGCGCGCGACGATCTGGCGAATGCTTTGGATGATGCCGCCGAGCAGATCGCCGGCAGCGACCCGCAGCTGGCCGACCAGCTCAACCAGAGCGCCGAAGGATTGCGGCAGGGCGGGCAGGACGCGGCTAAGGCGCTCGATGATCTGGCGCGTGCGATTGAGCAGCTGCCGCAGGCCCAGCGCGGCCCGCAAGCCGGCCGAAACAGCCAGCCCGCGCCCGGCGATCAATCTGGCCAGGATGGGCAGCCGGGCCAGATTGGCGACCAGGGGCAGAGCCAAGGGCAAGAGCAAGGCCAGGGCAATGGCGCCGGCGCGGGCAGCGGCTCGGGCGGCGAGCAGCGCCAGGCCGCGCAAAATAGCCGCCTGGGTGTCGAGGGCCAGGCGGTGCCGCTCGAAACTTCCGGCGCGGGCGATGTTCCCGCACAGTCATCCGACGATAAGCCACCAATCCCAGCCGGCTCGGGCGGTAATGGCGGCTTTACCCAAGGCGGTGCCAGCAGCAACCAGCGCGTCCAGGTGGGCGACGACCCGCTGCGGGTGCCGATTGATGAGCGAGATGTGGTTCAAGGGTATTTTCAACCGCAAAACTAGCGTCGATGCGGCGCCGCTGTTCGACGAGGCATTTCTGCGCCGTCTGGAGCGTATGAGCCTACAGGCGCAGCGAACGTTGCGTGGCTACCCGGCCGGCGGTGAGCACCTGAGTCTCAACCGGCTGCCTACGGCGATCTTCAGCGACCACCGGCCCTACAGCCCCGGCGATGACTTCCGCCACATTGACTGGAACGCCTACGCGCATAACCAGGAGATTGTAGTCAAGCTGGGCGAAGTCGAGCAGAGTGTTGGCGTGCATGTGCTGGTGGACGTGTCGCGGTCGATGGCGTACCCTTCGTCGCCGCTCAGGGGCGTAGGCGGCCCGCCGAAGCTGCGCGCGGCCCAGCGGCTGGCGGCGGCGCTGGGCTACCTGGCGCTGGCGCACAATGATCGCCTGAGCCTCGTGCCCTTTGGCGCTGGGCCACTGCCGGTGTTCGGCCCAGCCCAGGGCAAGGGGCGCCTGATCGAGCTGCTGAAGTTCATCGAGCGGCTCCGGCCGGATCAGCCGACCGCGCTGGCGGGCACGCTGATGGCATATGCGCGGAGCCACCAGCGCGGCGGGCTACTGGTGATCTGTTCGGATCTGCTGGCGCCCGAGGGGCTGGAGCAAGCCCTGCGTGCGCTGCCGCCCCCGCGCTGGCAGACGCTGGTGCTGCACCTGCTCGACCAGCGCGAGCTGCGGCCCGAGCTGGCCGGCCCGATCGAGCTGGAGGACGCCGAGACCGGCCAGCGGCTGCCGCTCACGCTCGACGCGGCGACCCTGGCGGCGTATCAGCGCACTGTTGGCGAGTGGCGGGAACGCATGGCGGCGACCTGCGCGCGCCGTGGCGCGACCTACGCGCAAGTGCTGGCGCACTGGCCGCTGGAGCAGCAGGTGGTGCCGTACCTGCGGGCGCGAAGGATTCTTCAGTGACAAGATGACCGGGTGACAAGATGACAAAATGATGGATTTTTCGATCGGCATCTTGTCATCTTGTCATCTTGTCAGTCTCGATAGAGCGATGACTTTCTTATTGCCACTCGGCCTATTAGCACTTCTCACACTCCCTGTCATCCTGCTGCTGCACCTGCGGCGCGAGCGGCGGCGGCGGGTGGCGGTGCCGAGCCTGCTGCACTGGCAGAACCTGCCGCGCAAGCGCGAGGGCGAGCGCATCCGCCGGCTGCCGTTGACCTTGCTGCTGCTATTACACCTGCTGGTCGCCGCGCTGATCGGGCTGGCGCTGGGCCAGCCGCAGCTGGCCGGCGCGCTCGGCGGCGCCGCGCGGCAGATCGCGATCATTATCGATACATCGACCAGCATGGCCGCGCGCGATGGCGCAAGCACGCGCTTTGCCCTGGCGCGCGAGCGCGCCCGCGCGGCGCTGAGCGGCATAGGCAGTGAGGATCGCGCGATCCTGATCGCGGCCGGCCCGACGGCACGGGTGGTCGCCAGCGGCGGCGCGGGCGATCTAGCCCTGCTGCAGGAGGCGCTCGATCAGCTGCGACCTGGTGGCACTGGCACCAACCTGGATGGCGCGCTGACATTGGCCGAGGCGGCGTTCGATCAGCAGCGCGCCCGCCAGGTGCTGGTGCTCAGCGATGGCGCGTTGCCGCCAGCCTCCGCACGCACGGTTGGCGCGCGACTGGACTGGCAGCAGATTGGCGACGATCAGCCCAACCGCGCGATTGTGGCCTTTGCCGCGCGGCCTGCCGGCGCAAACGTGCAGGTATATGCGCGCGCCGCAAATTTCGGCGCGACGCCGATTCAGACCAACATCAAGCTGTATGGCGATGATCAGGCGCTGGGCTCCCGGAATGTCGCGATCGCGGCCGGCGGTGAGACCGAGCTGACATGGACATTGCCGGCGCACTACAGCTGGCTGCACGCCGCGCTGGATGGCCGCGATGCCCTGCCGCAGGATGATGATGGTTTCCTGAGCCTGGTTCAGATCCGGCCGGTGGAGGCGCTGCTTGTCTCGGCCAAACCGGATGCACTGCGGCGCGCGCTGGCGGCCATTCCAGGCGTGAGTGTGACCGTGATCGACCCAGCCAGCTATCCGCCCGCGCCCGAGCGCGCCGCCGATCTGACCTTGTTCGACAGCTTCTTGCCGCAGGCATGGCCAGATGGCGCGATCCTGGCGCTCAATCCACCGCCTGGCAGCGCGCTGATCGCAGTCGGGCAGCGTTCCGCGTCACAGGCTTCCGGCGAGCTTGTGCGCAGCGGCGCGCTGCTGGAAGGGTTGGGTCTGGCGGGCGTGCGCTTTGGCGCCCCGCGCCAGGTGGCGCCGCTGGCCTGGGCCGCAACTCAGCTGGCGCTCGGCGATACGCCGCTGATCTTGCGTGGGCGCAGCGGCGCGCATGAGATCGCGATCTGGGCGTTCGACCTGGCGGACAGCAATCTGCCGACGCGATTGGCCTTCCCGCTGCTGGTGGCGCGCACAGTGCGCGACCTGACGCCGACGGCGCTGCCCGCCAGCATCACCGCCGGTGCGCAGCTGGCGCTGCGACCGGATCCACGCGCCAGCACGATCGATGTCAGCGGGCCGGAAGGCATGCACGCCACCGTAGCCGTATCGTTATCCACCCAGATCGATGCGCTGACATTGCCGGGCTTCTACCGGCTCGAAGAGCGCGCCAGAGGCGAGACCATCTTTCGCGGGCAAGTGGCGGTGAACGCCGGCGCGGCGATCGAGTCCGATCTGCGTTCGCGCCCGGCCCCGCCGATCGGCGGCATAGAACAGAGCCCCGCTGGAGCACCGGAGCGTGAGGTGCGCGATATCTGGCCCTGGCTGGCGCTTTGCGCGCTGGCCGTGCTGATGCTGGAATGGGGCTATATCCACCGATGATCTTTCGCCATCCACAATTTCTGTTCTTCCTGATCCTGCTGCCGGCGCTGGCGCTGGCGTGGTGGCTGCGGCGCGGGCGGGTCAGCGGTGTCACGCTGGCGTTTCGCCTGAGCACCGCCGCGCTGATCGTGCTGGCGCTAGCCGATCCGGTGCTTGGCCGCCCGGCGCCGGCGCAGGGGCTGTTGGTGCTGCTACTCGATCAATCCGATAGCCTGGGCGACGCAGGCAAGGCCGCGCTGCGCGTGCGCGCCGATGCACTGGCAGCGCAGCACAACGGGCTGGTCAGCCTGATCGCCTTTGGCGCGAACACCATCGCCGAGCAGCCTGGCGCTGGCCAGCCGGCTGGCCCGGCGCCGCGCGCGGATCAGACCGACATCGCCGGGGCGCTGCGAGCCGCGCGCGGGCTGCTGGCGGGCGCTTCCGGGCGGGTGGTGCTGCTCTCCGACGGCGTACAGACTCGTGGCGATGCGCTGGCCGAGGCGCAAGCGCTGGGCATGCCGGTCGATACGGTGGCGAGCGCGCCGCCTGCGCGGCCCGAAATCTGGATCGCCGGGATAGATGTGCCGCGCACGCTACGGTCGGAAGAAGAATACTCGATCACAATCATCGCCGCCAGCACCGGGGCGGCCGCGGCCCGGCTGGAGCTGTTCGAGAACGCGCAGCAGCTGGAGGTGCAGCAGGTGGCGCTCGCGCCGGGCCAGAATCGCTTCACCTATCGTGGCCGCGCCGGCGCGCCGGGGATCATGCAGCTGCGCGCGACCATCGCCGGCGGGCCGGACACCTTTCCGCAAAATAACAGCGGCGCAGCGACTGCGCTGGTGGCGCCGCAGCCAAAAGTGCTGTTGGTCGAGAGCCAGGTGGGCGCGGCAGCGCGCCTGCGCGAAGCGCTCCAGCCGGCCGGCGTGCTGGCCGATGTGCGCTCGGCGGCCCGGCTGCCGACCCAGCTTTCGGAGCTGGATGCCTACGAAGGGATTGTGCTGATCGACGTGCCGGCTGGCGACATGACGCTGGATCAGATGGCGACGCTACGCGAGTTCGTGCGCAGCGAGGGCCGTGGCCTGGTTGCCACCGGCGGGCGATCGAGCTTTACGCTGGGCGCGTACAAGGGCACGCCGCTCGAAGAGGCGCTGCCGGTGGCGATGGATCCGCCGCCGCGACCGGAGCGCCCGCCGGTCACGCTGCTGCTGATCCTCGATCATTCGCTGAGCATGGGCAGCGCGCTGGGCGTCTCGAAGTTGGATATGGCCAAAGAGTCGGCGCTGCTGGCGACCGAGTCGCTGCGCAAGGAGGATCGGCTCGGCGTGCTGGCGTTCGACGACAAGCAGGATTGGGCGGTCGAATTCCAGACGCTAGGCAGCGGCCTGAGCCTGGGCCAGATCCAGGAGCGCATTGGCGCGCTGGAGCTAGGCGGCGGCACCGATATCTGCGCGGCGCTGGATATCGGCCTCAGCGCGCTGGAGCGGCAGCCGGGCAAGGTGCGCCACGCGGTGCTGATGACCGACGGGCAATCGTTTATGAATGGCCGCTGTGGCCCATACAATCTACTAATCGATCGGGCGCGGGCCGCGAACATCACGCTCTCGGCGATCGCGATCGGCCAGGACGCCGACACCGAGCTGCTGCAACAGCTGGCGCGCTGGGGCGCCGGCCGCTATCACTTCGCTGGCCAGCCCGAGGATATTCCGCGCCTGACATTGATCGAGAGCCAGATCGCCAGCGCCGAGCCGCAGATCGAGGGCCAGTTCCGCGCCAACCTTCAGGCCCCACACCCGCTGCTGCGCGATTTCACGCCCAATCAGATCCCGCAGCTGGAAGGCTACGTCGGGACGACGATCAAGCCCGATGCCGAGCTGGTGCTGAAATCGCCCGACGACGACCCGGTTCTGGCGGCCTGGCAGTACGGCCTGGGGCGCGCGGTGGCATGGACGCCAAGCGTCGATTCGCCCTGGGCCGAATCTTGGCCGAACTGGCCCGACTATGGCAAATTCTGGGCGCAGATCATTCGCTACACCCTGCCCGAGCCGGACAGCGGCTCGCTCCAGGCGCGCATCCTGCCACACGCCGACACTTCGGCCGGCTCAGGGGTGGCCGCGGTGACGATCGCGGTCGATTCGCTTGCGCCGAGCGGCGAGGCGATCGACCTGGCCGACACAGCCGCCACCGTCACGCTGCCCGATGGCGGCACGCGCCGCATCCTGCTGCGGCAGACCGCGCCCGGCCACTATGCCGCCGATGTTACGCTGCCGGCCGCTGGCCCGTATGCGATTGAGATCGAGCAGCGTAAAGACGATCAGCTGCGCGTCGCGCGCGCTGGCTATGTCCAATCGCCATCGGCCGAGTATCTGCCGGCCAGCGGCGGGGCGGCGCTGCTGGCGCGGATCAGCGCTGCCACCGGCGGGCAGAAGTTGTCTGGCGCAGCGCCCGTGACCGCACCTGCGCCCACCCGCGTCGGCGATGCACGCGCGCTGTGGCCCTGGCTGCTGTTGGGGGCCGCGCTGCTGTGGCCGCTGGAGATCGCCGTGCGGCGCGGCTGGCTGCGTAGGCGCTCGTACCGCTGATACATTGATGTTGTGAGGGCGCTGATGGAGTGAGCGCAGCATGACGCTGTGTGCGCGTGCCTTTGGTATGCCGCGACCCAGATCAATGCCCGCCTGCTCATCATTTCCCGTAAGCATGCGCGCCAAGCGTTCGCCAGAATGAGTGCATCGAATCGGGGGTCCAAGGGGCGAATGCCGTCAAAGGCTTTCACTTGACACCTGGATGGCCTCCTGATGCGGTAAAACGCTTCATCATGGCGTGCCAAAGTGGTGTGAAACGCGCTCGGCGTCCTGATGCCAATGCGCTCCACGGCCTCGCCCACCGGAGGGGGGCTTTCACCATCCAACGCATGGCCGTCCTGATGCTTTCAAGTGGCGCAGGCAGGCGTGCCAAGGTGTGACATCCTTTGACGGGCGAATGCCCCTGGCCGGGGGTGCAGGGGGCGCGGTCGCCCCTTGCCGCCCGCCGCGTAGGCGACCGGCTTTGTTCGTGCCACAGGCTGCGGACGGGCGAGTGCCCGCAGCTGTGTAGGCGAACGGCCATCCCGCCTACCGAACCATCAACAGCGCCGCGCCGAAGGTGAGCGCCAGCGTGGTCAGCTCGAACAGGCGCTGGTTCAGGCGCTCGACGATCGGGCGGCCGGCCAGCGCGCCGATCATGGCGAACGGGCCAAGCAGTAGCGCCACGCTAAGCGAGGCAGGATTAATGAGCCCCAGTGAAGCGCTGAACGGTACTTTGAAAACATTCAGTACCAGAAAATACCACGCCGCCGTTCCGACGAACACAATCTTTGGTAAACGCATCGCCAGCAGGTAGAGCACCATCACTGGTCCCGCGGCGTTTGCTACCATAGTCGTGAATCCAGCAGTGATGCCCGCAATCGGCGCGAGCCACGGCGGGGGCGGCTGAGCTCCGCTATCGGGCAGGGCCGGGCGGCGCGAGCGGAGGTACTGAAATACCACCAGGCTCAGGAGGATAACGCCGATCAGGTGACGCATCTGGATGTCGTCAACCCGGCCAAGCGCGAAGTAGCCTAAGATGACGCCCGCCGCCGCCCACGGGAACAGCCGCAGCAGATGCGGCCAGCTCGCATCGCGACGGTAGGTCGAGACGGCCACAATATCGCCACAGATCAAAATGACCAGCACCAGCCCGACCGACTCGCGCGCGGGGAAGACAAGGGTAAAGATTGCGACGTTGAGGATTCCGAGGCCGGGAATACCCGTCTTTGAAAGGCCGACTAGGAACGCGCCCAGCGCGCCTAGCGCCCATTGCCAGAGTTCGAGATGCATGGCGAGTACACGATTCCTTTTTTGCAGATTTGGATACATTTTATGCGCAAACCGCCTGCCGGCCAACCCAGCATCCCCGCGCGCCACAGCCGCGCCGGCGATGCGCTGATCTATTGGGCGCTGGTGCGCTCGGCGATCTGGTCGCACTTCGCGCGCGTGTGGCTGCGGGTCGAAGGGCCGATCCCGGCGCCGGACGATGGGCCGCTGATCTTCTACCTCAACCACCCTTCCTGGTGGGATGGCTACATGGCCCACGTGCTGAATCGTATGGTGCTGGGGAATCGCTTCCAGGCCTTCTGTATGATGGATGAGCGCGAGCTGCGGCGCTACCGCTTCTTTACCTGGATCGGGGCGTTTTCGGTGAACCGGCAGGATGCGCGCGCGGCGAGCGGCTCAGTGGCGTATATCAGCCGCCTGCTGGCCGCGCGGCGCGACCGGGCGCTGGCGATCTTTCCACAGGGCGAGATCACGCCCAACGACCGGCGGCCGCTGCTGATGTTCTCCGGCATAGCGCATGTTGCCCAGCGCGCCGGCGGGGCCACGCTCTGGCCGGTGGCGCTGCGCTACGAGTTTCGCGGCGAGCAGCGGCCCGAGGCATTCATTCGCGCCGGCCCGACCCACCACGCCCGCGCCGATATCGACACGCGCACCCTCACGGCCGAGGCCGGCGCACGGCTGACGGCCGCCTGCGATGCGTTGCGCGATGAGGTGACTGGCGGGCAGCTGGAGGCATACCGCGTGCTACTGCGCGGGCGACCGGGGCCGGACAAAATCTTCGACGCGGCCCGCGGGCTGTTGCCAACCGGCAAGGACTGAGTGACGAGTGACGAGTGACGAGTGACTCGCCGTTTAACGCCGGGTGCCCTCTGGGCGCCGCAGAGGTGCAAAGACTCTGAGGAAAGCGATCTTGGCTTCAAACCTCAACCTCTCCCCATCTCCGCGTCTCCGCGTTAAGATGCTTCTCTGCCTGGAAAAAGTGTTTGCCGAGCGCCGGCCGGTCGGGCGGCCAGGGCGACGACAAGCAGGACAATTACGCTCACCAGGCCGGCCACGGTGTAGCCGTGCGCCAGGTTGACGATCGTGAACATCAGCGTGCTCAGCAGATACAGGTAGGCCGGCAGGCCGCCTGCGACGTGCGACGCGAGACGTGCCGCGTAGCTTTTTGTCCGCCGGTCACCCAGCCTGTCGGTCTCCCGGCCTCCCGATTCAGGTAGAACCGTCGCTACCACCAACGCCATCGCCAAACCGATCAGCCACCAGGCCACAAAATTGGCTGTCGGCACGCCATAGTATGGCCCGCCATCCTGCCAGATCCAATAGCGGTTGATCTTGGTCGCGACCGTCTCGATCTGGAGATCGAGCAGCAGCACCAGCGTCGCCGCCACGACCACCGACCACCGACCACCGATCAAATCAGGCCGCATTTGGGGGCCGGTCGCCGGTCGCCTGTCCTGAGCTGTGTCGAAGGGTCGGTCGCCTGCCCTGAGCGGCGTCGAAGGGTCGGTCGTCGCGATCTGCCATGCGCCGGCTGCGACCATCAGCCATGCGCATGGGATCGCCAGCGGGATGGTGCCGAAGAGCTGCGGCTGGAGCGCGCCAGTGTAGTGATAGTGCCCAAATGGCATACCGCTCGTCACGCCGGCATGCTCCACTGCCCATGCCAGCAGGAACACCAGCAATGCCGCTAGCCCGCCGCGCGCGCCATGCCGGCCCAGTAGCCAGAACAGCGCCGCTGCGCCCTGGAGCAGCAGCAGCGCGCCGCCCATCCAGGCGCCCCAGCCCGGCACGCGATCCAGCGCCACCACGATCGTTGAGCCGGGAAGGACGGCCAGGTAGATACAAAATAGGATGAGCGCGAGTCGTTGGAATGTGTGTTGCATCATAGTGTGATATGCGAAAAGCGGTGTCAGCTCCGTTTAATCAAGTATACATCCCACCACACCACAACTATTCAGCAGTACAACGCTCATCGCTGTATGTTTTGTCATCGAAAAGTGAAAAGATCGTCACTTGCCTTTGTAGTCCCCGCTATGGTACCATACGAATCCGCCCTCGAATAAGGGGAATCTAGAAAAGCAACACTGGGCATGACAATGGACAAGAAACCGCTCCGCATCCTGTTGGTAGAAGACGATGGCAGTATCGCGCGCATCATCGTGATCGCCATGCGTGATATCGGCGTGCCCTATACGCTCGACCAGGCGTTTTCGGCCGAAGAAGGGCTTGAGCTGTGGGATCAGCAATCCTATGATGTAGTGCTGACAGACTATAATCTGCGTGGGATGAACGGCATCGCGATGATCGCCGCGCTCAGAGCGCGCGGTGCGGCCGATCTGCCGACAGTGCTGTTTACCGCCTACGACGACGTGCGCATCCGGAAGGATGCCCGTACGGTTGGCGTCACCCGCTTTGTCGCCAAACCATTCGTAATCGAAGAATTCGTCAAGCTCACCCGCGAGCTGCTGCCGGTCAATGCTAGTGAGATCGGCTCTCCACCTGCGGCCTGACAAGGAGACACGAGCGCGGATCTGTCACCTTGATACCTTGTCACTTTATCTTTTTGTCTCCCTGTCTCCCTGTCTCCTTAGCTCCCCCTCACCTTGTCACCCCCCCGTCGCGAGTGCTATAATTCACTATTGTAAATTGTAAATTGCATAGTGCATATCGCAATAGACAATATACAATTTGCAATTGGAGGCACTTGTGAGCGAAATTGCGGAGCTTGCCGCCGTCGACGCCGATTCTGCCGACGAGGTTGAATCGCGGCCGCCCAATATTCCCGAAGAGCTGGCGATCCTGCCACTGTTCAACGTCGTGATCTATCCGCAGACAGTGGTTCCGCTGGCGGTTGGGCAGGAGCAGTCGATCAAGCTGATCGATGAAGCGGTGCTTGGCGAGCGTATGATCGGCTTGGTGACGCTGAAGAGCGAGCAGGAGCGGCCCGACCCGATCACGCCTGCCGATTTCTACGAGATCGGCACGGCTGCGCTGGTTCACCGGCTGCTGCGCCTGCCCGATAATACGCTGCGCGTGGCGGTTCAGGGCGTCGCGCGGATTCAGATCGAGGAGATCATTCAGACCGAGCCATACTTTCGGGCGCGCGTGCGCGTGATCGAGGCGGCGGCCGGTGATGATATCGAGACTCAGGCGCTGATGCGGAATGTGATCAACCTGGCCGACCAGATCTTGCAGCTGCTGCCAAATCAGAGCGAGGAGCTTCGATCCCAGATTGTCAACGAGGATGACCCAAGCCGCCTGGCCTATTTGGTGGCGGTCCAGCTGCTGTTTCGCAGCAGTGTGGCCGAGCGCCAGGAGATTCTGGCGCTGAACGGCGTGCGCGAGAAGCTGGCGCGGCTGGCCGAAATCCTGACCCGCGAGCTGTCGGTGCTCCAGCTCGGCCAGCAGATTCAGTCACAGGTTCAGAGCGGGATCGACAAGAACCAGCGCGAGTATCTGCTGCGCGAGCAGCTGCGCGCGATCCGCAACGAGCTAGGCGAGGGCGACGAAAACGCCGCCGAGGTCGATCGACTGCGCGCGGCGATCGCCGATGCCGGTATGAGCGCCGAGGCGCAATCGCAGGCAGGCCGCGAGCTGGATCGGCTGGCCCAGATGCCGCCGGCCGCCGCCGAGTATAGCGTCATCCGCACCTACCTGGAGATGCTGATCAGCCTGCCTTGGCGCAAGCGCAGCGCCGACCAGCTGGATGTCAACCACGCCGAGCAGGTGCTGGATGAGGATCACTACGACCTGGCGGAGATCAAAGGCCGCATTCTGGAATACCTGGCCGTGCGCGAGCTGCGGCGCGCGCGCCTGGGCGAAGAGGCGATCGGCACCAAGGGCGCGATCCTGTGCTTTGCCGGGCCTCCCGGCGTGGGTAAGACCTCGCTGGGCCGCTCGATCGCGCGGGCGATGGGCCGCGAGTTCATCCGCCTTTCGCTCGGCGGCATGCGCGATGAGGCCGAGATTCGCGGCCACCGGCGCACCTATATCGGCGCCATGCCCGGCTCGATCATCCAGACGATTCGGCGGGTGGGCGTCAACAACCCGGTCTTTATGCTCGATGAGGTGGACAAGATCGGCAACGACTGGCGCGGCGACCCGTCCTCGGCGCTACTGGAGGTGCTCGATCCCGAGCAGAACAACAGCTTTCGCGATCACTACTTGGATGTTGCATGGGATCTCTCGTCGGTGATGTTCATCGCTACCGCCAACACGCTCCAGACCATCCCGCCGCCGCTGCTCGACCGCATGGAGATGATCCAGCTTTCGGGCTACACTGTGCGCGAGAAGCTGGAGATCGCGCGGCGCTATCTGCTGCCCGAGCAGCTGCGCGAGCATGTGCTGACCGAGGATGATATTGTGGTGACCGACGACGCGCTGCGCGTAGCGATCGAGGAGTACACACGCGAGGCCGGCGTGCGCAACCTGGAGCGCGAGATCGCCAATATCTGCCGCAAGGTGGCCGTGGAGGTCGCGCGCGGCGACGAAAGACCAAAGACCAAAGACCAAAGCAGCGCCGAAGCGCGTGAACAGCACGCTTCTACAGACAAGCCGCTTTCGTCCTTGGTCCTTCGTCCTTCGTCTCCAATCGTGGTGGATGCTGACAAAGCCCGCGAATACCTCGGCAAGCAGCGCCATTTTGCCGAGCTGTCCGAGCGGATCGATCGGCCTGGCATTGTCACTGGCCTGGTCTGGACGCCGGTGGGCGGCGATATTATCTTCATTGAGTCGACCAGGATGCCCGGTGGCAAAGGGTTTACACTGACTGGGCAGCTCGGCGATGTGATGAAGGAATCGGCCCGCGCAGCACTCTCGTGGGTGCGTGCCGAGGCTGAGCATCTGGGGATCGACCCGCGCTTTTTCGAGCATAGCGATCTGCATATGCACGTCCCGGCTGGTGCTATCCCTAAGGATGGCCCCTCGGCCGGCATTGCCATGACCACATCGCTGGTTTCGCTGCTGACTGGCCGGCCAATCAAAGAAAACCTGGCCATGACCGGTGAGATCACGTTGCGCGGCAAGGTGCTGCCGATCGGCGGGGTCAAGGATAAGGTGCTGGCGGCTCACCGCGCCGGCATTCGCACGATCATCCTGCCCAAGCGCAACGAGCGCGACATCGACGATATCCCCGAAGAGGCACGCCGCGAGCTGCTGTTTGTGTTCGCGGATCGCATGGAGGAAGTGCTGGACGCCGCGCTGTCGCCGCGTGCAGTCGAGCCCCCGGTGCTGCCGAATGATCAGGTGCAGGTGGATGTGCCGGTGCAGGATACGGATGAGGTGGTGGATACCATGCCTTGATTGCGATGCCGGCGGCAGATTAACCGGTTGATTTTAGGACTTGCGGCATCTCACGGATTGCACTCATCTTGTAGGTCATTTTTCGCCCCGCCAGGGCGAAAAATGACCTACAAATAGAAATAAAGTACCATGCTGCCGTACATCCTGAGCTTGTCGAAGCCACGTCCTGAGCTTGTCGAAGGGCAGGCTAAAACTGCCTTTTGCATAAATCCTAGATTTGCGAGGAGGATCAGAATCACATGGCACGCCACACTAAAATCGCCGGGCCGATCGTCTTCCTGCTGGCATTGCTGCTGGCGCTGCCCAACGCGGCGCTGGCGGCATCGTTCACGCTGACGCCCGCGCAGCCAAGCGTCGGGGCCGGCCAGACGATTAGCTTTATTGGAACCGGCTTCACGCGTGGTGAGCGGGTGGCGATCTGGGCCACCGCGCCGGATCAAACGGTGATCGGCGGCGACTTTGAGTTTGCCGAGGGCGACGCGGGCCGGATCGACATCGGGTTCAATGTTCCGCAAGATGCGCTCGGTGGCCGCTGGTCGCTGACGGCCTACGGCTTCATCAGCAAGACGCCGGTGATCGCTACCTTCGAGGTGCAGGGGCGCGATCCTGCGACTGCCGTTCCGCAAGCTGCTGTGGCGCCGACCAGCGGGGCGCCGGGCGCCCAATTCGCTTTCTCCGCGCTTGGCTTCAAGACCAAAGAGAAGGTCAGTTACTGGTTTACCGGGCCGGATGGCGCGATCCACGATGCCTATCCCGAGGGCGATAGCGCCAACAGCGACGGCCGGGTCGACCTCAGATGGCGTGCGCCGGCCGACGCGGTTCATGGTACCTGGGTGATCACAATACAGGGCCTGAAGAGCGGTGTCGCGCGCGGCGTCCCGTTCGAGATTCGCTAGCATTTGGACGCAGAGCATACCAAATAGAATCTGAGCGCTTTGGAGAAGCAAGGGCTGTGCGGCAATATTGCCGCACAGCTCTTGTTTGTATGCGAACTGCGCAGGCACACAGATTTTCGCTTTCTGCATATTATCTTGGCTCAACAGTACAAGTAGTGCAAACTTGGTATACTGATGGACATGGATTTTCCAATTCTGACTTTGCTTGATAGCGACGCCAGTGTGGCCTGGCTCGAACAGCATTTCCATCCCGACGGCTTTGGCTGTCCGCATTGT
>WNGB01010618.1_pt1 | contig 15931 bp, 10 predicted proteins | sample 5400681 | NCBI WGS metagenome assembly WNGB01 (sample SAMN13153367, study PRJNA577476) | soil metagenome | isolation source: 115 cm soil or saprolite under grassland replicate 2 | place: USA:California | collected 2016-06-15 | reverse complement strand
CGCCGCGACGCGCGTGGCCGGTCCGCCCAGCTGCAGGATCTTCACGTCGCTGCGGGTAAGGCCGAGCGCCTTCAGCGCGAAGTCGGCCGCCTGGTCGGTCGATGAGCCGTACCGGCTGATGGCGATGGCCTGTCCCTTCAACTCATCGGCCTTGGTGATGGACGACTTCACCACCAGCTGGAACGGGAGCTTGTTGGAAATGCCGCCGATGAACACGATGTCGGCGCCCTGCACCGCCGCCGCGGCCGCCGGCGTGTAGCCGTTCTGCGCGATGTCGATCGAGCCGCCGACCACCGCCTGGGTCAGCGTCGATCCGCCCTCGACGAAGACGGGCGCCGCGTCGAGGCCGAATTTCCTGAAGATGCCCTGCTTGTCGGCATAGATCATCGGCGCCGAGGTCATCGAGAAGCCGTCATAGGCGACGCGCACTTTCGTCAGCGGCGCTTGCGCGGCCGCGGCGGTCGCGGTGAGCGCACAGCAGGCGACCGCCAGGGCAAGACATTTCATCACGGCGACTCCCTGATTGATGTCGGCGTCCGGTAATTGGCTCGGATGCGCCGCTTGCTCCACCTCTCCCCTCGCGGGACAAGTCGGATTCCGTAGGGTGGGCAAAATCGCTTGCTGGACCAGCCATGGTGGGCACGGCGCGCCGGCGATTTTGCCCACCGCTAGTAGGCCACAGCAGCGCGCCTTTGCCCACCCTACGAAGCGCTCCTCACCCGCCATTCTGGCCGCTCTTCATCTTGGTGCGGCGGCGTTCCGTGGCGCTGCGATCGATCGCCCAGCCGTCCCGGTCGCGCCGGATCACCACGCCGTATTCGCTTGCGGCCGCCTCGACCGACACAGTCCCCTCGCAGACGTCGGCGAGCACGCGCTCAGGCTCGCGCTCGAGCGCATCGCCGTAGCCCCCGCCGCCCGGCGTATCGAGGCGGAAGACGTCGCCCTGCTTCAGCGGATAATCGGCGTAGCGGGTCGGCAGGCGCTTCGCCCCATCGGTATCGGGATTGATCCAGATGTCGCCGGTGCGGCCGGGCCGGCCGCCGTTGCAGCCGTTGGGCGGTATCACGTGCTTGGCCGAGCGGATGGAAAAGCGCGCATCTTCGAGGTTGAGATACTCGCGGCGAATCCCCAAGCCTCCGCGGAACGCGCCGGCGCCGCCGGAATCCCGGATCAGCTCGAAGCGCAGCATGCGGGTGGGAAATTCGCTTTCGATGATCTCGACCGGCGCGATCTTGGCATTGCTCTGATTGACCGTGGTGCCGGACGCGCCGTCCTTGGTGGCGCGCGCGCCGGCGCCGCCGCCGATGATCTCGTACTGCACGTAGCCCTTGCCGGTATAGGTGCTGCGGCCGCCTAAGATGATCGAGCGGCTGCCGCTGCCGTCGGCCCGCACCTTGCCCGGCACGATATGGCTCATCGCCTCGTAGACCGCATCGACTACCGCATGCACGGTCGGGTTATAGGTGTTGACCGGCGCCGGAAAGCGCGGATTGAGCACGCTGCCCGCGCGCGCAGTGATAGTGAACGCGTCGAGCAATCCGCTGCTGACGTAAAGGTGCGGGTCGATCATCGAGATCAGGCAATAGGCGCAGGCCGCCTGCACCAGCGGCGGACGGATGTTCGCCGGGCCTTGGGTCTGATCGGCCGAGCCGCCGAAGTCGAAATGGATCGCGTCGCCCGTCTTCTCCACGGCGACATGGATGCGCACCGGCTTGTTCAGTTCGACGCCGTCGTCGTCGACGAAGCGCTCGGCCTCGAAGCGTCCGTCCGGCCATTCCGCCACCGCTGCTCGGACCCGCGCTTTCGAGCTTTGCAACAGGCGCTCGAAGCAGGCGAGAATCTTGGCCTTGCCGAACTTGGCCGCAAGCTCCTGCAGGCGCCGCTCGCCCAGGCGGTCGGCACCCAATTGCCCGCGGATGTCGCCAAGCACCAGCTCCGGCGTGCGGCTGTTGGCGGCGATGATGCGTTCCAGGTCGGCGTTGGCGGCATGGCGCGTCTGATAGCGGACGGCGGGAAGGTGAAGCCCTTCGTTGAAGATTTCGCGCGCCTGACCCGAGCAGCTTCCCGGCACCGGTCCGCCGATATCGCTCTTGTGCGCGATGCTGCCGCAGAAACCGGTGAGCTCGCCTTCCACCATCACCGGCGTGATCACCGCGATGTCCGGCGCGTGCGGACTGCCGCCCTGATAGGGGTGATTGATCAGGAAGGCGTCGCCCTCGGCGATGCTGCCGGCGAATTCCTTCAACACCGCCGCGCAGCACGCCGGGAACGCGCCGATGTGGAGCGGCAGCACGACGTGCTGCGCCACCACCTGGGCGCTGGCGTTCATGAGCGCGCAGGAAGCATCCTGCGACTCGCGCACGATGGTCGAGAAGCCGGTGCGGAACAGCGCGTTCTGCATCTCCTGCACGATGCCGGAGAGGCTCGCCCTGACCACTTCGAGGTCGATGGCGTCCACCTCGACGCCGGAGAAGCGTCCGCCTTCCACTCAACTCTCCTGCGTCACGATGAGGTTCTTCCACGCGTCGACGCGCGCAACCTGTCCCGGATAGATGACGGTCGTGCAGTCGAGCTGGTCGAGGATCGCCGGACCGGCGAGGTTGAGCCCGACGTCGATGCGCTCGCGCTGGTACACCGGACAGTCGAGGCTGGCGCCGTCGAACCGCACTTGTCTCGTCTCCCGCAACGCGTCTTCGAGCCTCGTGCCGTCGCGCGCGAATTGCGGCATCTCGACCTGCGGCACGAGGCCGATGCCGCGCACACGGTAGGAGACGATTTCGACCGGCTCCTCGGGCGCCATATGGCCGAACATGGTCTTGTGCTGCGCATCGAAGCGCGCCCGCAACTCCTCAAGCGTCGCCGCCTGCACCGGATCGGGGCCGCAGGGAATGGTGATCTCGTAGCCCTGGCCGGCATAGCGCATGTCGAGCGCGCGCTGCACGCGAATTTGCTCGGGCGGAAACCCGTCGCGGCGCAGATCCTCTACCGCTTGGCCCTGGAGCCGGCTGAACATCCCGTCCACGTCCTCGGGCAACACCGCGTCGATCGCCGCCAGTCTCGACTGGATGTAATCGTGCTTCACGTCCGACATCATGAGCCCGATGGCCGAGAAGACGCCGGGGTAGAGCGGCACGATCACGCCGGCCATACCGAGGTCGCGCGCGATGCGGCCCGCGTGCACCGGCCCGGCGCCGCGCCGAAGGCCAGCAGCATGAAATCGCGCAGGTCGTGGCCGCGCATGGTGGAGATGGCCTTGATCGCCGCTTCCATCTTCACGTCGATGATGCGGATTACCCCTTCGGCGGCGTCCGTGACGCTCATCGACAGCGGCCGCGCCACGTGGTGTTCGATCGCCCGGCGCGCCAGATCGGCGTCGAGCCGCATGCGCCCGCCGAGAAAATTCTCCGCGCTGAGGCGGCCCAGGACGAGGTTGCAGTCGGTGATGGTGGGAAACGTGCCGCCGCGGCCGTAGCAGGCTGGCCCCGGCGCCGCGCCCGCGCTCTCCGGGCCGACCGCGAGCACGCCGAAGCGGTCGACCTTGTCGATGGTACCGCCGCCCGCGCTCACGGTGTTGATGTCCATCATCGGCACCGCGATATCGCGGCCGTCGATCTTGCCGCGGCTCGCGACGATCGGCTCGCCGTCCTTGATCAGCGCGACGTCACAGGACGTTCCGCCCATGTCGAAGGTGATGATGCTGGGGAAGCCGGTCATGCGGCAGGCATGGGCGCCGGCCGTCACCCCGCCGGCGGGACCCGAAAGCAGGGTGGCCACCGCCTTGCTGGCGGCGCCGTCGAAGGTCGCCATGCCGCCGTTCGACTGCATGATGTACTTCTGCCGGGTCCTCAAGCCCGCGCCGGACAGGCGGCGGTCGAGCTCGGCGATGTAGCGGGCGAGGATCGGCTCCAGGTAGGCGTTGATGACGGTCGTGCTCAGCCGGTGATACTCGCGGATCTGCGGCAGCACCTCGGAGGAGAGCGAGATGCTGCAGCCGGGGATTTCCTCGCGAAGGATCGCGCGCACGCGCGCTTCGTGCTCGGGATGGAGGAAGGAAAACAGCAGGCAGACGGCCACCGAGTCGACGTTCTCAGCGGCGAGATGGCGCACCGTCTCGCGCAACGCGGCCTCGTCGAGCGGCCGCAACACCTGCCCGCGGAAATCGACCCGCTCCTTGACTTCGCCGGTCAGGCTCTGCGGCACCAGCATCGCCGGCTTGTCGAACATCACGTCGAAGATGACCGGCCCGTACGGCCGCGCCTGCTCGGCGACCGGATAGATGCCGCCAAAGCCTTCCGTCACCAAGAGGCCGGTCCTCACGCCCTTGCCTTCCAGGAGCGCGTTGGTGCCGACCGTCGTGCCGTGGCAGAAATAGCCGATCTGGTCGGCCGCAACGCCGTCCGCCAGCAGCATCTCGATCCCTTCGATGATCGCGCGCGACGGATCGTCCGGCGTCGACGGCACCTTGGAGATCGACACCTTGCCGGTCTCGCCGTCCAGATAGACGAAATCCGAGAACGTGCCGCCGGTATCGACGGTGACGCGGTAGCGGCTCATTGTGCAGTGATGTGGGCTTGGCTGATGACCTTGCCCCACAAGGTCGCCTCCTCGCCGAAGAACTTGGCCGTTTCGGCCGGGTCGGTTCCGCCGGGCTCGAGCCGCAGCTCGCGCAGCTTCTCGTCGACATCCTTGTTCTTCAGGATCTCGATCACGTCCCGGCTGATCCGCGCGGCGAGCGGAGCGGGCGTGCCCGGCGGCGCCACCAGCCCGAACCAGGTGATCGAGCGAAATCCCGGCAATCCCGATTCGTGCAAGGTCGGCGTGTCCGGCAGGGCGGCCGAGCGTTCCGCGCCGGCCACCGCCAGGATCTTCACCTTGTCGCCGCGCATGAGCGGAACCGACGTCGTCAGCGTGTCGAAGAACAGATCGACGTGCCCGGCAATCACGTCGTTGAGCGCCGGCATGGCGCCGCGGTAGGGGACGTGCACCATCTTGATGCCCGCCAGCATTTCCAGCTGGCTGGCGGAGAGATGCGCGGTCGATCCGGCGCCTTGCGACGCATAGGAGAGCTTGCCGGGATTGGCCTTCGCGTAGGCGATGAACTCCGGCACGGATGTTGCGGGCAGGTCCTTCCGGACGACCAGCGCGTTGAGCACCTTGGCGAGCAGCGTGATCGGGACGAAGGCTCTCGGGTCGTAAGCGAGGTCGCGGAAGAGCAGCTGGTTGAACGCCAGCGGGGCGGGCGGCGCCACCATGAGCGTGTGCCCGTCCGGCGCCGCGCGTGCGACCCGCTCGGCGCCGATGTTCATCGCCCCGCCGGCGATGTTCTCGACGACGACCGGTTTTCCCCATTTCTGGCCGAGCTGATCGGCGGTAAGCCGCGCGAGCGTATCGGTGGTCGAGCCGGCGGCGGCCGGAACCACGAGCTTGACGACGCCAGAAGGAAACGCCTCCTGCGCATGGGCGCGGGTGTTCCCAGCCGCAGCCGCGAGCAGAATGGAAAGCGCGAGAATATTTGCCAGCTTCATTGCTCTTCCAAAGCAGTACGTCGCACGGCCGCCATTGCTGCTCACCGCATCCAAGCGACTTCCATCATGCGAAGCAAGACAATAGCGTGCCTTTCCGGTTTTCGAGCAGGAGGACGTTGCTGCATTCTTCCGCCCTCATCCTGAGGAGCCGAGCGAAGCGAGGCGTCTCGAAGGATAGGGCGGCCACCCGACTATCACGATTGAAGGTTGGACATTACCGTTAAGCGGACGCTGCGACGAATAGATTTGGAAGACCTGTCGGCGGGCGATCAATGACAAACGGCGCGTATTTATACATCCTCCTTTGTGCAGACGGGAGCTATTACACCGGGACGACACGCGACGAGTTGGAGCAGCGCATCGCCCAGCACAATTCCGGATATTTTGACGGTTACACTGCAAGCAGACGGCCGGTCGTACTGGTGTATTCGCAATGGTTCGAGAGAATCACCGATGCGATTGCCGCCGAGCGGCAAGTCAAAGGCTGGTCACGGGCGAAGAAGGAGGCATTGATTCGAGGCGACTTCATTGCGCTTCCGAAATTGTCGCGCCGTCGGGGGCCTCATCCTTCGAGACGCCGGCGGGCTCCTCAGGATGAGGGTAGACCTCAGAATCGCGCTGCCGCCAAGTGTTCCGGGGTGATCGACACGACAGGTATCGAACGAATTTGACGAGCAAGCTGCGCATCAGAGCTCCATCACCCCTCATCCCGTCCATTTCGGCGGATTGGTCGCCTTGATGCGGCGCGCCTCCTTCACCAGCTCCTTCACGGCGCCGGTGATCGGCAGCGACAGGCCGGCCTTGTCGGCCATTTTCGACACGATCTGCATGTCCTTCAGCGCCCAGGTGAAGGAGATCTGGTCCCAACCTTCCAGCGCCTCCGACTTGCCCGAACTCTTCTGCAGCGCATCGCGCAGCGTCGCGAGATCGATGCCCGTCGTCTCGGCGATGCGACCGGCCTCGATGAGCCCGATACTGTTGATCCACAGCAGCAGGTTGTTCATCGCCTTCCCGACCTGGCCGTGGCCGACCTCGCCGAGATGGGCGATGTCGGAGGAAAAGGTCGCGTAGACCGGCCGCCCGCGCGCTACGATCTCGGCCTTGCCGCCGAACAGCGCCAAGAGCTTGCCCGCGTCGGCGAACCAGCGTCCGCGGCAGATCGGCGCGTCGAGGACGTCGACGCCTTTCGTGCGCGCCTTCTCGTCGAGCGCCTTCACGCTGTCGGGCGCAACGGTGGACGAGACCGCGATGATCGAGCCGGGGGCAAGCGTCTGCAGCACGCCGTCAGCGCCGAGCACCACCTCGTTGACCTCCTCGTCGTAGCCGACGCCGAGAATGACGAACGTGACGGCCTTCCCCAGTTCGGCCGGCGTGGCCGCGACTTGGGCGCCCAGCTGCCGCGCCTTGGTCACGTTCTCCGCATTGATGTCGCACACCGTGAGCGGGTAGCCGTGACCGATGAGGTGCTTGGCCATGGCGAGGCCCATGCGCCCCACGCCGATGATGCCGACTCGTTCCTTCTCGTTGGCCATCATGTGACTCCGTGTTACTTCGATGACAGTTCATTTGTCTTTGTCGCGGTTGTCTCAACTGCGGTGCGGCTTAAGCACGCGAGAATCGAATACTCGGCGCGACTCCCTCTCCCCATCGGGGAGAGGGTTGGGGTGAGGGGGTTCGAGCCCATCGAGCCGAAAGTCATGTCCCCCCTCACCCGTCCGCCTCGCTTCGCTGCGCTCAGCTTCGGCGGGCGACCTCTCCCCGCTGGGGAGAGGTGGAGCAAGCCGCGCCGCTTCGAATCGCCGACAGGCAACAGCTCCATGATGACCGTCAGGCACTAATCATTCGCTCGCCCCATAGTCGCACACTGCACCATCGCGCGTGACGTAACCTTCCTCGATATCCCTCTCGACCGCCGCACGGTCGCGTTCGCGCGTATCGCCGTAACCCCCGCCGCCGGCGGTCTGAATGAGGAAGCGCTCCCCGGCCTTCATCTCGTAACGGCCCGACGCGGGCGTCTCATGCTCCGCATCGGTCCCGAGCCGGATCACGAAACGGCTGCGGCTGCCCGGTTTCCCGCCGGCGAGCCCGTTCGGCGGAAACCGCGTCTTGTCGAAGCGGCGGATGACGGTCGCGTCCTCCAACAGCTCGTACTCGCGCTGCATGCTCAAGCCCCCGCGCCAGCGGCCGTCGCCGCCGGAGTCGGGAACGAGCCCGAAGCGCGCGATGCGGCAGGGAAACTCGGATTCCAGAATCTCGATCGGCGTGACGTGCAGGTTGCTCAGGTGCGTTGCGGTCGCCGAGGAGCCGTCCCGGCCCATGCCGCCGCCATAGGCCGAGCCGATGATCTCGTACTGCATGGTGGATTGACCCGAGCGTGGCTTTGCCCAGGCGATGCTGAGCGCGCTGGAGGACCCCGCGTTGGCGATCGCACGCGCCGGATGGAAGTGCGCGAGCGCTTCGAGAATGACGTCCACCAGCTTGAGGTTCACCATCTGGTAGTTCGACACCGGTGCCGGCGGCTCCGCGTTGGTGACCGTGCGCGGCGCGAGCACGAGGCGCACCGCCTCGCGCATGCCGTCGTTGAAACTGAGCTCCGGCCCCAGGCAACCGATCAGGCAATAGAACACACAGGCCTCGACCATCGACGGCCGCAAGTTCACCGGCCCGCGCGCCTGCGGGGCGCTGGCGGAGAAGTCGAAGATGGCCGCGCCGTCCTTGATGGTCACGGTGACCGCAAGCTTCACCGGACGATCGACCTCGACGCCGTCGCTGTCGAGCAGACCCTCGGCCGATGCCGTGCCCTCCGGCAGCCGGGCGATGGCGGCGCGCATTTCGTCCGCCGCGCCCTCGAGAATGGCGGCAAACGCAGCGGCGACCGTCGGCGCACCGAACCGCCCGCACAGCGCCGTCACGCGCGCCGCGCCCATCTGCGTGACCGCGATCTGTGCATGCATGTCGCCGCGCACCAGCTCCGGCTGGCGGCTGTTGGCAAGGATCAGCTGCTCGATGTCGGCGCGCGGCTCGCCGCCATCCCGGATGCGGACCGGCGGGATCAGCAGGCCTTCCTGGTAGAGCTCGGTGGCATTGGCCGACGTCGAGCCGGGCACCGTGCCGCCCACATCGGCCTTGTGCGCAATCGAGCCGGAAAACGCAACGATCTCGCCGTCCGCGAATACGGGGGCCACGAACGCCATGTCGGAGACGTGCGGCAGGCCGCCTTCGTAGGGGTGGTTGGAGACGAACACGTCGCCTTCCCGGATGTCGTTTCTGCCCCCCTCGCCATAGACCTGAAGGATGCGGCCGACCAGGTGCCGGTAGACCGGGGCGTGAAAGAACATCGGCGGCGCGACGATGAGCCGGCCGGCGCGATCGAGTATCACGCAGCTGAAGTCGCGCGACTCGCGGATGATCGTGGAATAGCCGGAGCGATAGAAATGGTAGTGCATTTCGTCGACCAGGCTCGCGATCTTGTTGCGGAGAATCTGGATGGTGATCGCGTCCACTTCAGGCCTTCTCCAGGATCAGGTTGCGATAGCCGTCCGTGCGCGCCGTCCAGCCGGGGGGAATGACGGTGGTCGCGTCGAACTGTTCGACGATCGCCGGACCGGCCAACGAAACGGCGATGTCGAGCCCGTCGCGCTCGTACACGGTCGCGTCCGCCCGCGTGTCCGCATCGAAGGCGACCGTGCGGCGGCCCTTCACGGCGGCCGCGACCGGACGCGGCGTCGGTGACGGGCGCTCTTCCCGCGGCTCGAATTTCGGCACGGCGACGCGCACCCGCACGCGATAGCTCACCACTTCGACCGGCCGCTCCTTGGCGGCGTGGCCGTGAATGTGCGCGTGACGCTCGTCGAAGCGCGCCCGCGCGAGCTCGAGCGAATCCGGCGTGAGCCGGCCGTGGCAAAGGCCGTCGAGCGGCGTGCGCAGCTCGTAGCCTTGGCCGGTGTAGCGGAGATCCAGCTCGCGCGAGAGACGCGCGTCCGCTGCGCGCATGCCCTCGGCGATGAGTTCCTCGCGCGCCTTCGTTTCAAGCCGAGCGAAAATCCCCTCCGCGTGTTCCGCCGCGACGTCGGCAAGCGGCTTGAGCTCGGAGCGGATGTGGTCGTGCACCACGTCGGTGCACAGGAGGCCGAGCGCCGAGAAGGCGCCGGGGCGCGGCGGCACCAGGATGCGCCGCATCCCCAGTTCCTCGGCGACCGCGGCGGCATGGACCGCGCCCGCGCCGCCGAATGGCAGCAGCGTGAAGCTGGTGAGATCGACGCCGCGCTTGGCGGCGAACACGCGCACCGCGTCCGCCATGCGCATGTCGACGATGCGGCGGATTCCGGCCGCTGCTTCCGGCACGCTCATGTTCAGCGGTTGGGCTACGTGCGCCGCGAGCGCCCGATGTGACGCGGCCGCGTCGAGTGTCTGCGCGCCGCCGAGGAAATAGTCGGGGTTGAGGAAGCCGCACACGACGTCGGCGTCGGTGACGGTCGGCTCCGTGCCGCCGCGGCCGTAGCACGCCGGTCCCGGATCGGCGCCCGCGCTCGCCGGGCCGACGTTGAGAAAGCCCCGGCCGTCGACCCACGCGATGGAGCCGCCGCCGGCCGAGATGGTTGTCATGTCGAGCGCCGGCACGTCGATCTGCCGCCGTGCGATCACGCCTTCGGTGACTTCGAGCGGCGCGCCGCCTTCGATGAAGGCGATGTCGGCGCTGGTGCCGCCCATGTCGAGCGTGACGACCGCCGCCGTAACGGCCGCTCGTCGGGCGTCCTGCTCCGCCCAGTAGGCGCTCGCCTGCGCGCCCGCGGCCGGACCGGAGAACAACGTGTGCACCGTACGCCCGCCGGCCATGGCGGCCGCAAACGGCATGACGCCGCCGTTCGACTGCATCAGGAAGCGCTGGGGCGTGCCGACGCCGCGCTCGTCCAAGCCTTGGTTGAGATGCGCGATGTAGCGCACCATCACCGGCTCGAGATAGGCGTTGACGAGGGTGGTGGAGAGGCGCGGCCACTCGCGGATGCGCGGAAGGACCTCGCTCGAGAGCGAGACGTGAACGCCGGGCCATTCCGCGTGGATCAGCGCGCGGGTTTCCGCCTCGTGCGCCGGATTGGCAAAGGAGAAGAGGTAGCAGACCGCGATCGACTCGACGCCGGCCGCCTTGAGCTCGCGCGCGGCCTGGCGCACGGCGGCGCGGTCGAGCGGAAGGAGAACCTCGCCCGCATGATCGCATCGTTCGGGAATCTCCCTGGTGAGGCTCTGCGGCGCGATCGGAACGGGCTTGGCATAGAAATAATCGAACAGGTTGCCGTCGCGCGCCTGGACCTGGATCTCCTGCACCGCGCGATAGCCCTCGGTGATGAGCAGCCCGACCTTGGCGCCGCGCATTTCCAGGAGCGCGTTGGTCGTGATCGTGGTGCCGTGCGCGAAGAACGCGATGTCGCCGGGCTCGATCCCGCGCGCGATCAACTTCGCCAGGCCGTCGAGCACGCCCAGCGCCGGATTCTTCGGCGTGCTCGCCACCTTCTCCACCACCAGCGCGCCGGTGCCGGCATCGAGCAGCACCAGGTCGGTGTGGGTTCCTCCCACATCGACGCCCAGCCGATAGCGCGGCTCATGCTGCATTACACGCTCATCGAGTTCGCTCGATATTTGTTGTCTCGATCACCGCGGAACACCTGGCGATCAGCGGGATTCGGAGCTGACCCCTCATCCTGAGGAGCCCGCCGAAGGCGGGCGTCTCGAAGGATGAGGCCCCCGGCGGCGCGACAATTTTGGAAGCGCACTGAAGTCGCCTCGCATTAATGCTTCCTTATATCCGGAATTGTACTGGGCGATCCGCCGCTCTAACTCGTCACGTGTCGTCCCGGTGTAATAGCTCCCGTCTGAACAACGAAGGATGTACAAATAAGCGCCATCCATCATCGATCGCCGCCATCACGTCTCTTTCACGCCTCTATCGGCAGCATTTCGAAGCGTCAGGTCGTTCACTGTCGCATCGCCCGCTTGAGCGTAACGCTCAATCTTCAACGTTGCTAGTCTGGACCAGAGCGCCTGATCAATTTCTTGAGCGTCATTGGCCGCCCTCTCCTTCGAGACGCCTCGCTTCGCTCGGCCCTCAGGATGAGGGCGGAAAAAGCGCAGCAGATCGGCGCCGATGAAAGGGCAGTCGATTCGTTGCGCGAGAAGGATCACCCGCCCTTGTCGCCGATCAGCATGGCGCTCACCCCGCCGTCGACGAACAGCATCTCGCCGACGATGAACGCGGACTCCTCCGACACCAGGAACAGGATGACGCGCGCGAGATCCATCGGCACGCCGGCACGGCCGACGAGATTGACCACCGGCCGGGTCGGATCGAATTCGCCCTTGCCTACGGGCGAGCCGATCTTGTTCGGCACCACTCCGTTGACGCGAATCTTGTACGGCGCGAGCTGCACCGCCAGCGAGCGGGTCAGGTTGGCGACGCCGCCCTTGGCGGCCGCATAGGCGATCGCGCGCGAGCGGCCGAAGAAGCCCGAGGTCGAGCCGATGTTGACGATCTTGCCGCCGGTGCCCTGGGCCGCCATCTGCCTGGCGACGTGCTGGCTCATCAGGAACGGCCCGGTCAGCGTCACCGCGATGACCCGGTCCCATTGCTCCTTGGTGATCTCCAGGACGTGCTTGTTGTCGGAGATCGCCGCGTTGTTGACGAGGATGTCGATCCTGCCCCATTTCGCCACGACGTCCTTGACCAGGGCGGCGATGTCGGCCTCGCTCGCCACGTCGGCGACGAATCCGGCCGCGACGCCGCCGGCCTTCACGATATCGGCCGCGACCTTGTCGCCCCGCCCTTTGTCCATATCGACGACGGCGACCTTGGCGCCCTCGGCGGCCAGCAGCCTCGCGGTGTCCTCGCCGATATTGCGCCCGGCGCCGGTGATGACGGCGACCTGATCCTTAAGCTTCATTCCGCTCAATTCTCCAGAAACGCCACGCAGCGGGTCCAGCCGGCCGAGGCGGCGGCGACCTTCACCGGGAAGCAGCACACCTTGAATCCGAACGGGGGAAGCTTGTCGAGGTTCGCGAGCTTCTCCATGTGGCAATAGCCGATCTCGCGGCCCGCCTTGTGGCCCTCCCAGATGATGCTCGCGTCGCTGGTCTCGGCGAAGCGCTTGCGCGTGAACGAGAACGGCGCGTCCCAGCTCCAACCGTCGGTTCCGGTCACCCGCACGCCCTGGCGCGTGAGATGGAGCGTCGCCTCGCGGCCCATGCCGCAGCCCTTGTCGATGAAGTCCGGCCGACCGTAGGCGGCGCCCGCCGCGGTATTCACCAGCACGATGTCGAGGGCTTTCAGCTTATAGCCGATGCGGTCGAGCTCGCGCTCGACGTCGTCGGGCTTGCACACATAGCCGTCCGGCTTGCTGCGGAAGTCGAGCTTCACGCCGTCGTTGAAGAACCATTCGAGCGGGACCTCGTCGATTTTCCACGCCGGCTTGCCGCCGTCCATGGTGGCATGGAAATGCCACGGCGCGTCGAGATGGGTTCCGTTGTGCGTCGAGATCGTCACGCGCTCGACCGCCGGGCCCAGGCCGTCCGGCAGCTGCTCGCGCTTGAGCCCGGGAAACGTCTGCTCGAACTGAACGGCGCCGGCCGCGTGATCGAGATATTCGATCTGCGGCAGCATGTACGGCGGATCCGACGCAATTCCGGCCTTCAGCGCGACCGACAGGTCGATGATGCGCATGTCTCTCCCCTGAAATTGTGACCCTCAAGCGTTCGGGATCACCGGCAACAGCAGATGCGAAGGCCGGTTCGCGTCGTGATAGATCTTGTGCAGCACCGTCTTGGCACTGCAGACGTGATACGGAACGTACTCGGCGTTGGTGGCGCCGGCGACGCCGGTGGGCAGATCGAGGCTCGCGATCTCCAGGCAGATGCGGTGGCCCTGCCGGAACAAATTCGCCGTCGCCATGATCTCGATCGCGTATTCGGTGACCTCGCCGGGAACGACGGGCTTGCGCGCCGTGCGCGTGAGCTTGTGCCACGGCTTCCACGGCTTCGAGCGCTTTAAGTCGAGCGCGCGGTTCGACGCCTTGAGCCACCCGCGCGTGACCTCGCGCTCGGCGAGGCTAGGCGGCAATTCGCGCTCGCCTTCCCGCACCGACATGACCGACACGTCGGGACCTACGTCCTTGAAGATGACGATCCAGTTGGTGTCGTCCTGGTCGATCTCGGCGAACAGGGTGAGCACGCTCGGCCCCGCGATCAGCACGTCGTGCGGCAAGGGCTCGCTCAGGTAGCGCAGCTTCTGGATCGTCTTGGTCTGGCTCGGCGGCATCTGCACAAAGGCGTCCGGCGGCGTGAATTGATCGACGCTCCCCGGCACGAACGGCTCGGGCGTCAGCCGCTCCCAGTTCCTCAAGTAAAGCCTGGTCCACTCCGTCTCGGGCAGCGGCCAGTCCGCGGCGGCGCGCCACCTATTCTCGCCCATGACCCAGAATTTGACCGGCGGTTCGCGCATGACGCCGGTATCGATGCCCTTGAGCCAGTGGTCGTACCATTTCAGGATTTCGTGGTGGAACGACCGGAATGGCCGTTCGAGGTGCGCCGGGCCGGTGAACATGAGCTTCTTCGGCGCGTCCACGGCGGCGAAGTAGTTCTGCGCGCCGTTGAGGTGGGTCTTGTACGTGTACCCGTACCAGCCGGAGCCGGTGTAGAACGGCACCTTGATCCGGGCGAGATCGGCCTCGCTCTTCGCGACCATCTCCTCCTTGTCGTAAGGGTCGATCAGCAGGTCGAAATAGGGCGGCATGTGCTGCCCCTTCTGCGCCACCAGATTGAAGACGTTCGGGTACATGCGGTAATCGGGATTGGCCATCGCCTCGCGCCAGTAGGTTTCCCTGGGCTCGGGCAATGTTCCCGGCGCGCCCCGGTGCTGGTGCATGGCGGAAAAGTGGCCGACCAAGTAGCGGAACAGGTGAAGCACGCCGCCGGGATATTCCTCGCGGAAGCTGCCCAGCACGCCGTAAGCGCCGCGCGGATCGAACGGGAAGATCGCCTTGAGGTGCGGCGGCTGCTGCTTGGCGACGTGAAACTGCTCGGCGCCGAATCCGGAAATGCCGACCATGCCGACATTGCCGTCGCACCAGGGTTGGGCGGCGATCCATTCGATCAGGTCGTAGCTGTCCCACTCGCGCGAGCCGCCGCCTTCCGATTTAGCTACGCCGCGCGGGCTCCCGATCACATGGACGTAGCCGCGCGCGACCAGGAAGTGGGTGTCGCCGGCTTCGAGCGGGCCGGTCCACAGCGGGGTCCAGGCCGGCTGCGGCGGCAGCGCCTCGGCCATGTCGGGTCCCTGGAAATCCTTGTTGTAAATGGCAAAAGCGAGGAGCGCGGGAAGCTTCTCGCCGGTGTCCGGCCGGTAGACGTCGACGGCGAGCTTCACGCCGTCGCGCATCGGCACATAGACGTCCTGCTCCCGGATCATGCTGTCATAGATGGGCGCACGGTCGTAATCCGCCGGCGGCGATTCGCCGGACGCAAACAGGGCTTTGGAACCGGAATGATTGCTCATCGGACGCACTGTCTCTCTTGACCAAGCAAGAACGCCGTCTCCCCCCGCTCGGGTCACAGCGGCACTGCGGCCGGATTCCTATCGTGCGACGGCTTTCCGCGCCACCGCGATGAATTGGGAAAGCACATGCTTGCACGTCGGCGCGGCGCAGTTGCGGCTGGCATCAGTCCGGCGTGAAACGTCCGGCTCGTGCCGGTGACGGCAATCTTCCCATGCGTTGATGAGCAAGCCCGATTGTGCTGGCCTCGCCGTCGCGCCACAATGTCGAGGATCGAACGGAGAGAGACCAATGCGGCCGGCGAAACGCGACGGGAGAACCCACCATGGCCAAGTTCACCTATGACCACATCCATCTGCGCAGCCCGGACCCGGAGGCGACCGCGCGCTGGTACGAACGCGTCTTCGGCGCCGAGGTGCTTCGCAGCGTGCAGGAAGGCAAGCCGCGGATCGACCTGAAGCTGGGCGGCGCCAACATCTTCATTGCCCCGGTGGCTGCGGGCGACGGCGTCAACCCGCCGCCGACCACTCCCTATCAGGGCCTCGATCATTTCGGGCTCACGGTCAGCGGCATCGACGCGATCGCGGCCGAGCTCAAGGCCAAAGGGGTCGAGTTCACCCGGGAGCCGACGACGGTCCGGCCGGGGGTCCGCGTCTGCTTCCTGCGCGGGCCCGAAGGGGTGTCGATCGAGCTTCTCGACCGCAACGCCTGATACGGAGTCCGGGTGATCAGTTCGGCCTCATGCTGAGGAGCCCCTTAAGCCTCTCCTTCGAGACGCCTCGCTTCGCTCGGCTCCTCAGGATGAGGCTTAAGGGGCGTCTCGAAGCAGAGGCCGAACTGATCACCCGGAAGACATATGACGCCCGACGG
>WNGB01007777.1_pt1 | contig 15932 bp, 20 predicted proteins | sample 5400681 | NCBI WGS metagenome assembly WNGB01 (sample SAMN13153367, study PRJNA577476) | soil metagenome | isolation source: 115 cm soil or saprolite under grassland replicate 2 | place: USA:California | collected 2016-06-15 | reverse complement strand
GCCGTTCACGCAGGTCAGGCCGTCTCTGTGGGTGATGGTCACTACCAGGGTCAGCCGACCCTCTCCGGCGCGTGCGTGAGCCCCGCGTTAGCACTGTGCGCCCCCAGCGATGGGCCCCGGCGAGCCCCGGGAGGTGCAGAGTGACAACCGCTTCGACCCTCCCGCTCTCCCCCGCGGTCGTGACGGCCGAGCCGAGTACAAACGGGCACGGACCGGCCATCCCTCCGACCGCAACCGCGCCAAGCGCGGACGTGCGCGACGAGGCGATGCGCCTGGCGTCCATCGAGCGGCGGCTGTTGTTCGTCATCCAGGCCATCGTGTTCGGCGGGGTCATCCTGCTAACCGTCGGGGCCGGCGCGCTGTCCTGGTCGCACCTGACCCACATCGCCGAGACGAACGGCCACATCGCACCGCGAGGCCTGCTGTTCGTGTTCCCGACCATCGTGGACGGGTTCATGGTGATGGGCTCGGGCGTGGTGGTGCGGCACGCACTGACCGACGAGTTGGGCGGCCGAACCTGGTACGCCGGGACGCTGGTGGCGGCGAGCGCCGCCCTGAGGCATCTGCCTGAACATCCAGGACTCGACGGGCCGGGAGATCATCCCGGCCTGGGTCCTGCCCGGCATAGCCCCGGCGCTGTACATGCTCGGCACCGAGCTGGGCCTGGCGGAGCTGCGGCTGCTCATGCGCAAGCTGCGGTCACGTATCCGGGCCGCCACACCCGTTCCGATCGTCCCGCCTGAGCCACCGACGCCGTCCAAGAAGGACGTGGTGCTTGGGGTGCTGGCTGAGACGGGCGGCAACGTCAAGGCAGCGCTGAAGCTGCTGGCCGACCGCGGCGTGTCGGTGGACCGGTCATACGTGTACGAGATCCGGCGCGAGGCGAGCGAGCCTCGTTCGGGCGAGCCAGCGCGAAAGGGGGCTGACCAATGAAGCTCTCCGAGTACGCACCCATGGAGCCCTTGGACCACCAGCCCGGCGGCGGGTATGTCGACCCCCAGGACCGCGAGGCCGTGCTACGCGAGGCCTTGCGTGGTGTGGAACTGGGCGCCTACGACGAGCGGATCGTGGCCTGGATGGTGCGGCTGTTCGACGACTCCACGATGCGCACGGTGGTGTCGCTGATTGAACGGGCGCGACGGGCCGAGCCGTGAGATCGACGCACTTGAACGCTGCGGCTGGTCGGAATTGACCGAAGCGGGCCTGCATGAATCGTCTCTTGCGGGTCAAGGTTCAAGTAGAACCGCTTTGGCGGAGGCACTACGCCGTTACTCGAACCGCCCTGACCTGCTCGGACCCATGATCGACGTGCTACGACGGATCGTGGTGGGCGACCAAGTGGACGAGCCGGGCGGGGCGGAGTCGCGGGAGGGTTGCTCGTTGCGGCTGAGTGATCGGCTGAGCGAGGCGGACGTGGTCAAGATGGTTGGGCGGTTCCGGGCCGGTATGGCAAAGCACAAGCTGGCTGCGGAGTACGGCATGAGCCTGAGCAGCGTGAAGCGGTTGCTGCGTAGGAGCTAAAAACGAGAAGAGCCCCCCAGCGCGAGGCCGAGGCGTTCCCTCTTATCAGACGGTTGCAAATAGATTCGGTATTCGCGTAGCGTTGGGAGTGTAGACCCCAAATAAACAAGGATATCCGTCGTGAACGAGATCTTCACACTCCGGGCCTTCAACCAAGCGATGGGAGCCGTGCAAGCTCTCACTACTCGCATAGCCGACGCTCACGGTACCTACGACCTAATCGACGAGGACTCGCGAGTACTAGAAGACTACGATCGGGCTTCTGAGCAACACCGGGCAGCTATGGCCGCCTGGTCGTAAGCGATACTTTGGCTAGGCAGCACGGTCTTCTACCACGATTTCGAGTGGGCGCGATTAACGGCAAGCTCTCGGGACCTCTTGATCATTGGCCGTAGCGGCGTTCCAACCCGTCGAAGAACCGGCGAAGCTTCTCGGCGGCGTTAGGGGCTCCGAGCTCGCTGCCACCGAAGCGGAAGACCTCATAGCCCTTCAGCCGGAGTGCGCGATCCTCAGTAACCATCTCTGAGTACCGGGCTGGTGAGGCCGTGTCTCCATCGGCGTAGTGTTGCTTGCCGTCGACCTCCAGCACGATTCGGACGTTGCTCGGCTGGAGCAACAGGAAGTCCATACGTTCCCGTTTGAGCGGCCCTGGCCGGCCGTCTCGTTCCCTGAGAGTCTGCGGGTCGTAGTGCAGGTAGACCTGTGGCAGGAGCGCCGGACGGTTGACGTCCTTCCCGTACCGCTCGCAGTAGGTGCGAAACAGGAGCCTTTCGGGCTCGCTTGCCAGCGATGCAGCGAGCCGGCCGTATAGGTGGCGGGCAAGCTCCGTGTCTGTCTTGCCTTCCATGCCACCAGTGGTTGCCCGCCACCACTGGATCAGCTCATTCCAGGACAGGCCGGAGTCGGCGAGCGGCCGATCGTAGAACAGGCAGTGCTCGGCACCCTGAACAACCTCGATGACGTTGTTCAGGGCGTCCCGGAGGACGATGCGTGGCTTGCGGCCAGTCGACGCAAAGATGATGTTCTTGAGCGCACCATCGACGCCGCGGTAGGCCGGTGCGATCTCGGCGTCCTCCAGGGCGTCCAGCTGCGAGAAGACCGGCGCGAACAGCTCACTGACGTACCCGCGCCGAGCAGCCCATCCGCCACCGCCGGACATGCCCTGCCCACTCCAGTAGCCATGGAAGCCGGTGAAGTCGCGGAATGGAGGATCGAAGGCGACCCCGAGCCGCTTGAGCACTACCGTCAGGCTGCGCAGGACGGTCGTCATCTGGTCATTGTCGAGAACCTCAGAGTGGTCCGTACCGAAGGCCGTCAACTCACGCTGGGCCAGGTGGGCGAGGCCGAAAGCGGCCTCGATGTCCGTATTATCCTCGCCTGGCCCTCGTCTGAGCTGGACCACAAGATCCTCGTCGAACACCGAGCGGACCGACCACGGATCGCCGTTCATGCTCCAATCGGGGTCCTGTTCCTCTCTGAAGAAGTCACTCGGTTTCATGCTGGCTATTTTAGCCACAAGATCGACTAAGGTCGAGCGCGTGTTCCGGCCGGTCGAGATACCGAGTTTTGCTCTCGCGAGTCAAATCGTAACCGACGACCGAGCTGGTCCTGGCCAATCTCCTGCCACAAATCCGGTCACTGCCCGCTCACTCCAGGATCAGCCTATTGCTCCTTGCAGAGCCGTCAGGCAGCTCAAGGATGTCCGTTCTTTCGGTAGTCAGGATGCGGACTGCCTTGATGGCCATGTCCAGGGCTTCTTGGCACAGTGGATATTGGCTGATGTCGAGGGGAGCGTTGCCGTGAACGACATCACTGCGAAGACGGTAGATATCGCCCAGCTTCGTTTTTGAGGCTTTCCTTGCCGCCGGCGTCTTCTCAAGCAGTTTAGCGAGGGACGCTGTGACTCGAAGCGTCGGCTCGCCTTCGCGTGAGCCAAAGATATTCTCCCAGGCGATTACGGAGTCGATCAGAACGTCTGAGGGTTCGCGTCGTTCGGCAAGAGCGCGCAGGATCCGCGTCAGCGCAACTTCGATTTTCTCGATGCGCGGACTGCTTAGCCTCTTGTACCACTCTGCCCAGGACGTGACCTCTGCCTCGGTTAGTTGCGTCGGCATCAGCCCGGCTGCTTGACGAGGATCGGACCACGACATCCCTCGACCAAAACCAAGTGGTTCCTCGAAGGAGCGCCAAGTTTGGACTAGCTGTACTCGTTGCTCGCGTTCGACGGCTAGCGTTAGGGCAATCCGCAGCCTTGTTGAGGCTTGTTCGAGGCTAGCGGGTGGACGCATATCCTCTGGCCACGGCGTCGGCGTCTCATCGCCAGACGGCATGAGCCGCACTTTGTATGGGAAGGTTGATTCAAGGAGAACGTCACCGTCATAGTTGATAACTGTACTGTTCCCGGCCTGATCGGTAGTCGACAACTGGCCCTTGAGCCCGTCGGGCACCATCTTTCGATCGGCTTCGGTCACGGGTCTCACAACGCCTCCGCCGCGAAGTTGGATCTGCGCGCCAGGCGGCAGCAGGACACCAGTAAAGGCCGTCAGAGCCTTGGCGGTACTGGGCTTGCCGACGAGGAGATCGCGCACGATTCGCAGTTCATCGACGGCTGCGGTTGCAAACGCCGTTGCAGAACGGGCCTTTTCATCGAGATGACCCCAGGCATTGCTAAATAGCATTTCGGGCAACATAGACAGCTGAACGCCACCGCCCTGCCCGGTGTTTCGATAGATTGTCGCTATGTGACCGGTGTGCTCGGTCTCAGTTGCGAATACCTTGCCGAGAACGGCATCTTTGAGCGCACCTTCCGAGAACACCTTAGCCTGAGGATGGTGGAACAAGAGCGATGTAACGTGGATGCTCGGCCGCTCGAATAACGGTAAGGCTGGAATGTCGGGATCGGGCGAATAGAGATAGGCCGGGTAGGTGTCGAGGGCAAGGATTGCGAAAGCGCGCTCAAGTTCGTCTTGCGTCGTCGGGAGCGCTTCCGCGCCGGCAACATGTTCACGTGTCGCTCTGGCCACGGTTCTGCCATCTTGCCCAACCTGCGTAAGCCACACGCGCGCAGCCTGTAAGCTTCCGTTTTCGCCTAGGTCGGCCGGGATAGCTTGGCGAAGCACATTTAGGTGTCTTATAACGTCAGCTTGCTTCTCCGATAGATTGATCCGCTCGGAGATGATTGATTGAATAGTATCGCTGTCACAATTTAGGAGATACGGCGGCATGGCCTCGCCGACTGCCTGTTGCAGCCATTGCAGGACGGATAAGTCGAGTCGACCGCTTACATTCTCCACATCTTCATTATCGGCCATTCGCAGCCTCTCCTCAATCCTGAGGACCTCTCCAAAACAAGCAGCGACCCCCTAAAGCGGGGTCGCCGACGTCGGTCGCTGTCAGCTACTGGTCAAACTCGCCCGCCTTGGCGCCGGCGATGAAGGCGGCCCACTCGGCGGGAGTGAAGGTAAGTACGGCTCCGGTGGGGTGCTTGGAGTCGCGCACGGCGACGGCCTGGTCGAGCCGGGCAACCTCAACGCATTGCCCCTGACCGTTGCTGCGGGTCGACTTGCGCCACACCGCCCCGGTCAGCTCTGGCGCAGTCATGTCTCTGCGCCCCTCCCTCTTGCTCATTGATCCTCTCTGGCCTCAGCCCTTACGCGCAGTAGCGTAGCCGAGTCCGCCGGGGACAGGGCCGCCGCCCGGAGGTGATCGAACGCCAAGCTGTGCGTGCCTACATGGTAGGCGCGGTCGAGGAACAGGGCGCCACTGAGATTTTCGAGGTAGACGATCGTCGGGTCGCTGGAGCCGGCGAACTCCATGATGGTGAAGCCAACGCCCATGCCGGCGTGCGCGCCCTGGCTGAACGGGAGGACCTGGATCGTCACCGTCGGTAGCTGGCTGGCCTCGGCAAGGCGTTCGAGTTGGGCGGCCATGACCTCGTGCCCGCCGATGGGCCGGCACAGCGCCGCCTCGTCGATGACGAGCCAGATCCGGGGCGGCTTCGGCCGGTCGAGGATCTTCTGCCGGGCCATCCGCAGCTCGACGCGTTCCTCTATCTTCTCGGTCGAGTCCTCGGGAAAGTGGGCGCGAATCATGGCCCGGGCGTAGTCCGGCGTCTGGAACAGGCCGTTGACCAGCTGGATGTCGTAGATCTTGATCTCGGTGGCCTCGTCCTCGAAGGCCACGTACCCGGCGAACCACTTGGGCATCGTGCCGGAGTAGTCGTACCACCAGCCGTGCTGCCGGGCGTCCCGGGCGAGCTGGATGAGGCCGGCCGCGTCGGCGTCGGTGACGCCGTAGAGCTTGAGGAGCGCCGCCACGGTGCGCGGCTGCACGCCGACTTGGCCATTCTCGATGCGGCTCAAGGTGGACTTCGACAGCTTCACCTCAGCTGCGGCGTGCTCGATGGTCAAGTCGGCGGCCTCACGGAGCTTGCGCAGTTCGGAGGCGAGACGACGGCGCTGCACGGTTGGAGTGCTCACGGTCGTTCAGTGTGGCCGATTTCCCGACGGATATCGAGTTCCCCGATCATGGAAATTCTGTCCGTGTGGGAGTTGCAAGATCACGGGAACGGTGGGAGCGTGGGCGACACGTCACGTCCTGGTCGGACGGGACGGACGAAAAACGTCATCGATACCCCCCCCCCCCCCCCCGCGATTCCAGGGGGAGGCAGAACCGGTGTCCGGGGCGGGAGTGACAGTCCCAGGCCCACCCACCCCGGCACCTTCCACCTTGGGAGGTGGCGAGATGTCACTGTACCTACTCATTCCGACGCTGGTTGCGGTTGTCGTCCTCGGGTGGGTCGCGGGCATGTGGACGCGCAAGAAGGCTGACCACTGGTGCCCGCAGTGCGGCACGACGCTCAAGTGCCCCAACTGCCTTCGTGCTGGGTTGCATCACCTGGACGCTGGTCGCTGATGAAGCCGTCCGTCAACCAAGAGAACGGCTTCACGGAGCTGGCCGACTATCCGGTCGACCCCGCCACTGTCCACCTCGACCTGGACATCGCGCAGAAGGCGGTCACCATCCACGTGGCTCAGGATTGGCCGGGCGGCCCCATCTGTCGCAACTGCGGGGAGCGCTGGCCGTGCCGGTTGGCGCGCTGGGGTGTCAATGTCTTGCTCGCCGGTGGGTGGAGCCACGAGGACATCACCAAGCTGGTCGAGCACGCCAAGGCCGGTGAGGTGCCGTGGGCGTGACGGCGACGGTATACCGCTCCGAGAGTGTGCAGGCGGAGATCCAGACGCAACGCAGGCGGCTTGACGCCCACCGGGCCAGTCCCGACAACGGCCTGTGCGTCGTCTGCCTCAGACCGGCGCCGTGCGATGAGGCGAACGACGCGGCGGCCTTCCTGGCTGAGCGCGGGCTGTTGGTGCCGCCGCCGAGGCCGGGTAGGCCCCCGCTTCTGACTCACGTCTGGAGGCTGTGGTTCGGCCTGGGCCGGAGCCGGTAGCGTGCAGCTGCCCTTTGACCCAGCACACCCACCGGCAGAGCCACCCGAGGGCTGCCGTGACCGCGAGAAATGGTGGCAGGGCTATGAACTGCACCGGCAGCACGCGCCCGATCTATACGGCGCGTGCAAGCTGTGCCGGCAGAGGGCGCCGTGCTTCTTGTACCAGCTTGCGATCCGTACCTTGATTGACGCCTGTACCGGCGAGCAGCGGCACCAACAACTACCGGGGCCACCGCGAATCGTGATGACTTCAGTTTGCCGCTGGTGCGGGTGGCCGGTCGGGCTGCACAGCCTGTGGGGCTGGCTGCACATCGAAGGGGCGGTCTTGCTATGCCGGGAGCCACGGGAGGGGGCGCCGCCGCTGTGCGTGGCGGAGCCTGATAGGTAGGCGAGAAACATGAGCTGGACTGAGCTTGCGTGTAACGCGCGTGCTGGATACCCGCGACTACCCAGATCACAGCCCGGTGCCAAGAGCCGCCGACCTACCTAATAGTTCGCTTCGTTGGGCTGTATACGGAGGACGGCGAGCCGGTCAGCCCAGACCATGACATCTACGACGATGCGCTGCGGTGGTTCTGCGGGCCACATGCCATGGACTGGATGGAAATGGAACCAGACTGCGATCTGGTGCCTCTATTCGTGGGCTGAGATAGCCATTTTATTTTTATTTCATCTCACTGTGTTATTCTCTGATTTGACGCCCCAAATCTAGCTCTGTGTTTGTGACAACAAACAAGGGGCCGGGTTTGGGAAGCGTAGTACCTTTCCCGAGAAGGGACGTCGTGACAGCGACGACAACACGAGGGAGCGGACGTAAGCGCCGGTTCTCCTCGTTGTTGGCGCGACATGCGCCAAAGCGAGTAGCAGTACTCGCATCTCTGTCCCTATTGGTGTCCATCCCGGTTGTAATGGCGACACAGTCGGCCGCGTTCGCAGCGACCACTGTGGTTGCCGGCAACGGCGTCTGGGGCTACAACGGCGACAACATGGCCGCCACGAGCGCCCACCTGGGCTACCCTCAAGATCCTGCTGTTGATGCCGCCGGAAACCTGTACTTTACCGACAACTCCTACCAGGTCGCACGGCAGGTGGATACCGGCGGAACGATCCACACGATCTACGGAACGCCGAACACGCAAAAGAACGTGGCGAATGGCGGCATGTCTACTCCGCGAGGTGTCGCCGCAACCCAGGATGGCGGCCTGTATATCGCAGATACGGGTAACAACGTCATCTGGTACAGAAGCCCGTCGGGTGCTACATCGAAGTACGCCGGCAAGTCATCAAGTGGCGGAGGCTGCACCAGCAGCACCAACGGCGATGGATACGCCGTCGCCGACTATTACGACCGCGTCGTGCTGTGTGGCCCACAGTGGCTGTTTTACGACGACAATAGCGGGGACCTCTACATTTCCGAAGGCGGCCGCATTCGATATGTCCACAACGGGATAATCAATACGTTTGCAGGCACTGGAACGTCGGGCTACCGAAGCACAGATGACGGCGGCTTGGCGACAAACGCTCAGATCTCCTCTACCGACCTCGCGGTCGGAAACGGGAGACTCTACTTCGTCGATTCCGGGCGCGTTCGCATCGTAGCTCTTTCTACCAATGTCATCACGACGGTAGCGGGCAACGGTACCTACAACGACTCGGGCGACGGGGGGCTGGCAATAAACGCAGCCCTCAAGAACCCACATGGTATTGCCGTCGACCTCGTCGGCAATATCTACGTCGGTACGGACGGCGGCCTGGTCCGTAAGATCAACCCTGCCGGGATCATCTCGACCGTTGCCGCGATCGAAGGCTCGATCAACGGTATGGACCGCGACCGCTACGGCAACATCTACATCTCGACGAACTGGTACAGCAAGGTCTACAAGATCACCAACGCCAGTACCGTTGCGGTCGGGACTCCCTCCGCAGCGGTGACACCCACTACGCCGATGTACAAGATGAAGGTCAGTTTCGGCCTGACGGGCGTATCGTGCCCTGCTGCGGCGAGTGTCAATCTCCCCAGTACCAACGTGCGCACAACGAAGACGTTGTGTGCAGTCGGCGAAACTGCTCCGACGAGTGCAAGCGTCGACGTTCCCGTTACCAGCCTGAATCCCGAGACCGGATACCCGGTCAAGGTGACGGTTGACGACGGCAACGGCACGAGTCCCACCGCATCCGGCACCCTCACGACGCCCAAGCGTCCTGTGTGGATCGGGGTCGGGGATAGCTACTCCTCTGGCCACCACGAAGACCAGGACGTGCCGTGCAACCTCAACGGTACGTCGGACCCGAACAGCTTCCAGACCGCGGAAGCTGCCAACTTGGTCAACGGCTCCTACGCCGGCACGTGTGAGGATCCGAAGGGGACAGGGGTAACCTCTTACCTGCCCAATGATTCGGACTTCTCGTGGGTGACACGAGCCAAGAATTCGTACGCGTCAAGCCAGGGCATCCCAGATCAATGGAAGCCGATTGTTCTGGTCCTGGCTCGAAGCGGCGCTCTGGCAGTGAACTACACCAACCCAGCCCTGCAAGATGACGACAACTGTAACGGCTGCGGAGAGCAGGCCGCCATGGTGTCTGCGTTGCAGGCGCGAGCAGGGTCGTGGAACGTCGTCACAGTTGAGGGCGGCGCCAACGACTCGAAGTTCGGCGACCGCCTGGCGGACTTCTACCACTCGACCCTTGGCCAAGGTCAGCCCTGGGTGGTTACTAGTCGCTCCAACTGCCCCGATACGGATCAGCTGGACGCGAAAGTTCTCGAAACAAGAGATGCGGTTCGGCAAGGACTTACGGATGTGTTGAACACGGCGCAGCAGACGGATCCCAACGTGCGTCGCGTACTACTCACATACCCGTACGTCCTCAACCCCGACACAGGCTCTTCCGTCTGCGGGGGTGACTGGCCCGGCGCGACTCCCGCTATCGGAGCGTTCCATGTTTCCGACGACCTCGATACCACCATTACCGGGATATCGGTGTCCGGAGTACGGCTCGTCGAGCTTCGGACGGCGTCAGGCTTCGCCTCCAACCCTCTGAACGACACTCAGCAAACTCGCTACTTCGGGTACCCACACCCGAATAGCGCAGGCCAAGACGCGATCGCCTCGGCGGTCGTTAGCAATCTGCTCAGCTAGTTTGCTTTAACGGCGGGTAGCGGTTATTCTCTCCTTAGGGAGGCGATACCGCTACTCGCCGCAAACATTTGTTTATGACTAATTCCATTCACACTACTCCTCAGCGCCCCCAATTCTCCGCTAACCCACTAAGGGTCGCGTGCGCGCTTGCTATCACTATAGCCTTCGTGTGGGGTGGGCTTCTCGCCATTGGTTACCTCAGCGATACGCCAGCCCGTCGCAGTGCTCTGTATGAGGACGCGAAGAAGCACTGCCCGCAGCCAATTGTTGTGCGGGACAGAGGAGGAGTATTCCCCCTTGACTACGAACACATTACCAAGCCGACCGATTCGAACTACGATGGAATGGTGCAGCTAGCGCTACGTCCACATACAAAGTACGCGTTTACTTGCAGTTCCGCGTCCTCAATATTCTGATAATACGGAACAACAATATTTGCGGAAGCACCCAATAAACTTACGTGCGCAGGTAGAGCTGCTGCTACTTGGGGCACTATTATTCACAATTACGCTCATGGCAACGAGCACGACCCGCGTATATACCAGTGATGACGTCGCCCAGCAGAATGCGGTTGCGTCACTCTCGCTACACGCACAGATATTGATTGACCTTCCGCAAGATACTTACGTACTAAAGCTACCTCTCTACGCGGTTATGGCTGTATTGCCGCTTGCGCCTTCTGCTAGATTGCTCATAACGGCGATTGTCCTTAACCTCCTGGGCTTCATATTGTTTTGGTGGGCCGCCGCGGCCTTTGTGCGAATGTATGCGCGCCCTCAAATCGCAAATGCCCTTTCGTTGCTTTGGCTCGCAAGTCTGGGCCTTGGCCTGGCGAACATGCTCATCAACCCGAACACTCGTAACATCGAAATCGGGTTGGCCTTCTCGGCCCTCGCTCTGATAGCCCGCTGGTACAAGGGCGAATGGCGACCCACCGGAACGCGCGGTCTCGGTATCCTGGGGCTCTTCGTAGTACTGGTCGGTCTGTTGTTTTACGATGATCCATACTTTGTCTATGTGCTGGCGGCGCCCCTCATTCTTGTATTCGGGCTGAAGTGGTTAGCCTTTGGCAGGGATAATCGAGCACTGACCATATCTACGGCCTTGCTGGCCGCCCTAGTGTGTGCGAAGGTCTGGCATTGGCTATTCTGGCAATTTGGCATTCACGCGGGACAGGGCGGTGGTAACTTCGCGACATTATCCGGAGTTGGGCACAACGCTCAGTTGTTTTGTGTGGGCGTTTTGGATTTGTTCAACGCCAACATCTTTGGTCAACCGGTCTTTAGCGTACACTCGTTATCTCTTGAGCTGAACCTTCTTATCCTGGCCTCGACGCTGCTGTCGCCCTTCCTGCTATTCTCGCGCTGGGTTCGCCAAGATATATGGAGAGTTTTTCTGGTCCTACAGCCGGCTTTTATAGCCACCGCTTTCATCGCGGGCAGTATGGTCGTCGACACACAGTCGGGACGTTATCTCGTGATGCTGCCCTTCTGCGAGGCACTGATCTTAGCAGTAGTGCTTGCGGGACCTATAGCGCATCGACTGCGACTTGTGGTGGGCGGGGCGCTTGTACTGGCGGCGGTCCTGAATGTCGCTTCGACGGTCCAGGTGTACCTAAATCGCGGCGATAGCCCAAACGCCGAGAACCAGCGAGTAGCCCAAGTCGTGAAGGAGCATCATCTGACAAAGGGCTATGCCAGCTTCTGGAATGCCGGCATTAACCAGTACTACGCTGACAACAAGGTGTTGTTTATCCAATCGGGATGCTCGCCGAAAGCAGGAGTCAGGCCGTACCGATGGCTGCTAAATGAGCAGGTTCTAAGTCGGTCGGCGTCCGATAGCTTCTACCTGCTTGACCCTACCGCTACCCGCTGTACGGAACCCGACCTTGAACGCTTCTTTGGACAGCCACGGCAAGTAATTCAGCTCGGCGGGCAGAAGCAGCTACTGCTGTACGGGTATGACATCTCAACGCACTTACGGCCGGAGGGGCGTTAAGTTCTCGGTTGATCGCGAGGCCTGGCACGAATACTCGTGACAGGTTCCTTCTGTCATTATGACCATTGATGATCTACACCTTCACTTGTGTCATGAGTTTGCAGCTTCATCGTGAAGTTGCGTGGGAACAAGAGGAGGCGTCATGCCCAGTCGTGCGCAAGCGGCTGACGGCGAGGAGCTGGCACGGCTCTATCGTCGCAACCATCCAGGTATTCCGGGAACCTTCAAGCCTGAGGTCGAGTACCAGTCACAGACATTCGTAGTGAGAGGCAAGGAAGGGATCATAGGACTGGCACTGGTGGGTTGCATCAGCTACGGACTACATCGGCACGGCATGGTTTACGAGCTGGAAGTGGCACAAGGAGCTGACAACTACGGAGTCGGGCGCTCTTTGATCGATGCCTGCCTGAGCTGGCTTACAGAACTCGGCGCCAGTCGTCTCTGGGTAGCGCCAGCGACAGACCAAGAGTGCGCGCGCTTTGGTCATCTGGGCTTCCGCCAGGGTGCAGCCCCGGGCATGTTCCGTCTGGTGCCGGTACAGATGGCTCGCCAGGTGTCGGCATGAACCGGCCGCGCTGAACTGGGTCCACATAGCCCCATCCGACAGTCGGACGCCGGCCGAGAGCGATATCTCGGTACAACCTGAGCCTTCAACGGAACAAACGTTGAGGGCTCAGGTTGTATCCAGAAGTATTAGGCACATCACCATAAACTTGGGCAAGCAGTATAGTTCGCTCGCCTGACCTACCGGCTTTGCCCAACGAGGAGAAACGGCTTACTCTGGAAAGTCCGCCACCTAAGGAGGACAAGATGGACAAAGCACCAACAGTCGCAACCAGGCTGCAGGAGACCCGCGATCAAGAGTGGGTCCTCGACCCAGCCACGGGTCGGATCGTACCGGAAGAGGATCCTGCTCCTCGGCCCGAGACCACCACTCAGGCTCCAGCCCAGCCGAGGCCTCAGCCTGCCCCGGTGCAGGCCGCGTACCAGACCTACGACTGAGATGACCATCCTCCCCGAGGACCGCGTCTATGCCCGGCACCGCCGTCGCAGGGGCGCGGTCCTCGTTGTCGGTGCAGGAGCCGTTGGTGGCTTTGTCGCGGTGGAGCTAGCGCGGCTGGGTGTGAGCCCGCTGTGGCTCCTCGACAGGGATCATATGGACGTTGGGAACCTCGTTCGTCATCCGCTCGGCGCGGGGGACTTGGGCCGGCCGAAGGCGCTTGCTCTGGCGGAACAGATTCAGCGTGACTTTCCACCGTGCGAGGTAACGGGGGTCTTTGAGGATTTCTTGGAGCTGACTGAGGACGAGCAACTCCGGCTCGTAGGCCAAGCCGACGTTGTTGTAGCCGCAACCGATACTGTTGCTTGTCAGCGGCGCATCAACGAGGTTTGTCTTACTGCTCGGGTGCCGGCCGTGTACCCGGGAGTCTGGGTAGATCGCGATGTGCCCGATGCCGAGGTTGGCGAGATTCTCTGGGTTCACCCTGATAGGCACACCCCATGCTACTTGTGTGCAACATCATGGCGGGGACAGGCGGGCGATGCTGAGGCAAGAGGTGGTACTCGAGCCGATATACAAGTCCTCGTCATGGCCACTGTTTCGGTTGTCGCAGGCTTACTTGACCCGCAAGATGAGCGAGCCCGGATACTAAACGACCAGCGAACCCTAATGCTTGCCCATGCATTCATGCCCACTTCAGAACAGTTCCGCGATCTCTTCTTTACCCGTGACAGTCTGCAGTACGTTCGAGTGCCATTTCCAAACACGCCCTGTCCAGCCTGCGATCAACAAGCGGCTGAACTTCAACCTCCGGTTCCTCCGCCTCTAGTTCAATTGCCCGAAGTACAGGCGCCCGAGCCTCCGACGACACCACATATTCCTGTAGAACGGCAATGGCCGCAAGAACCGGCGCCTCCTACCCAAATTTATGGTGACGAGGAACCTCGTTTGAGTTCGTTCTTGGCGCAACCCTTTATGCCGTTGGTTTTGATCCTTGGAACAGTGATTGGCCTAGTATGTCTGATCGGCGCCATAGCATCGATCTCTCAAGGTAGCGCAGACAGCGGATCTGGCGTCGCTGCGGCTCCGACGAATACGGCAACCCAGCCGATACAGCAGGCACCGGCAGCGCCAGCAGGCCCAGCGGGTACCCGGGTCCAGCCTATTCAGATCACTGATCCCCCGAGGGAAAATCCGCCCCACCAAGTACCGCGCGTCATCCAGGTAACGGGCATTGGTGACATCCCGCAAGGTCGGCATCTCTGGATCTTCGTGCACGCCCCGGGTAACGGGCTCTACTATCCCCAAGGCAAGGTCGACTCACCAGGCCCGAAGCCTTGGGTGGTTTGGGCGAACGTGGGATCGGACATCACCGATAATACTGGCAAGGCCGAGGATGACGGTCAGGTATTTGCTGTTTACGCCCTGCTCACAGACGACGCAACGGACGCTCAAATTCGGGCGCACTCAGGAGGCTATTCCGAAGAGGAATGGCAGACCTCCCTGGCGACATTCTCATCCGATTCTACGCCCGTAGAGCGGTCTGGTTAATGGCCTAGCCGGAATCGCGAGCTTGCTGCTGGCGCTCCTCCTCGGTGGCCTGGGTGAGCAGCTCCTTGTCGGTGGCGGTGCCGGTCCGGGTGCCTTCGCAGTGGACGGTAGCGCCGCCTGCTTCCAGTTTCTCGATGACATCACGCAGGTGCTGGAAGTAGGCCGGCTCGCCGAAGTGGATGGTGCCGACCAGGGTGACGGTGCGGCCGGTGTCGGCGTGGGTGTAGGTGTGCCCGGCGGTATGGACGGCGGTGTCGCGGACTTGCAGGTAGGTGGCCACGGCTTGCGTACTCCTTGGGGTTGGTCGGTACAGGGCTACGCCGGCTTGCGCCCGCTGGTGGAAAACAGCAGGTGGCCGCGCAGCACGAAGTCCGGGTTATTGAGCAGGGCCGTGACGGAGGCCAGTTCCTCGGGGCTGAGGCCGGCCTTGACCAACTGGTGTTGGGCCTGCTGGATGGTGGATTGGATCATTCGGGCGGCGGGGCTGCCGCCGGGCCAGGCGGTGGCGTGGATGACGGTTTGCACGTCCTCCAAACCGGCGCGCAGCAGAGCCCCATGGACTTGCTGGGCCCAGTTCCGGTCGGTGCCGCCGGCCTCGAACAGCGCCCCGAGGGTGCCTTGGAAGCGGGTGTACAGCAGCGCGGCGCCGGGGTTGGGTGCGGCCATGACCATGTCGGTGAGCACCGCCCACCAGTCCTCGATGAGTACCACCCCGCCGGGCAGCAGTGTGTCGACCAGACGAGCCAGGACGGCTTGGCGTTCGGGGATGTGGGCCAGGGTGAGGCGGGCGTGGACCAGCCCGATGTGGCCTGGCAGCTCGCAGGTGAGGACGTCCCCCTTGATGGGCGCGACGTTGCTGGCCCCGGACAGGTTGACTCGTGGTTGGCGGTCGACGGTGAAGACGAAGCCTTTGACACCGACTTCGCCGGCGAGGTACCGGGTCATGGTGCCGCCGCCGGTGCCGACCTCCAGGACCCGGATGCCGTCCAGGTCGACCAGACCAGCGATGCGCTCGCGGGAGAACGGGTCGAGAACTTCGGCGCGGGCGGTGTCGTGTTCCGGTGGGTAGCTCAGCAGGTGTGGCGCGGTCATGCGGTCCTCCGGGGCGAAGGCGATACGGCGGTGGTGTCGAAGGCGACGAGCTGCTCGGGGTCGAAGCCGCTGGAAAACAGGCCGAGCCCTTGCAGCAAGGCGATGCCCCGGCGCACCTTGGGCGCGTCGAAGCGGCCGGGTTGGGTGCCGACGTAGGCCCGTAGCAGGGTCAGCTCGGCGGCGG
>WNGB01007345.1_pt1 | contig 15937 bp, 14 predicted proteins | sample 5400681 | NCBI WGS metagenome assembly WNGB01 (sample SAMN13153367, study PRJNA577476) | soil metagenome | isolation source: 115 cm soil or saprolite under grassland replicate 2 | place: USA:California | collected 2016-06-15 | reverse complement strand
AGACGGGCCCCCGGGCGAGCACGACCGACTACTTCCGCGGGCCGTGAGGTTAGCCATGTCCATACGCAGCACTAGCCAGAGGGGCTGGCCGAAGGAGGTGACGGGGCGGATGGTGTTCATCTGTCTCGTCGCCTTCTTTGCGGTCGTCGCCGGCGTGAACGCCATCATGGTCCGCGCCGCGGTGTCGACGTTCGGCGGCGTCGAGACCGACAGCGCCTACAAGGCGGGCCTCGCCTTCGCGCGCGAAACCGCAACCGTGCAGGCGCAGGATGCGCTGCATTGGGATGTGCGGGCGAAGGTCGCGCGGGCGAGCGGTGAGACGGTCGTCGAGATCATCGCCCGCGACTCGTCGGATCGGCCCGTTTCGAACCTCGAAGCCACCGCGCAATTCGCGCATCCGACCGACCGGCGCGCCGACCGCACCGTCGCGGTCGTCGCCGACGGTCCCGGCCTGTTTCGCGGCACCACGGCAGATGTCGCCGGCCAGTGGGACCTGGTCATCGAACTGTCGCACGACGGCAACCGCCTGTTCCGTTCCAAGAACCGCGTGTGGATCCGGTGACATCATGGCCGAGACGCTCGATCTGTCCATATTCGTGAAGCGGGATGGCGGCATCGCGCACATGGAGCTCGCCGTCGAGGGCGTGGGCTGCGCGGGCTGCATTCGCAAGATCGAGAACGGGCTGAAGCAGATCCCCGGCATCGTCGATGCGCGACTCAACTTCACCAACCGCCGCCTGGCCGTCGACTGGCATGAGTCCGAAATCAAGGCCGGCGCCGTGATCGACGCGCTCGAGCGCATCGGCTATCGCGCCCATCCGTTCGAGCCGCAGCGTGCCGAGAGTGAGGAGGCCGCGACCGCGCGCCGGCTGCTCAAGGCGCTGGCGGTCGCGGGCTTCGCCGCCATGAACATCATGCTGCTGTCGGTCTCGGTCTGGTCCGGCAACGTCTCCGACATGACGCAGGAGACGCGCGATTTCTTCCACTGGCTCTCGGCCTTGATTGCGCTTCCAGCCGCCGCCTACGCCGGCCAGCCGTTCTTCCAGAGCGCGTGGCGGGCGCTTCGCACGCGGCAGCTCAACATGGACGTGCCGATCTCGCTCGGCGTGCTGCTTGCGCTCGGCATGTCTCTGGTCGAGACCGCGAGCCACGCCCAGCACGCCTATTTCGATTCCGCCGTCATGCTGCTGTTCTTCCTCTTGTGCGGGCGCTATCTCGATCATGCCATGCGGCGCAAGACTCGTGCGGTCGCAGGCAATCTCGCGGCGCTGAAGGCCGAGGTCGCGCATCGCTTCGACGACGGCGGCGAACTGGTGATGGTCCCGGTCGCGGCGCTCAAGCCGGGCGACCGGCTGTTGGTGCGGCCAGGCGAGCGGGTGCCGGCCGACGGAGCGGTGATCTCGGGATCATCGGACGTCGACGAGAGCCTGGTGACCGGCGAAACCGCCCACCGGAAGGTTTTGGCCGGCGCCGCCATCTACAGCGGCAGCCTGAATCACTCAGGCGCGCTGACCATGCGGGTCACCGCCGCCGGCGCCGGAACCCTGATCGACGAGGTGGAGCGGCTGCTCGAAAAGGCGGCCTCGGCGCGGTCGCGCTATCTGCGCCTGTCCGATCGCGCAGCACGGCTCTATGCCCCGATGGTGCACACCGCCGCGGCGCTTACCGTCGTCGGCTGGCTCGCGGCCGGCGCTTCGATCCACGATTCGGTCATCACGGCGATTGCCGTGCTCATCATCACCTGTCCGTGCGCGCTCGCGCTCGCCATCCCCACCGTCCAGGTGGTGGCGTCGGGCGCGATGTTTCGGGCGGGGATCATCCTCAATTCCGGCGATGCGATCGAGCGCCTGGCCGACGCCGATACGGTCGTGTTCGACAAGACCGGCACGCTCACGCTGCCGGAGCCGCGCCTCGACAATGCCGGCTCGGTCGACCCTGAGCTGCTGGAGCGGGCGGCGCGGCTCGCGCTGTCGAGCCGCCACCCGCTGGCGCAGGCGCTTGCGCGCGAGGCCCGCACCCGCACGCCGTTCCCGGACGCGGTCGAGGAGCCGGGACTGGGCGTGCGCGCGCTCATCGACGGCAGCGAAGCGCGCCTCGGAAGCCACGCTTACTGCGGGATCGCCGACCCGAGCAGGCAATGGCCCGATGACCGGATCAACCGATCGTTCATCGCCTTTGTCAGCGGCGGCCACAGCGCCGCATTCGCCGTCAGCCAGACCTTGCGCTCCGATGCCGCCGAGACCGTAGCGGCGCTGGCGCGCGACCTCAATGTGATGATCCTCTCGGGCGATCGGCCCGCCGCGGTTGCCCCGGTTGCGGCGGCGCTCGGGGTCTCGTCCTGGCGTGCGGGGCTGAAACCCGCGGACAAGATCGCCGTCATCGAGGCGCTGCGGGCGCAAGGCCGCCGCGTGCTCATGGTCGGCGACGGCCTCAATGACGCGCCGTCGCTGGCGGCCGCGAACGTCTCGATCTCTCCGATCAGCGCCGCGCACATCGCGCAGGCGCAGGCCGACGCGGTAGTTCTGGGCGAGCGGCTGCGGCCGGTGCTCCAGGCTGTCGCGATCGCACGCCGGGCGCGGCGGCTCATGCAGCAGAACCTTTGGCTCGCCGTGATCTACAATGCCATCGCGGTCCCGCTGGCGATCGCCGGCTACGTGACGCCGCTGATCGCGGCTGCCGCCATGTCCGGGTCCTCGATCCTGGTCACGCTCAACGCGCTGCGCGCCCACCCCTGGACCAAGGACTCTTCGAACCGGCGCGATGGTTCGACCGGCGCCCTCAAGCCGCGCGAGGGTATGTCATGACCGTCCTCGTCTATCTGGTGCCGGCCGCGCTTGCCCTCGGACTCACGGGGCTCGCCGCCTTCCTCTGGTCGCTGTCGAGTGGCCAATACGATGACGTCGAGGGCGCGGCAGTCCGTATCCTCGAAAACGACGATATCGACCCTGGCGCGACGTTGAACCTTCGCTCACACTTGGACCAGTAATCGGTCGCAGCGGAGGAGACGATGGCCGGGCTGAGCAGCACCACGCCGCTCGTCGCCCTCGATGCGGTCGTCATCGACACCGAGACGACCGGCCTCGATCCGCGCAGGGCCTGGATCGTTGAAGTTGCTGGCGTCCGTCTCGTTGCCGGCCGCCTCGACACGGCCGCCACGCTGCAAAGCCGGGTACGGCCGCCGGTCCCTATTCCCGCCGTCGCAACCAGCGTCCACGGCATCGACGATGCCGCGGTCTCCGGTGCCGCGCCATTTGCTGAAGTCTGGCCGAAACTGTCGGATTTCGTTGGCGATCGCCTGTTGATCGGCCATGCGATCGGCTTCGATCTGGCCGTGCTCGAACGCGAGGTCCGGCGGGCGAACGCGCCGTGGACGCGACCGCGCACGCTCGACACCCGGCTCCTCGCCGAGGTCGCCGAACCCAATCTCGCCGGCTCTTCGCTCGATGCCATCGCGGCGTGGCTCGGCGTCGTGCTGACCGATCGCCACACCGCATTCGGCGACGCGGTGACGGCCGCACGCATTTTCCTCGCGCTGCTGCCGAAGCTGCGCGACCGCGGCATCCGCACGCTGGCCGAGGCCGAGCAGGCCTGTCGCGCGCTAACCGATGCGCTCACCCGGCAGCATCAGGCCGGATGGGCCGACGCCGTCCAACCGCAGCGAACAGCCCGCGAGCCGTCGCCCCGCATCGACAGCTATCCCTATGTCACCCGGATCAGGGCCATCATGAGCGCGCCGGCACGATTCATCGAGCCGGACACGCCGGTCGGCAGCGCACTCGCGCGTTTGAGCAGCGAACGGATCTCATCGCTGTTCGTCCATTCGGCCGCCGGCGCCGCTCCGAGACCCGATCAGACCGGCATCATCACCGAGCGCGACGTGCTGCGCGCCCTCGCCACCAATGGCGCCGATGCTCTCACGCTTCCGGTGGAACGGGTGGCGAGCCGGCCTCTTATCTGCGTTCCCGCCGATGCCTTCGCGTACCTTGCCATCGGCCGAATGCGCCGCCTGAACATCCGCCACCTCGGCGTCACTGATGAACAGGGAGCGGTCGTCGGGGCGCTGTCGGCGCGCGATCTGCTGCGCCTTCGGGCCGAGGGCGGCCTGCTGCTCGGCGATGAAATCGATCACGCGACCGATGTCTCCGGCCTCGCACGCGGCTGGGCCAAGCTGCCGGTGGTTGCCGCCGGCCTGCTAGGCGAAGGCGTATCAGGCCGCGCGATTGCCGCCCTGATCTCGGGTCGGCTGGGCGGATTGACCCAACGCGCGGCAGTCATTGCCGAACAGCGCATGCAGGAGGCGGGGCAGGGCGATCCGCCCTGTCCTTACGCGGTCGCTGTGCTAGGCTCGGCCGGCCGCGAGGAGAGCCTGCTTGCGATGGATCAGGACAACGCCCTGATCTTCGCGGAGGGCGCACCTGACGGCGCCGAGGATCGCTGGTTCGCGACGCTCGCGGCGCATGTCGCCGACATCTTGCATGAGGCTGGCGTGCCCTATTGCAAGGGCGGCGTGATGGCCAGGAATGCGCCATGGCGCGGATCGATCGCGACTTGGCGGGAGCGTATCGACGGCTGGATCGGGCGATCGAACCCGCAGGACCTGCTCTCGGTCGACATCTTTTTCGACCTGCGTGCGGTTCATGGCGATGCGCCTATGGCGGACACCATCTGGCGTGAGGGCTTCGACGCCGCCGCGGGCCAGGCCGCTTTCGCAAAGCTGCTGGCGGAAGCCGCCGGCCCGATGGAGGCCGGCCTGTCCTGGTTCGGCCGCTTCCGCACCGAGCAGGGACGCATCGACCTGAAGCGGAGCGGCTTGTTTGGGATCGTCACGGCGGCGCGTGCGCTTGCCCTGCGCCATCACGTGGTCGAGCGCTCGACGCTGGCGCGGCTTGCCGGCATCAAGGCTCTCGGACACGGCGCCGAGACCGATCTCGACGCGCTTGCCGAGGCGCAGGCGGTCTTCCTCGGGCTGATCCTGGGCCAGCAGATCGAGGACATCGAGCACGGACGGCCCGCGACCAACCGTGTCGCGGTCGACCGCCTGTCGCGCCGCGACCGCGCGCGCCTGCGGGACGCGCTCAAGTCGGTCGTGCATCTCGACGAACTGATCCATGAATTATTGATCTAGGGCGCGTACTCATGATCGCGACGGCCGGCAATCGCTGACTAATGTCCGCTTAGCCCACACAAGCGAGGCAATCACGCGGGGAGGCAACCCGATTTTGATCTATCGCAAAGCCACAGGGGAACGAAGTGGCATAGTCTAGTGTTTGTTTGTCGCCCAATTCTCGTTCCAGCCAAGAACGCAATTCTGCGTAAAGAGGGAGGACAAGATGGACTTCAAGAGGCTTTTCTGGAGGCCACGGGTTCGTGCTGTCCTGGGTGGCGTCTGTGTAGCGACCACCGTGATTGGGGCGAGTTTCGTGGCATTCGGCCAGGACAATGGAATTGCGCCGAAGGACGTGATACGCGCGCGGAAGATCGTCATGTCTACCATTGCCAACAGCATGTACGAGATCGACGGAATGCTCCAGACCGGGAAAATCGATCTCCCTAAGGCTCGCCACCACGCCGACGCGATCTCGGGACTGTTGGTTGCCTTCCCGCATCTTTTCCCGCCTTCGACCAACACGTGGACGCCGAATGCCCCCCGGGATCCGGTCGCCGACACGTTCACTGATCCGAGTCTCTGGAAAGAGTTCACGTTCTTCTACAAGGAAGCGCAACGCGCAGCCGAGTATGCATATGACGCAAGCCGCGCCGAAAATGATGCGGAGTTCAGAAAAAACGCTACGGAGCTACGATTGGCCTGCGACACCTGCCATGCGACTTTCCAGAAGAACAACTGAGTAGGCGTATCGTGCACCCAACCAAACAAAGTCAGATAGAGGAGAACGTCATCGACAACTCGTAGCCTTGTTGATGGACGGTGTGATTGTCGCGGCGAGCGGTGCTGTGAGGGCTCACCATTCCTTCGCGATGTTCGATCAAGAGAACCCGATCACCGTCGTGGTCCAGCCACGGAGTTCAAGTTCACCAGCCCACACACCCCTGTGGCGATTCCGGCCGGCGCTGGAGTAAGCCAGTCCTTTTGGCACGCCAATGCCGAGTTGGGTCATTTCGACGTTCGAAGCGGCCGGTGACGAGTCCGGTCTACCCCCGACTCCGGACGCATTGTGGCGCCGCAGCGAACCGACGCTTGGGGCCGCATCCGAAACATGTCTCCGCCAAGATATCGGCGAAGCGAGTAATCGAGGCGGCTACCGAAACCGGGCCGGAGTTCCTCGTTAACTGGACCACTCAGGTAAACCGCTCCCACGCGGATTGGCGCGAGATACCCAACGCAACTCCAATCTGAGCCCAACTGACTTCGCGGGATCGAAGTAGGTCAACCACCGATTGGAGTCGATTACCCTTGCCTTGGACCGTCTCCTCGCAAGGTCCGAGTACGCGCTACTCAATCAAGCAGTGTCGGCGTGTGGCAACTGCTACGACAAGGCTGCGGTCAACTACCTCGCATTCATCCAACTTGCGTCAATAAGGCTGTGGCTAACCGTTGTTGAACAGGGCGGATCAAGCAAGCCGATTTATGAGTCCATCGCGCACGACCGGCGCTTGATCCAGGTCAAAGACCGGGCGCCGATCCTCGGCAACGATGGTTTCGAGAGAAACCAACCGGCGAGGGTGCCATGCTACGACGAGAACAGAACGAACTGATCAGCCAAACCGGTCCGGGCACGCCCATGGGCGAGTTGTTCCGCCGCTATTGGACGCCGGCGCTGCTCGCCGAAGAGCTGCCCCGCAACGACTGCCCGCCGGTCCGCGTCAAGCTCTTCTCCGAGCGGCTGGTGGCGTTCCGCGACAGCCTTGGGCGCTATGGGCTGATCGACGAATTCTGCCCCCATCGCGGCGTCTCGCTCTGGTTCGGCCGCAACGAGGAATGCGGCCTGCGCTGCCCCTATCATGGCTGGCAGTTCGACTTCACCGGCCAATGCATCGAGGTGCCCTCCGAGCCCGCGGAGAGCGGCTTCGTCAAGAAGATCAAGCTCACGTCCTACCCGCTGGTCGAACGCGGCGGCATTCTGTGGACCTACATGGGACCGCCGGAGAACACGCCGCCGCTGCCGGAATGGGAATTCGCCATGGTGGCACCCGAGCAGCGCTTTGTCTCGAAGCGGTTCCAGGAGTGCAACTGGCTCCAGGCGATGGAAGGTGGCATCGATTCGAGCCACGTGTCCTGGCTGCATCGCGACAACATCAATAAGGATCCGCTGTTCAAGGGTGCGGCCGGCAACAAGTACAACATGGCCGACATGAAGCCGGTGTTCGAGGTGGTCGAAAGCCCCGGCGGCCTCTACATCGGCGCACGACGCAACGCCGAGGATGGCAACTACTATTGGCGGATCACCCAGTGGGTGATGCCGTCGTTCACGATGATCCCGCCGCGCGGCGGCCATACCGTGCACGGCCACTTCTGGATTCCGATCGACGACGAGAACTGCTGGGCGTGGAGCTACGATTTCCATCCCACGCGCCGCATCACCGACGCCGAGCGCCACGCGATGCAGAAGGGCAAGGGCATCCACGTGCTCAACATGCCCGGCACCTACAGCCCGGTCGCCAACAAGGATAACGACTACCTGATCGACCGCGAGGCGCAGCAGCGCGGCGACACCTACAGCGGCGTCGAGGGCATCGCCATGCAGGACGCGTCGCTGCAGGAAAGCATGGGTCCGATCGTCGATCGGACCAAGGAGAACCTGGTTTCCACCGACAACGGGATCATCATGGCGCGCCACCGTCTGCTGCGGGCCGCCAAGGCGCTCGCCGAGAAGGGCGTGACGCCGCCCGGAGTCGATCTCGCGCACCAGCGGGTGCGTTCGGCCTCGGTCATCCTGCCGGCTGATCAGCCGTTCAAGGATGCGGCCCGCGACGCGCTCACGGTGCGACAGGGGGTTGCGCCGGCGTCGGTGTGACGCCCACTGGGGCGCCGGATGGTCAGCGCGCGACCGGCATCCTCACGACGCAGAGATCGGCGTCGTGAGGATCGGGCGCGATCGCGAATCCGAGTTCGCGGCACATGGCGAGCATTTCCGTGTTCTCGGCCAAGACCTGTCCCTCGATGGTCTTCAGGCCTTCGGCGCGCGCATAGTCGATGATCATCTGCATCAGCAGCCAGCCGAGTCCGCGGCCCTTGAGGTCGGAGCGGACCAGAACGGCATACTCGGCGGTGTCGTAGTCTGCGTTCGCATGCAGGCGTGCGACGCCGAGCATCTCCCCGGATCGTTCTTCGATCGCAACGAACGCCATGGCGCGCGCATAGTCGAGCTGGGTGAAGCGCGCCACGAATGTGTGGCTGAAGTCCTTGACCGGCGCGAAGAACCGCAGCCGCAAGTCGCGCTCCGTCACATTGGCAAAGAACGGGCCGTACAAGGCCTCGTCTTCCGGCCGGATCGGCCGCACCAGGACGATGGTCCCATCCCTTAAGGTGATCCGCCGCTCCCATTCCTTCGGGTAGGGCCTGATCGCGAAGCGCGGGTGATCCACGGGCCCGGGGCGGATCGTCTCGAGCGGTGCGATCGCGACGCGCGCGTCCACGGCCAGCACACCATCCTGGTCGGCGAGCAGAGGATTGAGGTCGACCTCGCGCAACTGCGGAATGTCGGCGGCGAGCTGCGCGAGCTTGACCAGCACCAGCGCGACCGCTGCATCATCTGCCGCCGGTACGTTGCGGTAAGCCTTGAGGATGCGCGACACGCGCGTTCGGCCCATGAGTTCGCGCGCGAGCCGCAGGTCGAGCGGCGCCAGCGCCAGCGCCTTGTCGTCGATAATCTCGACCGCGGTGCCGCCGCGGCCGAAAACGATGACCGGGCCGAAGGTCGGATCGTCCGCGATGCCGGCGATGAGTTCGCGCGCGTTGGGCCGCAGCACCATCGGATGAACCGTGAGTCCGGTGATGCGGGCGGAAGGCTTGAGCCGTTTGGCACGGTCCAGAATATCGCGTGCCGCGTCGCGGACCGCGTGCGCGTCAATGAGATTGAGCCGGACGCCTCCGACCTCCGACTTGTGGGTGATGTCGGGGGACTGGATCTTCAGCACCACCGGATTGCGCGCAGCCAGCATCGGAACGGCCGCGGCGACCGCCTCGTCGGCATCGCGCGCGAGCAGCGTCGGCGCGATCGGAATGGCGTAGGCGGCGAACAGGCGCGTGATCTCGACCGGGTCGAGCCAGCGGCGGCCGTCGCGTAACGCTCCCTCGACGACCTGCCTCGCCGCCCCCACGTCGGGTGCGAAGTCCTGTGGCAGGCTCGGCGGCGTTTCCATCAGGGTTTCGATCGCTTCCTTGTAGCGCACCAGATGTGTAAAGCCGCTAATGGCGTCGGATTCGGTCGCATAGCTCGGGATGTCCGCGGCGTCGAAGGCGGCGCCCGACGCCGCATCGCCGCCGACCCAGACCGCGAGCACGGGCTTGGGCGGCGCGATCGTGCAGCGATGTTTCTGCGTGACGGCGACAACCGCCGCCGCCGCTTCGGTCGCCGCGGCGAGCGCGGTCGGAACATTCATGACCAGGATGGCGTCGTTGTCGCGGTCGTCGATCAGAGCCTCCATCGCGGCGGCATAGCGGTCGGGACCGGCATCGCCGGCGATATCGACCGGATTGCCTCTCGACCAGATCGGTGGCAGCGCTGCGTCGAGCTTCTTCATCGTCTCCGGCGAGATGTCGGCAAGTGTACCGCCGAGATCGGCGAGCCGGTCCACGGCCAGCACGCCGATGCCGCCGCCGTTGGTCAGGATCGCGAGGCGCTTGCCCGGGAACGGCTTCAATCGCCCAAGCGTTTCGGCGGCGGCAAACAGCTCGTCGAGACCGAGAACGCGCAGGAGGCCGGCGCGGCGGAACGCCGCGTCGTAGACCGCGTCGGCGCCGGCGAGCGCGCCGGTGTGGGTGCGCGCGGCCTTCGCGCCCTGGGCATGCCGGCCGGACTTGACCACCAGCACAGGCTTCACGCGTGCGGCGGCGCGCGCCGCAGACATGAACTTGCGCGCATCCCTGATCGACTCGACGTAGAGCAGGATCGCGCGCGTGCGGCGATCGACCGCGAAGTAGTCGAGCAGGTCGCCGAAATCCACGTCGATGCTGTCGCCGAGCGACACGATTCCCGAGAAGCCGATGGCCCGGGTCGCGGCCCACTCCACCAGTCCCGCGGCCACGGCGCCCGACTGCGAGATCAGCGCGAGATCGCCCGGCTTCGGCGTGTGCGCGGCAAAGCTGGCGTTGAACCCGGCGTGCGGCGCCAGCACGCCGAAGCAGTTGGGACCGACGAGCCGCAGGCCGCGCTTGCGCGCGGTCTGCTCGCAGGCCTCGGCGAGCGAGCCGGCGCCGTGACCCAACCCGGCCGTGATGATGATCGCAGCCGCCGTGCCGCGCTCGGCTGCCGCGGCAATGATCGACGGCACCGTGGCGGCTGGCGCCGCCACAATCGCCAGGTCGGGCGCCTCCGGAAGGTCCGTGAAGGCTTTGACCGACCGAATGCCCTCGATTTCCTGGTGGCGCGGGTTGACGAGGTGGACCGGCCCCTTGAAGCCCCCATCCCGCAGGTTGCCGATGACGGCGCGGCCGGGCGACCTTGGACGCGGGCTTCCGCCGACCACCGCGACGGATCGCGGCGCAAACAGCCGGTCGAGACGATAAGTCGACATCCATCGGCCCTGGGTTGGGGGTTGCCGCCAGCGGCCGGCTCCAGCGCCGGTCCCGGCCGGCAGGGCCTGCCTTATCGCTTGAAACTACCGGAATCCCTTTGATCTCGCTCAAAGTGTCGTGTGGCTGACTGGGCCATTGTTCCTCCGTTTCAAGACTTGTCGGAGGACCGCCATGTCTATCGCCGAACAGGCACCCGCAGCGACCGTTGCGCACCCGGCTGACCGGAAGCAGAACTGGATCGCGAGCAATTGGGGTCTCCTGCTGGCCATTGCGGCGCTCGTCGCCGTGCTGTTGCTGCCCACGCCGGCCGGTCTGCCGATCGCGGGCCATCGCATGCTCGCGATTCTCGTGTTCGCGGTCATCGTGTGGATGACCGAGGCGATCGACTACGCAGTCTCGGCGGTCATGATCGCCGCCATGATGGCGTTCCTGCTCGGCATCTCGCCCAATCCGGCCAATCCCAATGTGCTGCTGGGGACCACCGCCGGCCTCACTTTGGCGTTCGGCGGCTTTGCCAACACGGCGCTGGTGCTGGTGGCGTCCGTGCTGTTCCTCGCTAATCGGAGGACCTGGCGATGACCTTCTCAACCCTGATGGTGCACCTTGAGCTCGAGCATGCGAACGACGCGCGATTGCAGATTGCCGGCGACCTGGCGGAGAAATTCGATCGAAGCTGATCGGGATCGCCGCCGCCGATCCGCAGCCGCCCTACTATGCCGATGGCATTGCGGCGCAGGATCTCGTGGACCGCGAGCGGACCGACCTGAAGCAGAGCATGGCCGAGACCGAGGCGCGGTTCCGGGCGGCGGTCGAGCACCGCGCCCGCGACATCGAGTGGCGTTGCGCGACGACAAGTCCGACGGATTACGTCGCACAGGAGGCGCGCGCTGCCGACCTCGTCATCACCGGCTCCAATCGCGACGGGATCTTGCTCGACCGGCTGCGGCGGCTCGATCCGAGCGACCTGGTGATGAAGGCGGGCCGCCCGATCTTCCTGGTGCCGCCGGAGGCCGAGTATCTCAAGCTGCAGAACGTACTGGTGGCCTGGAAGGACACGCGGGAAGCCCGGCGCGCGGTTGCCGACGCGCTGCCGCTGCTCCGCAAGGCGAAGGAAGTCAACGTCCTCGAAGTCGTCGAGGGCGACGCCAGCCGCAGCGACGCGCAAGAGCGCGTCAAGGACGTAGCCGCCTGGCTGGGGCGGCACGACATCCTCGCTTTCCCGAAGGTCTTGCACGCCACCGATGAGGCGAACCAGATCGACCGCATCTGGCAGAGCGGCGCAGACGTTGTGATCGCCGGCGCCTACGGGCATACCCGGTTCCGCGAGTGGGTTTTCGGGGGCGTGACGCGCAATCTCATCACGCGCTCGCGGCACTGCTCGTTTCTCACGCACTGATGATGGTCGAGGAGGGGACGCAAGCGATCCCGTTGCGCTTCGTCCCCGTCACAGGAGCCGGTCATCGAAGGAGGCGTCGTCGTGGCAAACAAGAAGGGCGGCAGGCCCGTCTTCGATGAGGAGGAGGCCATCAGGTATGGCCAGCTCCTGGAGTATCTGGCTCGAAAAAAAGGGCGGCGCGCTCGTTCGCCAGCAAGCCGGCCAAGCCCGGGGCGCGGGACTCTCAATGCGGACGGCCGCAACAAGCGAACGGCGCGCTCGTCGCACAAGCGCAGCATTTGACGCGGCCGCACGATGCAGGGCGCCGTTGCTGGCGCGCCACGGTCGATGAAGATGGGCACTATTCTTTCGCCGTGCCCCTATGATGCCGCAGCCCGCCACGCGCTCCAATCGGTAAATTTGCGACCGACTGCGATTTTGCACGACGACTCGTCGGCGGCTGTCCTCTCGATTTCGCAAGGTGGTCCGGTTACCACCCGATAGCGGCCCTCACCATCGATCCCGAGATCGACGCGATGGGCCAGAAGCAGAAGTCGCTTGGCCCTGTGACTGGGACTCACTCAGGCTTGATGCCCGCTGCCCTGATGATCGGCCACCATTTCTCGATTTCGGCCTTATGAAAGGCTTTGAGTGCTTCCGGCGTCTGCTGGTCACGCGGCGGAGCGTTAAGCCCGAGGTCGCCTAGCCGTGTTTGGATGACTGGATCGGCCATCGCATCCACCGCGGCCGCATTGAGCCTGGCGATGATCTCCTTCGAAGTGCGCGCTGGCACCCAAAGCGCGTTCCAGACGGACATGTAAAAATTCGGCAGGCCGGCCTCATCGACGGTGGGAATGTCGGGTGACGAGACCAAGCGAGTTTTGGCCGTGATGGCATAAGCTCTGACCTTGCCAGCTCGCACACTCGCCAGCGCAGTGACCGCCTGGTCGAAAACGAGGTCGATTTGCCCGCTTATCAAATCCTGCTGCGCCAAGTTTGAACTTCGATAGGGCACGAACTGGAACCGTGTGCCGGTTTCATTCTGAAAGAAGACGCCAGCAACGTGCGATACGCCGCCGACGCCGGCGGTCCCCGCTGACGCTTTGCCTGGGTTGGCCTTTAGCCAAGCGATGAGGCCCCTCAGGTCATGTGCCGGTATCGCGTTCTTTGAGAGGATCAACTGGGGATTACTTGGGAGCAACACGACTGGTTCGAAATCTCTCAGCACATCGTACGGGAGCGTGTAGAAGGCCCCGTTCAGCACATGCGAACTGATGTTGCCGAGGCTGATTGTGTAGCCGTCCGCTGCTGCGCGTGCGGCGCGCCCGACAGCGAGGCTGCCGGCAGCGCCTGTGACATTTTCAATGATGACGGGTTGACCGAGAGATACCCGCATGCGCTCGGCGATGATGCGCCCGACCGTGTCCACCGGAGCGCCCGCGGGGAACGGAGCCACCATTGTGATCGGACGCGACGGATAGACCTGAGCGCCCGCGCTCCCAAGACCGGCAAAACTTGCCGTCAGCGCGGCCGTAAGTAGGAAAGTCCTCATGCTACTCCTCCTCATCAGCTGGGGATCGCAGGAAGGAGTCGGGCCAAGTTGGAAATGATCACGGCGCGCTGTATAAGGGGAAGCTCGAAAATTGCTTTAGCCCCATCGGCGAAATTTATGGCTCGCGCCGCGATGGAATGGGAGCGCCGCATCGGCCGCCGGCTCAGGCTGCGCGACCTCCATATTCTTTCGACCGTAGTGCAGCGGGGCAGCATGGCCAAGGCGGCCGCGCATCTTGCAGTGTCGCAGCCCGCCGTATCGGACGCGATTGCCAATTTGGAGGTGGCCCTCGGCGTACGCCTCCTGGACCGTGGCCCTCATGGCGTGGCGCCCACGATATATGCCGAAGCACTGCTCAAACGCGGAGACGTGGTGTTCGACGAACTCAAGCAGGGGATCAGCGATATCGAGTTTCTGACGAATCCCAACGTGGGAGAAATACGCGTCGGGTGTCCCGAGTCGCTCGCGTTCATTTCGTCGGCGATCATTGACCGATTGTCTCGGCGCTATCCTGATGTAGTCGTGCGTATAGTCACGGCGCAACCGGCGACGCTGGAATTTCGCGAGTTGCGGCAACGCAAAGTCGATCTCTTGCTTGGGCGCATTTCCCCACCGCTCATGGATGATGACGTAGATGTAGAGATTCTGTTCAAGGACCAGCTTTTCGTTGTCGCTGGATCCCGCAACCGATGGACTCGTCGCCAAAAGATTGACCTTGCCGAACTGATGGGCGAGCGGTGGCTCCTTCTGCCGGCAAACAATGTGCTCAGTTCTTTGATTGCTCAGGCTTTTCAGGGGCGCGGCCTGGACCCACCCCGCGAATGCGTAAGTGCGGACGTGCATACGCGCCTCCATCTCCTCACAACCGGACGCTTCCTCACGTTCCTGCCCAATTCGCTGCTACAATTTGTCGCCAAGCGCTGGTCGCTCAAGGCATTGCCCGTCGACTTGAGCATTCAGGCGCCAGCACTGGGGATCATCACCCTAAGGAATCGAACCGTCAGCCCTGTGGTGCACCTCTTCATCGAAGCCGCTCGCGAGGTCGCGAAATCGCTTGCCGGGAGACCGCGAGGCCGCAAGTCATGACGACCGTGCCTCATCCAAAAGTCTCTTCGTTCAGTAGGCGGGAGCCAAACCCAAGGGGCGACTGCGCAGTAGGACATTCCATCAGAGCCTCGAACGGCACAGTCCACGATTCGTTAGTCACCACTGATGCTCGCAGGTCGGCTTCGGGTCATTCGCGTCGATATTGCCATGTCCGATCTCTCGTCGGCTATCCGCAACACCGGACATTACCCACGTCGGAGCGAGACCCGTCGGCTTGCCGCCTTCCTGCGCCCGATCTGCAAACAACGGGCACAGCCGCCGCAGCTCCTGCGTCCTGACTTCGCTCAATCTGGCAATACGTAACGCATGTGCGGCCACCAAAGATTCGACATATCGACCTCAACAAACCTGCGCGGAATCTGCTGCCGGAGTGCTTGGTCTGTTTTTTGCCCGTTCGCAGTTTGGCGAAGGACCGCGCAGGAACGGCGAGGCCCAGACCGCCGACCGAGCGATGGCAAGATAAAAGGCGCAAGATGCGGGGCGGTCGGGCGGCAGAAAAGCATAGACAGATCAGACACTCCGCACGAGGTGCGAAAAAGCACGACAGCCTGCCGATTCGTCCAACCCATTGAGTGAACGGCGATTCCTGGACCTCGTCTGCAATCGTCACGCGCTCTGCGAACGTTCGTGTTCGACGCATTGCGATCGAAGCGGAGGTCGCAGCGTAGCACGGCGCGCACATCTACCGCATGTCAGGACTTGACATGGCGTAAGTTTTGACTTACCGTAAGCAATGACTTACGGAGCTGCCCTGGTCGCTCTCGCCGATCCGACCCGTCGGCGCGTCTTCGACGAACTGCGCACCGGCCCGAAGCCCGTCGGGGTGATCGCCGCGAAGCTGCCGGTCAGCCGGCCGGCGGTTTCCCAGCATCTCAAAGTGCTGCGGGAGGCGCGATTAGTCAGCGAACGTCCCGACGGAACGCGCCGTGTCTACTTCATCGATCCCCACGGGCTGGGAGAGCTCCGCGCATGGCTCGACCGGTTGTGGGACCAGTCGCTGGCCGCGTTTCAAGCTGAAGTCGAAAGCGAAGGCGCCAGCAAGGAAAGGGAACGAAAATGAACAGGACTGTCACCGTCGCCCCCGTCCGCAAGAGCATCAATGTGGCGGCCGCGCCTGACCGTGCATTTCATGTCTTCACCGCGGGAATGTCGCGATGGTGGCTCAAGAGCCACAGCATCAACAAGAAATCGCCAATCAAGGACATTG
>WNGB01007342.1_pt1 | contig 15941 bp, 13 predicted proteins | sample 5400681 | NCBI WGS metagenome assembly WNGB01 (sample SAMN13153367, study PRJNA577476) | soil metagenome | isolation source: 115 cm soil or saprolite under grassland replicate 2 | place: USA:California | collected 2016-06-15 | reverse complement strand
GCCGAAGGGTACCGAGGGGCCAGGCCCGTCCGCGTCGGCAACGCGGCCGCTCGCCAGCTCCAGCTCGACGCCTACGGCGAACTCCTGGATCTGGCGTGGCGCTGGCATCTCCGGGGCCACTCGCCGGACGACGATTACTGGCGGTTCCTGGTCGAGCTCGTCGAGTCCGCGGCCATCCGCTGGCGCGAGCCCGATTGCGGGATCTGGGAGATCCGCGGCCCGCGCAAGCACTTCGTCCATTCCAAGGCCATGTGCTGGTCGGCCTTGGAGCGCGGCCTGAGGCTTGCACGGGAAAGCTCCCGGCGGGCCCCCGAGCGGAGATGGCGGACCGCCCGGAACGAGCTTCGCCGGGCCATCGAGTCCAAGGGTTACGACAAGAAACGAGGGATCTTCGTCCGGTCGTTCGGTAGCAGGGACGTCGATGCCGCCCTTCTCCTCCTGCCCGCCGTGGAATTCGTCGGCTACGAGGACGAACGGATGATCCGGACGGTGGACGTCATCCGAGACGAGCTCATGGAGGACGGCCTCCTCCGCCGGTATCGGGCCGCCGACGGACTCAAAGGGAATGAGGGCGTGTTCCTCCCGGCGTCGTTCTGGCTCGCCGAGTGCCTGGCCAATCAGGGGCGGCGCGAAGAGGCCGTCGAGGTGTTCGACCACGCCGTCTCCACGGGCAACGAGCTCGGCATGTATTCGGAGGAGTTCGACACCCGTGCCGGAGAGATGCTGGGCAACTTCCCTCAGGGCCTCACCCACCTGTCGCACATCAGCGCCGCCGTGGCGCTGAGGGATTCGGAGGCTCAGGAGTGATCGAAGCCGAGCATAAGGGCCTTAGGTCACAACTGCCATCGGGTAGGAGCAGTTCGTTGTGTCCACTGAGCAGACGTCACGCAGAAAAGAGCCGCCGGCGTTCGCTCCGCACAACGTCGTGGCGGTCTTCCCGGGGATGCCGGAAGCACGAGCCGCCATCGATGCCCTGGAGCGCGGATCGGTCGATGCCGCAGATCTCCCTCTTGGGTCCGGCGGCCGAGGAGGCGGCAGAACAGGTCGATACGCGTGAGCGCGACGCCGGCGTGACCGACCGCGTGGGCACGCGAGCCACGGTTGGCGCCGTGGCCGGCGGGCTCTGAGCGTCGAGCACTTCGACGCGAGCGGCCACCGCATCCATCCGGATTGAAGGATGCGCCCGGGACCTCCGACGGGAGGTCACCCCGGGCGGGTAGAGTCGGAAGGAGTGTCGCGTCCCGTTGGTCGGATCCTCCTTCGGATCGCCCGGATTCTGGTTCCCATCCTGGCGGGTCTGGTCGGAGCCTGGCTGGGGATGTTTGTGCTGGCCAGATCCACAGTGCCGATGGGCCCGTTCCGGGTGCAGCTGGTCTCCACGTTCGGCCGCGGTGTGACGGTCATCGGCTTGCCTCCGTTCGGGCGACTCACCGCGCACACGCATCGCGCCCCCATCCACTTCACCGCGACGGTCCGAGACGTCGATGTCCAGCAGCTCACGACCACAGTACGAAACGGAGACATCGACAACTTGGTGCAGATGGTGAGAAGGGACATCCTGCGGCAGATCTATCCGTTCGCTCTGCGGTTGCTCCTGGCGGGGCTGTTGGGAGCGTCGGCGCTTGCCCTGCTGGCCTTCCGCACCCAATGGAAGGCGGTGGCTCTCGCCGTGCTCACCGCGATCGTGGTCGTGGCAGGATGCGAGACGATCGCCTGGGCCACCTATCGGCCTGCGGCGCTGCTCAATCCAACCTTCTCCGGCTCACTGGAACTCGCTCCCAGGTTGATCGGGCCGGCACGGACGGCCATCGACCGGATCGACGAGTTCAGGGCGGAGCTCACCCGCGTCCTCGGAGGGGCGGCTCGAGTCTACGCGTCGATCCAGTCCAGTCCCGTCGGAGAAAGCGAAGAGATCAAGGTCCTTCACATGTCTGACATCCATCTGTCGCCGCTCGGCATGGAGTTCGCCCGAGAGGTCGCCGGCGCGTTCGACGTCGACATGGTGGTCGACACGGGAGACATAACTTCCTTCGGGACACCGATCGAGCAGCTGATCCTGTCGGACATCGCCTCCTTCGGTCGGCCGTACGTATTCGTGCGAGGCAACCACGACTCATTGGACCTCCAGGATGCCGTGCGTCGCATCCCCAACGCGATCGTGCTGGACGGGCAGACCCAAGTGGTCAGGGGCCTTTCCCTCTACGGGCGAGGGGATCCAGTGTTCACTCCGAACAAGCTCACCGCTGTCGACGACACCGAGCTGGCGGAGCGGATCCGGGCGGCCGGCCCGGGGATCCTGTTCGATGTGACGCATCTGAGCCAACCGCCCGCCATCGTCGCGGTCCACGACGATCGGATGGCCGAGGCCGTGGCGGGCTACACTCCTCTGGTCGTCTCGGGGCATTTTCACAAGCCATCGGCCAAGGTGATGGATGGGACCCTCTACCTGCGCGTGGGGTCCACCGGCGGAGCTGGGGCCAATGTGTTCACCCAGGTCGGAGGGGTGCCTCTTTCCGCCGAGGTTCTGTATTTCTCCAGGGAACCACCGCATGCCCTGGTGGCCTACGACCTGATCGAACAGTCTCCGGAGTCGGGCAGCCTCACGGTGCGCCGACACATGATCGAAGAGGAGTACGGGACCCTCGTGCCCTCCCCGAGCCCGTCTCCATCGGCGACGCCCACCGAAACTCTCCTCACGCCATCCGTCTCTCCGACCGCAACCTAACGCTCACCGCCCGCGAGCCGGGACGAATCGCATCTGCTCACTCTCCTCGGCCCTGATGACGTGCATGACGGCATTGATCAGGGCCAGGTGGGTGAAGGCCTGAGGGAAGTTCCCCAGGTGCCGGCCGGTCCTCGGGTCGAGCTCCTCGGCATACAAGCCGAGCGGACTGGCATGCGACAGGAGCCTTTCACAGAGTTGGCGCGCGCGAAGCTCTTCCCCGATCTCGGCCAGGGCAGAGACCAGCCAAAAGGAACAGATCGTGAACGTTCCCTCGGTCCCGGAGAGCCCGTCGTCGGTCTCATGGACGCGATACCTGAGGACCAGATCGTCCACGGTCAATTCGTCGGCGATCGCCAGGACCGTGGCGCGGATGCGAGGATCATCGGGAGGAAGGAACCTGACCAGCGGCATCAACAGAAGTGAAGCGTCCAAAGCGGTCGTGTCGTAGTGCTGGACGAACACGCCTCGGGCGTCGATCCCATGCTGACAGATGTCCGCGTGGATCCCTTCGGCTGCGTCGCGCCATCGGGCGGCGAGATCGAGTTCGTCGTGAAGGACGGCCAGACGGGCCCCACGATCGCAGGCTACCCAGCACATGAGCTTGGACGAGGTGAAGTGTTTGGGTTCACCCCTTACCTCCCAGATGCCCCGGTCCGGCTCCCGCCACTTTGCGATGGCGTTCTCCACGGCCCGCTTGAGCAGCGGCCACACCCGCTCCGGGAGGTGATCCCTCGACTTCGCGTGGATGTAGACGGAGTCCAGCAAAGAGCCCCACACGTCGTGCTGCCTCTGCCGGTGGGCGGCGTTGCCGATTCGTACGGGGCGGGAGCCGTCGTAGCCGGACAGATGGTCGAGCACGTGTTCGTCGAGTTCCCTCTCCCCCCCGATCCCGTACATCGGCTGGAGGTCGTCATCATCCCCGACGGCGTCGGCGATGAAGTAGAAGAAGTTGTTCGCTTCGTAGTCGAACCCGAGCGTGTACAGGCCCCACAGGGCGAACGTGGAGTCCCTGATCCAGCTGTAGCGGTAGTCCCAGTTCCGCTCGCCGTGGGGGGTCTCGGGAAGCGAGGTGGTTGCGGCCGCGAGCAATGCCCCCGTCGGGACGAAGATCAAACCTTTGAGGGTAAGGGCGCTCTGTTGCAGGTAGATCCGCCACGGGTGATCAGGGAACTCTCCGTGCTGCAGCCACTCCCGCCAGTAGTTTCCGGTCTGCCACATCCGGTCGGCGGCTTCCTCGAAGTTGCCGGGCAGATCGGGTTCCTCGTCCCAGGAAAGAGCGGCGAAGGCGGAGTCCCCTTCGCGGAGGCGGCTGTACGCGTGCGCCTCCCGCCCCTCCAGCCCCAGGCGGAGGCTGGTGGTGAGATGGAACACCGGGTCTTCCGGGCGGCCCCGGACGACCGCGGCGTCGTAGCCGGCCCCCGCGTATTCCCAGTCGGGCTCGGCTCGCGCGTAGTCGAAGACCGGTTCGCAGTTCAGCGCCAGCTCGACCATGCCGTTCACGCACCTCACGGTACGAAGCAAGCACTGCTCGGCTTCGTAGTCGCCTGGGGGTCGCTGGTATGCTCCGCGCCGAGCCTTGCTGTGCCAGGGTCCGATCAGCAGGGTGTCACGGACGATCATCCACCCGGTCGTGGTCTGCCACGTCGTCTCGAGGATCAACGTTCCGGGGACGTAACGTCGCCCCACCGGCACCATGACGTCCGCCGGACCGAGCCGGAAACCGCCCCCGGCGCGGTCCAGCATCGAGCTGAACACACTCGGGCTGTCGGGCCTGGGGACGCACATCCACTCCACGTTGCCGCTGGGGGCGACCAGCGCGATCACCTCCCGGTCGGACAGGAAGCCGTAGTCGGCGATAGGTGGGAAGGGGCTGCGGAAAACCCGTGTGTCCGCTCCGCGGAGTGTGCCCGGGATCTGTCGAGGAACATCTGCCAGAGGAGGTGCTTCACGCTCGCCGGTCGACGCCGGAACGCCCTGCTCGTTCATCTGGCCAGGCGGCCGAGGGCATGGAGCTTGTTCTGCGCATCCAGCGCCGCGACCTTGTACGCCTCGGCCAGCGTCGGATAGTTGAAAACGGCGTCGATCAGGTAGTCGAGCGTGCCGCCATTGCCGATGATCGCCTGGCCGATGTGAACGAGTTCCGTCGCTCCTATCCCCAGGACGTGTACCCCCAGGAGGGCTCGGTCCTCCGGTGAGACCAGGATTTTCAGCATCCCGTGAGCCTCGCCCAGGATCGCTCCGCGGGCCAGCTCGCGGTAGCGGGCGATTCCCGCTTCGTAGGGAACGCCAGCTTCCGTGAGCTCGGCCTCCGTCTTCCCCACGAAGCTGATCTCAGGGATGGTGTAGATCCCGATCGGCAGCAGGGCCGGGGTCGATCGCACCTCTTGGTCGAATGCATCGAGCGCCGCGATGCGACCCTGCTCCATGGCGGTGGCAGCCAGACTCGGGAAACCGATGACGTCCCCCACTGCATAGATGTGCTCGACGGTGGTGCGGAAGGTCGGGCCAACCTTGATCCGGCCGCGGTCGTCCGCCTGCAGTCCGGCTGCCGTCAGGTCGAGGTCGGCAGTGGCACCCTCCCGCCCGGCCGAGTAGAGAACGGCTTCGGCAGCGATTCGCTTCCCGCTCGCCAGCAGCACCAGCGCTCCCTCATCGAGTGCCTGCACGCCGCTCACCTCTTCCCCCAGCCGGAAGGTCACGCCCAGGTCACGCAAGTGGTGCTGGAGCCCTTCGATGATCTCGTCGTCGCAGAACTCGAGGATCCTCCTGCGCTTGTCGACCACGGTGACCTTTGTTCCGAGGGCGGCGAACATCGAGGCGTACTCGATCCCGATCACCCCTCCTCCCACCACCAGCAGGGACCCCGGGATCCGCTGCACATTCATCAGGCCATCGGAGTCGAAGATCGTGCGATCGTCGAAGTCCACGCTGGGCGGGCGGGCCGGGCGAGTCCCGCTGGCAATCACGACCTTGCCGGCCGTGATGTGTCGCGCAGACCGGTCCGCTCCCTCCACGACCACCGTGTGCGGATCGACGAACCTGGCTGCTCCCGGAACGATGCTTACGTGGTTCCGGGTGAGCTGGTCCCTGATGACGTCGACTTCCCGACGAATGACGTCGTCGAACCGGGTCCGGAGATCCTCTACCGTGATGTCTTCCTTCACGCGGTAGCTCTGCCCGTACACCCCCCGCTGAGAGAAGCCAGTCAGGTGGAGGACGGCCTCTCGGAGGGTCTTCGAGGGGATGGTTCCGGAGATGACGCACACGCCGCCCACCTGCCGGCGCTCCACCACGACCGCTCGGTGCCCGAGTTTCGACGCCTGGATCACGGCCTTCTGCCCGGCGGGGCCGCAGCCGATGGCCATCAGGTCGAACTCGTAGCTCATGTCGCCACCTGCATGGGGAAGCGACCCACAGAGTGCACCTTAGGTGTGAGGGGCCTGCCGAGCAATTCCACGCCGGGGCGAGATGGACTTCCCGACTTGCAAAAGGAGCGGGGGGCGGATTAGAAAGGCGTCGGAACGAGAACAGGGGCGCCCGCTCGGTCATAGGAGCATGGCTCGTGGCTGAGATCACGCTCGACGACGTTTCCAAGATCTACCCGGACGGCACGCAGGCCGTCAACTCGCTCGATCTGGGCATCGAGGATGGCGAGTTCATGGTGCTGGTGGGTCCCTCCGGTTGTGGCAAGACCACCGCCCTTCGGATGGTGGCAGGCTTGGAGGAGATCTCCAAGGGCACGGTCCGGATCGGCGAACGGGTGGTGAATGACGTCCCCTCCAGGGACCGGGACATCGCGATGGTGTTCCAGAACTACGCGCTGTATCCGCACATGTCGGTCTACGAGAACATGGCCTTCGGCCTGAAGCTCCGGAAGTTGCCCAAGGAGGAGATCAACAAGCGGGTCACGCGGGCGGCCGACATCCTCGGGTTGGAAGAGTTCCTCAGGCGTAAGCCGAGGGCCCTCTCCGGCGGGCAGCGTCAACGCGTGGCCATGGGAAGAGCGATCGTCCGCGAACCGCAAGCGTTCCTGATGGACGAGCCCCTGTCCAACCTCGACGCGAAGCTCCGCGTCCAGATGCGCTCGGAGATCGCCAAGATCCAGCACGACCTGAAGGTCACCACGATCTACGTCACCCACGACCAGACCGAAGCCATGACGATGGGCGACCGGGTGGCCGTCATCAAGAAGGGAGAGCTCCAGCAGGTCGACGCGCCGCAGACCCTCTATGACAGACCCCTCAACCTGTTCGTGGCCGGGTTCATCGGATCTCCCGCCATGAACATGGTCGGCGCCCGGCTCTCCCGTTCCGACGGATCGATCCTCGCCGAGTTCGGAGGGTTCCGGCTGCGGCTGGGCGACGAGGCGCTGAAAGCTCGCCCCGAGCTGGAGAAGTTCGACGGCAAGGAAGTCGTCCTGGGCATCCGGCCGGAGGACATGGAGGACGCCTCGCTGGTCCAGGGCGCCCCTCAGGATCGCGTGATCTCCTCCACCGTCGACTTGAGGGAGGCGCTCGGTTCCGAAGTCCTGGTCCACTTCGCCGTGGATGCTCCGATCGTCCTGACGGAGGACACTCGGGAGCTGGCCGTGGACGTGGGCGCGGAGGCCCTGGAGGACCTGGAGGAGCGGGCCAAGAGAGCGAAGTCGGCGTTCGTTGCTCAGCTGAGTCCTCGAACGAGGCTCAGAGAAGGCGACCGGATGGAGGTCGTGGTCGACACGAACCGCCTCCACTTCTTCGATCCCGAGACTGGCCTCGGGATCTACGGCTCCAGGGGGAACTGAACGTGTCCTCCGTGCGGGGTCGGCGCCTCGCGCCGGGCACGCCCTCGTATCGTCTCTCCGACTCGACCTGCATGCGGGTGAGGGATCGTGTCCACCGGTGAAGCAACCGCCGTGAGGGCGGCGGCCCAACCCGGTCCGAGACCTGGCTTGGGTGGGTGGGTTCGCAAACACACGTTTGAAATCGCTCTGATAACTCCCCTCGTGGCGTACATCCTGCTCTTGACGATCGCTCCCATCATCGACACGTTACGTCGCTCGATCAGCGCTCCGAAAGTGGGGTTCGGAACGCTCGACAGCTATCGCGCGATTTTCCGCGCTTTCACCAAGCACAGCGTTTTCGAGAGGGCCGTGATCAACACCATCATCGTCGCCCTGATCTCGCTGACCCTGGAGGTCGGAGTCGGGTTGGCCGTGGCCCTCGCCCTCCATGCGAAGTTTCGTGGTCGGGGATTCGTTCGGACGGTCATGCTCGTTCCGCTGGGCGTTCCCACCATCGTCTCGGGCGCGCTGATGCTCCTGATCTTCGCGCGCGGCGGATATATGAACTCGGTCCTGGGACTGTTCGCCGGACTCATCGACAAGATCCCAGGAGTCCATCTGAAGTGGCAGAACGTGTCGTGGACGGTGGCGGGTGGGTGGCGAACGCTGTTGACAGTCGCGGTTGCGGACATGTGGAAGGTGCTTCCGATCATGACCCTGATCTTCCTGGCCGGGCTCCAGTCGATCCCGGAGGACGTGTACGAGGCGGCGGACGTGGATGGGGCCACGAAGTGGCAACGGTTCATTCGGGTCACGCTTCCCCTGCTGGTCCCCTACTTCACGATGGCGCTCATCCTGCGGGCCATCGATGCCTTCAGGATCTTCGAGCTGGCGCTGGTCCTGGCAGGCGGTGTCGAGCCGGTACTGGGAACCTATATCGCAGGGAGATACCTGCCACCCACCAACGATCTGTTCACGTCGTCCGCCGCTTCGGTTGTCTTGTTCGGCATCATCATGGTGTTCATCATCCTCTACCTGCGGTTCGCCGCACGCTTCCAGGTGCAACGATGAGGAGCGAAGGATGACCACGGCGGCCCCTCCCCGCCCTGCAATGCGCCCGGTTGCTCGCGCGCGCACGAGGCGTGATCCGCTTGAAGTGCCGTTGAGGGTGACCTTCCCCTTCTGGGTGATCGGATCGGCGCTCCTCGTGCTCTTCCCGATCTATCTGGTCTTCATGGTCTCATTCGCCCCTGGAGCGGCGGTGTTCGGCGAGCGACCCCAGCTCGTGGTCACGAACGTCACCTTGCAATGGTGGAGGGCGGCCTTCCAGCAGGGCGGTCTGGTCTCTCCGCTGATCAAGAGCCTGACGGTGGCGTCAGTGACCACGCTGCTGGCCGTCGTCATCGCGGCGCCGGCTGCGTATGTGATCTCCCGGCTTCGCCCGGCGATCCGCTACGCCGTGGTCATCGGGCTGCTGGTCACCCGGATGTTCCCGGAGTTCACCATCGGCATCTCGGTTGCCACCAGGTTCGCGAAGTTCGGCCTGCTGGATACCTACATCGGACTGATCCTGGCCCACTTGATCGGCTCGCTCCCCTTCATCGCATGGATCCTGGTCGGCACGTTCGAGACCATCCCCATCGATCTGGAAGAGGCGGCGCAGATCGACGGAGCATCCAGGATGGGGACCCTGGTCCGAGTGGTCTTCCCCATCGCGGCCGGGGGCATCGCCGTGGCCTCCCTGTTCGTGTGGCTGTATTCATGGAACGAGTTCCTTTACGCGAGGCTCCTGTCTACGAGCCAGCCGACGCTGCCGCTGCAGGTATTCGGCGAGATCACCCGGGGGTCGACTCAGTCGATGGCCACCGTGGCCGCCATCTTGACCCTGCCCATCCTGCTCGTCGTGTACTTCTTGCAGCGCTACCTGCGTCCTGGGGCGCTCACCGGGGCAGTCAAGGGGTGACTCAGCATACGTAGAACCAACTGGAAGAACCTGTCGGACGGCTCACTTGGAGCCGGGGGAGGTGGGTGCATGAGGTACAGGTCGAAATCGATGGTCGCACTGGTAGCGGTGCTTACGCTGGTGGGCGTGGCGTGCGGCGGGGGCAAGAAGACCCCAACGCCGAAGGCCACGGGGCCGCTCGCCGGGACGACCATCACGTTCAGCGAGTTCGCGTCCCCGGATGAAACGACGGCCGTCAAGGAAGTGCTCAAGAAGTTCGAGGACCAGACCGGGGTGAAGGTGAACCTCGTCAATTCCATCGACGCCGCCACGCTTCCGCAGAAGCTTCAGGTCGAGGTGTCCTCGGGCAACCACACCATCCACCTGTTCGGCCAGGACAACCTGGCGCTGGCGACGCTGGTCGACCAGGGGCTGGTCGAGGACCTCTCGGACGTCCAGCCCCCGGCCGGGATCACCCCTGCCCTGGTCCCGCCGAAGTTCAACGGCAAGCAGTACTTCCTCCCGTACCGGGCCAACGTCCGGGTGACGTACGTCAACAAGGACCGGTTCGATGCGGCCGGCGTGTCGCCCCCGCAGACGACGGATGAGTACAAGACGGTGGCCGAGAAGCTGAAGGCCGCGGCCGGCGGACAGGGGAAGGTCACGCTCTCCCTGGCAGATACAGGCGGCGACGCCGGGCCGCTCGGCGTCACCATCTCGGAGTGGGTGGTCTCGTTCGGGGGGGACCCGGCCATCCTGAATGACAACGGGTCGGTTCAGGCGTTCACGTTCCTCCAGCAGCTGTGGAAGGAGGGCGTCTTCGCCAAGGAGAGCAAGCAGGCCAAGTTCGACACGGAGCGCGACTACCTGCGCACCGAGACGTCCTGGTTCGCAACCAACTGGCCATTCACTACACCATTCCTTTCTACCGCCGGGATCCTCTCCAAGTTTGAGGTGTACGCGGGATGGAAGGGCCCGGTGCGTGCCGCTCACGTCATCGGCGGCGAGGTCCTGGGGATGCCGAAGGGCATCACCGGGAAGCAGAAGGATGCAGCCCTCGCCCTTGCCCAGTTCATCATGTCGCAGCAGGCTCAGCAGATCCTCGTTGCGAAGAACGGGTGGGCGTCGGTCCGCACCGACTCGAACGGCCAGGTGCCGGCCGATCAGAGGCAGACGTGGGAAGCTGTCAATGCCGCTCTGAAAGATGGGTGGTTCCGCCCCAACGTCGTGTACTGGATCGATATCCAGAACGCGATGGACGACGCGGTCGGCCGCATCCTCTACAACGGGCAGGACGTGAAGACAGCACTGGACGACGAACACAACAAGATCGAGCAGGCGGCGAAATCCAAGGGAGCTACGTACCCACCCACCGGCTAGCTCATACTAGATCGACCCTCTCCAGAGGGCGGAATCGAGACACTCCCGGGGGCTCCCGGTCCCCGGGAGTCGTCTTTTCGGCGTGGTCATTCGGGGAGCCGGTTGGCCTTGGCGATGGCGCCGAGCCAGAGTGCGCTCGGTTTGACCGTCCGCTCGAAGGTCGTGCGGTCGACCGCGATGAGGCCGAACGTCGGCCGGTACCCGGCGACCCACTCGAAGTTGTCCAGCGCGCTCCAGTGGATGTACCCGCTTATGTCGATGCCGTCGTCGAGCGGCCCTCAAGCCGTGGAGGGCGTGGCTCGTGTAGACGATTCGCCGCTGATCGTCGTCGGTGGCGACGCCGTTTTCGGTAACGAGGATGGGCATGCCGCCGGTCACCTCCCAGGTGTGCCAGATGGCCTCCTCGAGCGCGTCGGGCCAGTACTCCCACCCGGTCCGCGTCACCTCGGCGCCGTCGGGGATGGGCAGCGGGCCATCGGGGCCGATCCGGACCCGCGTGTAAGCCTGGACGCCGATGAAGTCGTCACCTCGTGCAGCCTCGAGGAAGAGGTCTTCGCGCGGATGGGCCCATGCAGCCGTGACCTCCTCGGCGCCATCTGCGGCATGGAAGTTCTGGTTGGCCACCGTCCACCCCACGAGGAGGCCATCGACGGACCTCATCACCTCGACGGCCCGGCGGTGGGCGCTGATCAGCGCCTCCGAGATCGCTGGATCTGGCGGGGGCCTCGCTCCGGCCACGCCGGCTGCGCTCGTGTGCAAGCTGTCCGTCATCGCGGCCATGTTGGGGTCATTGATGGTGCACACTCACTCGATGCCGTCGGCCACGATCGGTAGGGCAGCCTCACAGTACTGGGCGAATCGGTCGGGCGCGCGAGGGTCTCGCCAGCCGCCGCTGTGGTTCATCCAGCGCGGGATGGTGAAATGCTCCAGGGTCACCACCGGCGACAGACCGCGCTCCCGGCAGCCGTCGACCATCCGCCGGTAGTGGTCCACGGCCGCCCGGGAGATCTCGCCCTCCTCCGGCTCGATGCGACTCCACTCCAGGCTGAACCGATAAGTGTTCAACCCGACCTCGGCGAGCAGGTCCAGTTCGTCCCACCAGCGGTGGTAGCTGTCACACGCGTCACCGCTGGGCTCGACGAATCCGGTGTCGGGCGTGCTCCGCTTCCCAGTAGTTGTTGTTGACATTGCCGCCTTCGACCTGGTGCGCGCCCGTCGCGGCGCCCCACAGGAACCCTGCAGGAAAGGCCCCCGTCATGTCAGTGCACCCTGAGCTCTATCCATTCGCAGAGACTCTCTTCTTCGGCGTCCGGGTGAGACGGCTGAGTGTCGCCGGATCGACCTTCGGCCGACGGTCGAACGTGAGCAGCCCATTTCGCTCCTGTTCGATGTCCGTCAGCTGGGTGTAGCAGAAGCCCTCGACCGGTCCGTCGCTCATGAGCGCCAGAACCATTTCCGAGTAGGTGCGCACGAAATCCTCGGTATCCCGGACCTCGGAGTACCCCCACCCCTCATCGGTGGCAAGCGCGACCCCACCGAACTCGCTGACCATGACCGGTTCACCGCGGTAACCGAAGCCGGGGAGGTACGGCGGGAAGGGGCGGCCACTGGGCTCGAGTGAGGAGGTGAGGGTGCGATAGCGGGCGGCGAGATCACCCCCTGGCCCGTAATCGTGCAGGGTGCAAATGTCGGAGAGCGCGTGCTCCCACCCGTCGTTGGAGACGACGGGTCGCGTGTCGTCGAGCTCATGGGTGAGCCGGTAGAGCTCGATCAGGAAGCTCGCCGTGAGGCCATCGTCGGATGGAGCCCGAAGCCCGAAACTCTCGTTCGCGGGCACCCAGGCGACGACGCACGGGTGGTCGCGATCCCTCCGCACGGCTTCTGCCCACTCCGCCACGAGACGGCACTCGGCCTCGGGCGAATGCTGATGGAAGCTCGGCATCTCGCTCCACATGAGGAACCCGGTCCGGCCGGCCAATACAACCACCGGGGATCCTCGAGTTTCTGGTGCTTCCGGGCCCCGTTGAACCCCATGGCCCTGGCCAGCTCGATGTCGCGGCGGAGGTCTTCGTCGCTCGGCGCAGTGAGCAACCCGCCGGGGAAGTATCCCTGGTCGAGGACGAGCCGCGGAACGTATGGCTGTCCGTTCAGCAAGAATCTTCCGTCGCGGGCCTCGATGGTCCGGAGGCCGAAGTAGCTCTCGACCTGGTCGAGTTCCCGATCTGACCCATCCAGCAGGCGGAGAGCCACCTCGTACAGCCACGGCTCCTCGGGGCTCCAGGCTTTCACCGGATCGAGCGCCATGCAGCCCTCGCCAGGCGGGCCCTTCCAGCGGCCCGCCGGGCGCCCCCGCAGGGTTGCCACGAGCTCGACGACTGCGCCGTCCTCGGGGGCGGTCGTTACCTCGAACCGTACGCGTCCCCCACACAGATCGGGGATCAGCCGCACTCCCGAGATGTGGCGCGCCGGGATCGGCTCGAGCCAGACGGTCTGCCAGATGTCGGTCGTGGGCGTGTAGAAGATCCCCTCGCTCCCCTCGCGCCGGTGTGCTTGCCACGAGGGATCGTCGGGTCGGTGCCCGGGTCCTCGGCCCGGACGACCAGCTCGTTGTCCCGTTCCCGGGCGACCCCGGTCAGGTCGATGCTGAAGGCGGTGTGGCCACCTTCATGGGTGGCTACCTCAACCCCGTTCACCCAGGACCGTCGCCCGGTAGTCAACGGCACCGAAGTGCAGGACCAGCCTGTCGGCCTCCGGCGCGTCGAAGGTGCGCGAATACCAGGCCATGTCATGGAGCCGCCGATCCCCGACTCCGGAGAGCTGTGACTGCGGACAGAATGGCACCACTATCCGGCCGGCGTAGCCGCGGGGGTGATCGCCCACCGCGAAGTTCCCCTCGCCGTTGGGATTCATCCAATGGCGGCGGCGGAGACGTGGCCGTGGATACTGGGGGCGAGGCAGCACCCCCCGAGCGTAGCTAACTGCCGGCCTCTGGAGCTCGCGTGAGACCGTTCGGCACGGGCCGAGGCGGATGGCAGTGGGCCGGTTTCGCCTGAACGGTAGTGGGGTAATGAGAGCAAGCAGAAGGGGAGTACATGAGGCCGGTCCGGGTCGAGGTCGTCACCTACACGCCTACCTTCTTCTTCCATTGCCAGCATTGCGAGCTCACCTTCCAGGAGATGGGTGTCGGCGGTGCCGTGCACAGAGAACAGGCTCGGGAAGCCCTACCCGAAGACCTCAGGCAGGAATTCCAGGCGGTGTCGTTGTGGGCCCACGACCTGGCGGATCGGTTCGGCCGGAGCGTTCGGCTTCGAGTGGTGGACGCGGCATCCATCGAAGGGTTCTGGAAGTCCCTCCGATACGGGATCCGGCGCTATCCCGCCGTGATCATCGAGAAAAGGGACAAGTTCGTGGGCCCGGATCTGAACCTGGCCCTTCCCGCGATCGAGCACCACGTGGAACTAGCTGATTCACAATCAGATAGGCCGTCCAAGGGAGGTGCATGGCCGGAACAGACGGGGTGAACGCTGGTCTATTCGAGGTCGAGAAGGGAGGGCGCGCATGAACTCCTTGTGGGTGGTCGTCATCGGCGTGGCCGTGATCACCCTCGCCTACAACCTCTACGCCAAGCGGATCGACCGAACGGTGATCCAGGCGGATTCACAGCGAGCCACGCCGGCCCGGATGTACATGGACGGGGCCGACTTCATGCCAACCAGTCGATTCGTCCTGTACGGCTATCATTTCAAGTCCATCGCCGCGGCCGGACCGATCGTCGGCGTGATCACCGCGGCCGCGCTGTGGGGATGGCTCCCCTCGATCCTGTGGCTGATGGTGGGAGTCACGTTCATCGGGTGGGCCAGCGACTACAGCGCGATCATGGTGGCCGTCCGCAACGACGGAAACTCGCTGTCGGCCATCGCCCACCGATTGATCGCCCCCAGGACGAGGACGATCCTGTTCGTGTTCATCTTCTTCTATCTCCTCCTGGTGGGCGGGGCCTTCGTGGGGATCCTGGCGGGAATCCTCGACGCCCGGCCTGACGTTCCGTTCGGGATCCTGGTGCTGGCCCTGATGGGGCTTCTCGCCGGCACTCTGATCTACAAGGCCAAGGCCAACCTGATGTTGGTCACGTTGGCGGTGGTGGCCCTGACTCTCCTGGCCATGGCTCTTGGGCCCGTGGGAGTCGACCTGAAGCCGGTGAAGAAGGACTGGTCGAAGGGGCCGATCAGCGGGGCCGTGGTGAAGATCGACAACGCCGTGAACGGGGAGAAGGCACTGTACACGGTGCAGGATCCCACCGGCGCGGACCCCAGGATCACCAAGGACCCCAAGACCGGGAAGCCGATCAGCAGCAAGTCATTCGACGCGAAGACCGGAGCGATCAGCGTCTTCCCCAGCTTCATCTTCTGGGCGGTGCTGCTGCTGGTCTTCAGCTATCTCGGAGCCAACCTGCCGATCTGGCGGTTCGCCCAGCCGGTCAACTACATCGGGTTCTGGATCACGGCGCTGGCCATCGGGCTGTCCGCCATTGGGGCGGTTCTGGCCCCGTTCGGGATCGGGGATGTGGGTTCGACGGTGGCCAAGTTCAAGATCAGTTCCTTCACGGCGTTCTTGCCGGCTCAGACCACCGGAGCGATCCAACCGCTGTGGCCAATGCTGTTCGTGACCATCGCCTGCGGGGCCATCTCGGGGTGGCATGCCTTGTTCGGCTCGGTGGGAACGGCCCGGCAGCTCGAGTACGAGACCGACGCGCTTCCCGTGGGGGGCGGAGGGATGTTCTCGGAGAACACCCTGGCGTTGCTGGCGCTGGTCGCTGTGGCCATAACCGGGCTCAGCGGCGCCGGCGCGTTCGCCGCCGGAGTCGGCTCTCTCCTCAACGTGGCCACCTTCGGACTCCTCGCCACGCCCTACGGGACGGCCATCGGCTTCGGGACGTTCGTGGTGATCGTGCTGACCGTGGTCCAGCTGGTGTTCCGGGTCATGCGGGTCACGTTGGGAGAGTGGCTGGGTGACGCGTGGGTGGGGTTCAAGAACCAGCACGTGGCCACGATCGTCTCATCTGCCGCGGTGCTGTTCCTGGTGCTGTCCGGGACCTGGGTGTACCTGTGGCAGCTGTTCGGCGCGTCGAACCA
>WNGB01009812.1_pt1 | contig 15943 bp, 19 predicted proteins | sample 5400681 | NCBI WGS metagenome assembly WNGB01 (sample SAMN13153367, study PRJNA577476) | soil metagenome | isolation source: 115 cm soil or saprolite under grassland replicate 2 | place: USA:California | collected 2016-06-15 | reverse complement strand
AATCGCCTATTGCGCGGTGATCGAGGCGTGCCAGCAGATCTTCGATCTGCGCCGGGCGCAGGAATGGACCGCGGCACTGAGCCGCTGGTGTGAGGCTCAGCCCGACCTGGTGCCGTTCCGCGGCCAGTGCCTGGTGCATCGGGCCCAGATCATGCAGCTGCACGGCGCGTGGCCGGAAGCGGTCGGCCAGGCGCAACGAGCGTGCGAACTGCTCTCCGGCCAGACGGGCGTCGCCGGTTCGGCGTTCTACCAACAGGCCGAGCTCCATCGGTTGCGGGGGGAGTTCGTCGAGGCCGAGGAAGGGTACCGCCAGGCCACCGAGTGGGGAGGGAGTCCGCAGCCCGGGCTGGCGCAACTTCGGCTCGCCCAGGGGCAGATCGATGCCGCGGCGGCCGCCATCCGCCGAGCGGTCGACGAGGCGCACGATCGGGTGACCCGGGCCAGGCTGCTCCCCGTACACGTCGAGATCATGCTTGGCGCACGTGACATCCAGGCAGCACGCGCCGCTGCCGACGAGCTCTCGGAGATCGCCGCCGAACTCGATGCGCAGCTTCTGCAGGCCATGTCCGCCGCCGCGACCGGGGCCGTCCTGCTCGCGGAGGGCGACACCCGAGCCGCCCTCGAGGCGCTGCGCCGCGCGTGGAAGAGCTGGCAGGAGCTCGAGGCTCCATACGAAGCCGCTCGTGTCCGAGTACTGATCGGACTCACGTGCCGGGACCTCGGCGACGAGGACACTGCGGCGATGGAGCTGGACGCGGCACGGCGGGCCCTCCAGCAGTTGGGGGCCGCATCGGATCTGGTCAGGCTGGAGGAACTCTCCCGGACTCGCGCGCCTCAGCCCACCGGCGGGCTTACCGCGCGGGAGATAGAGGTCTTGCGCCTCGTGGCGGCGGGCAACACCAACCGGGCGATCGCCGACAAGCTCGTCATCAGCGAGAAGACCGTGGCCAGACACATGAGCAACATCTTCACCAAGCTGGGACTGTCTTCCCGATCGGCGGCCACCGCCTACGCCTACGAGCACGACCTCGTGTAGGCGCCTACACAGAATTACCCACTGAGCCCGGCATGCCAATTTGGATAGTTCACCTGATGCGCCCACCCTTGCCTCGCGCCTACCTTCCTCGTCACGAAGCAGTCAGCGGAGGCGAACGGAGGAGGACGATGAACGGCAACGGCACAGAGCGGTTCGAGACCGTGATCATCGGTGGGGGGCAGGCCGGCCTGGCGGTGGGGTACCACCTGGCGAAGCGCGGCCGCCCATTCGTGGTCCTGGACGCGAACGAGCGGGTCGGCGATGCCTGGCGCAAGCGCTGGGACTCGCTCCGATTGTTCACCCCCGCCAAATACAACGGGCTGCCGGGCATGCGGTTCCCTGCACCCAGCGTTTCCTTCCCCACGAAGGACGAGATGGCCGATTACCTGGCGGCCTACGCGGCGCGGTTCGATCTCCCCGTTCGAACCGGCGTCAGCGTGGATGGGCTCTCCCGAGACGGGGACCGCTACGTCGTGGCATCCGGCAACCTCCGGTTCGCGGCGGACAACGTGGTCCTGGCGACGGGCGCCTTCCAGAAGCCGAAGATCCCCCTCTTCGCCTCCGAGCTCGATCCGGGCATCGTGCAGCTGCATTCCAGCGTGTACCGGAATCCGTCCCAGCTGCAGGAGGGCGATGTTCTGCTCGTGGGCATCGGGAACTCGGGGGCCGAGATCGCCCATGAAGTGTCGCGCACGCACCGTACCTGGCTGTCCGGCAAGCCGGCCGGGCAGATCCCCGTTCGTCATGGGCCCGCCGCTGCCCGGTTCGCTCTCCCCCTCGTGCGGTTCGTCGGCCACCACGTACTGACGTTGAAGACGCCGATCGGCCGGAAACTCCAGCCGAAGTTCGTGGGCCACGCGGCCCCGCTCATCCGGGTCAAGCTGAAGGACCTTGTCGCCGACGGCGTCGAGCAGGTGCCGCGAACTGTTGGGGTGAAGGACGGTCGTCCAGAGCTCGCGGACGGACGCGTCCTCGACGTGTCGAACGTGATCTGGTGCACGGGCTTCCGGGGCGCGTTCGGATGGATCGATCTCCCGATCTTCGGTGAGGATGGCCGGCCTCAGCAGGAGCGCGGCCTGGTGCCGGGAGCGCCCGGGATCTGCTTCGTCGGCCTGGAATTCCAATACGCGGCCACGTCAGACGTGCTGGTCGGAGTGAGCAGGGATGCCGAGTACGTCGCCAAGCACATCTCCAAACGCCAGCCGAACGGCCGGCCCGCGGCGGACGGGGCCGAAGCGCCCGCGACTCTAGGGAGGTAGCGATGAGCAAGCAGCAAGGCGTGCAGCAGCGCCGGCATTTCACCGACGACGAGGCTCGAGAGTGGTTGCTGGCAGGGATCCCCCTCACTGAGCGCCGGCTTCAGCTGGCGGGAGCTTCAACGACGTGGCTGGAGGGCGGTGATGGTCCGCCGATGGTGCTTCTTCATGGGGGGATCGAGACCGGGGGGGTGTACTGGGCCCCGGTGATATCCCGCCTTGCGGAGAGCTATCGCCTTGTCGTTCCCGATGTCCCCGGCCTGGGGAAGTCCGAGCCGGTCGCCCGTCTGGACGACGTGGTCTTCGCCGAATGGTTCGCAGCGCTGCTCCGGGTGACGTGCGAGAAGCCGACGCTCATCGCGCACTCCCTGGACGGCAGCCTGGCCGCGCAGTTCGCAACGCAGCACAGCGATCTCCTCCAGGGGCTGGTGCTCTATGGTGCACCCGGGATCGGCCACTACCGCATGCCTCTGGGACTCCTGGTGACGGCGATCCGGTTCGACCTGCGACCTTCCGAGCGCAACAATGCCCGGTTCGCAGACTGGGCATTCCTCGATCCCGCCCAAACCCGCCGGCGGGACCCGCAGTGGTATGACGCCTTCATGGCCTACGGGTTGTCGCGGGGGAAGGTCCCTCACGTCAAGCGCACGATGCGCCAGCTCATCAAGGCCGGTACGAAGCATATCTCCGATGCAGAGCTTCAGCGCGTGGCAATCCCTACGGCTTTGATCTGGGGCAGGCGCGACCGGATGGCGCCGCTCCGCATCGCCGAGCTGGCGAGTGCGAAGTTCGGTTGGCCGCTGCATGTGGTCGACGATGCTGGCCACGTGCCTCATATCGAGCAGCCCGAAGCGTTCTTGGGCGCGCTGGAAGCCGCTCTCGGAGCCTGAGGACGACCGATCTGGCCACCTCGTTCAAGTGCAGACTCGGATAGAGGCGGCCACCATGACGCGTGGCCGCAGTGGTCGTGCGGTCCCGTCATTGAGCCTTCGAGAAGCGGTCGGTGGCCGCGACGACGCGCTCGGCCATCTCATCGCCACCGGTGCGACCGGTACCGATAAGGTAGAGCTCGGCGTCCGACCGCGCCCGCGCGAGCTCCCACGCGGTGACCGCCGGGCTGCCGAGGTCGAGGCGACCGTGGATCAGGACGCCCGGAATCCCGACCAGACGGTGCGCTTCGCGTAGCAGGATGCCGTGTGGGGGTCAAAAACTACGATCACTCTTGTGACCTGCGGCTATGGCCGAGCTGGCCGCCAGCCAGATCGGTGCGAATCGCCTTCTTTGAAGGCCGTGTGAGTCCCCCCCGCCACGGGAGTCGATAAGGTCTGAGTCGGACCTACTCAGGTCCTGTGCGGAACGGCACCGCACGCGGTCACGGTATTCCGCCTACAAGGCAAGCGAATCCAATGGCGGACAACTCGCTTCCCGGGCATCCAAAGAGGCGCTGCCTCGTTTCCATCGCCTGCTTCGAATCGCAGGTCAAGCGCATGATCGCAGTTTCTGACCCCTACACTTCACGCGCCGCGGCATGAGTTTCTTTACCCGACGGGGCGGTCGACGCGTGGATCGCGGAGTTCAACGCTCGACCCGACGAGGAACGCGACCAGCTGCATGGGACGTTCCCGCTGTCAGGGGACCGAGGCGAGTAGCGATCGCCTTCTGGGTGCTAATTGCGGCGTTCCGGTCAGGTCAGATCGGCTCAGTACGGCCGCTCTGTAGGTGGGGACTCAGTCAGGACGATCGAGTTTCGGGGACCCCACACCCTCTGCCCTGCTGAATGATCCCGGTCGATTCGAGGTGACGCTCACCCCGTGGCTGGGCTCCCAGGAACTCCGAGGAGCTAGGAGCTAATCGGCAGCTTCCTTGTCGGCAAGCCCCTCGCCCTGAGGTCGCCGCCAGGCACCGACGGGATGCAATTCAGGCGCTTGGTGTCCCCCGGGTGACCCGATCAGTGCGCCGGTGTGTACGAAATCCAAACGGTAGCAGTGAACGGGCCGCCCTCGTCCGTGCCGCTGAAGGTGCAAACGTCGAGGCGCCCGTTCTGAGGTGCAGGCTTGCTGATGGAGAAGGTCTGTCCGCCCTGGGTGAACTCAAACGCGTAGGGAACGCCGACCTGATTGTTGCCGATGGCGTGCCCAGGCGTCCAGTTGCCATTGCCATTGACGACGACCTGAAGGGTTCCATTCACGGAACAATCAAGCGTGATTACCTCGGCGTTCTTGGCATTGATTGGGTCCGCCCCAGCAGAACCGGCCGCCCCGAACAGCATCGCCACAATCCCGAGCACGAGCACGAGTGACTTGATTCGCATCTCTCTCCTCCTTACCTGTAGGGGGACCCCGGGCAACCCGGGGCATCCCGTCTGGCTCAAGAGGTTGATCCTCGCACATTCCCCGCTTGGGCACCGGTGCCGACGGCCCGCAGGCCGAGGTGGAGCGCCCTCGCAGCCGCGCAGGCGCAGCACCTGGGCCGGCTCAGCAGACGGGGCCCTCGGGTTACTGGCACGCACTCTACGCTCGGGCTCCACTCACCTGACGAACGACTTGCCTGGTGTGGTCAGGCTGAGGAGGAGAAGTTGGCCGTCGCCGGGGTTGGTGGCTGGCCGCTGGGAAGGGAGAGAATTGGACGCGCAGCGACCTTGGTCGGCAGCCCGCACCAAGACGCGTAGCTCAACTCTTTGTCTGAAGCGTGTACCTGACCGTCTGCACCCTGATCAGCCCGTCTTTGAACACGAAGGTGTCGATGCCGTCCTCCACCTTGGTCCTCTCGGAGTCTGCTGCCCACTCCAGGAGCAAGATGTCGTCCTCGTAGATCTGCGTCGGTAGGTCCCACGTGGCCTGAGGGACATCCGAGAGCAGCTTGGTAAAGCCTTGCCGGACCCCGTCCTTGCCGCGGAGCACTCCGCCCTCTGGGCTGATGAAGATGGCGTCCTCGGTGTAGTCGGACACGATCCCGTCAAGGTCCTCCGCACCCAGCACCTGGGCGTGGTGCTGGAACACCTCCTGCGGGCTTCGTCCGTTAGTCATCGCTTCTCCTCCTTTCGGGGCTCACGGGACCAGCACGCCGCGGCCGTGGATCCGGCCCCCGTTCAGATCGTCGATCGCTCTGTTGATCTCCTCCAGGGCCTACTCCTGGGTCTCCAGGCGGACTTTGCCTTTCGCCGCCAGCGACATCAGCTCGCTGAGCTCCGTGCAGTTGCCGACCAGGGTTCCCCACCACACTGATCTCGCGAGAGATGAATGTCAGGGCCGGTATCTCCACCCGCCCGCCGTAACCGATCACGAAAGTAGGTACCTCCCTGGCGAAGCATGGCCGGGCCCTGCTCGGTCGTTCCATGCTCCCCGACGAAGTCCAGCACGGCCTCTACTCCATCCCCGCCGGAAGCCTCTTCAACCCGGTCGGCCGCTCCCTCGCCGCCACGGATCAGCCCGTCTGCACCCAGGGCTTCGGCGAGCCGGAGCGACTCTTCGGCTGTATCGACAGCGATGACCTCCGCCGAACTCAGCTCCCTCAAGCACTGCAGCGCGATGTGGCCAAGCCCTCCGATCCCGATCACCACGCACCGGCTCCCCGGGGGAAGGATCGCCGCAGCCTTCTTGGCCGCTCGGTACGCGGTCAACCCTGCATCGGCATAGGGGGGCCACTGCCTTCGGCTCCAAGCTTGCCTCCAGCTTGAGCACCGAGCGCTCCGCAGTCCGCAGATGCTCGGCGAAGCCGCCGTCCGCGTTCAGTCCGGGGAACGAACCGTCTTCACAGTGCATGTCTTCCCCTCGGCGGCACGCCGGGCATACTCCGTCGGTGACCAGGGGGAGCACGATGACAGCGTCGCCCGGCTCGACGCTGGTGACAGAGCCGCCGATGTCTCCGACCCAGCCGGCGTTCTCGTGCCCCAGGGTGTACGGGAGGTCCGGGTGTTGGATCTCCCGCCAGACCCCCTCGATCACGTGAAGCGTCCGGCAGAGGCCGGCCCCACCAGTGCGAACGATCACGTCGTGCGGACCCCGGATCTCCGGGCTGGCGACGTCGTCCAGCTGGAGGTGTTCGTCGTCGTAGCTTTGGAGTCGAGCAGCCTTCACTCACTACAGCATGCCGGAGCCGACGCGCCGGCGCGAATCGACCGCGAAACCAGACGTCTCAGAACGCCGGGGAGGCCACATCGTGGGCTCGATCTCGCGACGCCCGATGGGTCGTTAGGCTCCGACTGTGGGCCGAGACTCAATCAGGTCCGCCAGCGTCGTTGCCGGGAGATCCGGGAAAGACGCATGGATGGACGTAGCGTCGAAGGCCATGTCGGCGGTGGGAGTCTAACCGTTAGCCACGGCCCGTCAAACTCAGCACGGCTCCGGTACGCCCCGGGCTGTCAAACTCCCTCGCAAGGCGAAACGGTTCTCACCACCTCTGGTCCAGCCGGTGGCCCGGGGGGAACCCGCCCTGGGTGGGATTGGACCCGAGCTAGCACAGGAGGAGGCACGGCGTTCTGCTTCGAGGCGGCCCAAGCCTCCTGCAGTCGAGTTCCTCAGATCAATCGGATGACTCCGCATCAATGCCCTTGATCGGCCGCATGAGGGGCGGGTAGAGCACTTTGGCCGCACCCCGCCGGTACGGCTACGCGGGACGGCCCCCCTCCCTGCTAGCGCGGCGTCCGGTGGGCGCGACGAACCCTAGGGTGCTGGTGGACTTCCGGTGGAACTTTCGTGCACTGACGAAGCCGCAGTTCTGCAGAATCACGGCAGGGCCGCAACCAACCGTCCACGGGCTGCGTCGCACGAGAGCGAGCTAAGGGCGGGATGGGGACGATCACGGCGGGCGGGCACCCGAGGTTCGGATGGGAGAGACTGGGCGTGGAGGAAGGAGAAGAGGCATGTCTGCTGAGGCCAGGGCGGAGCTGTGGGGTCGGTGGATCGACCTGTGGAACGGTAACCTCGACGTGGCGGAGCAGATCATCCATCCCGACTTCGATGTCCACCGGATCCCGATGCCGCACGTCCCCGAGGGACTGGGCGGCCGGGACACGCTGGTCGAATGGGTGAGGCAGACCCGTTCGATCATCGACGGCCTGCGGTTGACGGTCGAGGTGGGGCCGCTCGTCGACGGCGAGATGGTCGCGGGCCGTTGGTTCGCCGAAGGCTCATACCGGGGCGGCATCCCCGGCGCAACCGCTCCAGCCGGCACCCGGGTCCGCTTCCACGGCAACGACATCTGGCGAGCCGAGGATGGGTTGATCCGCGAGTACTGGCTGAGCGACGACCTGCTTGACCTGTCGCAACAGCTGGGCGTGGGCGCCCCGGGCTGACTGAATGGGCCAGCTCGACGAGCGCAAAAGCGCGACAAGCGTGAAGAAGATGAGGGGCAGCACGTTTGCGCGGTAAGCCATGCTGATGACGTCGCCCCCTCGGAGGGTGAAGGTGAGCCCCGCCACGAGCCCCAGAATCGCGAAGCCGGGTACCCCCTCAACGCTTCGAGGGGACACACCGAAGCGGAAGCGCTCCCGCCAGCTCGCGAACCATGGACGCCTGGACTGCGGTTCACGATGTGTGCTGGGACGTGGCGAACGTCAGCGGCCCTGGCGCGGTTTCGCCGGCCGTGGTCTCTGATCGAGTTCATCTCGGACGTTCACCTACCGCACGCGAGCCGGGCCTCGGGCCTGGTTCGGCGAGCACCCTCCTAGCTCGCCCGCCGCGCGAGGCGCCAAGCCGCGATGGTCACGAGGACAACGGCGCCGGGTGCGGTGGTGGCGAGGGCGTGCCAGGGGACGCCGGGATGGCCGGGCCGCACGAGGTTCGCCACGCTCGCGGCCAGCGCCGAGGGTGACCAGGACGAGAGCGCGTGTATTCCGCTCAGGAACACTAGGGCCAAGAGGCTGGCGAGGCTCGCCCCGGCGACGGCCGGCACACCGCGAGCAACGCTCGCCCAGGCGGCGACGACGCCCATGCAGAAGTACACCCACAGGACCTCGAGCCCGTACCCGGCGGCCAGCGGGCCGGGGCGCAGCGGGCCGATGAGCACGGACGTCTCGTACCAGGCACAGAGGACCCCGAGCCCGAGTGCGAACGTCGCGGCCAGGGCGACTGCCAGGTACCGCGGCACGACCAAGATGGAAGGGCGACGCACCCTGCTCCGGTAGAAAGCCGCGAGGCCCGGGCGGGCGTCGATGGTGAGGCTCGCCGCCGCCACCACGACGATCACGACCGTGCCGAGCTGGGCGGCGTTCGCGGCGAAGCCCGCAATGGCGTCGGCTGGGGTCGGTGGAGGCGCGATCACCCGCACACCCCCCGCGGCATGCTTCGCGAGCTCGGGGAGATGGTGGGTGAGGATCGGGATCCCGAGGCCGAGGAGGACGAATGGGGCGATCAAGGCGACCAGACGCCGGGTGCGCCAGAGCCGCAGGGCCTCGAGACGCCAGGGGCTCATCGGGCGCTCGCAGCTTGGTCGGCGGGCGCGACGGTGAGGGAGAGGAAGACCTCTTCGAGGCTCGGTCTCACTGGCGATATCGAGACCACCCGCGCGCGGCAGGCGGCAAGCACGCCGGCCAGGTGCGCCTCGACCTCGCCGCGGTCGGCAGCGGAGAACTCGATCTCGCCAGGAGCGAGCTCGTCGACCGAGGACGCCCACGAAACGGCGCCGAGGGCTGCGAGGGTACCCTCCGCTGGCGGACGAACGATCACCTGCCACCGGGACCTCGCTGCCCCGGCGAGCAGATCGGCGAGCGGCCCCTGGTAGAGAAGGCTGCCGCCGGCGAGGATCCCGACGTGACCGCAGATCGCCTCCACCTCGCGGAGGTCTTGGCTCGAGAGCACCACGGTCGTGGCGGGCGCGACGGAGGCAACGAGCCCGAGCACCTCGGCGCGCCCGGCGGGGTCCAACGCTGAGGCCGGCTCGTCGACGAGGAGCACCTCCGGTTCCGCGACGAGGCCGGCGGCGATGTTGAGCCGGGTCGTCATCCCCCGGGAGAACCCGCCCACCCGGCGACGGGCCACCTCGGCGAGACCGACCCGGTCAAGGATCTCCTCCAGCTCATGGCGGGGCCGGTGGCGCCCGAGCAGGCCAAGGGCGACCTCGAGTACCTCGAGCGCGCTCAGCCACGGTTCGAACTCCGCGACGTCGCGGCAGTACGAGATCGCCTCCTGCGAAACGCCGAGGTCAACCTCCCCGGCGCTCGGGCGACGTAGGCCGGCGAGAATCTCGAGCAGGGTGGTCTTGCCCGAGCCGTTCGGCCCGATCAGGCCGTAGAGCGAGCCCGCGGGCACCTCGAGGTCCACGCCCCGAAGCGCCATCAGCGCGCCGTAGGCCTTGGTGAGCCCGACGGTGCGCAGCGCTCTCAGCGGACCCTGCCGACGCTCAGGTAGATGATGCCGCCGAGAGGGATCGAGACGAGAGAGACGATCAGCCATCCCCACTTGGGCAGGTAGCGCACCTCTTGGGCTCGGGCCAAGTCGACCAGGCAGAAGACCTCGAAGCCGATCGCCACCAGAAGGACCAGGATCGGACCGAGCGCCGTGTTCATCGAGCGCACCCCAGGAAGATCAGTCCGCCCGCCATGTCAGCCTTCCTTGCCGTTATCACTTCTATGAATGTGAACGTTAGCACTTCTGTGAGTGTTCGGCTAGGCTCGCCCGTATGGCAAGAGCAGATCTGCTGCTGCACCCGGTGCGGCTGCGCATCCTCAAGGCGTTCCTGGGCGACCGGGCGCTGACCACCACCCAGCTCGCCGCCGAGCTCGACGACGTGCCCGCGGGGAGCCTCTACCGCCACGTCGCCCTTCTCACGAAGGCCGGCATCCTGCAAGTGGTCGCCGAGCGCCGCATCCGCGGCGCCGTCGAACGCACCTACACCCTCCGGCTCTTCGCCGCGCAGATCCACCCGGGCGAGATCGCAGCCATGACCCCCGATGAGCACGCCCAAGCGTTCATGGCCTACGTCGCCGGGCTGCTGGCCGATTTCGACCGCTACCTCGCCGCCGGTCCTCCGGACCCGATCCGGGACGGCGCCGTCTATCAAGTGGCCGCCATGTGGCTCACCGACTCCGAGTTCGCGGACTTCCTGCGAGACCTCCGCAGCATCGCCCAGCCCCGGCTTGCCAATGCCCCGGGCAAGGGGCGCCGGCGGCGCATCTTGTACAGCGTGCTCCTGCCCGCGCCCGAGAATCCATCAAGTGACGAAGGGCCGGGCCCGAGGAAGCGACGCAGGAGAACTCAAGACACAAGGGGCACATGAATGCTGCCATCGGGAAACGCCCGGCGAAAGAGCGCCGGAAACGTTCAGCACAATCGACCTCGGGAGCGGACAGCGAGATTCACCGAAATCACCGAACTCCGGGGGAACCTGATCCGCCTTCGGCCCTTCCTCTCGGTGGAGGTTGATGCGGCTTGGACGGGGTTGTCCCTGCAGGATGAAGCGGCGCATCCTCGCCCGAGGCCCGAGGATTGGCAGGAGACGGCCTCAGAGTCGTTCCGGCGGAGGCTCTCGCGGTCGGGGCGGCTCTGGCGGGGGTGCCTGGACCTGGCCATCGATCGCCGGGGCCGGCTGGTGGGCCAGATCCAGGCCCGGACCAGCCCGAAGCAGACCCTTGCTCCCGGTGTGTTCGAGATCGGCCTGGTCCTGTACCGAGCAGCCGACCGGGGGCAGGGGTATGGACGGGAGGCTGTCGAGCTCCTCACCACCTGGCTGTTCGACACCGGACTTGCCGAACGCGTCCAGGCCGGCACCGCTGCGGACAACGGACCGATGCGCTCGGTCCTTGAGCGCCTCGGGTTCCGCTTTGAGGGGATTATGCGGTCGGTCGCGCCGAGGGATGATGGAACGCGGATTGACGGAGCCATGTACGCGGCGATCAGATCCGATTGGGCAGAACAGCGTTGGTAGGCGGCTCGGACGAAAGCCGGCTCCTCCGAAGGCTCAGTGTGTTGGCAGCTGGCGCCCGTCGCGACCTACTCAAGGCGCTCCCAGCTCATTCGGCCGCGGGCAGACCTCATCGTACAGATCTGCGAGCGCAAGGGACGCATGACCTGACCGAGGTTCTGCTGGATCTGGAATCGGACGACGTGCTTCGGGTCAGGTGATGGCACTGCTCAACGAACACAGAGGCCTCGCTGAAGCGCTATTCCAACCCAGAGAGGAGCATCTCCGGAATCGCCTCTTGCGACCTCTTGCCTACCGAGCAAGCCACGGCCGAGCTCGCACCTGGACAAACAAGGACGAGGACTTCAGACGGCGGTCAGTTGAGTCGGCCGGCCATTGGAGTTGGTAGAAATCTGGTACATGGTTGTGGCCTCGGGGACCCTTTGTCGACGCCAGCTTCGACGCGGTCCCGGCTGTGAACAGCCCCTTCTACGCGGCCGAAATGGCCTGGCCGCGGCCGTCAGACCTGCGGATGTGATTCGGTAGATTCATCACGGAGAGGTCGCCTAGTCCGGTCTATGGCGCCGACTTCCCAGACCGGCTGCGTTGTGAGTCCCCTCCACCACCCAAGGAACCACAGGTACGCTGTAATTGCCGGGCCGGCCCCTGGTGCTGTCCGGGTCCCCAATCGGACCTGAAGGGTACATTTATTGGGTTTCGCCCTGTGACCAGCGAGTTCTTTCGCCCTTCAAGAACGGTGGGCCGACCACTACGAAGCCATCGCCGGTCTCAGCGAGCGCCCCCTTGAGAGGTGCGCTGGCCAGCCCGGACCAGTCCGAGGGTTGAGTGCTTCCCACTCAGGGATGCGTCTGCGAAGTACCCACAGGGGGGCCGGCAATCGTCCACTCCGCGTCATCCGCAGTCGCTCAGGTCGGCGCAGCGGTGGATCACGAAAGCGCTGGTCAGGGCAGAAAACCGAATAATTGCACCCTTCACGAGGGTCCGTCAGCGTGCCGTGCCGATCCAGTCGGGAAACTCCGGCTCACCAACTCCCACATCGAGGGAGGTGAGTCCGGATCCGTCTGGGCGAACGATGTTCAGTCCCGGGGAGAAGACCAGATACTGGCCATCCGGCGACCAGTCGACGAATTGCGCGAACTTGTCCGTCACCCGCCGCACGCCCGAGCCGTCCGCGTTCATCACGTACAGCGTGTGGTACGGACCGATGTCTCCAGTCGTCTTGCAGTCCGGGCCTTCCGAGATCGAGCAGTCGTCCCTGGTGGACGTGAAGGCGATCTTCCTGCCATCTGGGGACCATGATGGGAAACCATCCGAGGCGGGCGAGTCGGTGAGGCGCCTGAGCCCGGTGCCGTCGGCGTTCATCACGTAGATCTCGTAGTTCTCCGTCCCTTCTGGTGTCTGCCCCATGAAGGCGATCCGTGTCCCGTCGGGAGACCAAGCAGGATATTCGACCCAGACGTCGGCGGGGATCCTCGTCGCACTGGACCCGTCGGGGTTCATGAGGAAACCGTGCAGCACTCCTCCTCCGGGGTCGTCCCGGTCCGAGTTCCAGGCGATCCTCGATCCGTCCGGGGACCAGGCCGGGCCCCAGTCCACCGATCCGGCGCTCCGAGTGAGGTTGGTTGCGCCGGAGCCGTCGGCTTTGGCGAGGTAGGTATCCGTGGTCATGAAGTCGGTGCCCTTCTGGTACCGGTACGCGATCCGCCTTCCGTCCGGAGACCAGGTTGGATCGAACTGAGCCTCGGGATCGGTGGTGACCTTCCTCAAGCCTGTCCCGTCGGAGTTGACGACGTACACGTCCTCGGCGCCGGGGGAACCCCCGGAGAAGGCGATCCGGCCGGTGAGAGTAGCCAGGTCGATGGCTCCCGAGACCGCCGCGGCCGGGGCCCCATTCGCGGGTAGCTCTGGCGAAGGTCGGGTGGACGGCGCAGAGGCTGTTACCTGCGACCCGGATGGAGCCACCCCGCCAGAGGTGCAGGCGGTGAGAGCCACGGTTGCCGCTGCGGCTAGCCGGAGGATCACGCTGGCTTTGGAATGCATCGGTCCGTCGCTCCTTTGCCCTCGCTCACTTCCGATACGCTCGTGGCGGCGTAGCGGTTCCCAGACTGGCGGCGTAGCGGTTCCCAGACCATCCCGATCGAGAGCGGTCAGGCGGGTTCCACTCCAGTCCACCTCCGCGTGGAGAGATCGGGGAGGAAGCGTGGGGTCGCCCGGTTGCGCATTCCCTCTCTCCCTCTCTCTACCCGCCCGGGCTGATCCGCACGCTGGCGGCTGACCTCTTCGCCAGTGGTCCGAAGGGGTTCGACGTCGCGTCGGCGAGAAGCGCGTTGCGGGCCGGGACGCGTAGACCGCGGGCGGTCCACGCCGACGACCGAAGCGGCGCCACCTGCCACGCAGATGTCGCCGCGCCGATCAGGCTGGACAGCATGGCAACGGACGTGTCGCCGCCGATCGCGGTTGCGCGGCGACGATCAGTGTCGTCTGCGAGCCCACCGTTGAGTCGCACGAGACCCGCCGTCGGCGATCCCTCGATCACGCGCAGGACCACCCCTACCCTGCGTGCCCATCGAGATGGTGTGCACCTCTTGTCGAAGTACTTCGGTCGGGGACCGTCTTTCGGCTGGTATCGCTCCCCCCAGGCAAGGTCACCGTGGCCTGCCTCCCTGGGCCGAAGTCGATCCCAGCCAACCCACGACTGAGCGTGGAGTTCGAACCGCCGTGCGACTCCTGGGTTCTAGGACCCGCGAGAACATCCCTCAGAGCCGTGGACCCAGAGGGGCTGTGGGTTCCTGTCGACCTGGCCTGTGGCCAGGCCGAGCAACTCCGGCTCCGGGTTGCCGCGAGTGAGGTGAGGTGAGGACCCGGAGGAGGTGTTCCGGCGCGCATCCGGGCTGAGGTCTTCTGACGAACTCAGAAAGCCGGGCTACCCAGAGACGCCATGGCGATGGCCGACGTTGCTGGTGTTCCGCGAAGGGGTGGCCGTGGGGAGGATCGGCGCTCCCGAGACCGGTCGGGGGTGGGAACTCCTCGTCGACGCCTGCCGGGCAGTTGGATCGGCGGGACATGATCCTCTGACCAAATCCAGCCGTCCGGGCGGCACCAACAATGGTTCGAATCCGGTTTCGACACCTTTGGGATGTCTCGAGACATCTTCCACCGGTGTCTCGGGACGTCGTTCCGCGTTCGGACCCCCCTGCTGCCACTGGTAGTCCCGGCTCGGGATCGAGGCTGAGCTGACGGAGCAGTTCCCCGTCCTCGCTGAACACTCGAATGTCGAGGTCCGCCAGCCCGACGACCCGGAACCCGGCGGGCTGACCTTTGTGCTTCCCGAAGCCATTTCGTCCGGAGCCACCGCCAAGGGCATTCGTCCCCCCGCTGATCCCCGCCGCTCTGTCGACCGCGCCAACGGACATCCGCTCTGGCATCGCAGATTTCAGGCTGGCGTCAACCCGTCCGAGGGCCCAAGGCGTTATACCGACGACGTGAGTGACGGACATGAACGCCTTCGCCACGTTCTATTCCACGACGAAGGCGAGAGTGCTTCGGGCCGTGTTCATGGCGACATCGGGTCGACAGCGCTCGGAGGACGCGGTGAGCGAGGCCTTCGTGAAGGCGTACCAGCACTGGAGTCGGCTCCGCCAGCACCCGAACCCGGTCGCGTGGGTGGTCCGCACGGCGCTCAACGCGCATCGCTCACGTGGCGGATCCGACGGCGCGAGCGGCTCGGGGTTCGAGAGCAGGATGCAGCGTCCACCATCGAGACGTTCGACAACGACCGGTGGGAGGCGCTGAAGCGGCACTCTCGGGACAGCGCGAAGCGGTCGCCATCCGCGTGCTCCTCGACCTGACCACGCGGGAGGCCGTGGCGGGCCTCGGGATCCACCACCGAGATCACCCGATCGGGGGCGGTGCGCCGGGCGATCCGGAACACCCCGTCTGGGCCCTCCTCGACGTCCTGTCCGGCCACCGTGGCCAGCAGCTCTGCCGCCTGGGCCACGTCGGGGTCCAGGCTCGTGCCCTCCACAACGTGGAGGGCAGCGGCGGCGTCCTTGACCAGGGCGTCCATCAGCGCCTCCCTGGCTTCGGGGTCGTTCCAGTCGCACACCGGCTTGCCCGGGGAGTCATAGTCGTCGTCCCTTCCCATGACCGCTGATCTCGGCGGCCAGCTTCTCCGGGGCGATCCGGAGCAGGGCCCGGATCGCACCCCGGACCATGGTCACGGTGTCCTGGGTGGCCACGGCGTCGTACAGGGGGGCCGAGTCCAGCACCCGGCGCACCCCCCAGCAGCCCGGCCTCGTTCGGGCGAGACGAATGCTCCGTCGATCCTCCCCCCGTGTAGGCTGCGGTGAGGGGCGAGCACCAGGGCTCCGACGGCCGATGCGCGCGTCCGCTCTCAGCTCTCTCGAGTCCAGGGAGCGGCCCTACATCTTTGTAAGTCTGCGGTTCAGTCGGGTCGGCGTGACATGGAAAGGAACGGCCACCCGTCCGGAAGCGATCCTGGCCAATGACACTCCTCACCACGCCTCCAGGCCAAGCCAAACCCCAGTCCTCTCCGTTTCCTCCCCCGAAACTCTCCAAAACCTCGCCCCCTTGGGATGACCATGTTTGGGCCTCGCGCCGCTCTTTGTAGGTGTGGACAAGGAACACGGACCGGGGGTGCACTGTACGCGCCCCCTATGGTCCGAACGAATGGGCTTGGGAGAAGGAGCAAGCAGGAGCATGGCCACGATACCCACAGGCCAAGCACGGCACCGAGGACGCTGGCCCTCTTGCGGCCGCGGGCGCATTGCTT
>WNGB01011918.1_pt1 | contig 15944 bp, 12 predicted proteins | sample 5400681 | NCBI WGS metagenome assembly WNGB01 (sample SAMN13153367, study PRJNA577476) | soil metagenome | isolation source: 115 cm soil or saprolite under grassland replicate 2 | place: USA:California | collected 2016-06-15 | reverse complement strand
ACCGAACGTCGGGTCGAGGTTGGCCAGGGTGGCCCGCAGGTACGCGGTCGTGCCGTCGCTGGTCACCTGGAAGTGGGTCAGGTCGAAGGCGCCCGCGTGGAAATCCGAGGCGGTCGGGTACTGATAGGTGCCCGGCCCGTTGTCGTCGCCGGGCGGATCGGTGACGTCCAGGACCGTGGTCCCTCCCGTCACATCCCCGACGACTGCCACCTGCGCGTATCCGGTGTTCCGCCCGTCCGGCGACGTGGCGGCCGCGGTGATGACATCGTGGCCGAACCCGATCGGGACAGACGCCGAGAACGACCCGTCCGGGGCCGCGGTCGTGCTGGCCACGGACGCGGCCGCGCCCGTCGTGGTGTCCGCCGAGCCGATGTCCACCGAGGCGCCGGGGGACGTGGTCCCGGTGACCGTCGTGGTGGCGGACCCGAGCGTGGCGCCGGGGGCGGGGGTGGTGAGGGTGACCGTCAGCGCACCCGGCGCCCCGTGGGTGATGTAGCGCGCCGTCGTGATCGGCGGCGTCTCGACGGTGCGGCCAGTTCCGAGCCCCGTGATCAGCCGCAGTTCCTGGGCCTGGGCCCAGGTCAGCGGCGAGGCCGATCCCGCGGCCTTGCCGTCGGTGAACCCGATGGACGCGGTCGCCGGGTCACTGCCGTAGGGCGACGCCGGCCGGTTCGGGTCCTCCCAGGCCTGCTCAGGCACCAGGCCGATACCGGAGGAGAAATTGAGCATCGCGTTCAGCAGGCTGGCTGACCCGGAACTCTGCCCGGCGGCGATGCCGCTCTCGGCCCGCTCGCCGGACAGCACGGGCCACAGATGACCGGTCCCGGTGTCGGTGGGCGGCCACGGCGCGCCCGTGGTCGTGCACGAGGTCTGGCTCGGCTGGTAGCAGTCGCCGTAGCCGTCCGCGCTGCCGCCGGCAGCCGACGTGCCGTACCGGTAGTAGCCGGTTCCGCTGGGCGTGCTGACGGATATCTGCTTGTCCAGCACGCCCAGCGAGGCCTGCACGTCCGGGTCGGTAACGGGCAGCTCCCCGAGCCGGACGAGCTCCTGGAACCCGCCGTCGATGACGCTGCGCTGGTCCACGGTCGGGCCGCCGTTGCCGAGGCCGTAGGTGATCGCCGCGTTCGGGTCGCCGGTCTTGGACAGCCTGATGAAGTAGCGCGGCCCGTCCGGCCCGCTGGTGGTCACGTCCCAGGACTTGATGCTGCGCTGGAAGTAGTCAGCCGTCGCCTGGTAGAGCCGGGCCCGCGCCCGGTCACCGTGGTCGCCGGCGATGGCGGACGCCGCTGTCAGCCCGGCGATCTCGGCCGCGATGGTCGAGGGTGAGTAACCGGTCTGCTCCTCCCACCGCTCGTTGCCGTCCGAGGGCCCGTGGGCGACCAGGAAGTCGGCGGCCGGCCGGACGTGGTCAGCCCATAGCGTGGCGTCCCCGCTCAGGCCCGCCTGATAATCCATCAGGATCGGGTAGGCGACCTCGTCCAGCTGCAGGCCGCCGGTGTCCGGGGCGGCCTTGCCGTTGAGCAGCGAGTTGCGCGGCATGGCCCCGCCTGCCAGCTGCTGGCGGTCGAACAGGAACCGGACCGCGTCCCGTGCCGTGGCCAGGTCGCCGTCCGTAAGCAGGCCGGTGAAGGCCTCGTACAGGTCGCGGGAGAACACCTCGCGGTAGGAGCCGAAGTAGGCAGGCTGGCCACCGGAGGCGGTCCCGGCTGGCACCGCCTGGCCCCACGGGCTGGCCAGGGACGCCACGATCGCACCGGGGAACGTCTTGTCCTCACTCGCCTTGAGCACGTTCGCGGACAGGTAGTAGTGCTGGACCAGCCGCGCCGCCGCGCTGGCCGGTTCCCCTGGATAGCGGGCCGGCGGCCGGTTCAGGCTCGCGTCGTAGGCCACCCAGCCGGCCAGGTACTTGAGTTCTCTCACCGCGAACGGGCCGCTGAGCGAGCCCTGGGCGGCGCTCAGGGCGCCCGCCTGCGTCCGGCCGAAGCCGAGGGCGAGGGTGACCGTCCCGCCGGGCCCGGGCGACAGTTCCTGAGTCGCCACGATGTGGCCGTCCGGCGCGGACGTGTACGGGGTCAGCAGGCGGGCTGTGTCCAGCTGGGTGAGCCCGTCGCTGGCGGTGCCGGCGTAGCCGACGCTGGCCTGCGGCGCGGGGGTGCTGTCGGCCAGCGCCATGGAGGTCGGCACCGCGTAGCTCCGGTTGGTGGCGTCGGTGACCGTGTTCGTGCTGGAGACGACCGGGATCGCCGACCCGCCCGACGTCGTCACCACGCCGCTGTTGGCGCCGGCGTTCTGCGCGCCGCCGCCGCCGTTCCCGTTGACGTGGGCGTCCAGCCGCGCGTACAGGTGCAGCGCCGCCACGTTGGTTCCGGAGCCCGGCACGGCGCTCAGCCGCGTGTGCATGAGCACGGTGTCGCTGCCGGGATCGGTGATGTAGGTGGTGGTCAGCCGGTAACCGTGCTGGGCGTCGGTCGCGGTCACCGTGCAGGCCATACGCCACCGGCGACCGTGTACCAGACCTTCGACGCCGTGCCGGTGGCCGTGCCCACGCAGTCCTTGCGGGCGAGGTCGAAGTACGACATCGTCCCGGGGCCGCCCGGCGCGGCACTGTCCGCGCCAGCCTGGACCGTGGTCGTGGCGGCTCCCGCGCTGGCCGCAGCCAGCGGAAGCATCGCCCCAGCCGTCGCTAAGGTAGCCAGAATCCTGACGAAGCGCCTGCCACCACGGGCCGAGCGTGCCATTCCCCACCTCCGCCGGACCGCCCGGGGCGCGCCCCGGTGCGCGCCCGCCGTGTCCGCGAATCCTCCCGGAGGATTCACCGCAAAGGCCACCGCTGTCAAGAGAGGGATCCGGCCGCCCGCTGGCTGCTACCAGCTGAGCTGGGCGAGCTTGTCATAGTCCGCGGACGCGTAGCTGGCCAGGCCATCCGACAGCGCGAAGATCCACTCCGAGACACCGAGGGATAGCGCCGTGCGGCTGCACCGGGCACAAAAATGAGGGTCCTCGAGCCGGACCGAGTCGTCTGCCTCCAGCCGGACGTAGATCAGCTTCGATCCTTGCAGCCGCTGCCAGCCAGCTCCCTCGCGAGCCAGGCCGATGGCCCGCTGCTCGGCGTGGGTTCGGCACTGGTCATGGTGGCCAAGCTCCCCGACCTTGCAGTAGCAATGGTCCTCGCCGGGAAAGGGCACGCCGTTCGTCCCCCAGGCCAGCAAGCTGCCGTCGCGCACCAGCACGGCCGCATGACGCGTCCGGGCATGGGAATCGCGGGCCAGTTCCGCGGCCCGCTCGACCATCTGCTGCGCCTCGTGACTGTCCTGACGTGTCAGCGGCCGCCGCTGGGGCCCCAGCCCTGGATCCACACCCACCCCTTTCGCAGCACCGGCTGCCTTCCGGCCCTGCTACCAGAGGGTAAACATGAGCCAGCCCTCACAGTACTGGCCAGGCTCGGCCCGGCATGCGGCGAGCGGCGCAGGTAGCCCGGGCGGCTCGCCGCTAGCCGAAGTGACCCCAGTGCGTGGCGATGATGAGCAGGACACCCGCCACCGCGAGCGCGACACCGGTCACGATCGTCCGGGCGGTCGCGAACCTGAACCTCGGGACCTGCGCCGCGGCGAGCCAGATCCCGGCGAACAGGATGAGCAGGAACCCGATTTCCGCGAGGCGCCGGCCCGTGTGATGGGTAAGGGCGACCACATGCATAGCTGGCATCCTCCCTGTCCCGCCGCTCCCTTGTCGAGACCGGCCGGAACCGCCGCCCCTGCTTGACTTCATCGAATGATGTGTCAAATAATCGACGAAACCGTAAGGGAACGGTGACGTGGCCGTTCCCGCTGAGACAGGGAGCGGTGCGGTGGCCTATGTGATCGGGGTGGATGTCGGGGGCACGTTCACGGACGCGGTCCTGTCCGACGAGGCCGGCACGATCGTGGCGGCCAAGGCACCGTCCACTCCCCCGGATTACTCCGAGGGGGTCCTCGACGTCCTGGCCGTGCTGGCCGGGCAGCTGGGCCGCCCCGTCGCCGACATGCTGGCCGACACCCACCATGTGGCCCACGGCACCACGTCGTCCCTGAACGCCCTGGTCACCGGCCATGTGCCGCCGGTCGGGTTCATCACCACCCGCGGCCACCGGGACTCGATCTACATCATGAACGTCGAGGGCCGCTACCTGGGCCGGTCGCCGGAGGAACTGCAGAACGTCCTGGTCCAGGGCAAGTCCCACGGGCTCATCCCCAGGCGGCACGCGTGGGAGATCACGGAGCGGCTCGACCGCGACGGCACTGTCGTGGTCGAACTGAACGAGGACGAGGCCCGCACGGCCATCGCGTCCCTGCTCGAGGACGGCGTGGCCGCGATCGCGGTGTCGCTGCTGTGGTCGTTCCGCAACCCGGCCCACGAGCGGCGCATCCGCGAGCTCGTGGCCGAGGCCGACCCCGACGTGTTCGTGTCCTTGTCGTCGGAGGTCAGCCCCCGGATCCGGGAGTTCGCCCGCAGCGCGACCACGATCATGAGCACCCAGATCGGGCCGGGCCTGCGCGACTACCTGTCCAGCCTGGAGGGCAAGCTCGCCGCGCTGGGACTGGCCGGGCCGCTGCTGGTCATGCAGAGCAACGGCGGGGCGGTCGCGGCCGCGCAGGCCCCCGCCAACGCGATCAGCACGGTTGGCTCGGTGCTGACCGGCGGGGTCATCGGGTCGGTCTCGCTGGGCCGGCAACTCGGCCACCGGAACATCATCTCCACCGACGTCGGCGGCACCACATTCCTGGTCGGGCTGGTTGTGGACGGCGAGCCGGTCCGGGCCAGCACCACGATCATCAATCACCATCCCATCAACGTCCCCAGCCTGGAGGTCCACGCGATCGGGTCCGGCGGCGGCGCCATCGCCTGGATCGACCCGGGCGGCAACCTCCAGGTCGGCCCGCACAGCGCGCACGCCGTTCCCGGTCCCGCCTGCTACGGGCAGGGCGGCGAGGAGCCGACCAACACCGACGCCAACCTGGTCCTCGGCATCCTGACCGAGCGGGGCCTGCTCGGCGGGCGGAAGGCCCTGGATGCCGGGCGCAGCGCCGCGGCGATCCGGACCCGTATCGCCGGGCCGCTGGGCCTGTCGGTGGAGGACGCCGCGGCGGCCATCTACGCGATCCAGAACGCCCAGACCGGTGACCTGCTGCGCAAGGCCGTGGTCGAGGCGGGCCACGACCCGCGGGAATTCGTGCTGTACGCGTTCGGCGGGGCGGGCCCGGCCCACTGCGCCGCCTACGCCGCCGAGGTGGGGGTCCGGGAGGTCGTCGTCCCGCTCGGGCCGGTGGCGTCGGCGTTCTCAGCCTACGGGCTTGCCGCCTCTGACATCGTCCTGGCCGCCGAGCTGTCCGATCCGTCGGCGTTCCCCATGGACCCGGTCCGGGTGGAAAAGAACTTCGCCCACCTCGAGGCGCAGGTCCGGGACGCGCTCGATCGCCAGGGGGTCAGGTTCGGCCAGGTCGACCTGGCCCGCGAGGTCGACATGCGGTACTCGATGCAGCTGGCGGAGCTCGCCACCCCGGTGAGCGAAGGCCCCATCGACGCGGCGGAACTCGGCGCGACCGCCGCGCGGTTCGAGCAGCGTTACGCCGAGCTGTTCGGTGCGGGCTCCGGCTTCCGGGAGGCCGGGATCCAGGCCATCACCTACCGGGTCCGGGCCACCGGGGCCCTGCGGTTCTCGCCGGGCCTGCCGGAGGTGGCGCGGGCCAGCGGGCCCGACCCGTCGCACGCCCGCACCGGCACCCGCCCGGTCCGGCTCGGCACCGGGAGCTTCACCGACACCGCCATCTACGACTACAGCAAGCTGCAGGCCGGCCACGTCATCGCCGGGCCCGCGGTCGTGGAGGTCCCGACGACCACGGTCGTAGTCCCGGGTGGCATGAGCGGCACGGTCGATCCGCTGGGGAATCTGATCATCATCACGAACCAGGAGTCAGCCCGATGAGCATGCCTGTTCCCGGCTCGGAGGCCTTTTCAAGCCGGCCAGTCGACCCGCAGGCGCTGGCGGCGTCGCTGCCCGCCTCGCTCCCGGTGCACACGGTCACTCGGGAGCAGATCGACGCGCTGGACCCGCTGACCTACGAGGTGATCCGGCACCGGCTGTGGTCGGTCACCGAGGAGATGGGTGAGGCCCTCAAGCGCATGTCCGGCTCCCCCATCGTCACCGACGCCAACGACTTCGACTTCGCGATCGGCGACGAGCTGGGCCAGGAGGTCCAGGTCGGCCTCTACAACACGATGCTGGTCGGGGCGGTGGACCTGGCCATCTACTGGACGCTGGCCAACCGGGCCGAGAACCCGGGCATCGGCGAGGGCGACATGTTCCTGTGCAACGACCCGTGGGTGGGCGGGGGCCTGCACCAGAACGACGCGCTCGTCTACCAGCCCATCTTCTGCGAGGGCAAGCTGTTCGCCTGGACCAGCGCGCTGTGCCACGAGCCGGACCTGGGTGGCATGGGCCTCGGCTCGTTCTCGCCCGCGGCGCAGGACGTCTTCTCCGAGTCGGTGCCGACGCCGCCGGTCAAGGTCGTCCGGGACTTCCAGCTGCAGCGCGACGTCGCCGACCTGTGGGTCCGCCGGTCCCGCGTCCCGATGCTGGTCGGCCTGGACCTGCGCGCGCAGGTCGGGGCCAACAACGTCGGGCGCGAGCGGCTGCTTGCCGTCATCGCCAGGTACGGCGCGGACACGGTCAAGGCCGTGATGAAGCGGATGATGAGCGATGCGGAGCACCGGCTGCGGGCCAAGCTGTCCAGCCTCCCCGACGGGACCTGGAACGCCACCGGCTACCAGGACCAGTCCCACGAGGGCGACCGGAGCCTGCACAAGATCACCCTCGCCATGACCAAGTGCGAGGACCATCTGACCTTTGACTTCACCGGCACGGACCCGCAGGCTGGCGTGATCAACTGCACCTACGCCGGCATGCGCGGCGGGGTCATGCTGGCCCTGTTGCCGATCCTGGCCGGCGACATCCCGTGGTCGGCCGGCGGCCTGATGCGCTGCTTCGACCTCATCGCCGAGGAAGGCACGATCAACAACGCCACGTTCCCCGCGGCCGTCAGCCGGGGGCCCATCGGCCCGGCCTGGCTGACCGGCACCCTGGTGGCCGAGTGCCTGTCGCAGATGCTCGACCGCTCCGTCGATCTCGGCCGGAGCGTGCAGGCGTCCTGCTGCGGCACCTGGGACACCGCGGTCATCGCCGGCCTCGACGAGCGCGGTCCCCGGCCCCTGCCGTTCCTGAACATCATGATGGAACCGATGGCCGGCGGCTATGGCGCGCGGCCGCACGTGGACGGCATGGACACCGGGGGCCTGTTCTGCATCCCGATGGGCCGCATCCCCGACACCGAGATGTCGGAGTTCCTCTACCCCATGCTGGTGCTGTGGCGCCGGGAGGAACCCGACTCCGGCGGCCCGGGCCGCCAGCGTGGCGGGGTGAGCGCCTCCCTGGCCGTAACCCCGCGGGGCACCAGCCTGCCCATTGGCCTGGTCCTCGCCTCGGCGGGCAAAGCCGTCGCGCAAAATAACGGTCTGTCCGGCGGCTATCCCGGCAACACCGGCGTGGAGATCCTGGCCCGGGGGACGGATCTCGGCGGGATGCTCGCGGCCGGGACCATGCCTGCGGACCTGGCCACGATCGGCGGCCAGCAGGAACTGGGCCAGAACTACTCCCAGACCTACCTGGCCCCCGGCGAAGTGATGTACATGCACTGGCAGGGCGGCGGCGGATACGGCGACCCGCTCCGCCGTGACCCGCAGGCCGTCGCGGCCGACCTGCGTGAGGGCAAGGTGACGGCGGAGGCCGCGGCGGTCATCTACGGCGTGGTCACCGGGGCCGGCGGCGACGTCGATGGCGGCGCCACCGGGCAGGCCCGCGACCGGCTGCGCCGCCAGCGGCGCGACCGGGCCGTCCTGGACGGCCCGGCCCCCGCCGGGCAGGTCGACCCCGCGGCCGGGCACCGCCTGGACGACAACCTGGTCAGGGTGCTGGACGCGGGCCACCCGGTGGTGGCCTGCGCGCACTGCGGGCAGCGGCTCGGTGACCCCCGCACCGGCGCCACCCTGGCCCTGGCCAGCTACGAGGGGCCGTCGGCCGCGGCCGGCCCGCAGGTGACCTCGGACCCGGCCGCCTACGTGGACGACCCGGTGGTGTTCCGGCAGTACTGCTGCCCGGCCTGCTGGACCGCCGTGTACTCCGGCATCGTCCCGGCCGGCCACGCGGACCACGTCCGCGACATCGGCCGCCTGATCCCGGCGGTTTCCCGGCCGGCGGACGCAGCCCGCGCATGAGGCTGCCGCGCGTCGCCGTCCTAGGCGGCGGGCCGGGCGGCCTGTACGCCGCCCGGCTGGTCAAGCTGGCCGACCCCGGCAGCCAGGTCGACGTGTACGAGCAGGGCCTGCCGGATAAGACGTTCGGCTTCGGGGTCGGGCTGGCCGCCGGGACCCAGCGGAACCTGCGGGCCGCCGACGCGCCGACGCTGGATGACATCCTGCGCCGGGGCTGGCCGCACGACATGAGCCTGCGGGTCGGCGGCCAGGTGGCGCGCCTGCCGAACACCCACGTGAGCGCGATCGGCCGGGCCACGCTCCTGGCCATCCTGCAGCAGCGCGCCGCCGACGCCGGGGTGGGGCTCCACTTCGGCACCCGGGCCGCGGCGGACGGCGCCGACGCGGATCTGGTCATCGCGGCGGACGGGATCGGCAGCGCCACCCGGGCCGCGCTGGCCGGCCGGCTCGGCGTCCGCATCGACACCGGCACGGGGCTGTACCTGTGGTGCGGCACGGACTTCGCCCTCGACGGCGCCGTCTTCGCCCCGGTCACCACCAGCCATGGCACCTTCGTCACCCACGCCTACCCCTACGCTCCCGACCGCAGCACGTTCCTGATCGAGACCGACGAGCAGACCTGGCGGCGCGCCGGTTTCGACGCCACCACCGACGCGACCCCACCCGACGAGTCCGACCAGCAGTCCCTGGCCTACCTGCAGGAGGCGTTCCGTGAGCCGCTGCGCGGCCACGCGCTCATCGGCAACCGCACCCGGTGGCTGCGCTTCCGCACGGTCCGCTGTGAGCGCTGGCACCACGGCCGCGTCGTGCTGCTCGGCGACGCCGCCCACACGGCGCACTATTCGATTGGGTCCGGCACCAAGCTGGCGATGGAGGACGCCATCGCCCTGGTCGCGGCCCTGCGCGAGGCCAGCACGCTGGAGCGGGCCCTGCAGGCCTTCGAGGCCGGGCGCCGGCCGGCCGTCGAGCATCTCCAGGCCGTCGCGGCGCGCAGCCAGCGCTGGTGGGAATCGTTCCCGCAGCGCATGCACCTGCCCGTCAACCAGCTCCTCGTGTCCTACATGACGAGGGCGGGCAAGGTGTCGCTGCCGCGGTTCGCCGACAGCACGCCGCAGGCGGTGCGGCAGTCGCTGGCCGACTACGCCGGGGCCGGGGCCGGCCAGGTCACCGGTGACGACGTGGTCGACTGGGTCATCAGCCAGCCGCTGCCGCTCGATCACGGGATCGTGCCCCGCCGCACCTCCCCGCTGCCCGGCCCGGTCGCCGATGTCGAGGTCAGCGAGCCGGACGCGTGGGGAACCACGGCGGACGGCCTGGTGGGCCAGGTGGCCGGCCTGCTGGCCGGCGGGGCGGCCGCGGTGCGGCTCACGGGCCCGGGCGACCGTGACTCGGTCCTGGACCGGCTCGACCTGGCCGAGCGCCTGCGGCTGGATCTTGGCGCCACCGTGATCGTCCGGGCACCGGACCGCTACCGGGCTGACCTCGCCGCCGGGCTGGTGAGCGCGCGGACCGACCTGATCGACACCGCTGACCGGGAGGTCCCGTGACGACCAGGGACTGGGATGGCCGGCTGCCCGGCTACCCGCCCGCGACCGCCCGCCGGTACCGGGAAGCCGGCCTGTGGGGGATGCGCACGATCGCCCAGGAGTTCCACGCGCTCGCGGTGCGGTACTCCGGCCGCGACGCGGTCGTTAGCTCCGAGGGCCGGATGACGTTCGCGGACCTCGACCACCGCACGGACCAGGTCGCGGCGGGCCTCAGTAACCTGGGCCTGCACCCGGGCGACCCCATCCTGTTCCAGGTCACCAACCGCCTGCATTCCATCGTCGCCTGGTACGGCGCGCTCAAGGCCGGCCTGATCCCGGTGGCCACCCTGGCCGCGCACCGGCGGCATGAGATCAGCCAGGTCAGCACCCGGACCGGAGCTGTCGCCCACCTGGTCGAAGCCGACTACACCGGCTTCGACCTGGTCACCTTCGCCCGCGAGCACCAGGAGGACTCCCCCGCCGTCCGGTGCATCATCACGGCCGGGGCCGCGGAGCCATCCGCCGGCCTGACCCGGCTGGAGGACCTGGGGCGCGGCATCGACCCGGCCGCCGCCCGCGAGATCGTCAAGACGATCCAGGCGGCCCGGGACCCGGATGACGTGGCCGTGTTCCAGCTCTCCGGCGGGACGACCGGCGTCCCGAAGGTGATCCCCCGGCGGCACGCCGAGTACTGGTACAACGCGCGCGCTTACGCCGCCCGCCTGGGCTGGGACGAGCAGAGCCGGGTGGCGCACCTCATCCCGATCATCCATAACGCCGGCATCGTGTGCGGGGTGCACGCGCCGCACAGCGCCGGCGCGTGCCTGCTGCTCGGCACCCCGGACGCCGCCGCCTCCCTGCCCCTGCTCGCCAGCGAGAAGGTCACCGACATCCTGGTCGGGCACGCGCACTACCAGGCCGTCGCGGACCGGGGCGTCCCGTCGCTGGCCGGCTCGGTCCGCCGCCTGGTGCTGTCCGGCACGAAGGTGCCGCCCGAGCTGTTCGCCAGGATCGAGGCACTCGGCGTGTGGCCGGGGCAGCTGTTCGGGATGGCCGAGGGCTTCTTCGCGCTCACCGAGATCGGCGCGCCCCGGGAAGCCCGGCTGTCGACCGTCGGCACCCCCCTGTCGGAACTGGACGAGTTCCGTATCCTCGGCCCGGGCACCGAGGAGGAACTCCCGGACGGCGTCACCGGCGAGCTGTGCTGCCGGGGTCCTTACACGCTCCCCGGGTACTTCGACGCCGCCGAGCACAACGCGGCCGCATTCACGTCCGACGGCTTCTACCGCACCGGGGACCTCGCCACCGTCAGCACCGTGGACGGCACCCGGTACCTGTCCATCGACGGCCGCATCAAACCGCGTGTTTGCGGTCATGGCTGGGCGGCGGGCTTCCCGCAGCGCGCGGGCGACTGCCGAGTTGCTCCCTTCCGTTCCGAGTAGCAGCCGGGTGCGAAACTGCCATGGGCCCGCCGCGCTGTGGCCCTGCACGGTCACCGCGTTGGGGTGATCAAGCCGACAGCGAACGGGTGTTCCACCATGGCAATTTCCCCGCCGTTGTCGCGGCTGTAGATCTTGTATATGGCCCCGAATCCGGGGATGCTGACGCTGTCTCCGCTTCCGGGCTGCACCACGGTGACTTTCGTCGCGTAGGTGGCATCCATCAGGCATCCTTCCTGCCAGGCTTTCGATGAAATCCGGCCTCGGCGCAGGCTCTTTCGAGGCTGGTGAGTCCGAATGCTTCCGCCGGGCCGAGCGCGCCGGCGGGCCGCACGCCTTGCGCGGCCGCCCTGCCCGCGGCCCAGGCGAGGACAGGCGCGGTGAACGAGTACGGATCCCCGCCGGTCAGGTGTACCGTCGCGAGGCGACGGCCGCGGGCGGCGGCCGCCACGGCCACGACGTCGGAGCGGATGGTTTCCCCGGCGTCTGGCGTGGCCCGGCTGCGCTGAATCCGGCCGGCCTGCTGATCCAGCGCACCGCGGACACCCGGCAGGCGCTCCAAGGGCGCCGCGAGGGCCGAGACGAAGTGCACGAGTTCGGTGGCAGCGCCGAACCAGCCGAGGTAGACGCCCACGTCGGTAAGCGGCGCTCCGGCAGGCATGCCGTCGTTGTCGCCGGTGCCGGTGCTGGCTGCCTGCCGGAGCCTGGGCAGCGCGAAATGCTCGGATGAGCCGATGGAGAAGGCCCGCCGCCTGCTGCCGCCGACTTCGAACGATGCGACGCGCGCGGCGGTCCGCTCGGTGACGAGGCGCCCGCCACGGAACGAGTATCCGGGCTCGAGCAGCACGCCTGCCACCGATGCGCGGGTGCCCGCGCTCGTCGCCTTCCGGGTGTTCCCGCGCACGAAGTAGCCGACCCGTACCTGGGCCGCAGCGGGTCCGGCGGCCTGGAGCGCGAGCGCTCCCGCCAAGTTGCCCGGCACGTAGTCGTAGCCGAACGCGGTCAGCAGCACCGCGCCGGTGTGTTCCGCCCGCGGACCGAATTCCTCGAACACCTGCCGGATGAACGGCGGTTCGCCGGTCGAGTCGAGGTAGACCGCGCCAGCGTCCACGGCGGCTTCCACCACGGACCTGCCGACCTTCAGGAAGGGGCCCGCGGTCGACACGAGCACGTCACCGGGGCCGATTAGCTCTCGCAGCGGCCCGGGTTCTTCGGATCCGGCGACCGCCGTCTCCAGCTCTATCCCGTCCCCGGCCCGCGACAGCTGCTCGGCGAGCGCGGTCAGCCGACCCCGGTGACGGCCCGCGAGTACCGGGCGCGAGCCGCTGGCGACCATCGCCCGCGCGGTGAGACCCCCGATATAGCCGGTGGCCCCGTACAACACGATTCTGCCGGGCACGCGATCACGAGCTCATTCGCTATCCAAATCGACGCGAATTGTCAGCGGGTTCGTATTCAGCGCCTTCGACGTCGACATGCACAGACGGCGGGCGAGGTTGGCCTGGCTCAGGATCCGCTGGCGTTCTCGCGGATCGTCGTCATCGAGGATGTGCGCGGTCCCGGACCGCCAGCCGGTGTGTATTCCGCTGACCTTGACACGGACGCGGGGATTGGCCTCGATGTTCCGCACCCACTCGGCGTCACGCCCGCGCTGGGCGATCAGCCAGAACGTCTCGCCCTCCAGGCCGTCACACACGGGCGTGCGCCGCGGAAGGTGGGTACGCCGGCCGGTCGTCTCCAGGAGGGCGTCGCCCGGAATCGGGATTCTCCGGTCCCACGCCAGCCTGACGACCGGATTGATCACCGACTGCTGGACGCGGCCGAGAACGCTTTGCACGGCAACTGGCCCGGACACATCAGCACCTGGCCTTACCGGTCCCAGGAAGCTGCGCGCCTGCCTGGATAGAGATGTCCATGATCGAAGGGCCCACGTCGTTAGCGATGCCCGACACCCTTCGCCTCAAACCGGTGGCCATCAGGTCCCGGCAGCGATGCCGGGCCACAGTACCGCGACGACGTGTTCGGCAATCAGTTTGCTGTCCTCGCCCCTGTAGAACGCGGCGAAGTAGGAGCCAGAGCCTCGGCAGACGACCCGTACACCACCGACGCGGGCGGTCTCCCCGCGAACCTCGGCGCGGCAATCGACGCGCTCGAGGCCGACGCCGAGCTGACCAGGGCGATGGGCAGCCGGTTCGTGCCGTACTACGCGGCGCTCACGCGCGGAGATCGCCCGCTTTGAGCAGACGGTGACAGACTGGGAACAGCGCGAGTACTTCGTTCCCGGGAACCACCGCGGCGGCGGAGCCGCCCGTGGCCCACTGCTCGGTGGTGAGCACGGCAAGCGCGCACCTAACGGGCAATCGCGGCGCATGCGGGAACAACACATCGAAAGGCTCCAGCGGGAATAAGTGCCTGATGAGCGGGGTCAGCGACGAGCCGCTTGCTGCCGTTAGCTCCAGGGCCGGTGCGACCGGGCCGACCAGTACGCGCCGGCAGGCTCGGCCATATCGAGATCCAGGTCGTCAAGCTCGGTGGTCGTCAGGGCCGCCAGGTTCGCGGCGAGCTGCTCACGGGTCACGGCGCCAGACAGCTCGCAGCCAGCAGCGCGGTGTCGCCGAGCACGCCGGAGTCGTCGGTCAGTGAATGCACCTGATAGAGCGCCAGCCTGCTGCCGAGGTTGGCGCGTGTCTGCGCCAGCTGGCTTTCGAAGGCAGCCAGCGAGTGTTCCTTGACCTCCTGCCGGGGTGCATCGAGCCGCCAGTCTCCGGTATATCGATAGCCCCATTTGGAGCCCACGGTCATGTCCGAGTGGCCGCGGTCGGCCAACCAGCCTGCCAGGAACTTCTCCGCTAGGCCGTAGGACCTCGCCGCGTCCGCGTACCGGATGCCTGCCTCGTATGCGGCGTCGGTCGGTGGCCCGGCCGCCGGTGATGTAGGCAGGGCGGGCCAGAGCCGCGAGCCCGAGTCCGATCCTGGATACCGTCGGCCCGCGCTCTCCCAGTCGCACGGCCGGCATGGCGTGCGGTTGCGCAGCCATCGGCGCCAGCCTACTCCCGCGTGTCCTGGCAACCTTCCGGCGTCCCTGACGCGGTACAGCCCGTGATCGTAAAGAAAGGCTCGTCCGGACGCAGGGCGGTCATGCCTTGGTGAAAACCCGCGCCGAAGAGTGCGTTATGTGCCGCAATGTCCTGCCGCCCGCGGCGCCAGCGGCCGACCTGGGCGTGGCGCGCTGTGATCAGGGGTACACGAAACACGGCCCGGCGGTTCGACGGAGGTGTGCTCACCGGCGACGTGACGATAGTCACCGGCCCGGAAGAGGGACTCGGTGCGGGGTATCGCGAAGGAGTGGCGGCAGCCGGCGCGGAGATCGCGACTGTAGTGGCGTTGCTTGCCTCGCCCAATGGGTGACCGGCGAGGTCATGCTGGCGTCCGGCGGCTTGCGGCCCTCGATGTCACAGGTACTGGCTTCCTTGGCGAAGTGGCGGCCCAAGACCGCCACGTCTGAGCACGATGGATACCGCGCCGATTCTGGCCTGGGCGGCGGGCACGGCGGCCGCGCTCGGCGTGCGGTTCGCGGGCGGGCTCGGCCCGGTGGAAGCCTTCGGGCTGGGCAGCATCGATGCTGGCCATCCCGCTGGCGGTGGGCGCTGAGACACGCCCCCTTGTTACGGTGACACGATGAAGGCCTGGGCGCTTCACGGCGTTGAGCTTCCCTTCGGCGACGAGCCAGTCTCCTGGTGGATCGACGCCTCTGGCGGCGTCCATGACCGGCCCATCGCCGATGCCGACCCGCTCCCGGGGACCTTCATCTTGCCCGGGCTTGCCGACGCACATGCCCACCCGGCCGTCGGCTCCGGTTCGGCGGGCATGGTGGCGCTAGACGAGACCGCAGCACGAGCGCACCTAGCCGCCTGGGCGCTGGCCGGGATCACCCTGGTCCGCGATGTTGGATCCCCTGGAGGCCTGACCCTGCAGCTCAGAGTTGGGCCTGGCCTGCCCGCCGTGCAGGCGGCCGGCCGGTTCCTGGCACCGGCCGGCCGCTACTTCCCGGACCTGCTTGATGCGCCGGTAGATGAGGCAGGCCTGGTCAGCGCCGCGCTGGCGGAGATCGGCCGGGGAGCCTCCTGGGTCAAGGTGATCGCCGACTTCCCCGATCTAGCCGCCGGGACCGACGCCGAGGCCACCTACCGGGTCGAGGCCATCGCCCGGGTCGTAGCGGCAGCGCACCAGGCCGGTGCCCGGGTGGCGGTGCACACGACGGTGCCCGGTGCGGACCAGCTGGTAGCCGCCGGCGTGGATTCCATCGAGCACGGGTTCGGGCTCGACAAGAACGCGGTCACCGACATGGCCGGCCGCCGGACCGCATGGACGCCGACGATCGGCGCCCTGGTAGCGATGATCGACGCTCCAGGCACGACGCTGAAGCGCAGACGCAGGTTTCAGGAGAGCCGCGCGCGGATCGCGGAACTGCTGCCGCTGGCTGTCCGGCTCGGCGTGCCCGTGCTGGCCGGCACCGATGTGACCGGGACTATCCCCCGGGAGGTAGCGCTGCTGGCGCAGATGGGCCTGGATCCCAAAGACGCGCTGGCCGCGGCCAGCACCTGGCCGCGCCGGTTCCTCGGCGCCCCATGCACCGCCGACATCGTCACCTACCACCACGACCCCCGCGAGGACC
>WNGB01007340.1_pt1 | contig 15944 bp, 11 predicted proteins | sample 5400681 | NCBI WGS metagenome assembly WNGB01 (sample SAMN13153367, study PRJNA577476) | soil metagenome | isolation source: 115 cm soil or saprolite under grassland replicate 2 | place: USA:California | collected 2016-06-15 | reverse complement strand
TGATCGGATCGGCGCCGGCGGCGGGCGCGTCGGCAACCGGCAGGCAATCGACATCGATGCCGAGCCGTCGCAGGTCGTCGGCGATCAGCCGCGCGCCGAGCCGCGCCGCCGCAAGGCCTGCCGACCGGTCGCGGCCGTAGAGCCGCCCGTAGACCGCCGCGGCCGGATAGTTCGGCCAATGAGGCGGGCCGAGGCGCTGCACGCGGCCGCCCTCCTGGTCGATGAGCACGGGCGCATTGGTGCCCACAGCCTCACGAAAAGATGCCGTCAACGCGGCGACTTGATCGGCCGCCTCGATGTTGCGCTTGAACAGGATCAGGCCCCATGGCCGCGCCTCGCGCAGGAACGCGCGTTCAGCGCCTGTCAGCGCAACGCCGCAAACGCCGGTGATAAAGCTGCACGCCGTCATCGGCGCCGGATTACACGGCGTCGTCGGCCGGGGTCAACTCGCAGCGACTTAATTCTGCGGGACAACGCAATTGCCGCCTGCAGCCTTGAGATCCGTGCAGAATTGTCGGGCCTCGCCCGACGACGAGAACGGCCCGACCATGGCGCGGTAGTAGATGCCCTTGGCGCCGAGATCGACGCGCTTGACGAACGAGGAACGACTGCCGAGCTGGCTCGGGTATTTGACCTGGAGCGCGCGGAAGGAGGCCTGTGCTTCCGCCTCGCTCCGTTGCGAGGACAGTTGCACCGCGTAGCCGCCGGTCGCGCCCGTCGCCTCGTTGTTCGGCTGCACGGCAGACACTCGCGGCGCCGGTGGCTGCACCGCGGCCTGGGGGGCCGGCGGCTGAACCGCCTGGCGATCGCGCGGGCCCGGTTGCGTTGAGGCGGTGGCCTGCGGATCGAGCGAAATCGGGCCGCTGCTGGCAGCGCCGCTGTTGCCGCGCGCTGCCGGTGGCGCCGACTTCGGCGCTGGCACCGGGCGCGCGGACGGCGCTGATGCGCCGGGCTGCCCAGCGCCGCCGACGGGCCGGCCGCTGAGGTCGGTCCCGTCAGGCCTGATGGTGACGGTGCGAATCCGCTTGGGCTCGCTGCCGTTGCCCGGCGTGGAGCCGGCTGCGCCGCCAGAGCCGCCTGGACCAGGCCCGGCCGCAGCCGGCGGCTGCGTCGCGCCAGGAGGCGGTGGAAACATCGACTGCGACGGTGCGACCGGCGCCGGTAAGACCACGCGCGGGCCCGAGGCAGGCGGCGTCCTGATTTCGACCGGCTGTTCCTCGCGCGAGACCACGCGTTCGTTCTGGCCCGGCTCGCGAACGCGGTCGGTAATGACCTTGCCCGACTGGACGTCGCCGGCGGAGACGACCTTGCTCGGCGTGGTCTCCGCGGTGATCACCGGCGGCGACTTGCTTGCGCTCGGAGCAACGTAATAGGTCCGATAGCCGTAGGCGCCCGCAGTACCGATCATGGCGCAGCCGATCAGCGTCACGGCCGTGAGGAGCCCGCCGTGCCGGCGCACGCGTGGCGGATCGTCGTAGCTTTCCTCGTCGTGCGGCGTCAGCGCCGCGCCCTCTTCGAAGTAGGGCTGCTGCTGTTGCTGTCCACGCGCCTCGTAGCGGGGTGCGGCATACACCCGGTCGTCCTGCTGGTGATGTTGGAACGCCTCGGCGTCGTGGCGTTGGTGGAAGGGTTCGGCGTCACCGCGCTGGTGCGGATCGGCAGCGAACTGGCTTTCGTGCCGGTAGTAGCGAGCGTCCTGCGCGTCCGCCGGTTCATCGGCGGGCGACGCCATCTGATAGGGATCGTGCCGCGGATACACTGGATCGGCCGGTGGAGCGGAATCGAAATGCGGCTCGCTCCGCATCGGCGGCTGCCGTCGCACGGTCTCTTCCGCGCGCTCTTCCGGCAACGGCTCGTACGCCGGCATGGCGGCTGCTGCCTTGCGCCAGTCGGACATCGGAGCCTTCGGCTGCGGCGGCTGTTGCTCACGCGCGTCGGCGCGCGTGTCGCGTCCGAAGTCGGCGAACGGGTCATTCTGGCCGATCAGACGCGCCAGCTCCGCCAGGGGGTCGCCGCTGGAAGCCTGCCCGCCCGAAGGCTGAGCGCTGCGCCGAAGGGGTTCATTCGATCGCTGCGATCGCAATGTGTTGTCGTCCGCCATACTCATCCCGATTCCGGTTACTGGCGTCGCACTCGGCCGGTCATGGTCACGTCGACCGCGGTCCATCGCGCCCAACGGCACCGAGCGAGATTAACGCATCTCCTCAGGCGCCTCGACGCCGAGCAAGGCGAGCCCGGAGGCGAGAACGGTTACAACGCCTTGTACCAACGCAAGGCGCGCCAGGGTCATTAATGGATCATTCTGGATAATGAAGCGTAAATGTGGCGTGTCTTTCCCGCGGTTCCACTGGGCATGGAAATCGCTCGCAAGTTCATACAAATAAAAGGCAATTCGGTGCGGCTCATGGGCCACGGCGGCCCCTTCGAGGAGCCGTGGATAACCCCCCAGGCGCCGCATCAGGGCAAGCTCCCCGGGGTCGTCGAGCCGATCCAGAGGCGCTCCGGTGAGTCGGGCGGCCAGCCCGGAAGGATCTTCCGGCAGGTCGGGGACGACCTCCCGGGCATTGCGAAAAACCGAGCGGCCGCGGGCATGGCCGTACTGGACGTAGAATACCGGGTTGTCGCGCGACTGCTCGATCACCTTCGCCAGGTCGAAGTCGAGCACCGCGTCGTTCTTGCGGTAGAGCATCATGAAGCGGACAGGGTCGCGGCCCACCTCATCCACCACCTCACGTGCCGTCACGAAGTCGCCAGCCCGCTTCGACATTTTCACCGGCTCGCCGGCGCGCAACAGCTTCACGAGCTGAACGATCTTGACATCGAGGTCGCCGACCGGCGCATTGGTGATGGCCTGCACCGCCTTCATCGCCGCCTTCACGCGCTTGACATAGCCGCCGTGGTCGGCGCCCCACACGTCGATCAGGTCCTGGAAGCCGCGATCAACCTTGCTCTTGTGATAGGCGATGTCGGAGGCGAAATAGGTGTAGCTGCCGTCGGACTTCCTGAGCGGACGGTCGACATCGTCGCCGAAGTCGGTGGCGCGAAACAGCGTCTGCTCGCGGTCTTCCCAATCCTCGATCGGCGCGCCCTTGGGGGGAGGCAGGCGGCCATCGTAGACGTAGCCGGCGCGCCGCAACGCCGCGATCGTCTCCCCGACCTCGTCGCGCGGTCCCTCGATCAATGCGCGCTCCGACGAGAAGACATCGTGCCGGACGTTGAGCGCGGCGAGATCTTTGCGGATCTCGACCATCATCAGGTCGATCGCGCGCTGCCGCACGACCGGCAGCCATTCGCTTTCCGGCCGCCCGAGCAGCGCCCGGCCGCACTCCGACACGAGCGCCTCGCCCACCGGCTTGAGATAGTCGCCCGGATAGAGACCTTCGGGAATTTCGCCGATGTCCTCGCCGAGCGCCTCGCGGTAGCGCAGATAGGCTGAACGCGCCAGCACGTCGACCTGGGCGCCGGCGTCGTTGATGTAATACTCGCGCGTCACCTTGAAGCCGGCGGCCGCCAGCAGATTGGCGAGCGCGTCGCCGAACACGGCGCCGCGGCAGTGCCCGACATGCATCGGGCCGGTCGGATTGGCGGACACGTATTCGACGTTGACTGGCGTCCCCTGCCCCACGGCGCTTTGTCCAAAAGCCGGCCCGGCGCGCAGCACCGCGCGCAGCGCCTCGAACCACGCCGTGGGCTTGAGCGTGAGATTGATGAAGCCCGGGCCCGCCACGTCGACCTTGGCGATCAGCTCGTCGGCGCGCAGCCGCGCGGCGATCAGCTCGGCCAGCTCGCGTGGCTTCTTGCCCGCGTCCTTCGCCAGCACCATGGCGGCATTGGTCGCCATGTCGCCATGTGCTGCGTCGCGCGGCGGCTCGACCACGATGCGCGACTGATCGAGGCCGGGAGGCAGCACGTCGGCGGCCGCCAGCGCCTGGCTCGCCGCGTGGACCTTGTCGAGCACGACGGCAAAGATGTTGGTCGAACGGTCGGTCATTGGAGGGCCGCGCGTATCTTAATTCCCCGGTTAAGTCAAAGGATTGGCAGCCTTTGTCTCGGCGAGGAACGGCCGCGGCCCGGTCCGGCGAGCCTAGCGCAGTTCCGGCGTCACCTCGAACAGCCGCGCGTGCTCGATCAGCGCGTAGCGATCGGTCATACCGGCGATGAAATCGGCGATCCGGCGCCGGCGGCCGGCTTCATCTCCGGCCTCAGCGCGCTCGGCCCATTCCGGCGGCATGTCGTCGGGATTGGCCGTGTATCGCGCAAACAGGTCGCACACCACGCCCTGCGCTTCTGTCATGATGCGCGCGATCCGGGGGTGCCGGTACATGCGCGGATTGAGGAAGCCCTTGATGGCGCGATCGGCCTGCTCCATCACGACCGAGAAGCCGCCGACCGGGGCATCCGCGCGGCGGATACAGTCGGCCGAGCGCGGCGCAAGCGCGGCGAGCCGGCCGCGGATTTCGACGATGACGTCCTCGATCATGCGGGTGATCAGGTGGCGCACGAGCTCATGCACGATGCGAGTGGTGTCGAGATGTGGGTGCACGTCGCGGATCTCGCGAAGGACGTCGCGCGCCAGCGCCACTTCGGTGAGATCGTCGAGCGCGAACAGGTCGGCGCGCAGCCCATCGTCGATGTCATGGGCGTCATAGGCGATGTCGTCGGCGAGCGCAGCGATTTGAGCTTCGGCGCTGGCGAAGCTCCAAAGATCGAGGTCCTGTACTTGCCCGTAGTCCCTGATGGCCTGCGGCAGGCCACGCTCGCGATAGCGCCCGATCGGTCGGCCGGCCCGGTCGGTGAGCGGTCCGTTATGCTTGACCAGCCCTTCGAGCGTTTCCCACGTAAGGTTAAGGCCGTCGAAGGTCGCGTAGCGGCGCTCGAGCGCGGTGACCGTGCGCAGCGTCTGCGCGTTATGGTCGAACCCGCCGTAATCGGCGAGGCAGCGGTCGAGCGCGCGCTCGCCGGCATGGCCGAACGGCGGGTGGCCGAGGTCGTGCGCGAGCGCGAGCGCTTCGGCCAGATCTTCGTCGAGGCCGAGCGCCCGCGCCAGAGAGCGGGCGATCTGGGCGACTTCCAAAGTGTGCGTGAGACGGGTGCGGAAGTGGTCGCCTTCGTGGAAGACGAACACCTGGGTCTTATGCGCGAGCCGGCGAAACGCCGTCGAATGGATGATACGGTCGCAGTCGCGCCGGAAGTCGTTGCGCGTCGGGCTCGGCGGCTCGGGGCGGAACCGGCCGCGGGTCAAGGCGGGGTCGGACGCGTAAGAGGCGCGCGGGCGCGGCGCTTGGACCACCATGGTTCTCTTGCCCCTTGCGATTGACCAAAGCCAGCCGCGCACTTAACTATCGGTCAGGCCATCTGGCAATCATGCGGCAGCCCAACGGGATGAGCATGGAAAACGTGACGGTTTCGGAACGGGCGGCGCGGCGAATCGGCGAGATTCTCGGCCGCGAGCCGGCGGGAACGATGCTGCGCGTCAGCGTCGAGGGCGGCGGCTGCTCCGGCTTCCAATACAAGTTCGATATGGAGCGCGAGCGGGCGCCCGACGACCTGCTCATTCGCCGCGACGGTGCGCTAGTCCTGATCGATCAGGTTTCGCTCGGCTATCTCGCCGGGTCCGAGATCGACTTCGTCGACGATCTGATCGGCGCCTCGTTCCGCGTCAACAATCTCAACGCCAAGGCGTCCTGCGGCTGCGGGACGAGCTTCGCGCTGTAGCCTAGCCGAAGCCCCGCCGTCGGTCATCAACGGGGCCGAGCATGCGTCTGTCCCGCCGCCGATTGATCGCCGCTTTGGCGGCGCTGTCCGCCGCGAGCGTGGCGGGCCTCTGGGCACGGTTCGCGGCAGCGCGCTACTACGACGGCCCGGTGTCCGACCACTTCGACGGCGTGCGCTTTTTCGACGTGCATGGCGCCCAGCCGAACAGCTTCGCCGACCTCATCCGCTGGCGGCTATCGGGCGGCGGGAGCGATTGGCCGACATGGCGGCCGAGTCCCTATGCCGATCGACCGCCGCCGCGCGTCGGGGGCCGCGCCTGGCGTATCTCCTTTGTCGGACACGCAAGCCTGCTCATTCAGATGACCGGGCTCAATCTGCTGATCGATCCGGTCTGGTCGGAGCGCGTGTCGCCGCTGAGCTTCGTCGGCCCCAAGCGGGTGAACGATCCGGGGATCGCGTTCGAGGCCCTGCCGCCGATCGACGCCGTCCTGGTCACGCATTGTCATTACGACCATCTCGACCTGCCGACATTGTCCCGGCTCGCCGCCAGCCACCGGCCTCGCGTCATCACGCCGCTCGGCAACGACACGATCATGCGCGATCACGACAAGACGATCGCCGCCGAAGCGCACGACTGGGGCGAGCGGGTGACGCTGCCGGGCGCGGCGGCCGTGACGCTCGTGCCGGTCCAGCACTGGTCGGCGCGCGGCGTGACCGATCGCAACAAGGCGCTGTGGGCGGGATTCGTTATCGAGACACCGGACGGACGGATCTTCCATGTCGGTGATTCCGGCTACGGCGGCGGGCATCATTTCCGCGCCGCCCGCGAACGCCATGGCCCGTTCCGGCTCGCAATCCTGCCGATCGGCGCCTATGAGCCGCGCTGGTTCATGCGCGAGCAGCACCTCAACCCGGCCGATGCCGTGCAGGCGTTCCTCGACTGCGGCGCCGAGCTTGCGCTGGCGCATCACCACGGAACGTTCCATTTGTCCGATGAGTCGATCGACGCGCCGCCACTCGCGCTCGCCGAAGCGCTCAAGGCGGCCGGGCTCGCGCCCGAGCGTTTCCGCACCCTGCAACCGGGGCAGGTCTGGCAGCTGGACGCTTGAAGACGATCGCTACTCGGCCGCCACCACCTTGGGCCGTTCCGGACGCAGCTCTTCCGGCACTTCCTCGAGCTGGGGCTCGAGCCGGCGCTTGAGCATGCGGTCGATTCGGTCGAGATAGACGTACACGACCGGCGTGATGAAGAGCGTGAGCAGCTGCGACACGACCAGCCCGCCCACCACCGCAATGCCGAGCGGTTGGCGCAGCTCGGCGCCGGCGCCGTGGCCGAGCGCGATCGGCAGTGCGCCGAAGATCGCCGCAAACGTTGTCATCATGATCGGCCGGAAGCGCAGCAGACAGGCTTCGCGGATCGCTGCTTCCGCCCCCATGCCGACGCGTCGCCGCTCGATCGCGAAGTCGATCATCATGATCGCGTTCTTCTTGACGATGCCGACCAGCATCACGATGCCGATCATGGCGATGACCGTCAGGTCCATCTTGAAGGCCATCAACGTGATCAGCGCACCGACGCCCGCCGACGGCAAGCCGGAAATGATCGTGATCGGGTGGATGAAGCTTTCGTAGAGAATTCCGAGCAGCACGTAGGCCGCGAAGATCGCCGCCAGCACCAGGATCCCCTGCCCCTTGAGCGATTCCTTGAACACCGCCGCTGAGCCCTGGAAGCCGGTGTTGACGTGCGCCGGCACGCGCATCTCGCGCTCGATCCCTTGGATGGCGTCGACCGCCGATCCAAGCGAGAATCCTGGCGCCAGATTGAAGGAGATCGTCACCGCCGGCTGATTGGCCTGGTGATTGACCAGGAGCGGTCCCACGCCAGGCACGAGGCGGGTCACCGCTTCGAGCGGAACGCTCGTGCCGCTCGCCGTCTTGAGATAAATCTTGGACAGCGCCGAGATATCGGTCTGGAATTCCGGCTTGCTCTCCAGGATGACCTGATAGTCGTCATCCGGCGTGTAGATCGTCGCCACCTGACGCGATCCGAACGCGTTGTACATTTCCTGGCGGACCTGATCGACCGAAATGCCGTAGACCGCAGCCTTCTCTCGATCGACCTCGACGTTCATCTGCGGATTCTTGATGAACATGTCGGTATTGACGTCGCGCAGGCCGGCCACTTCCGCAATCTTCTGACTCATCTCAGGAGCAAGCCGGTAGAGCGTCTCGGTGTCGCTCGACGTCAACGTGTACTGGAACTCGGCCTTGGACTGCCGGCCGGTAATGTTGATGTTTTGCACGGGTTGAAAAGTCACCTTCACGCCGGGGATGGTGTTGGCGCTCTGGCGCAGCCGCTGAATCACGGCGACCGCGTTCTCGCCGCGCTCGGCGCGCGCCTTGAGAGCGACGAACATGCGGCCGGTGTTCGGGGTCGGGTTGGGACCTCCAGGTCCGATCGTCGAATTGACATAGTCGACGGCCTTGTCGCGGCGAAGTATGTCCGAGACCTTGTTCTGCAGCTCCATCATCGCCGGGAAGGCAATGTCGGTGGCCGCTTCGGTCGAAGCCGAAATGAACCCGGTATCCTCGGTCGGGAAGAACCCCTTCGGGATGATCATGTAAAGGTACACGGTCAGGAACAAGGTGCCGAAGGTGATCGCGAGCGTGACCGCCTTGAACTTCAGGACCCGGTCGAGCGTCCACTCATAGGCGCGCAGCCAGGCGCGGAACATCGCCTCGAATGCCCGCAACACGACGTTCTGCTTCTTGCCTTCGTGATGCGAGCGCAGAACGCGAGCGCACAGCATCGGCGTGAGCGTGAGCGAGACAAACCCGGAAATGATGATGGCGACGGCAATCGTGACCGCGAATTCGCGAAATACGCGCCCGACCATCCCGCCCATCAGCAGCACCGGGATGAACACCGCGATCAACGAGAACGTGATCGAGATGATGGTGAAGCCGATTTCCCTCGCGCCCTTCAAGGCAGCCTCGAACGGCCGCATTCCTCCTTCCACGTGCCGAACAATGTTTTCGAGCATGACGATGGCGTCGTCGACCACGAAGCCGACCGACAAGGTCAGCGCGAGCAACGTCATGTTGTTGATCGAGAAATTGAACGCATACATGAATGCGCAGGTGCCGATGAGCGACACCGGAACGGCCAGCGCGGGAATGACGGTCGCCGACAGCGACCGCAGGAACAGGAAAATCACCAGCACGACCAGGCCGATGGCTATCAGGAGCGTGAACTGCACATCTTCGACGGATTCGCGGACCGAAATCGACCGATCGTTCAAGACCGACAGGTTGATCGCGGCGGGAACCTGGGCGTGATAACTCGGCAATTTGTCGCGAACCGTATCGACCACCGCCACCGCATTTGCGCTCGGCTGCCGGTACACCGCCAGAACGACCGAACGATTCTCGTTCAGCCAGCTCGCGACCCTGGTGTTCTCGACACTGTCGACGACGTTGGCGATTTCCTCGAGCTTGACCGGCGCGCCGTTGCGCCAGGCCACCACGACCTTTTTGTATTCCTCAGCCTGCCGCATCGCCGAGGTCGCCAGCAGCGTCACGTTTTGCCTCGGGCCGTAGAGGGTGCCGACCGGCGAGTTTGAGTTCGTCGATGCGATGACGCGGCGAATCTCGTCGAGCGAGATGTTGCGCGCGGCGGCCGCCACCGGGTCCACCTGCACACGCACGGCGTATTTCTGTGACCCGTAGACCTCGACCTGGGCGACGCCGGGCAGCTGCGAGATCTGCGGCGCCAACAGCGATTCCGCGTATTCGTTGACCTTCGACAGCGGCAAGGTCGGCGAGTTCACGCTGATGGCGAGCACCGGGAAGTCGCCGGGATTGACCTTGCGGAAGCTCGGCGGCGTCGTCATCTCGATCGGCAACCGGCGCTGTGCGGTGGTCAGCGCGCTCTGCACGTCGAGCGCCGCGCCATCGATGTTCCGGTTGAGGTCGAACTGGATGACGATGTTGGTTCGGCTGAGCGAGGACGCCGATGTGATCGAGGTGATGCCGGCAATGTTCGAAATCTGCCGTTCGATCGGGGCCGCAACCGACGCCGCCATGGTTTCGGCGCTGGCGCCCTGCAGTTGCGCGATGATGGAGATGGTCGGGAAGTCAACCGCAGGAAGCGCAGCGACGCCCAGCAGGCGGTAGGCAAATACGCCGAAGACGATGAACGTTGCCGTCACCAGGGTCGTGAAGACCGGCCGCCGAATGCAAAGTTCAGAAAGGCCCATGGTTCAGGATCCCGCCTTTGCCTGCCGCGGCGCGACGCGGGAACCGTCCGTGATCTGAAGCTGCCCCTCGGTCACCACGGTTTCTCCGCCTTGCAGGCCACTCTCCAGCACCGTCTCGGAGTCGAGGACGCGTGCGATCTTGACCGGCTGCACGCGCGCGACCCCGTCGTTGACGACGAATACGAACGAGCCGGACTGGCTGACCTGGATCGCGGTCGGCGGCACGATGACCGCCTCTTCCTGCCGGAATGTCAGCTGCACGGTCACCAGCGTGCCCGGCCACAGAACCTCGTCGGCGTTCGGCATCGTGGCGCGCACCGGCACCGTTCCAGTCGCGGGGTCGACCGTATTCTCGACCATCGTGACCTGGCCCTTGGCGCGCCGCGGATCGCCCGGAATGATCGTTTCGATCGTCGCGCTCTCGTTGGTGATGGCCTGCCGAAGATCCGGCAGGCTTCGCTGCGGCAGCGAGAACGTCACGTAGATCGGTGCCGTTTGAATAATGGTCGCGAGCGGAGTGGCATCGGCCTGGCGGACGAAGTTGCCGACCTTGACCGCCGCCATGCTGGCACGTCCGCCGATCGGCGCGCGAATGGCGGTGTAGTCGAGCTGGACGCGCAGCACCTCCAACTGGCCGGTTTTTTCCTCCACTGCGGCGGTCGAGACGTTGACCTGTGTCTTCGCGTTGTTGAGCGTAACCTGGGTCGTGGCGTTCTTGGCGGCGAGCTCGGTATAGCGCTCCACGTCGCGGGTGGCTTGCTCGAGCTGCGCCTTGGCAGCAGCGAGCACGCCTTCCAATTGTTTGATCTGGGCTTCGATCGCGCGCTTATCGAGCGTGAACAACAGATCGCCCTGGTTCACCGTCGCGCCGTCGCTGAAATGAACGCCAACGATTTCGCTGTCGACCCGGGTCTTGACTGCGACGTTCCTGATCGGCGTGACGCTCCCGAGCAGATCGACCCGCACGGGCACTTGTTTCTTGACCGCGATCGCGACGTCGACCGGCACAGCGCGCGGCGTGTTCTGCCGCGGAGCCTGCGCCACGGCGCCCTGGAACGGCCAAAAACCCCAATGTGCAGCTCCAAATGCCGCCAGGGCCAGCGCCGCAGCCATCCCCAACGCCAAAATCGGTCTCTTCATGCCAATGCCGGCCGGGCCTTAACCGCCCCGCCCGTGCTCCCTCTGCTTCCCTTCGCCCCTGCTATAACGATTCTTTTTGGCTCTTTGCGGGAGATTCTAGCATACCTTAGAAAGCTGTGCATCTGTCCGTTTACCGGTCAACTACGGTAAACACCGCCGGCCGGTCCGCATTCGGGCCTTGGACCCGGGGCCCCAAGTCGGGCATGGTGAACGTGCCCCATCGGCCGCTCAGCCCCACGTTTTTTCATGCGCATTGCAACCTGGAACGTCAATTCCATCAAGCAAAGATTAGATAACATTGTCGCGTGGTTGTCGGCGCGGCAGCCCGACATCGTTTGCTTGCAGGAAACGAAGTGCGTCAACGAAGCGTTCCCGCGCGATGCGTTGGAAACCCTTGGCTACAATGTTGCAGTGCACGGGCAAAAGACCTTCAACGGCGTGGCCATTCTATCAAAGTTCCCTTTCGACAAGGTTACGGTGGGATTGCCGGGCGACAGCACGGACGACCACGCCCGCTTTCTGGAGGCGGTGATTTCCACCAAAGGTTCGGCGCTGCGGGTTGCGACCATTTATCTGCCCAACGGCAATCCTCCGAACACCGACAAATACGCATACAAAATCAGTTGGATGAGCAGGCTCATTCATTATGCGCATCAACGCCTGGCGCTGGAGGAGCCGCTGGTGATGGCTGGCGACTACAACGTCATCCCGACCGAAGCCGATGCCCGCAATCCGGCCGCCTGGGTTGGTGACGCGCTATTCCTGCCGACCACACGCGAGCGCTTTCGCGCGCTGTGCCACCTCGGACTGACCGATGCGGTGCGCGCGGGCAGCGATCAACCGGGCCTCTACACGTTCTGGGACTATCAGGCCGGCGCCTGGCAAAAGAACAACGGCATTCGGATCGATCATGTGCTGCTGTCGCCGCAGGCCGCCGACCGGCTCGTCGGCGCTGAGATCGACAAGCATGTACGGGCCTGGGAGAAGCCGTCCGACCACGTGCCAGTGGTGGTCGATTTGGCTATCGACTCTGCGTAACGCGGCGGTCGCGGCGCCAGTCTTCGACGTAACGGTTCGCCAGCGCTCGCTCGTCCACGTTCGCCTGCGCCATGGCGCTGCGATAGGTCTCGCTGATCCAGGCATCGTCCGGGCCCGGGCTGTCCTTGGCGATCGTGAGCCAGAACAGGCCCATGGCGGCCTGGCGCGAAATCCCCTGCCCCCTGAACAGCATGCTGCCGAGCAAGGCTTGCGCGCTGCGCTGGCCCTTGTTCGCTGCCAGCCGCAGCCAGCGCGCCGCCTGGACGCCGTCCTTGGCGGTGCCGTTGCCGAACAGGTAGATCCGGCCGAGATGATACTGGGCATCGGGATCGCCGAAGTAGGACGCGGCATGGCGGAACAGGTCGAGCGCGACCGCTGGGTCCGCCTTCACCGCGGTGTCGGGGATGCCCTCGAGATAGAAATGGCCGAGCGCCACGAACGCGCCGGCGACGAAGCGCGACTGCGGACTGTCGGGCGCCTCATAGGCGTGGGTCTTGGTGAGGTTGCGGAAATATTCGAACGCCCGCAGCTTGTTCTGGTCGACGCCGTCGCCGTCCGCGTACATGCGGCCGAGCTTCCACATCGCCCCCGGCATGCCCTGCTCGGCAGCGTATTCGAGCGCAGTGACGGCCTGGTCGGGCCGGCCGGCGCGCAACGCCTGCGTGCCCGAGCGCAACGCTTCGATCGGCGTCGCCACCTGCGGAACCGAGCCGGGCGGACGCGGGACCGCGGCTGACGGCGCGGTCGGCACCGCCAGCTTGGGGGCGGCGGCGACGGGATCGCGCGACTGCAGCGACGGACCCGGGAGCGACGGCGCATCGGTCGGACGACCATCGAAACTCGCCGCCGGCGGCAAGCCGAGCACAAGACTGATCAATCCGAGCCTCAGGAGCGCGTTAGATGTCCGCATAGCACGCTTTCTCGGCCGCCCCGCCAGGATGGGTCACCGCGCCGTCCCGCGCTGGCCCCACCTGCTCGGCGTATTTCCACAGATATCCGGACGTGAATTCGGGTTTGCGGGCCTTCCAGGTCTTGGCTCGCGCTTCGAGCTCAGCCTTTGATAGTTTGACGTCGAGAATGCCCTTCTCGGCATCGAGTGTGATGATGTCACCATCGCGCAGGAGGGCGATTGGACCACCGACTGCCGCCTCCGGTCCCACGTGGCCAACGCAAAAGCCACGGGTCGCGCCGGAGAACCGGCCGTCCGTGATCAAGGCGACCTTCCCGCCCATGCCCTGACCATAGAGGGCAGCGGTCGTCGCCAGCATCTCGCGCATCCCCGGGCCGCCTTTGGGCCCTTCGTATCGGATCACGAGCACGTCGCCTTCCCTATACTTTTTCTTCTTCACCGCTTCGAAACACGCTTCCTCCCCATCAAAGCAGCGCGCCGGACCGGTAAATTTCAACTCCGCCATCCCGGCAACCTTAACGATGGCACCCCCCGGTGCCAGGTTGCCCTTGAGCCCGACGACGCCGCCGGTGGCGGAGAGCGGCTTGTCGGCGGGATGGACCACGTCCTGGTCCTTATTCCACTTCACCCGCTTGAGATTCTCGGCCAGCGTACGCCCTGTCACACTCACACAATCGCCGTGCAGGAAGCCGTGGTCAAGCAACGTCCTCATTAATAGCGGGACGCCGCCAGCTTCGAACAAGTCTTTGGCAACATAACGGCCGCCGGGCTTCAAATCCGCGACATACGGTGTCCTTTTGAAGACTTCGGCCACGTCGAAGAGGTCGAACTTGATCCCGCATTCGTGGGCGATCGCCGGTAGATGCAGTGCAGCATTGGTCGAACCGCCGGAGGCGGCAACGACCGCGGCAGCGTTTTCGAGCGCCTTGCGGGTGACGATGTCGCGCGGCCGGATCTGGCTCTTGATCAGGTCCATGACCTTTTCGCCGGCCGTCATGCAGAAGGCGTCGCGGATTTCGTAGGGTGCCGGGGCTCCGGCCGAATACGGCAACGCCAGCCCGATCGCCTCGGACACCGTCGCCATCGTGTTGGCCGTGAACTGGGCCCCGCAGGCGCCAGCCGACGGGCAGGCATTCCGCTCGAGCGTATCGAGATCGGTGTCGGACATGTCGCCAACCGAATGCTTCCCGACCGCCTCGAACACATCCTGGACGGTGACCGGACGGCCCTTGAAGGTGCCGGGCAGGATCGACCCGCCGTAGATGAAGATCGACGGCACATTGAGGCGGCACATGACCATCATCATGCCGGGCAGTGATTTGTCGCAGCCGGCGATCCCCACCAGGGCGTCGTAACCGTGGCCGCGCATGGTCAGTTCGACCGAGTCCGCGATCACTTCGCGCGATGGCAAGGACGACTTCATGCCCTCGTGACCCATGGCGATGCCGTCAGTCACGGTGATCGTGCAGAACTCGCGCGGAGTACCGCCGCCGGCGGCAACGCCCTTCTTGACCGCTTGCGCCTGGCGCATCAGCGCGATGTTGCAGGGCGCCGCCTCGTTCCAGCAGCTGGCGACGCCAACGAAGGGCTGGTGGATCTGCTCGCGCGTCAGCCCCATCGCGTAATAGTAGGAGCGATGCGGCGCGCGGTCGGGACCTTCGGTCACGTGGCGGCTGGGCAGTTTCGCCTTGAGATCGGTCTTGGCATCCATTGTGGTGTTCGCCCCTCGCCGCCGCGGCACACGTGCAGCGTCAGGCGACGGCGCTTCGTGTCAGAGAATCCTGTGGCCGAATCGCGGCGCTTCGTGGCTCCGGCGCCCGTGTGGCATAAATGTTCCTCACGTGTTGCCGGCTCGCCACAGCTTGGTCAGCAACTCTTAACCAACGCGCCAGCTTGGTCCGGGGCTGCGCCCGCCAAACCTTTATTTTCTTGACAGGAATGGCTGGCAGCTCGATTGCGCCTGATCGCCTCGAAGTTGCGGCGTTTATCCACAGATATGCGTTGCGCCGGTGCAACGCCACGGCCGTTCAGGGCAATCTGCTAGGATTGCCTGAACCCGTCCGGGCGCGATGCCGAAACCTTCCCTGCTCCGCCGCGATTTCTTCGCCCGCAGCGTGCATGCGGTAGCGCCCGAGCTCATCGGCGCCGTGCTGCTGTTTCGCGGCGTCGGCGGCCGCATCGTCGAGGTCGAGGCCTATCACCACACCGATCCCGCCGCACACAGCTTCAACGGACGCACCGAGCGCAATGCCGTGATGTTCGGCCCGCCCGGCTTCGCCTATGTGTACCGCTCCTATGGCATTCACTGGTGCCTCAACTTCGTGTGCGAGCGCGAAGGCTCGGCGAGCGCGGTGCTGATCCGCGCGCTCGAGCCGACGCACGGCATCGCGACAATGCGACGGCGGCGCGGTCTCAAGGACGAACGGCTGCTGTGCTCGGGACCGGGCCGGCTGTGCGAGGCGCTTGGAGTCACCGGCGCGCACAGCGGCCTTGCCCTCGACCGGCCGCCGTTTCGGCTGGAGCCAAGACCCGCGCCGGTCGAGATCGCGGTCGGCCGGCGGATCGGCATCACCAAGGCGGTGGAGCTGCCCTGGCGCTACGGACTCGACGGCTCGCGCTTCGTCAGCAAGCCGTTCAAGGCAGCGAAGGGCGTCACTGGTATGCGACGATGAACTCGCAGCCTGCCGCCGTCGGGAACGTGCGCGTCACGCGGCCACTTGCGAGCTCGAACTCAAATACCTCGGCATCGTCGTGGCAGCAGAGATAGGCATGCGTACCGCCGGGCGCGAAGCCGAAGCCCATCGGCGATTTCTTGGTCGGGAACGAGGCGATCTGCTTGAGCCCGTCGGCGAGATAGATCGCGGCGTGGGCATCCTGGTTCG
>WNGB01007338.1_pt1 | contig 15949 bp, 19 predicted proteins | sample 5400681 | NCBI WGS metagenome assembly WNGB01 (sample SAMN13153367, study PRJNA577476) | soil metagenome | isolation source: 115 cm soil or saprolite under grassland replicate 2 | place: USA:California | collected 2016-06-15 | reverse complement strand
TGTGGGGGCTCGGTGGCCGCGGGGTGTCGCCGGACGGGGATCCCATCCTCGCGCACTGCCGGGCCTGTGCCCGCGCCATCGTGGCCGCGCTGGAGGACATCAAGTTCACGCGCCCCGAGGAAATCCAGGGGCTCCTCTGCAGCCAGGAGACGCATGAACGACCGCAGACGGGACGGACGGCTCGTGGTGATCGCGGCCGGCATGATCGCTCTGCTCGGCGCCGCGGCGCCGGCGTTGCGTGCGCAGCCGGCCGCGTCGCCCTCCCCCACGCCCCCGCCTCCGTTGGTCTCGCCGGAGGTCCTGGCCGACAAGCGCGTGACTTTCCGCTTCCGCGCCCCCAACGCGAAAGAGGTCACGGTCGACCGCGAGGGCGCGCCGAAGCTGGCGATGGAGAAGGACGCGCAGGGGGTCTGGTCGGTGACGACGGATCCGCTCCCTCCCGACATCTACGGCTATGGGTTCGTGGCCGACGGCGTCCGCCTCGTCGACCCGTTCAACTCCGTGATCATCCCGAACCTGCTCAACAAGTCGAGCGCGCTGCACGTGCCCGGCCCCGCGTCCCTGCCCTGGGAAGTGGGCGACGTGCCGCATGGCACCCTCCACCATCACTTCTACCGCTCGCGCGTGGTCGGCGACGATCGGGATTTCTACGTGTACACGCCGCCCGCCTACGACCCGCACGAGTCGAAGCGCTATCCCGTCCTATACCTCCTCCACGGCTTCAGCGACGACGCCAGCGGCTGGACGGCGGTGGGCCGCGCGCACGTCATCCTCGACAACCTGATCGCGGCCGGCAAAGCCAAGCCGATGCTCGTGGTCATGACCCTCGGCTACGGGGCGCCGGAGTTCGTCTCCCGGGGCTTCGGGGTCTTCCGCGACCTGGCCCTGCGCCAGCGCAACTACGAGCGCTACCGCGACGCGCTCTTCACGGAGGTCATGCCCTTCGTGGAGAACACCTATCGCGTGACCGCCGACCGGGAGTCGCGTGCGATCGCCGGCCTCTCGATGGGCGGGGCGGAGTCGCTGTTCGTCGGGCTGAACGCGCTGGACCGTTTCGCGCAGATTGGAGCCTTCAGCTCTGGAGGCGTACCGGAGGATTTCGACGTGACTTTCCCCGGATTGGATGCGAGCGCCAACGCAAAGCTGCGGCTCTTGTGGATCGCGTGCGGAACCGACGATCGGCTCATCGATGCCAACCGGAAGTTCCACACATGGCTCGACGCGAAGGGTGTGAAGCACACCATGGTCGAAACGCCGGGGGCGCACACATGGATGGTGTGGCGGCGGAACCTGGCCACGTTCGTGCCGCTGTTGTTCCAGTAAGAACGGTTCGCACGCGGTCCGTCCCAGCGACGCGTATCGGCGCCTGGAAGCCGTGCACGCTGGGCAGGTGCGCAGAGATCGATATGAACTGCTCCGCTGGCCGTCGCCCATGGGCTGGTTCCCTTCGGGAGCAGCACCGTGATCTTCGGGTGGGCGGGAGACCGTGCGCAGCAGACGCTGATGCTGCAGCTTCTCTCGCGCGGGTTGAAGGTGGAGGCGGACGGCCTGGCGCTCACGGTCCGCGCCAGTCCGGACGGCGTGGCTGATCACATTCGAGACGTGGCCGAGCTTCCTCCCGCGGACGCGCTAATGCTGGCCAGGCTGTGCCGAACAAGGCGGTCGAGAAGCACGATTGGTTGCTGCCGGAAGCCGTCTTGGCCCCAGACTACGCATCGCGACAGATCGACGTCGAGGCGGCCCACCAAGTCGCAATCGCTCTTGCCAGGGCGGAAGGCGCAGCTTGAGCACTTGAATGATTCCGCGAGTTCCTGTCTCTTCAACGAGTATCGCCTCCATCGGTTACGACGAAGCGACACAAACGCTGGAAGTCGAGTTTGCGCACGGAGGCGTGTATCAGTACTTTGATGTACCGGCTCGCGTCCACCAGGATCTGATGGCTGCGTCGTCAATTGGGCGGTACGTGGCCGAAGAGATCAAACCCAACTATCGCTACTCGCGCGCCTGAGGGTCGGAGCGTCGCGTACGACCCGGCAGGCTGGACGTAGCGCGTACCAGGCCGGGACACGCGCCCCTTTCAGGCCCGGTCGTATAATGCTTGCCAGGAAGAGGACCTCATGGCGCCCGGAACAGGGATAAAAGGCTCTCGATGCCGACGGTGCTCCGAATCGAGGGCTTCCGATTCTATTTCTTCAGCAATGAACGGCAGGAGCCACCTCACGTCCATATTCGACGGGCCGACGGCATCGCGAAGGTCTGGCTTCGGCCAGTTCGCTTCGCGTCTTCCAACGGTTTCAGCCGGACGGAGCTTCGCCGCATTCGGGAGCTGACCTTCGAGCACCAGGTTTTCCTGGTCGAGCGGTGGAATGAGTACTTCGGTCGTTAATCTGGCGCCGCGAGCCCAGAAGATCGAGTTTGTCGAAGACGGGCTTGTGGTTCACCTCAAGGACGGACGGACGCTCACGGTGCCTCTGGAGTGGTTTCCGCGGCTGAGGGACGCCTCAGCACTGCACCGCGGTAATTTCGAGATCTACGGCGAGGGTTACGCCATTCACTGGCCTGACCTCGACGAGGACATCTCGGTCCCGGGACTTCTCGGATTGCCCGACTGAATCACGCTCAGGCCTGGCGGACCTGGACTCGCGCCCCTTCCGCGCCCTTCGAAACGTGGAGCTGCACAGGAAAGCGGCGGTCAGCTCCGGGATGTGGGTGATGATGCCGACCATGCGCCCGGCGCCAGTCGGCCCCCAGCGACGCTTGAATCCTATCCGAAAGCTGCGGAGACGATGGATCTGTATACGCTTGGCCGACGGTGGTCTGGCCGGTGCGGACCCCGCGGGAGAGTTTAGTGCTCGAACAGCAAGTCATACCCGCGTAGATCCAGCTCCGCCATCACCGGGATCACGCGGAAGCACTCCTGCGCGAGCTCCTTCCGGCCCTCGCGCACCACCATCGCGTCCAGCCGCTCCATGATCGGGATCAGCATGGTGACGTCCGAGATCGCGTAGCGCACCTGCTCCGGGCTCAGGTGCGCGCTGGCCCAGTCGGAGTGGCGGGTCACCTTGTCCATCTCGACGTCGAGCAGCTCGAGGGCGACGTCCTTGAGGCCGTGCCGGTCCGTGTAGGTGCGCACGAGCTTGCTCGCGGTGCGCGTGCAGTAGAGCGGCCACAACCGGATCCCCAGGTAATGCCGGAGCACGGCCACGTCGAAGCGGGCGAAATGGAGGACCTTGAGGACGCGCGGATCCTCGAGGACGCGCTTGAGCCGCGGCGCGCGCGAGTCGGGAGGCGTGGAGGCGACGACCTGGTCGCGGGGAATCTGGACGATGGTCGCCCGCCCCGCGCGGTCGCAGAGCTGGACCAGGCAGAGCCGATCGCGGAGCTGCTGCAGGCCCAGGGTCTCCGTGTCGATCGAGAGCTGGGGCGAGGCGAGATAGGCCTGGAGCTGGTCCTCGGTGAGGTCGCGCTGGACGATCTCCGGCACGATGTCCGGCGGCCGCTGCGGCATCCCCACCTCCCGCGACGCCGCCCCACGGCGCGCGTCGCGATTATAGGGTCGGCCCCGGCGCGCTCAGGTCCGCGGTCCGACGGGGCGAGAAGGAGACGAGCCGCGTCGGCTCGTAGGGCTTCGGCGGGTCGCCCTCCGGCGGCGTGGTCGGGTCCGTAGGCGGCGCGCCCGGTTGTCCCGGAGGCTCGCGGACGGGCGGCTCCTGACCCTTGTCGGGCGGCACGACGGGTGGGCTGGGCATGTCTTTGACGGGGCCGGGAGTGTCCGTCTGGGGCGTCGCCGGGGTTTCGATGCTCATGTCTCGATCGTAGTGCCCGTGGCGCAGTCCCGGCCGCCGCCTTCGACGAATCCAGATTTTTTCGCGCGCGCTGTCGATTTCCCTCCACGCCGTTCGACTAGGGGATGACAGGCGCAATGGGGCGCCTGGATCAGGAGACATTAAAATGCCCATGGACGCACCGCGATTCGCAATCCTCGGCGCCCTCGTCCTTTCCGCCGGCGCCGCCCTGGCCGCGACGACGCTCACGGCCCCCGGCAAGCCCACCTCGGCCTCGTTCGAGCGGTTCAAGGCCCTGGCCGGGGACTGGGTCGCCGCCGAGGACGGCGACATGGTCAAGAAGGGCGATCTCGTGGCCCGCTACACCGTCACCGCGTCCGGCAGCGCGGTGGTCGAGACGGTCCTCCCCGGGAGCGAGCACGAGATGGTGACGGTGTACCATGCCGACGGTCCGGACCTCGTGCTCACGCATTACTGCATGGAAGGCAACCAGCCGCGCATGCGGGCCAGGGCCGCGCCCAGGGGTCGCGCTTCGACTTCGCGTACGACGGCGGCACCCACATCGATCAAAGCCGCGACCGCCACATGCACTCCGCCACCTTCGATCTCGTCGGCGCCGACGAGATCCGCAGCGAGTGGAGCGAGCTCGCCGAGGGCAGGCCCGTGTTCGTCGCGCGGATACACCTCGTGCGCAAGACACGCTGAAAGGACACGACCATTAAAAGAACCTTCTGCTGATCTACGAGAGCGAGGCCAGCTTCGCCGGCATGTCCGGGGCCGAGCAGGCCAGGATCTTCGAGGAGTACATGGACTACTCGAAGGGCATCCGCAAGAGCGGGAACTACATCGGCGGGGAGGCGCTGCAGGCGATCTCGACCGCGACCACGGTGCGTGTCAAGAACGGCAAGACCGTGACCACCGACGGCCTCTTCGCGGAGACACGCGAGCAGCTCGGCGGCTTCTACCTCGTCGAGGCCAAGGACCTCGACGACGCGATCAAGCTCGCCGCCGGCGTCCCCGCCTCGCGCACGGGCTCGATCGAAGTGCGCCCCATCCTGCGATGGCGGCGGTCGACGTTTCGTTGAGGCTCGAAGGCTCACTCAAGATCTATTTTTCGACGTCAATCAAGCCCCCTCCCCGGCCCTTGCCGGAGGCGGCGCGAAGGGGACGCGTTGACACCCCCGCCCGCGCCCGCCAAGATCGTCCGCGGTGAGCACCCCGCCCCCAGACCCCAGCCTCGACCCCATCACCCGGTTCCAGCAGCTCTTCGTCCGCGCGGCGGCCAGCGAGCCGGACGCGACCGCGGCCGCCCTCGCCACCGCCGACGCCGCCGGCGCGCCCTCGGTCCGGATGGTCCTGCTCAAGGCCGTGGACGCGGCGGGCTTCGTGTTCTTCACGAACTACGAGAGCCGGAAGGCCGGCGAGCTCTCCGTCAACCCGCGTGCGGCGCTCTGCTTCTACTGGCCGACCGTGGGCGCGCAGGTCCGGGTCGAAGGGGGAGTCGAACGCGTCACCGCGGCCGAGTCGGAGGAGTACTTCGCGACCCGGCCGCGCGAGAGCCAGCTCGGGGCCTGGGCCTCGCGGCAGAGCCGGCCCCTCGCCTCGCCCGCCGCGCTGCGCGAGGAGTTCGAGCGGACGTCCGCGCGGTTTGCCGGAGAGCCGGTCCCGCGTCCGCCCGTCTGGGGCGGCTACCGCGTGCTGCCCGCGCGCATCGAGTTCTGGCACTCCGGAGAGCACCGTCTCCACGATCGCACCCTCTACACGCGCGAGGGAGATGGGTGGAGGCTCGAGCGCCTCTTCCCATGACCGTGCGCCGTGCCCTCGCCGTCCTCCTGCCGTCGTTTCTCTTCGTGGCCGGCGCCCCTTCCGCGAGAGCCCAGGAGTGGCACGAAGCGTACCGGGACGGTCTCAAGGCCCTCGCCCAGAACCAGCCCGCGCGGGCAGTGGGCCTCCTCGAGTACGCGGTCAGCCAGCGTCCTCAGCCCGGACGCGACGTCGTGACCTACGGAACGAACGTCGAGCGCCAGTACTATCCGTACCTGAAGCTGGCGGAGGCGTATCTCCGCTTGCACGACCTCGCGGGCGTGCGCTCGGCGCTCAAGCGTTCCGAGACCTGGGCCCGTGAGCCGGCCGAGGAGAGGTGGCGGCTCGCGGCCCAGCTCGACGCGCTCGTGGCCGCGGCGGCCACGCCCGCCCCGGCGGTGGCGAGCCCGGCGGCGACGGCGCCGCCCGCCGCCGCCACCGCGGAGCCGCCGCCTTCCGCCCTGCCCGCGCCGGCCGTCAAGCCGGAGACGCTGCCCGCGCCGGCCGGCATCCACGCGGAGCATCCGTCGGAGCTGCGTCCGGCCCCCAGCGCGCCCCGCCGGGAGGGAGCGACACCGAACGCGAACGCGCCCGTGCCGGGAGCCACCCCGACGACGGGGGCGCTCTCCGCCGCCGTGCTCGAAATCGTCTCCCAGCCGCCGGCCGCGAGCGTGTATGTCGACGACGAGCTGATCGGCGCTACCGATCCGGAATGGGGACGCCTCGTTCGCAGCGGGCTCCCGGCCGGACGACACCGCGTGCGCCTCTCGCTCGCCGGCTACGCTGACCTGACGGAGGACGTCGACCTCGCGGCGGCCGGCCGCGGCGAGCTGCGCCGGCGGCTCGTGCCCGCCGCCGCCTCGTCGGTGGACCGCCGCTTCCTCGTCTTTGGCGGCGTGGCCGTCCTCCTCCTCATCCTGACCGCGTGGGCGCTGCGCCGCCCGCCCGCGAGCGTGAGTGCTCCTGCCCCCACGCCGGGGCGGAGCCGCGCCTTCGACCATTCCGCGCCGACGCCGCCCCGTCCGGCCCCGACCGGCATGGGCAGCCCGGGTGTCCATCGTGGCGCGGACGGCCTCGAATACTTCGGCGACTTCCGCCTGGTCGAGCCGCTGGGCCGCGGGGGCATGGCTTCGGTGTACCGAGTGGAACGGGGAGGCGAGGTCTACGCGCTCAAGCGGCCGCTGCCCGCGTTCCTGGAGGAGCCGGAGTTCCTGGAGCGCTTCCTGCGCGAGGCGGAGATCGGCCGCGCCCTGCACCACCCGAACATCGTGCGCATCCTGGAGCGCGGCGCGGTGGAAGGCGTCCCCTTCTTCACGATGGAGTTGGTGCCGGGGGAGACCCTGCAGGCGCGGCTCCAGCGCGGGGGGGCCCTGGCCCCGCGCCTCGCCACCCAGACGATCGTGCAGATCGCGGAGGCCCTCGACTACGCCCACCTCAAGGGCGTCGTGCACCGCGACCTCAAGCCCTCGAACGTGATGGTCCTGGCCGACGGCACGGTGAAGGTGATGGACTACGGCATCGCCCGTGCGCGGCGCTTCGAAGGGCTGACCGTGACCGGCGCGTTCCTGGGCAGCCCCGAATACGTCGCCCCCGAGACCATCGAGGCCAAGGGCACGGACCCGCGCAGCGACCTCTACTCCCTCGGGGTGATCTTCTACGAGACGCTGGCGGGCACGCGGCCCTTCCTGGCGGACTCGCCGTTCGCGATCCTCCAGAAGCACCTCACGGAGGTGCCGGCGCCGCCGTCGGCGGCGCGCCCCGCCGTGCCCGCGGAGCTGGACCGGATCGTCCTGCGCCTCTTGAGCAAGGCGCCCGACCGGCGCTACGCGGCGGCGGAGGAGCTGGTGCTGGACCTCCGCGACTTCCTCAACCGCGCGGCCTGATCAGCGGGGCGGCACGATCCGCTTCAAGGCCTGGCGGCTGAGGCCGAGCGTCTCGCCCGAACGCAGCAGGTCCTGCTCGAGGAGCTGCCGTGGCCGGCTCGGGCGGGACGGCCGCGCGCGAGCGCCGATGTGGGGCCAGAGGGCGCGGCGGACGTCGTCGGGGAGCACGTTCTCGAGGTATTCGAGAGCGGTGCCGCGCAGGCCGGGATCGGCGCCGAGCACGGCCCAGTACGTGATCTGGAGCGGCTCGCGCTCGACGGCCAGCGAGAGCAGGGTGAAGACGTGGGCCAGCCCGCGCTCCGCGGGCGTCTGCGGGGCCCCGTCCGGACTGGACTCATCGGACGATACGGGCTCCACCTCCGCGGCCCAGCTCGGCGCCTCCTCCAGTTCGCGCAAGGTCGCGGCGAAGACGGCGGCGCGGGGGACCACGACCGAGGACTCGCGCTCGATGATGCGGGCCAGGGTGAGCGCGCACTGGCGGCGCACGCCGAAGTGGGGGTCCGCGAGCCCGAGGAGGAGGCCGTCCGCGGCCCGCTGGGTGGTCGTGCGGCGCAAGACGCGCGGGATGCGACGCCGGACGGCGGCGTCCTGGGCCGGATCGAGGAGCGCATCCAGGAGCTGTCCGGTGGTCTGGGCCGCGGACCGGCGCAGGGCGCGCAGCGCGTCCAGGAAGAGGTCGTTGCGGGCGAGGAGCGGGATGATGTGTCCCACCAGCGCGGGATCGGCGGCCTCCGCGCGGCGCAGCCCGCGGCGCACCACGTCCGGCTCCGGCGAGCGCAGCGCGGCCACCGTCTCCGTGACGGAGTCGGTGTCCGGTGTCGGGGTGGCCATCGCCCGTGTCTCGCCCCGCCGCGCCGCAATCTCGCGCAGGATGGCTTCGCGATCGCCGACGAGGCCGGTGCGGCTCAGCGTCATCGAGGTCGTCGAGTCCACGACGTCCGCCAGGTCCAGGCGCACCACGCCCGAGCGCAGGCTGTCCTCGAGGGCGGCGACGTAGCCGTTGTGCAGCCGCTTGGAGACGGCCACCGCGGCCAGGCACAAGACGGAGGCCAGCGCGAAGAGCACGCGCACGCTGGAAGCAAAGGGCCCGGCGGCCAGGCCCAGGATCACCAGGCCGCCCACGACCGTACCGAGCTTGTCGAAGCCCACGTCGACGATGGCCTTGGTCGGCCGCTTGCGGCGCTCGGCGACGGGCGTGAACAGCAGCTCGTAACCCGATCGGAAGAGCGAGTTGTTCAGGACGCCGTGCGCGCCGCGGGCGAGAAGGGCGCTCCCCAGGCCCGGAGAGGCCAGACCCGCGAGCGCGCCCACGGCCACGGCGGCCGGCCGCAGGGCGACGGTGCCGGCCAGGCCGAGGTGGCGCAGGGCGGGCCGGGCCAGGGTCATCTGTGCGGCCAGGGCCAGCCAGCCCACGCCGGTGTGGAACAGCGCGAAGAACGACATCAGGGGCGCGCCGGCCGCGAAGGTGGCCGCGGCGCGCGAGCTCAGGATGAAGTCGAGGAGCGTCTCCGTGGCCGCGCCCAACGCGACCACGAGGGCGAGGTCGCGCAGGTACGGCACTTCCTTCATCACCCGCAGGCCCGAGAGGGGGCCGGTGGCCTCGCGGCGCGCCGCCCGGCGCTCGCCGGTGGCGCGGCCCGGCGTCTCTCCCGGCCCCAGGCGCGAGAGGGCGAGCAGGCACACGACGTTGAAGGCCGCCATCATCGCCAGCATGGTCGGCACGCGCACCAGGCGGGCCGTGACCCAGGCCAGCATTCCGCCCGCGACGCCACCGAGCGAGGCACCGAGGGCGATGTCGCCCATCACGCGGCGCGCGGTGTGGGGGTCGAAGCGCTCGTTCATGAGCGACCAGAAGCCGGAGACGACGGTGGCCCCGAAGACGGCCATGTGGAGGTAGACGGCGATCGCGGCCAGCCGGGGCTGCGCGAGGCTGAGCCCCCATTCCGCCAGCAGCAGCACCGTGCCCGCCGCGATCGTGACCGGCACGACCTGCGCGGGCGGGCGGCGGGAGAGGGCGGCGGAGAACGCGAGCACGGCCAGAGCGGAGAGCACCGCCGCCGCGATCATCACGAGGGGCAGGGAGGAGACGTGGAACGTGGAGAGGAAGAGCGCGTCGCGGGTGGCCCGTCCCGCGACCTGCTGGGCGATGAGCGCGCCCGCGGCCACCATGGCCGCCGCGACCGCCCTGCGCTGGCTGGAGGAGCTGGTCGCGGATTCCATCTGGGGCGCCACCTATACTACGCCATGCGCCACCAGCCCTCGTGCGTCTTCGCGGCGGCGCTCGGGCTCGTCCTGGCCGGCGGTCTGGAGGCGCGTGCGCAGGGCGTGTCCCTCAGCCGCGCCGGTTCCGGTGCGCGCGCCGCCGGCATGGGGGATGCCTTCGTCGCGGTGTCGGACGACGGAACGGCCGCCTCCTGGAACCCCGCGGGCCTGGCCCAGCTCCGCCAGCCCGAACTGTCGTTCGTGTACGCGGTCAGCGATCAGGGTCTGAGCCTGTCCGGACTGCGCTCGCCCGACGACCGCATATCGTACGCCTATCGCCGGCCGGTGAGAGGCGCCAGCTCGTCCGTCGACTTCGCGAGCTTGGCGCTTCCGTTCTCGGTCGCGCGCCGCCCGGTGACCCTCCAGGTGAGCTGGCGCCGCCTCTACCGCCTCAACAACCTGTTCGGCGGCCAGTTCGATCGCTACGCCACGAGTGGGCCGGCGGAGCGGCTGGCATCCACGTTCTTCGAGGACCGGCTCAATGGGAGCATCGACGTCCTCTCGGTGGCGGGCGCCGTGAAGCTCACGAGCCGGGCGGCGCTGGGCGGAGGACTGGATTTCTGGCGCGGCGGATGGAACGAGCGCGTCTCGTACGTGGAGCAGGCGGGCCCGCCCGGTCCGTCCGCGTTTTTCGACAGCCAGATCAAAGCGCGTCTGCGCGGCCACAACCTCAACTTCGGCCTGCTGCTGAACTATCCCACCTGGAACGCCGGCGTCGTCTACCACGCGCCCTTCTGGTCGTCCTTCTCCAATCGCGTCGACCAGCAATCGTCAGTGGGGCCGCCGGAGACCGGCGACGCCCCCCGGGCCCGCTTCCGCCTGCCCCGGTCCATCGCGGCGGGTGCAGCGTGGCGGCCCGCCGCCCTGTGGACGGTGGCCGCGGCCGTGACGCACGACGAGTGGACGGACGCGCTCGTGGACCACGTTCCCGGAGCATCGGGCGCGGCCAATTTCTTCGACGGGGCCCCGCCGGAGCTCTCCACGACGCGGGATACGATCTCGTTCAATCTCGGGGCAGAGCGCCTCCTCGTGCAGGACGGCGCAGTGGTGCCGTTGCGCCTCGGCCTCGGCTGGGAGCCGCAGGGTGCCATGGATCCGGTGACCAGGGATCCGGTGAAGTACCTCCTCTTCTCCGCGGGCACCGGGTACAACACCAATCGGGTCAAGCTCGATGCGGCCGTGCAGTATCGGGGGGCGTCGTTCCGCACGAGCCAGGTCCTGAGCCTCGAAACCGCGACCACGGGCGGCCTGGCGCGGGACTTCATCGGGCGGGCCGACAGCCATGAGTGGCGGCTCAAGATCTCCGCGATCTACCGCGTCCAGGACACGGAGAAGCTGCGGGGGATCCTGCGGAAGATCTTTGGATAGGACCAACCCTACCGATCAGCGCGTCGGCCCGCGCTTCGCCCCTCGTTGCGCGGCCAGGCGGGGCAGCTCCCGCCTCTTGTGCCTTTCCTGGGTGCGTATGACATGCGTGACGAGGAAGCGCGTTTCGGCGATGGCGGAATTGGCTTGGCCCAGGGCGGAATCGCTGGGCTCGTCGATGGCGATGCAGACGGCGTCGGTGGCCCGGTCCAGCGCCTGACGGGCGGCCGTCGTGCGCGGGTCGGTCGGGAGCGTACGCTCCGCCAGATGGACGTCGGCGCACAGCTCGCCGATGTCCTCGACCAGCGCGTCGATCGCCACCCAGCCGGAGGGCACGCGGTGACTCCGCCAGTGAAGGGTGACAGTGTACACCCGCCGGCCCGGCCCCCCCGCGGGGGCGGAAACGCGAAAAGGCGGGAGGCCGTCCGCTCGGGGCCGGCCGGTGCTACGGTGGAGATTGGCCGGTTCGCCGGCCGTCCTGGCCACGCCCGTGCGGGCGGTGGCGCTCCCGTTTCTCCCTCGCTACACCGGGGGTCCCACCATGGTCCGGTCGCGTACTCTCGAGGGAATCACGGTCCTTCTCGTCGACGACGATCCCGAGGAGCTCGCGGTCGTCGGCACCATCCTGCGAAGCGAAGGCGCGGACGTGACCGCCGTGGCCAGGGTCGAGGACGCGCTGCGCGCGCTCCAGAACGCGCCCCCGCGCGTGCTGGTGAGTGACCTCGTCATCCCCGGCCACGACGGGTTCACGCTCATCCGCCGCGTCCGGCGCCTGGAAAAGGCGGAGGGCGGCGACCTGCCCGCCCTGGCCATATCCGGCTTCGGCAACGCGGAGCAGCGTCGCTACGCGCTCGCCGAGGGCTTCGACGAATACCTGCCCAAGCCGGTGCACGAGCGCATCGTCGCAACCGTGGCGCGGATGGCATCCCCTCCGCGCTGCTGAAGAAAAGGAGTAGTCCCATGGCTGCCACAACGGATCAGCTCGCCGTCCTCCGTCACAAGTACGATCCCGTCGTCCGCCTGATGCACGCTCGAGGCGTGGCCATCCGCACGATCGAGATGCAGGGCACGAAGCTCCTGCTGAGGGCGGAGGCGCCCTCCGCGGAGGTCAAGAACGCGGTCTGGGACGAGATCAAGAAAGTCGATCCCACCTACGCGGACCTCGCCGCGGACATCAGCGTCGGCGCGGGCGCGGCCGCCGGCCAGGGCGGTCCCGCCGGGGGCGTCTCCGCGCCCGCGGGAAGCTACACCGTGAAGAAGGGCGACACCCTGTCGAAGATCAGCAAGCAGTTCTACGGCGACGCCAATGCCTACAAGAAGATCTTCGACGCCAACCGGGACCAGCTCAAGGACCCGGACAAGATCCAGCCCGGCCAGGTCCTTCGGATCCCGAGCTAGGGGGAAGGCGGCGCGGCGGGGACGACTTCGAACGTGGCCTTCGGGCTGGTGATCTTCGTGCGATCGTCCATCGCCCACACGGCGTAGGTGCCGGGCACGAACTCGCCGCTGCTGATCTCCCGCTCGAAGGTCCCTTCCGCGCTGGTGCCGTAGCGCTTGGCCTGCCATTCCAGGCCGTCCGGTCCCTGCAGGTGCGAGGTGACGCCGGAGTTGCCGGTGAAGCCGCGCCCCGTGTAGGTGAAGGGCTGGCCGGGGCGTCCGCGGGCGGGGGAGACGGCGACTTCGCCGGTCAACGTCAAGGGCGCGGGGTTGGATCGCGTGCCGTCCGGGTTCGACACCCGCACCTCGTAGCGCCCGGGGCTGACGCCGGCAACGGCCAGGGTGGCCACCAGGCGTGTGGGCGTCCGCTGCGTGATCGTGCCCGTTGCGACCATGCGTCCATCGGCCTGGACGACGTCGATGGCGCTGGCGCGGGCGTCGAATCCGCTGCCCTCGATGGTCACGGCGACGGTCGCGCCGACCGCGGCCGCGGGGGATAGGGAAACGATGCTCGGGGCCGGCGATCTCAGCAGCGCGAGGACGGTGAGGCCGAGGGAAGCGGGCGCGGCGGAACCTGGAAAGCGCATGATCAACGATCCCAGCATAAGGCGAAGCCGGCGCCCGTGCCTATCCGTCCCAGGACGGATAGGAGGCGAATCTTCCTAGGCCCGCTGGCGGCGGAAGATCTCCATGACCGTCCCCAGCGTGTCGGCCTCGGCGGCCGGCTTGTCCGGCCGGTGGCGCTTCACGCGCGCGAAGCGCAGAGCCAGACCCGCCGGATAGCGCGGCGACTCCTGCAGGTCGCTGAACGCGATCTCGACGACCAGCTCCGGCCGCACGTGCACGACATGGCCGTCACGGCCGGTCTCGAGGGCCAGCAGCGTGTCCGTCTGCCAGCGCAGCATCTCGTCGGTGAGGCCCTTGAAGGTCTTGCCCAGCATCACGAAGCGGCCGCTCTCCGGGTCGCGCGCGCCCAGGTGCAGGTTGGAGAGCCAGCCCTGGCGGCGGCCGCTGCCCCATTCCACGGCGAGGATGACGAGGTCGAGGGTCTCCGCCGCCTTGAGCTTCAGCCAGTGGAAGCCGCGGTGGCCCGCCGCGTAGGGCGCTTCCAGCGATTTGGCCATGAGGCCTTCGTGGCCCGCGGCCAGTGCTTGGCGGAGAAAGCGGTCCGCATCCTCCGGGTCGCGCGTGATCAGGCGCGGCAAGCGGTGCCGCTCGGGGACGATGCCGGCCAGCCGCTCCGCGCGCTGCGCGTAGGGGAGGCCGATCAGGGCCCCCTCGCCTTCGCGGTAGAGGCAGTCGAAGAAGAACGACGAGAGGGGCAGCTCGCGCCGCGCCGCCTCCACGTCCTTCGAGCGCCCGAAGCGGCGCATCGTCACCTGGAAGGGATGCGGCCGGCCGTCGGGGCGCAGGGCGATGGTCTCGCCCTCCAGCACGAGCTCCCGCGGCGGCAACGCGCGCGCCCATTCCACCAGCTCCGGAAGGCGCGCGGTCGCGTCCCGGAGCTCGCGCGTGAACACCCGCACCTCATCGCCCGCCTTGTGGAGCTGGATGCGCGCGCCGTCGAGCTTGTATTCGAAGGCGGCTTCGCCCAGGCGCTCGAGCGCCTCGGAGGTGTCCTCCGCCGTGCTGGCGAGCATGGGGGCGATCGGCGAGAGGACGCGAAGGGAGAAGCGCGTCAGCCCGTTCGCTCCGTCCTCGAGCGCCGCGCGGGCCATCTCGCCCAGGCTGGGAGCGAACATCGCGGCCTGGCGCACGTCGGCCGGAGGGAGGCCGGCCGCGCGCGCGATGGCGTCCTGCACGAGGCCGTCGAGCGCGCCCTGCCGCACCTCGCCCAGCACCAGCGCGGCCAGGAACCGGCGCTCGTCCTCACGCGCGCGCGCCAGCAGCGCACGCAGGGCCCGGGTCCGCCGCTCGGCGGAGCCGGCGCCCCGCTCGCCCGCCACCGCCTCGAACGCGCGGTCCACGTCCAGGAGGGCGAGGGGCTCGCCTGGCGGCGGCGGGGCGCCCTCGATGGCGGAGTGGATCGTGCTCCAGCCCAGGCCGATGCGGCCCTGCGGCAGCGCGCCCGTGAGGTACATCGCGAGCAGCTCCGCCTCGCGCCCGCGCGCCTGCCGCAGCACGTCCGCGATGAGCCCGATCTTCTCGTTCTTCTTCGCCGTCGCGCGCACGCGCTCCACGAGCGCGGTCAGCGCGGCGAGCGGGAGGCCGGAAGGAATCGTCATGCGGCCGGGCTGTCCGATCCGCCCCGCGCTACTCGGCCCGTCTCAGGGGGACGCTCAGCTTCACCGGGATGACGTGACACTCATCGGCGGTGACGCGCACGTTCGTCAGGGTGGCGGGGACGTAGCCCGAACGCGTCACCCGGACCTCGTACTGGCCGGCGCGCTCGGTGGGTCCCGAATACGTGCACTCGGTGACGGCCGGGAACGGCCGCAGCTCCTGCGCGAAGGCCCCGTCGATCACGGTGACGGTGGCGTCGCAGATGCGCTGGCCGGACACGCTGTCGGCGACCGTGACCACGAGCGCGTCGACGGCGATGGCGGTGCACACGCGAGGCGCCGCCGGCTGCTCGCAGCCGTTGAGCCAGAGACCGACCGAGACGACGCCGACGAACGTGCCGAGCCCGTGACGGATGAGGTCCATGTCTGGTCTCCCCGGCCTACACACCGAACTGACGGAGGTGGTGGTCCATGTGAAGGTAGCCCCAACGCAACCAGTCCCCTTCGGACATCTTGCCGAAGATCGGATGCGGTGGCCAGTTGAAATCCGCCCGCGGCGCCGTCATCAGGGCGACGAACGCCTCGACCTGCGCCACGTCCGTCGCGAAGTCGCCCGGCTTCGTGCAGCCCGCGAGCTCCTGATCGATCTCCGGCCGCGTAAGGATTCCGGGCGGCCAGCGCACGGGAGCGTAGAGGGCAATCCATTTCACGATCGTCCGGTTCAGCAGCCCGGGAACGTGGCCCACCGCCTTCTCGCCGAGGGCCATGCGAAAGGCGTCCGCGAGGTGGCACACCATCTGGGGCGCCGACATGCGGCCCCAGCGGCGCGCGCTCTCCGGGCTCACGTCCTTCAGGCGTCGCAGGACCTCGGCCTTGTCGCTCGGCCGCGCCAGGGTCTTCACGGCGCGGGGTCCCTCACCGTCCCAGAAGCCGCTCGCCGCCGGCCTCGCGGAACGCGGCCAGCGCTCGCGCTCGGCCCGCTTCGGCTTGGGCCACGACCTCGTGGAACACGGGATCGCCGCGCAGCGCGTCGAAGTGGCGGCTGCGAGCGAAGGTATCGACCGGGAAATAGCCCTTCTCCACCGCGCGCCGCAGATGCGTCAATCCCTTCTGATGCTCGCCCACGTCGCACAGCAGCCATCCCTCCTGGAAGATGGCTTCGGGGTCGTCCCCGATCTTGAGCCCGCCCAGC
>WNGB01007334.1_pt1 | contig 15950 bp, 17 predicted proteins | sample 5400681 | NCBI WGS metagenome assembly WNGB01 (sample SAMN13153367, study PRJNA577476) | soil metagenome | isolation source: 115 cm soil or saprolite under grassland replicate 2 | place: USA:California | collected 2016-06-15 | reverse complement strand
CTCGGCGGCCTGCTTCTGCGGGTTCCACTGGAAGATGGTCAGGGTCCGGGTGACCAGCTTGCCGACCGTGCCCGAGTCCGTGACGTAGTTCCGGGTCGGGTCGAGGTGCTCGATATCTGTCTCGTGGTAGACCGTGATGGTGCCGCCCTTGACGGCGTTGCCCGCGCCGCCACCGGTGCTAGTACCGCTCGGTTCCTTGTCTCCCCCGCATGCCGCCAGCGCCAGGGTCAGCGCTAGACCGACACTGATGGCCGGTCCGACTCGCTTGGCAGGAGTCATGCCCATCCCTCTTTCCTGGGTACGTCGGGCATCGAGGTCGCAGATCACCGAGACCGAAAAGCCCGAGACTGGATCGCCAGTCATCTACTCACGGACCGAAAGACAGGTGCAACGATTTCCGTGCCGCAGTGACCGGATCGTGACCCCTTCAATGCCGACCCTCCACCTTCGGATCGGGAATACCTGACAGGTGCGGGCAACTCGTCGCGCAGCGCCACGAGAAGGTCCCTGACAGGTCTCCTACCGGTGGGTCAGATGACGTCGCGCTCCTCCGGGAAGTGGCATGCGGCCTGGTGCCCGGGCGCGCCGATCTGCAGCAGCGGCGGCTCCTGCTCCGCACAGATCTCCTGCGCCTTCCAGCAGCGGGTGCGGAACCGGCAGCCGCTCGGTGGGTTCAGCGGGCTGGGCACGTCGCCGGTGAGCCGGATCCGCTCCCGGCTCGCGGCGGCGTCCGGGTCCGCCTCCGGCACGGCGGACAGCAGGGCGTGCGTGTACGGGTGCCGCGCGTGGTTGTAGAGCTCGTCACGGTCGGCGGTCTCGACGATCTTGCCCAGGTACATCACCGCGACCCGGTCGGAGATGTGCCGGATCACCGACAGGTCGTGCGCGATGAAGAGGTACGCGAGCTCGAGGTCATCCTGCAGGTCCTCGAGCAGGTTCACGATCTGCGCCTGGATCGACACGTCGAGCGCCGACACCGGCTCGTCGCACACGATCAGCTTGGGCCGGAGCGCGAGCGCCCGGGCGATGCCGATCCGCTGCCGCTGGCCGCCGGAGAACTCGTGCGGGTAGCGGTTGTAGTGCTCGGGGTTCAGGCCGACCCGGTCCATCAGGTCCTGGACGGCCTTCTTGGTGCCGCTCTCGGTCTTGATGCCCTGGATCTCGTAGGGTGCCCCGACGATCGCGCCCACGGTCTGGCGCGGGTTCAGCGACGAGAACGGGTCCTGGAAGATCATCTGCACGTCGCGGCGCAGCGGGCGCATCCGGTGCCGGTTCAGGTGCGTGATGTCGGTGCCGTCGAAGACGACCTTGCCGGCGGTCGGCTCGTCGAGCCGGGTCACCAGCCGGCCAGTGGTCGACTTCCCGCAGCCGGACTCGCCGACGAGGCCCAGCGTCTCGCTGCTCCGGACGTGGAAGTCGATGCCGTCCACCGCCTTGACCGCACCGGTCTGCTTCTGGAACACGATCCCGCGCGTCACCGGGAAGTGCCGCTGCAGCCCGGTGACCTGGAGCAGGGCATCGCTCTGCGCGGGCACCTGGCCGTCGGTTTCCGTTGCCGTCGACGTAGCCACACTCGCTCCTAGAGGTTCGGCTTGACCTGGTCGGTGAACAACCGCTTGCGCTCCTCGGTGTCGATGTGGCACCGCACGCTGTGCCCGCTGCCGTCGATCTGCAGCAATTCGGGCACCTCCGTCACGCACGCGTCACCGGTGACGTACTTCCGGAACTCGCAGCGCGGGCTGAACGGGCACCCGGACGGCAGGTTGATCAGCGACGGCGGCGCGCCCTTGATCGCCTTCAGCCGGTGGTCGCCGCCGCGGTCGACGCGCGGGATCGAGCCCAGCAGGCCCCAGGTGTACGGCATCTCCGGCCGGTAGAAGATGTCCCGGACGTCGCCGGACTCGACCACCCGGCCGCCGTACATCACCACGAGGCTCTGCACCATCTGCGCGACCACGCCGAGGTCGTGGGTGATGATGATGATCGCGGAGTTGAACTCCTTCTGCAGGTCCACCATCAGGTCCAGGATCTGGGCCTGCACGGTGACGTCGAGCGCGGTCGTCGGCTCGTCCGCGATCAGCAGCTTCGGGTCGCACATCAGCGCCATCGCGATCATCGCGCGCTGCCGCATGCCGCCGGAGAACTGGTGCGGGTAGTCCTCGAACCGCCTGTCGGGCGACGGGATGCCGACCCGGTCCAGCAGGTCGACCGCGCGCTTGCGCGCCACCGACTTGGACACGTCGTTGTGCACCAGGTAGGCCTCGGTGAGCTGGTCGCCGACCCGGTAGAACGGGTGCATCGCCGACAGCGGGTCCTGGAAGACCATCGCGACCTCGTTGCCGCGCAGCCGGCGGATCTCCTCGACCTTCATCGAGACCAGCTCGTTGCCGTCCAGCCAGATCTCGCCGCTGATCCGCGCCCGGGTGCCCTTGTGCAGGCCCATGATGGCCAGGCTGGTGACGCTCTTGCCGGAACCGGACTCGCCCACGATGCCGAGGGTCTTGCCGCGCTCCAGCGAGAAGCTGAGCCCGTTCACCGCCTTCACCAGGCCGTCGTCGGTCGGGAAGTCCACATGCAGGTCCTTGACCTCCAGGAACGTCCGGCCGGTGTCCGCCGGGGCGGTCGTCGCATCCGCGGTCACGTTGCTCACAGTGGAAGCTCCATCCGAGACGGGGTCAGGACAACCGCACGCGCGGGTCGATGAAGGCGTACAGCACGTCCACCACCGCGTTCGCGAACACGATGAAGAAGGCCGCGATCAAGACCACGCCCATGATGATCGGCAGGTCGCTCGCCAGCACCGAGGTGATCGACAACCGGCCGAGACCCTGGATGCTGAAGATCCGCTCGGTGATCACCGCGCCACCCAGCAGGCCGCCGAGGTCCAGGCCGAAGATCGTCACGATCGGCGTCAGCGCGGCGCGCAGGCCGTGCTTGAACACCACGACGCGCTCGCTGAGGCCCTTCGCCCGCGCCGTCCGGATGAAGTCCTCGTTCATCGTGTCGATCATGTTCGCCCGGGTCAGCCGGGTGTACAGCGCCGCGAACACCAGCGCCAGGGTGATCCAGGGCAGGATGTAGAACTTGAGCCACGCCGCCGGACCGACGGTGAACAGCTCCGCGTTCGCGGTGTCCGGGAAAGGCAGGATCTGCGTCTTGATGATGAAGAGGAAGATCAGCAGGTAGCCGAACACCAGGGTCGGGAACGACACCCCGAACAGCGACAACCCGACGCTCAGCTTGTCCACCCATCTGCCCTTGCGCAGCGCGGCTATCAACCCGAGCAGCACCCCGGCGACCAGCCAGAGCACGGCGGCACCGGTGGCGAGCCAGAAGGTCGGCAAGAACGCCTCGGTCATCGTCGGCCACACCTGCCGGCCATTCTGCAGCGACCGGTCGAAGCACGGCCACGCGCAGTGCTCCTGCGAGCCCTCGCTGCCCAGCTCGCGGCCGTTCGGGTTCACCAGGCCCGACATGTACCGCCCGTACTGCACGACGATCGGGTCGTCGAAGCCGTAGTCGGCGTTCACCTCGGCGACCCGTGCGACGGTGCAGTTCTTGCCGCACACCATCAGCGCCGGGTTCGCCGGCGTCGCCCAGAACATGAAGAACGTGATGACGCTGATCACCCAGAGGACCAGCACCAGCTGCAGCAGCTTGCGAACCATGTAGCGCAGCATCGAGTCAGCCCCGTCCGGCTCGCGGGTCGAGGGCGTCCCGCACCGAGTCGCCCAGCAGGTTGAAGGCCAGCACGACGATGAACAGCGCCATGCCCGGGAAGAAGAGGTACAGCGGGTCGAACTCGTACCAGTTCGACGCGTCGGCGATCATCGTGCCCCACGACGCCGTCGGCTCCTTGACCCCGACACCGAGGTAGGACAGCGCCGCCTCGGCGGTGATGTAGCTCGGGATCAGCAGGGTCGTGTAGACCAGCAGCGTCGGGATCAGGTTCGGCAGGATCTGCTTGAAGATCACGTAGTTCGGCCCGGCGCCGAGCGACCGTGCCGCCTCGACGAACTCGCGCTCGCGGATCGACAGCGTCTGGCCGCGCACGATCCGGGCCAGGTACGCCCAGCCGAAGAAGCCGAGCACGAACATCAGGATGCCCATCCGCAACGTGTTCGTGTCCTCGATCCCGAACAGGGCCTTCGCCCGGTCCGCGATCACGGGGGTCAGCGCCATGATGAAGAGCAGCTGCGGGAAGCTCAGCATGATGTCCATGACCCGGGCGAGGAAGGCGTCGACCCAGCCGCGGAAGTAGCCGGATACCATGCCGACCACGGTGCCGAGCACCACCGCGATGATGGTGCCGCCGAGCGCGACCAGCAGCGAGGTGCGGGTGCCGTAGACCAGCCGGGCGAACAGGTCCCGGCCGTTCTGCGGCTCGATGCCCAGCCAGTGGTCGCCGCTGATGCCGCTGCCCCACAGACCGCCGGCCGGCAGTCCGCCCTTCGCGGAGTCGAGCAGCGGCTTGCCGTTCGGACCGAACCGGTTGAACTCGTCCGGACCGAAACCGCTGAGCTTCACCACCAGCGGAGCCAGCAGGGCCACCAGGACGACGACGACGATCAGGACCGCGCTGATCACCGCGATCCGGTCCTTCTTCAGCCGGGCCCAGGCGATCTGGCCGAGCGAGCGGCCCTCGATCCTGGCCTCGGACGTCGTCGCCAGATGATCAGCGGGTAGCTCTTCGCCTGTGACCTGGGTGTCCGCAGCGCCTAACGTCATGAGGTCCCAACCCCTTCCACACGTCGCCGCCGGCCGGGATCACCCGGCGGAAGACCTTCGCGCACCGTATGTATCTCAGCACCTGGACACCATGGTGCCCGAGATGCGCGTGTTACTTGTCGCCGAATCGTGACGGATCGCCCGCCGTGGACAGTATGACCCTGCGCAGCGGCCCCAAGAAGGGGCGGTCGGCCGCGAGCCAGTCGACGTCGTACAGGTTGTCCGGGCTCAGCCACCGGATCTCGTCGTGCTCGTGCAGCACCAGCCGCCCGCTCAGCACCCGGCCGGTGTAGACCTTGAGCAGGTACCGCTCACCCATCGGCTGGGCGCCGAGCGGCTCACCGACCGCGACCTCGACGCCGAGCTCCTCGCGCAGCTCGCGGACCACCGCCTCCTCCTCGGACTCCCCCGGCTCCACCTTGCCGCCCGGGAACTCCCAGCCGCCGGGCGTGTTCGCCGACGGCCGCCGCAGGGCCGCGAGCACCTGCCCGTCCCGCAGCAGCGCGACGCCCACCACGACCTGCCGCTCGGCGTTCACGGGTTCGTCCACGAGGCAGCACTGTGCCAGACCACCGAGCGCATCCTTCGCCCGGCAACGGTTCGGACAGGACGAAATCATGTTCCGGCCATCCGCGGCTCGTCGGACAATGCGGTCATGCCGCAGAACCGGGTGACTCCCACCGGCGAGATCGTCGCGACCCCCGCCCGTGGACTGATGATGGGGAACCGGGGTTGCCTGCACCGCCCGGACCGGACGCTCGGCACCGCACGGTGGCGCTCCAAGCTGTGGATCTGCTGCGTGCTCGACTTCAAGAGCGTACGGCGCGACCCGATGCCGCCGGGCCGCTGGACCGCGCTGTTCTTCCTGGACGAGGCGACCGCGTTCGCCGCCGGTCACCGGCCGTGCGCGTACTGCCGCCGGGCGGCCTACGACACCTTCTCGGAGACCTGGCGGCTCGCGCACGGACTCGCGGCGCGCCCGCGGGCGACCGAGCTGGACGCGGTGCTGCACCAGCAGCGGATCGAGCCGCTGCGGCGCCGGCAGCGCACCTACCCGGCGACCTTCGGCACGCTGCCGGACGGCGCGATGATCCGGCTGGACGGGCAGCCGGCGCTGGTCCGCGGTGACACCGCGTTGCCGTGGTCACCCGACGGTTACGGCCGGCCGGTCGTCGTACCCCGGTCTTCGCTGGTCGAGGTGCTGACGCCGGCCGGGACGGTCGCCGTGCTGGCCCGCGGCTACCAGCCGGTGCTGCATCCCAGCGCGCACGGCTGATAACGATCTGTTCCTCCGCGCGGGCAGCGCGCCGACGAGGCTTCCGTTGCGACCGCCGTCGCGGCAGAGTGTCCAATGCTCAATGGAATGGGCCCAATGGAATGGGCTCAATGGCGAGGCCAGCTGTCTGGAGGCGGTATGGGCGACGGTTCGAACGCGGTTGCGGCGGTGCAGCGCTCCCTGGAAGGCCTGCACGCGGCGGTCGGAAAGCTCAGTCAGGAGTACGGCGACACCCTCGGTGTCCGGCGGCTGGTCTCCGACGTCGCGCGGCTGAGCGACGACCTCGCCGAGCTCGGCCCGCCCGACCCGCACCGCAGGCCCGGCCCGGTGCCCGACGAACTCGAGGAGATTCCGGACGTGGAGTACGACGCATCGATGTGGTCGGAAGCCGAGCAGGAAGGCTTCGGAGCGCCGGACCGGCACGCGCCGTGACCGCGGGAATCGAGAGTCCCGGCCGCGCGGCGGTCGGGCCGAAGACGCTGCGCCAGGACCGGTGGTGGATGGCTCCGCTGCAGATCGGCGTGGTCCTCGGGTTCTTCGTCGTCTACGCGACGGTCCGGATCTTCATGAACAAGTGGTACTGGTCGGGCGAGAACCACTACCTGACGCCGCTGTTCTCGCCGTGCCTGACGAACAACTGTGTCGAGGGGTCGGCTCACTTCGGCACACCGCTGCCGAAGTTCCCGGTGTTCATCCCGATCTCGATCATCACGTTCGCGGTCCTGGCCGGGTTCCGCGGCACCTGCTACTACTACCGCAAGGCCGGCTACCGGTCGTTCTTCCTGGCCCCGGCGGCGTGCGCCGTACCGGAGCCGCACAAGTCCTACAGCGGTGAGCGGAAGTTCCCGCTGATCGCCCTCAACCTGCACCGGTACTTCTTCTACGGCGCGCTGATCTTCGGTCTGATCAACGTGTACGACGGTGTGCGGGCGTTCCAGGGACATGACGGCGGGTTCGGGTTCGGGCTCGGCACCCTCGTCATCTGGGTGAACCTGGTGATGCTGTGGATGTACACGCTGTCCTGCCACGCCTGCCGGCACATCGTCGGCGGCCGGCTGAGGAACTTCTCCAAACACCCGCTGCGGTACCAGTACTGGACCTTCGTGTCCAAGCTGAACGCGAAGCACGGCACCTACGCGATGATCTCGCTGTTCACGGTGATCCTCACCGACGCGTACATCATGGCCGTCTCCGCCGGCTGGTTCTCCGACCTGCGCTTCTTCAACTGATACGGGACTGAGGATGACTGAACTCGAACGGCACTCGTACGACGTGATCGTGGTCGGTGCGGGTGGCGCCGGACTGCGCGCCGCGATCGCCGCTCACGACGCCGGCGCGAAGACCGCGATCCTGTGCAAGTCCTTGCTCGGCAAGGCGCACACCGTGATGGCCGAGGGCGGTATCGCGGCGGCGATGGCCAACGTCTACCCGGAAGACGGCTGGAAGGTGCACTTCCGGGACACGATGCGCGGCGGCAAGATGCTGAACAACTGGCGGATGGCCCAGCTGCACGCGCAGGAGGCGCCGGACCGCGTGCTGGAGCTGGAGGAGTGGGGCGCCCTCTTCGACCGCACCAAGGACGGTCTGATCTCGCAGCGCGACTTCGGCGGCCATCGCTACGCCCGGCTCGCGCACGTCGGTGACCGCACCGGGCTGGAGATGATCCGCACGCTGCAGCAGCGCGCCGTTGCCCTGGGCATCGACGTGTTCATGGAGTTCACCGTCACCCAGCTGCTGACCGACGCGGGCAGGATCTCGGGCGCCTTCGGCTACTGGCGGGAGTCCGGCCGGTTCGTCGTGTTCGAGGCGCCGTCGGTGGTCCTGGCCACCGGTGGCATCGGCAAGTCGTACCAGGTCACCTCGAACTCGTGGGAGTACACCGGCGACGGTCACGCGCTGGCGCTGCGGGCGGGTGCCTCCCTGCTGAACATGGAGTTCGTCCAGTTCCACCCGACCGGCATGGTCTGGCCCCCGTCGGTGAAGGGCATCCTGGTCACCGAGTCGGTCCGCGGCGACGGCGGCGTACTCAAGAACTCCGAGGGCAAGCGGTTCATGTTCGACCACATCCCGGAGTTCTTCAAGGCCGAGACGGCGGACACCGTCGAGGAGGCCGACCGCTGGTACGACGACAAGAAGAACAACCGCCGGCCACCGGAACTACTGCCCCGTGACGAGGTGGCCCGGGCGATCAATTCCGAGATCAAGGCCGGCCGGGGATCCCCGCACGGCGGCGTCTTCCTGGACATCGCGTCGCGACGCCCGGCGGAGTTCATCCTGCGCCGGTTGCCGTCGATGTACCACCAGTTCAAGGAGCTGGCGGACGTCGAAATCACCGCGGAGCCGATGGAGGTCGGGCCGACCTGTCACTACGTGATGGGTGGCGTCGAGGTGGACGCCGACACCGAGGCGGCCACCGTGCCCGGCCTGTACGCCGCGGGCGAGGTCGCCGGCGGCATGCACGGCTCGAACCGGCTGGGCGGCAACTCGCTGTCCGACCTGCTGGTGTTCGGCCGGCGCGCGGGTGTCGCGGCCGCGGCGTACGCGCAAGAGCTCGCGGGCCACCGGCCCGGCGTCTCCGAGGCGGACGTCGAGTCCGCCCAGGCCGAGGCGGTCGCCCCGTTCGGTGTCGAGGGCGGCGAGAACCCGTACACGATCCAGTCCGACCTGCAGGCCACGATGCAGAAGCTGGTCGGCATCATCCGCCGGGCCGACGAGATGCGGCAGGCGCTGGAGGAGATCGCCGTACTGAAGGAGCGTGCGGCGAAGCTCAGCGTCGAGGGGCACCGGCAGTACAACCCGGGCTGGCACCTCGCGCTCGACCTGCAGAACATGCTGCGGGTCTCGGAGTGCATCGCGAAGGCCGCGCTGGAGCGCACCGAGTCACGCGGCGGTCACACCCGCGACGACTATCCCGCCACCGACCCGGAGTGGGGCACGAAGAACATCGTGCTGACCGAGACCGACGGTGTCATCTCGTCCCGCCAGCAGCCGCTACCGGTGATGCCCGGTGAGCTGAAGGAACTCTTCGAGGAGGCCAAGTAGTGGGCTACGCGCTGAAGATGCGGCTGTGGCGCGGTGACGCCGACGCCGGTGAGCTCAAGGACTACACGGTCGACGTGTCCGAGGGCGAGGTGGTGCTCGACGCGATCCACCGGGTGCAGGCGACGCAGGCGGGCGATCTCGCGGTGCGGTGGAACTGCAAGGCCGGCAAGTGCGGGTCCTGCTCGGCGGAGATCAACGGCATGCCGCGGCTGCTGTGCATGACCCGGCTGGCCGACTTCGACCCGGCCGAGACCATCACGGTCACCCCGATGCGCACCTTCCCGGTCATCCGGGACCTGGTCACCGACGTCTCGTACAACTACGAGAAGGCACGCGAGCTGCCGTCGTTCGCGCCGACCCCGCCGGACCCGGACGGGAAGCGCCGGATGATGCAGGCCGACGTCGAACGCGGCCAGGAGTTCCGCAAGTGCATCGAGTGCTTCCTGTGCCAGAACACCTGCCACGTGATCCGCGACCACGAGGACAACAAGCCGGCGTTCGCCGGCCCGCGCTTCTTCCTCCGGTACGCCGAGCTGGACATGCACCCGCTCGACACCAACGATCGCCGGAAGCTGGCACAGGACGCGGCCGGGCTCGGCATGTGCAACATCACCAAGTGCTGCACCGAGGTGTGCCCGGAGCACATCAAGATCACCGACAACGCGATCATCCCGATGAAGGAACGTGTGGTGGATCGCAAGTACGACCCGCTGGTCTGGCTCGGCAACAAGATCCGCCGCCGCGACCCGAGTAGCGACCGCACGGAGGTCTGACCGAACGCGCGGCCGGCCCGGATCACGAGGTCCGGGCCGGCTCGTTTCTACGCAGGGATCAGGACACGCCGGCAGTCCAGATGACGTACGCCGCCAGCGCCGATCCGACGACCGCTCCGCCGTAGCAGCCTGCGGCGATGAGCCTGTCCAGCCGCTTCAGCTGCAGCCCGTCGTACAGCGTGTAGCGGAACCGGTGGGCCCAGTGGAACAGCGCCAGCACGCAGAGGCCGAAGGCGACCAGCATCGTCAGCGGATGACTCACCACGCCGAGCAGGTGGTCGTGATCCGGTGGCGTGATCCAGCCCAGCGGGAACGCCACACCGAAGAGGAACAGCAGCACCGGGACGAACAGCGCCGCCATGACTCCGCCGGAGCTGAACAGCAGCCACAACAACGGCTCCGGCGTTCGCCTCGCTCGCCGGGTCGTTCGCCGTACTGTCCGCGTCATCCCGCACCGACCAGCAGCCAGACCACGAACGCGGAGACGACCGCCCAGCCGGCGAACTGCGAAGCGGCGATCCACAGCGGAGGCACGCGGCGGCCGCGGACTCGCACCACCATCGCTTTGGGGGCGAGGTTGAACCACGTGACGGCGTGCAGCAGCACGAAGAGCAGGGCGACGACGTTCAACACCAGCACCCAGGGGCGGGCCGCCCAGTCCAGGAAGTCCTGGTAGTCGCCCGGTCCCCGGCCCACGGCGGCGATGAGCATCAGGAAGAAGACGACGAACCACGCGACGAACACGCTGGACAGCTCGCGCAGGATGAAGAGCAGGTAGGACCGCTTGCCGACCCACCACCAGACCGACATCGGCCGGCGGTACAGGCGCGGCTGGAGCTCGGCGTCGGCTTGCCGGTCGCTCATCGCGCACCACGCGGCAGCAGGAACGACTTCACGGACTCCATCGCGGCCGTGAGCTTGTAGCGCTGGATGGCGCCCGCGGGGTCGACGTGCTTGGGACACACGGTGGTGCACTCCCCGACGAACGTACAGCCCCACAGCCCTTCGTGCTCGATCATGACGTCGAGGCGCTCGGGCGCCCCGTGATCTCGGGAGTCGAGGTTGTACCGCTGGGCCAGGGCGATCGCGGCCGGTCCCATGAAGCCCGGGTCGAGCCCGTAGATCGGGCAGGCGGCGTAGCAGAGCATGCAGTTGATGCACATGCTGTACTGCTTGTACTCGTCCAGCTCCTCGGGCGTCTGCAGGTACTCGCCCTCGGTCACCAGCTGCTCGGACTCGCGGACGATCCACGGCTTGACCTTCACCAGCTTGCGCATGAAGTCGCCGATCTCGACCACGAGGTCGCGGATCACCGGGAAGTTGCGCAGCGGCTCCACCCGGACCGGGCCGGGCGCCAGATCGGTCAGGAACGTGCCGCAGGTCAGCCTCGGCTCGCCGTTCACCGTCATACCGCAGCTCCCGCAGATGCCCATCCGGCAGGACCAGCGGTAGGACAGCGTGCCGTCCAGCTCGTCCTTGACGTAGTTGAGCCCGTCGAGGACCGACCACTCCTTGCGGAGCGGTACCTCGTAGTCCTGCTCGGTGGGCTCCGCCTCCTGCTCCGGCCGGTAGCGCGTCACCTGCAGGGTGATCGACTCTGCCATTGCGTCACCTCCCGTAGACCCGCTCACCGGGCGGCCAGCGCGTGATCGTCACCGGCAGGTACTTCATCCGGCAGGTGCCGTCCGCGGCGCGGTAGGCCATCGAGTGAGCCAGGAACCGTTCGTCGTCGCGGGCCGGGAAGTCGGTGCGCTGATGCGCTCCGCGCGACTCCTCCCGCTGCAGGGCGGACGCCACGATGGTCTCCGCGACGTCGAGCATCGCCTGCAGCTCGAGCGCGGCGACGAGCTCGGTGTTGAAGGTGCGGCTGTGGTCGTCCACGCGTGCGGAGCCGAGGCGCTCCTGCAGCTCCCGGATCCGGTCCGCACCCTTCGCCAGGGACTCGCGCGAGCGATAGATCCCCGCGCAGTCCTCCATCACCTGCTGCATCTGCTGACGGATCGCAGAGATCCGTTCACCGTCGCCGCCTGGGCGGTCCGTGCGAAGGGCGTCCAGCCGGCGGCGCTCGTCCTCGGCCTGCGCCAGGACGGCGGCAGGCGGAGGCTCGGCCAGCGCGGCGTGTACGGCGGCGGCCCGGCCGGCGCGCATGCCGAAGACGAGACACTCGGGCAGCGAGTTCGAGCCGAGCCGGTTGGACCCGTTGATGCTGACGCACGCGGTCTCGCCGGCGGCGTACAGGCCCTCGACACCGGTCGCCCCGTGGATGTCGGTGTGGACGCCGCCCATCATGTAGTGCACGACCGGGCGCACCGGGATGAGCTCGGTGACCGGGTCGACGTTCTCGTACTCCTTGCACAGCTCACGGACGAACGGCAGCCGCTCGTCGATCAGCTCTCTGCCGAGGTGGCGCAGGTCCAGGTGCACGATCGATCCGTACGGCGTGTCGATCGTGTTGCCCTTCTCCTCCTCGTGCACGAACGCCTGGGACAACCGGTCCCGCGGTCCGAGCTCCATGCTGCGCAGCACCGGATGCGGCTCGGGCTTGCCGAGGTCGTAGTCCTGCAGGTAGCGGTAGCCGTCCTTGTTGAGCAGCCAGCCGCCCTCCGCGCGGGCCGCCTCGGTGATCAGGATGCCGGTGAACGGCAGGCCCGTCGGGTGGTACTGGACGAACTCCATGTCCTTGAGCGGAGCACCCGCGCGGTAGGCCAGCGCCATGCCGTCGCCGGTCTTGATGTTCGCGTTGGTCGTGAACCGGAAGACCCGGCCGCAACCTCCGGTGGCCAGCACGACCGCCTTGGCCGTGATCGGCTCGACGCGCCCCGTCGCCAGCTCGAGGGCGACCACCCCGCAGACCCGGCCGTCGTCGACGAGCAACCGGGTCACGTACCACTCGTCGTACCGGGTGACGTTGTCGTACTTGAGCGTGGTCTGGAACAGGGTGTGCAGCATGTGGAAGCCGGTCTTGTCGGCGGCGAACCAGGTGCGCTTCTTCTTCATGCCGCCGAAGGCGCGGACCGCGACCCGGCCGTCCGGCTCGCGGCTCCACGGGCAGCCCCAGTGCTCGAGCCGGAGCAGCTCGCGCGGAGCCTCCTTGATGAACGCCTCGACCGCGTCCTGGTCGGCGAGCCAGTCGGAGCCGGACACCGTGTCGTACGCGTGTTCGTCGAGGCTGTCGTCGGCGGCGATCACTCCCGCGGCGCCGCCCTCGGCGGACACCGTGTGGCTGCGCATCGGGTAGACCTTGGAGACCACCGCGACGCTGAGCGCCGGGTTGGTCTCGGCGATGGCGATCGCGGCGCGCAGGCCGGCGCCGCCGCCGCCGACCAGGACGACGTCGTGCGCTGGGCTCATGAGGTCGTCACTCGCCGCGGTGTTCCTCGTCCACCAGCACCTTGCCGTCGTGCCGGACGACCCGGCGCTCGACGCTGCCGTCGTGGTACTCCTGGCGGGTGCTGCGGCAGCCGCACTCGTAGACGTACTCGTCGGTCAGCAGTCCCTGCCCGTCCCAGGACTCGTGGTGCGTGCCCGACCCGGTACGGCCGCACGGCGCGCGCTCACCGGTGAAACGGGTGCTCGTCGCGGTCATGGCCCTCTCCCTTCGCCGAAGGGCAGACCGTCGTTACCAGATTCCTCCTACCGGGGTGCGGAGGGCAACAGTCTGCATCCTCTGGGAGGCGGGCCGGCCCGGGGCCCTAGGGTGCATGCATGCTGCTCGGGGTCTTCTGGCTGATCAATCTGGTCCTGTTCATGGTGATCTTCGTGCCGGTGGCGCAGCGCTTGCTGGCGGTGCGGTTCGGGCTGTTGCGGCTGGCGATCGGCGCGGCGCTGATGCTGGCGGTGTTCACGCCGCTGATGAACGCGATGGCCGGGTTGATCCCGTCGGACGCGCAAGCGAACAGCATCACCCCGTTGTGGTTCCTGATACTGGGGATCCTGTGCGCGGTGCTGACCGGGCTGGTGTTCCTCGTGTTGGCCGAGGCCGTGGTGCCGACCGGGTCGCTGCCGCGGCTGCGCGACCTGCGGCGCGATCTCGGCGGCCGGGTGGCGCGGACCCGGCGGTACCTGCAGATCCTGCGGATCGCGGCACGGCACGGGCTCGGGCCGTACCTGCGCGGCCGCCGCCGGCCGGGTCGCGAGAACGCCGCGGGACAGGCCGAGCTGGCCCGGTCGCTGCGACTGGCGCTCGACGACGCCGGCGTCACGTTCGTGAAGCTCGGTCAGGTGCTGTCGACCCGCAGCGACGTGATCCCGGCGAGTGTGGCGGCCGAGCTGAGCCGCTTGCAGGACCAGGTCACGCCGGTGCCGTGGCCGGAGGTCGAGCGGGTGCTGGCCGACGAGCTCGGCGGGCTACAGCGGTTCGCGAGCTTCGAGCACAAACCCATCGCGGCCGCGTCGATCGCCCAGGTGTACGGCGCAACCACCGCCGCCGGCGAGCGGGTCGTCGTCAAGGTGCAACGCCCGGGTATCACTGCGGTGGTCGCCCGCGACCTCGACATCCTCCAGCGGCTCGCACGAACCCTTGAACGGAACACCGACTGGGGCCGGGCGCTCGGCGTCCGGGCGCCGACGGGTTCGCTGAGGCGATGCGCGAGGAGCTCGACTTCACCGTCGAGGCGTCGAACATGACCACCGTCGCCGCCGGCCAGTCCGTTGCCGGCGGCAACATCGTGGTGCCGAGACTGTACGCCGAGCACTCGACGAGCAAGGTGCTCACCATGCAGCGGCTGGACGGCATCCCCCTGGGTTCCGCGGCGAGCGGCGGTCGGGAGCTGGACGGAGAGCAGATCGCGCGCGACCTGTTCGAGTGCCTGCTGCGGCAGATCGCGGTCGACGGGGTGTTCCACGCCGACCCGCACCCGGGCAACATCCTGCTGCTCACCGACGGCCGGATCGGGCTGCTCGACCTGGGTTCGGTCGGCCGGCTGGACCCGGCCACCCGGGATGCCCTGCAGCGGTTCCTGCTCGCGATCGACCACGGCGACCCGGTCGCCGCGACGGACGCGCTGCTGGAGATCGTGTACCGGCCCGACGTGATCGACGAGCAGAGCCTGGAGCGCGCTGTCGGCCAGTTCATGGCCCAGCATCTCGGACCGGGCGCGGCGCTCGGTCCGGCCATGTTCAACGAGCTGTTCCGGATCGTCACGAGCCACCGGCTCGGCGTGCCGCCGGAGGTCGCCGCGGTGTTCCGCGCGCTGGCCACGCTGGAGGGCACGATCAGCCGGCTCGCGCCGGGGTTCGACCTGGTCGGGGCATCCCGCCGGTTCGCCTCCGCGCACATGGCCGACCAGCTCGCGCCGGAGTCGCTGCGACGTACCGCGACCCAGGAGCTGGCCGCGCTGCTGCCGATGCTGCGCCGCCTCCCGCGCCGGGTCGACCGGATCGCCGCCGCGGCCGAGAGCGGCCGGCTCAGCCTCAACGTCCGGCTGTTCAGCGACGAGCGCGACCGCAGGCACCTCACCGGCCTGCTGCACCAGGGTCTGCTGACCGTGCTCGGCGCCACCGCCGGCCTGATGGCGGTGCTGCTGCTCGGCACACCCGGCGGCCCGCGGGTCACGCCGTCGGTCAGCCTGTTCCAGCTGTTCGGCTACAACCTGCTGGTGATCTGCGCCGTACTCGTGCTGCGCGTGCTCGTACTCGTCTTCCGGCCGGAGCCGGGCCGGGCACTAGAGTGAAGGGCATGGCTGAGCTGCTGACCGACGATCAGATCGACGCCGCCGTCAAGGGCGACCTCAGCAACTGGGAGGTCGTGGAGAACTCGCTGGTGCGCAGCGTCAAGAACCCGACGTTCCTCGACGGGATCCGGCTGGTCGCCACCGTCGCCCAGCTCGCCGAGGCGATGAACCACCACCCCGACGTCGACATCCGCTGGACGACGGTGACGTTCCGGCTCTGGACGCACGCGCTCGGCGGCCTGACCGAGTACGACCTGGAGCTGGCCCGCCGGATCGACGCCGCCGTCGCGGCCCGTTAAAGCGTCTCGTTCAGGAACCGGGCGGTCTCGTCGACGGCCTGGCCGACGTACGGCTGCACGTCGTACAGGTCGATGTGCTGGGTCGCGTCGAGCCAGCGGATCTCCTTGCGCCCCGGCGCCCGCTCGTGCAACGCGGCGGCGAGCTCGGGTGAGCAGTAGT
>WNGB01011683.1_pt1 | contig 15951 bp, 15 predicted proteins | sample 5400681 | NCBI WGS metagenome assembly WNGB01 (sample SAMN13153367, study PRJNA577476) | soil metagenome | isolation source: 115 cm soil or saprolite under grassland replicate 2 | place: USA:California | collected 2016-06-15 | reverse complement strand
CACCCGCACGGGAATATCCGGCAGGTCGGTCAGTGTCCGTCCAGGGAATTTCAATACGGCCAGTTGCACGGCGAAGCCAAGCTGGTTGACCGGCCGACGCTGGCGTTTGATGACGGCTAACTCTGGTGCGGTGAAGGTGTAGAAGCGGGCAATCTCGCGATCGGAGAGATCGTCGGGAATCCGCACAAACTGGGCGCGCTGTGCGGGGGGCAGCAGCGTGGGTGTTTTATCCGTTGGCATGCGCCTCCCTTCCGCCTCCGGTCGTCGTGTCGCTCATCCACGCAGGAGCTGGAGGCGGGCTTTCAGTTGCTGGCGACTGGGCAAGGTAGAGCGGGCGGTGGTGGTAATCGCGGGCGCGCCAGCTTTGGTTTGGTGCCCGGCATAGACGGCAATCTCTTCGAGCGACCAGCCAGCCGCCCGCGCCCGGTGTGCCCAATCGTGGCGTAAATCATGAAACGTGATGTCTTTGATCAGCTCCCATTCATCGTGGGTGGCATGGCGTTTGAGATCGGCCCACAGATGGGCGATCCCGCGCGCGGAGAGATGGTCGGGCCGCCCTCTCTGGCGCAACCAGGCCGCGCGCTGGCTGGTAAAGACATAGTCGCTCTCGGGTTCACGGGTATCAAAGGCCGTGGCCGGAAGCTGGAGATAGCCAGAGAGGGCACGACGGGCCACATTATGGAGATCGATCGTGCGGGTTTTGCCGCCCTTGGCGCCCAGAACGGTAATGGTGCCGGCCCGGGCATTGAGTACACACTGATCACGGCGCAAGGCGGCCACCTCACTGATCCGTAATCCGGCCCAATAGCCCAACGCAAAGATCGCCGCCAGCCGGGGTGACTGGTGCCGCTCCACCAACGTCTTGAGCACCGAACGCTGATCAGCGGTCAATTCCGTCGGTGCTAAGGCCGCGACGGTTGGGCGCTCAATCGCCAGCGCGGGGTTGCGCCGGAGCCGCCCATCCTCGACCGCCCAGCGGCAGAAGCGGCGGATGGCACGCAGGACTTTGCTGCGGGTCCGGGGCGCCCGCTGCCGAGCTTCGAGATGCTGGAGATAGTCCTGGATGATGGTTTCGGTCAGCAGTGTGATCCGGAAGGGGGTGCCACCGGGCCGCATCCGCACCCAGGCGATCAAGTCACGGATTGTGCCCACATAGACGGCGATCGTTTTGGGGTCTTTCCCAGCTAGCGCCGCCGCAAAGGCGCGCACGACCTCAAGATCGTCGGGACGCAGGGCCGGTGGCATGGGGCGGCTTCCTCACCCAACAAGGCGGCAAAAAGATTCTCAGACAAGGTTTCTGCGCAAACTCGCCGCAGCGGTGGCATGCCGATCGCACCACCATCGGGTCTGCGCGCACATGTGCGAAAAACTCGGCAGAGAAGGACCTTTCTGAGAAGTGTGTACTAGCATGCGTATTCTATGACGAGTTGCGATTTTGTGCAAATCGACGAGCGGGAAAAGCGGAGACGAGAAAGACCAAGAATGGCGTTCCCATCACGAAAAATGAGGTTCAAGCCTTAACGGGGATTTTCCTGGTTTTAACGTTATGTCTCGTAGTGATAGCCTCAAGATGCACAATCTTACTATGCTGCGCGCAGCGCTCCGTCCGTCGCGCCAGCGGGGACGCATTGAATCGGGACGCAACGGCGCTCGACGGACGCGGGGAGGGACTTTACGAGTCAACCGTCGGCGACCGCGTACCATGCGCGACAGCATCGCCGCTCGGCGATAGCGCCGAAGGCAGCCGCGCAAGACAGCTCGATGGTGGCTTGCTCGGCTCACAACTCCATAAAAACCCAATAGTGGACGGAACCTATTGGACTTTAAGATAAGATAATGCGCGCTTATTGAATACTCTCACATGTGGCGTGAACAATCTATCCAGATAGTCAGATACCGTAGAAAGCCAATGTTTGGGTATTTTCCAGAAGAGCGCTAGCTTGTCATTTATTCTCGCCATAAGTACCGCAATTGCTAAATGCGCGGTTGAGCGCGCGGGATCGGTGCTGATTTGCGCGCGGTTGTCGCTCCGTTCCCGCGTCATCTGTACATCGTGTTGTGTTGGTGGGAGATGGCCACCTTGCTCGAGACAATGAATCTTGAAATACAGATGTACGATCGCTGTGAGAAACATCGCGGCGAAAAAGTTATCCATACCCTTTTTGCTCTGTGTAATGACCTCAACTCCATTCAACGTGTACTTAAAGAAACGGAATATCAGCTCGATTTGCCAGCGATAGGCATACAGAACAATGACCTGAAACGTTGTGATGTCGGTCCGATTTGTGATAAGTCGATAGGTTGTTGTTCCAACCGTGCATTCGACCAGACGGAAGAAGATTTCCGCCGCATCAGGGTGAGAAGATTGAACAATACGATCACGTACGTGTGTCCAATGCCCCACAACACTATTTGGCAGTGTCACTGGTAATTCTTGCACGGTTTCAACGACAATGTTATTATAAGCGCGCATAACAACAAATGCCTGTGCTGTAATGATATCGCGCACCAGATCAAATGCCATATAACCGCGATCAAGGACGTACGTGACATGAGCTTGCAGCATTGTGCGAATACTGCTTCGCTCGCTTGAATTGGCGCTATCAACCAGGAAATCGGCAGTAATCATCTGGTTCAGATTAAACACGCGATGGAGTTTTATCGATGGCGCACGTTCCGTTGATCGTGGAAGCGTCATGCCGCCAACGACCGGGAATTCGCTGCCATCACCCGCACTTACTGGGCCAATGAGCGCTAATTCAGGATTCTCTGGCAGGTTGAGCGATGCAACCAGAGATGTGAGTGCTTGACGTAGGAGTGTGGAGGGGAGGCGACGAAAAGCATCTGAGAACGTCATCTTGGGTACAGCCGGCAATACTAATGCAGGATCGGCATTTTCAAGTGCGACGATTAAGGCATTGAGACTCCCACAACGCTTCGTGAAATAAAATGCCAGAATGCGTACAAAATCAATCCAAAGAAACTCCTCATTATGATGCTTTTTACGCCCAGCTTCGATCTGCTGGAGAATAGGCATAACGGGAGCGAGCAGCGTGTCAAAGACGGTCATCAATACATATCCTTGAGAATAGATGGTTGGGCGGAAACATGCGCCCATGATACAATAAGAATGTCTATTTGGCAAATCCGCTGTGATTCATTCCGTCCACTATTGATAAAAACCAGGTCAAGCAGGGGACGGATCGCTTACGCTATCTCTCCTCGCCCGATCAGGTCACCGGAACCGGCAACAGCCCTTACAAACCGACCTTGCCACTGGCGTTCTGCGTGAACAGCGTTCCGGATCGCTTATAGGTGCGGAGCATGCGTTCGCTGTGGTGCCGAGTCTGGGCCTGGATGGCGTGCTCAGGCACGTCCGCGGCGTAGGCACTCGTCACCAGACCCGCACGCAGGCTGTGTCCGCTGAACGGTGCGGGGTCGAGCCCAGCGCGCTCAGCGGCCCGCTTGACGATCAGGCCCACCGCGTGGTCAGTCAGGCGGCGCGCGCGTACATTGCCATGTTTGCCGAGCGGCCGAAAGATCGGGCCTTCAGTGATGTGCGCAGCGTTGAGCCACGCCTCAAGTGCGCGCACCGGGCACGTCTCGGCCCACCTTCCCCGCGCAATGCCGATCTCCTCGGTCGCGCCCTCCTGGTTTGTTTTGCTGCGCCTGAGCGTGACGATCATCCCTTCTGGTACAAAGCGGATATCGGGATAGTCCAGCCCAACCAATTCACTGCGGCGGAATGCACCGGCAAACCCTACCAGCAACAGCGCGCGGTCGCGCAGCCCAAGGCGGCGCTCGGGCAGGGCATACACCATCGCGCGAACCACCTCGATCGTCGCGGCGGCGGCCTGGTCCTGGCGCGTCCCAAGCGTGCGCCGGATGCCCTTCATGCGGGTTCGCACGAGCTCACTCGTGGTGGGCGAGCTGTGCCCCGCCAGTTGCTTGCGCAGATCCACGGGCTTGTGTTCATAGTTCCCCTCGGCCAACTGCGTGACGTAGCGCGCGACGGTGCGCTCGCTCGCCGGTAATGACTCCAGCCCAAGGTGTGCGCACCATGCACAGAAGTCCTGCCAGTCGGCGCGGTAGGCGCGCCTGGTGGCCGCCGAACGGCTCTGGGCATCGTAGGCGGCGCCGATCTGGTCGATCGCGGCGAGGGTGGCCGCAGCCGGCTGGTCGAGCACCAGCGATTCAGACACGATTTCGGGTGCCATGTCAACTTTCGATAAGCGCACATTATCGGATGTTGAGTGCATTCTAGCACACCCTTGCGAGTCTGTCGAGCAAATCCTGAGCGGGCCGCTGTGGTCATGGGTACACAGCCCGAAGCTGGGGGGTGCGACGACCTACAGGTAACGCTCCTTCGGTCAGCGAGGGGCAGAGTGGAGTTCACGGTGCGGCAGCCCCGTAGGGCTGCCGCACCGTGGGCCGGCTACCTGCGGTCGAACCGTGTGCAGCCCGTCGCCGCGATGAGGCCAAGCACGGTGAGGTCCTCCGACCACACGGCGCCGTCGAAGGCGGAGAGGAACGCGGCGATGTCCGCGGCCGCCACGATCTTGGGCTGAGTGTCGGGTGTGAGCCAGTCGATGGTGAGCAATGATGACAAGGCAGAATGTGGGCCATCTGCCACGTGTGCGGGGGCGCCACGCCTCTGCACCGCTAAGCTGGAGTTTTTCGACAGCCTCTTATGAGCGCTTCGGGCGGTAGACGATGGTGTTGCCGATCTGCTCGGCTGGCTGGTAGCGCCGTTCGATCTGCTCGAGCATACTGGTCGTCCAGCGGTCATGTTCCAAGGCGATTCCAGGCACGCGAAAGATCAGAATCGCCGCGAAATCCTGCCGATCGAGCGCCTCCAGAAACGGCCGCTGATCCCAGACTCCCGCACGCGCCAGCTGCGTCGCCTCGAACGGCTGGATGGCGAGCGTCCGGCCATCGAGCACAAGCAAGCCCATATCTTCGTCGGCCAGCACCGGGCCATTCGCTGCATGCACCAGGCGCTGGAGCGCCGCGAGGTTGTCGCGCTGCACGAGCCTAAACTGCGTGAACAGCTGGTAGCTCGACCCCGGTACCAGCAGGACGAACTGAACCGCCAGTGCGGCCATCACCACTTGCTGGGCCAGCACATAGGGCCGTATCCGGGCGAGTGTTGCACCAAGCGCGAGACATATTGCGACCGAGAACTCCAACAGATAGTTCACATTCGAACCGATCTTCCCGATGGTCAGGCCTGCCAGCGCCGCGCCAACACCGTACGGGGCGATCAGCGGCCACCCACGAATGCGCCATCCAGCCAGCACGAACACCACCGTTCCGGTGACGGCGAAGGGCATCAGCATCCAGAGTTCTTGCAGATAATCTCGCAGTCTGTCCAGCTGGAACTCGTTGACATTGGCGGTGATGATATTGAACCAGAAGCCACCGCCGGTCACCTGGTTCAGCAGCACGAACAGCCCGAGGCCGGTGCCCACCACCGCACCCGCCAGCACGAACGCCCGCCAGCGCGGTCGCCTCGCGAGCAGCCAGGCGAATGCCGCCAGCGGCGCGGCGAGCCCGTAAGATTGGCGCGTAAACACGGCCGCGATGAGCAACAGCGCCGCACCATACACGCCCCAGCGCCGGTCTGGCCAGCGCACGACGACATAGAGTCCGCCCAGGCTGAGCGCCAGTGCAAGCGCATCGACGCGATACAGCGGTGCCCAGTATGAGACATAGGGAATCGTGAGCAAGAACAAGCCACTCAACAGCGCCGCCACTCGATCGCAAGTCAGCGCGTGCACGATGGCGCCGACCAGCAATGCGGCAGCGACCATGCTCAGCCAGGAGATGAGTCGCCCGTACCAGAACGCTGGCCCAAACAGCTGGGCGAACGGCGCCAACACCAGCATATACAGTGGTGGGTAATTCGCGATTGTGTACGGCGGCATGGCCAGATCCGCCCGGTAGATGTTCTGCTCGCCGGCCAGCTGCATCGTCTGCGCCAGCAGCGGGCCCTCACCATAATCGGCCGGAAAAGGGAACCGGATCACGCTCCACCCATACTGGCCGAACCTCAGCGCGCCCAGGACGAGCACGGCGAGCAGCGTGCGCGCCGGCGCATCCAGCGCAAAACGCGGCACGCGGCCGCGCTGCTCGAACCGTTGTCGCAGCCAGCCAGCAGCGGGCCTGGCGCCGGTCAGCCCGGTCAGTCCGCTCGTAATCTGCGGGCCGAATGCCAGCACCAACACGATCACCGGCGCCATCAGGACGATCGAGCCAGCCAGCGACAGAATGGTGCCGAAGCCAATAAAGCCAAACATCGAAAGCTGGACCGGCGCGGTGCGGCTCGTCTCGTCGAGCGTAAATGTGACGGCGAACAGGAACTCGTTCCAGGCAGTGATAAACGAGAGCAGCCCAGTTGTCACCAGGGCAGGTGCGGAAAGCGGCAGCATAATATGGAAAAAGCTTTGCACCAGAGTCGTGCCGTCGACGCGCGCCGCCGCCTCGATCTCCGAGGGCAAATCGCGATAGTACGCGGCAAGAAACCAGACCGTCAAGGGCAGCGTCAGGATCGGATAGCTACCGATTAGCGCCCAGATGCTGTTATACAACGTCACGCCCGGGCAGCGCGTCCCGACGATCGAGCAGGGGTTACTGATAATGACATACAGACCCCCAAGAAAGGCGATCTGCGGAACGACGATCATCGTCAGGATCGCATAGCGCATCGGGTTGCGGCCCCGAAAGTGCAGCCGTCCGATAGCGAAACCGGCGAGCGCGCCAAGCGCCAGCGTCAGCACGACGACCAAGGTGCTCACGATTAGAGAGGTGTAGATGCCGCGGCGAAAGGCTGGATCGGCGAGCACAATGTCGTAGGCCTGGAGAGAAATGCTGGTTGGCCAGTACTGCACCTCAAAAAAATTCACTGGTGTCTTAAAGGACGAAATCAGCGTCCAATAGATCGGAAACACGATATAGAGCACCAAAAGCGTGATGCTTGCATAAAACATTACCCGCCGCGCGAAAGATACTGAATGTAACGCTGCAAAGCGACGCATAAATGAGACCCCAGTATCCAATCAATCGTCAACGGTCATGCGTATCAAGGTAAGGGATAACAAAATGAAGCTTCACTGACAGGATGTGAGATGCATACCAAGAGCAGATGGAAAGAATGAAAGGCTACAATCAGATAGCGCGCGCATAAATTAAATATCTCGATCGGTGATCGTCAGGGCCCACAACCATGGCGTGCGACACGCGTCGTTCGTCACGCGCATGGCCGCGTGGCTCAACCAGTCTGGTGGCGTCCATACGTTCGCGCAGTCCCGACGACAGTAGTTGACGGATCTATTGTACCATCGGACGACCTACGCCACACCACCCCCGTGCCAGCTGGGCATGGAGCTCCAGGGACTGGGCATATCAGGCACGCCCGATCGGGTTCCTGGTGAGGCGCATCATGGCGCCGGTGAACGACCGGAACGCACGGGTACTTGCGCCGGTTTGAACATGTGGACGATGGTCTATTGGGCGAACGCCGGCCATAATCGGCCAGCTTGTTCTACGCTGCCGGCGCTGCGGGGTTAGGCGCCAGGCGCGGCGCGCATGACCTCGATCGCCGCGGCAATCAACGCCCGGATCGCCTCGGAAGGGGCGCGAGATACCGACCACAGCAGCGCGTGACCCTCGAGCACCAAGGGCGTCGCACCGGCCGGCGCAGGGAGCGGGGCGGCATACACGCCAATCGCGTTGTGGTCGGGCTCGATGCGTGAGCCAACGCCGGCTAGGCCCAGCGCATGCTGCGCCCGTTGGCAGAGAACGTCGGGGCGGGGCGCGGCTGCCGCCAGTGCCGCCTGTTCTTCGGCCACCAGCTGCGCGGTCACATGCCAGACCCCATCCACCGTTGCCAGGATCGTACACGGCGGCAGGCCGTCCACGACGAGCGCCTGCCCGGCGCCGGCCCGGCCCTGGTTGGTGCGCTGAGTGCCATCGGCCATCGTTTCGCTCCGTGCTTCAGCAGTTGATGATCGTATTGTACACACGGTCGTAGGCAGCCGCCAGTGGCGCGAGCATACAAAAGTGGGGACGAGGCAGGCTGCCTCGCCCCCACGCGCCGTTCAGCTCTACGCTGCGGCGGCCTGGGCCTTCTTGCTGCGGCTGCGCTTGGGCTTGGCCGGGGCCATTTCCTCGGCGGCAGCGACCGGCTCGGCCGGCTGGGGCGCGGGGGCCGCGACGGCGGGCTGCTCGGCCCGCGAAGCGTCCTCGTCGCCCATACCCTGGTAGTCCAGCGTCTGGGCGACGATCTCCGCGCCGTAGCGCATAGATCCGGTCTGCTTGTCCTTCCAGGTCGGGTAGGTCATGCGACCCTGAACGCGGATCTTGCTGCCCTTCGAGAGCAGCCGCGCTGCCTTCTCGGCGTGCATCCCCCACACCACCACCCGGTGCCGCTCGCGCTCCTGGCGGGTAGCGCCATCCCCGTTCCGCAGCAGGTGGTTTGTGTAGACGATCAGGGTGGCCACCGCGTTGCCGTTGGCGGTGAAGCGCAGTTCCGGTGCGGCGCCCAGGACGCCGGCGATCTTGATGACGTTCTCATGCTTGAACTGGTTCATTGGATGTTCCTCCTTGTGTGTGCCGCCAGGTGACGGCATCTGTTTTCGATGGCGTCAAGAGACCAGCACGGAATGAGCAGCGGGTCAAAACGCGCAGCGTCACGTTCGAGAACATCGGGGGCAGCCCGTAGTGGGGCCGTTGTTCTTGAAAGTGAGTTCTTTTGATGCGGCGAAGCGGCTCTGGTACGCTGCGGCATGTCCAGACGATTGACCAGGAGGAGCCACTGAGCGGTACGAGTGGGAAGCCAGGACCCCGCTGTAATCGGGTAGGAGACGGAAGCGAGTGTTTCCGGCTGGGCACGTTCATACCAATGCATGCGGAGGCTGCAAGAGGGCCATAAAAGCGAATCACCGGCCCCGCCCAAACCGGCAATGCGTGCGGGGAGATACGCAAGGAGCACAACGCTCACATAAGTGATCGGCCTGGCTGGAGCTCCACAGGTCCGCTCGAAGAAAGGCGAGGGTCAACCTCACGATCAGAAGCTCCAGCGTGAAGGGCAGCTAGCCATCCTGCTCCTCGGCGCTGATCGTGACGATTCAGCCGACCACGCAACTGATGATCGCGCTTGGAGGGGGCATCGGCCAGACCTGCGCGGTCGCCGCGATGGCAGCTTGGTGCGTGGTGGTGATCGCCGTGGCGGTGGCCTGCTGCGCGCTGGCGCTCGACGTGGCTCCAGCGTGGCTGCAACGCGCGCTCATCGTCGCCGAACCACCGCGGACAGCCACCGTGGAGCAGGGAGTCGGCGATCGGGGAGGGAGGACAGCCTTGCCAGCGCTGATCGTCGTGACTCGCCGATCGTCGTCGTGGCTCGTCGCGGCTCGCTGCGGCTCAGCGCGGCTCGCTGCAATTCAGCATAGCTCGCTGCCGGGCGGCGTGGCATCTCATGCTCGAACCCAGGGAGGTGGAAGGGTGGATCGCCATCGTCTGCTGGCGCGTGCCCTGCGCGTCTGCGGGGTGGGTGGTCGGCACCATGTGCCGCTGCGCGCTTGACTCGCTCGCCGCTTCGCCTGTTCTGCACGGTGAAGGGGTGCAGCAGACGGGCGAGGCGGCCACCGCTGTGAATACGCCTCGTGCTCGCTAGCGCGCCGCTCCCCGCTGCGCGCCGCGGTGGTGGGGTGCAGGCGCGCCGGCGGGGTGCCGTGCGCGGTTGGGGGGCGCCGATCGGCGGTAGCCGCGATGACTCTGGTGCCGATGGCCGCAGCCTTCGGCCGCCGCTGTAGATCGGCCGTGTGTTCGCCAGCGCGCCGCCTGGCCGTGTGCCGCGGTGGTCGGGTGCGGGCGCACGGGCTGGCGGTGAGCGGTCGCGGAGCGCCAACGACTGTTCGGTTTTTAGGGGCATGGCGAGATGCGGATCGGGAGGAGGTGGCATCACTTCGCCCCTGAAGCATGGGATGAGTGTCGGCTGGCCGCTATTCGTCCGCGCGGAAGTTTCCCCTAGCCCGTTCGCTCAGTTCGCACATACGGTCTCGTGAGATCGAGAACGCCATAGAGAACACGTGAGCGGACTCGACGCATACACGTTGACCACTGACTCATCATCCCAATTGAGAAAGCGAGGTCAGCGATGCGCCGATCGCTCCGCTTCCGCCGCCGATCGTCGTCGCGTCTGCGACCAGTCACCGTCGTCGGCTGCCGCCTGGCGATCGCCGTCGTCGCGCTGTTCGTCGCCGCGTGCCTGGGCCGGCTGCTCGCGCCGGAAACGCCGCTGTTCTGCGAGTTGCTGCCGCTCGCAGCCGTGCTGCTTGGGGTGATGATGCGGTTCTATTTCAGTAGGCAGGGGCGTGAGTGACTACGCGGTGTCAGACATCGCCTCCAGCCGCGCCAGCTCCGCGCGGGCCTCGGCGAGCTCGCGGCGCATCCCCAGGCGCTCGAAGAGATCGATGGCCTCGGCGAGGGATGCGTGGGCGGCGGGGAGGTCGCCGCGCAGGCTGTGGAGGCGGGCGAGAAGCCGTTGAATTTTTGCGATCGCTCGACGATCCTGGTATTGTTCAGCTTCCTCAAGAATCGTGATCAACCTTCTGGAAGCATCATCAGGCCTTTCCTCATCGAGCTCAATCGCGGCGATCTTCGCCTGAATGGAAATCCCAAGCCGCTGATAGTGCTTGCTCGAAGCAATCTTTGCCAGTTTGAGGAAGCGGCGTTTAGCCTTCAGTACTTCCTCAAAGTTACCCATCGATCTGCCTCTTTCGTATATGCACGTTGCTATTGAGCTCCTTGCGGTCACCTCCCGATGTTCATCTCATCTTGCCAACTTCAAGGCACGTTGCCACATTTTTTGAGCGTTATCAATGGATTCTTTCGCCCTCCAATAGAGACCAAGCGCATCGTGATATAGAAAAAGCACACTTGGCCGTGGTTTGGCCCCTGCACTGAGAGTTTTAATCCGTTGGAGGCATTCCTCCGCTTCTTGCGTATCCCCCCACCTACTGAGTAATTGGAAGTGGAGTACACGCATTCTCAGCTCCTCAGCAGGATTGCCTAGCTCGGCGGCGACGTCGGCGGCCGTCAAATGCAATGTCGCCATATTGTCCCAAAGGCCGCGAACGAAATGGTAGTAGTGAGCTTTACCGACCAGCTTTAGCACAGCATCATATTGCCGCTGCGTATGTGCCCACTTCACGACTGCTGGTATCGTGTCACGCTCTGGATCGAGTAGCCCAAGTCTGTTCAGATCGTCCCAACAATAGCCTACTTGTGCGGTCAAGCTGATGTACCAATCGACCCATCTCTTTCGTGATGCGCGTTCAAGCTCAGGCTGCTCTGCCAGTCTCACAGTCGCAAATGCACGTACCAGCGGGTGCTGCGTGTAGTGTGGCGCAGCGGCCAAGTCCTCCCGCTGCACATCGAGCAGCGCCAGGTCGCTCAGCCGCTCGACGGCACGGTCGAAGGCATACCCCTGCACGTCGGCGGTTGCACTGAGCGCCGCGCTGCTGGCACTCGTTGGGAAGAACGTCGCCACCAGCAACACCCGCCGCGCCGCCTCGTCGAGCAGCGCCCACGCGCGGGCGAAGAGATCGTCGAACAGCTCGCCGCGTGCGGCGTAGAGATCATCAACGACCTGCTGGAGCGGCCGACGCTCGTACTTGAGCAGCCCCATCGTCAGCTCGATCGCCTTGGGGTTACCGCCAGTCGCCGCCAACAGCGGCTCAAGCTGCGTCAGATCCCCGACGAGCTTCTCGATCGTCAGTACCCGCACGCGCTCGGCAATCAGTTCCCGTGCCTCGGCCTCAGTCATGCCGCGCAGGTCGACCGGCCAGCCGCCGCGGCGGAACTCGCGTCGGTACTCGCGCGTGGTGATCAGTGCCTTGCTGGGCTCAGGCAGCTTGAGCAGCCACGAAAGCAGCGCACCATCGGTGATCGTCTCGAAGTTATCCACTGCAACGAGTACACGCTGACGGCGCAACAGCTGCTCGACCTCATGGCGCTTTTCTTCGTGCTCGAACTGCGTGAAGCCAGGATAGTCGAGGGTGCGGGCGATCTCGTCGAGCACGACACTGAGATTGGTTGTGCCGGGGCGGTCCTTGTCACTTACCCAGACAGCTGCGTCGAACTGCGGCGCCCCATCGCCCTCTTTGAGGCAGCAGGCCGCGACCTCGCGCGCGAGACTCGTTTTGCCATTGCCGCCGAATCCGACGATCAGCACGGCTGCCGAGCGCTTGCTGAGGCCATCCACGACCTCGGCGAAGGCCTGCGCGCGCATCACGAACTGGCTGTAGGTCGGCGCCGGCAGGTTCTCGTAGATTCGCGGTGGGCGCTGCCGAGCGGGGCCGATCGGGCAGAGCTGGTCAAGCACTTTCTCAGGAGCGGGATAGCGCGCTGCTTGCAAGAAGTGCTGGAGCCACTCACGGCCGAGATAGCCGCGCCTGACCGACGCCTCGGCCAGGATCTGGATCGTGCGCGGCTCGGGTGGGAGGTAGCCGGTCTTGTAGCGCTGGATCGATGCCCGCGTGACCCCGATCTGCTCGCCCAGATCATCCTCGACCGCTGGGGCGGTCTTGCCCTCACAGATCGCGATGCTGCCAATGCCGGAGCGGAGCAGGCGGCCAAAGGTCTTGTTGACGCTGGGCATGGGCGGTTCCTCGCTGCTGATCGCTTCTCACGTACTCAGCATAGGGCGGCGATGCTCCGAGATGTTCATGGTTGCACTCCGAAACTTCGTAACGGCGGGCCGCGCAAACTTCGGCGTGCGCTATAGATCATCGCCGCGCCTATCTGTAGTCTACTACAAGCAGGAACAGCAGGATACACAGTGAGGAGGATCACGATGGATACCCTGCTCCTGATCATCCTGGCCGGCTTCGTGGCGGCGCTGGCGCTGACCTTCCTCCGCCCCACACCGCAGCCGCAGATCGTCATTGTCCAGACGGAGGCGCAGCCGAGCGGCGGGCTGGGCTGCCTGCTGCCACTGATCGTCGTCGGCACGATCATCCTGTTCGCGATGCTCGTCGTGCGCTAACTACCGCTGCTGCCGCCAGCCTTTTGCGGCGATCGATCTCGTCGTTCGCAAGGAGGCAGATGGACGGTGAGCTGCCTCGATGACATGGGCGCGGCCCATGTAGTTCCTAGGGTGGGTTGGAGCTACGCAGACGGACGCGCTTGACTGGTCGCCGCGCCCCATCAGGACCAGATGGTGAGGTAGGGATGCTGCTGGTCGGCGGGAGTGAGCCGTAGTGGGGTGCCAGCCGGCAGCAGCTGCGATGATCCCGTGCGGATGGCCGCAGCCGCCGGCCTCCGCTGTGGTCCTGGATGGCTCTCTGTTGCCACTGAGGCCGTTGCGCCCTCCCACCGCGGTGGTCGGGGTGCGGGCGGCGGTGGCGCGGCGGTCGGCGTTCTGGAAGAGCCGACCGGCACGGGACTCTCTGGGTGACGCGATGGCCCGGTCGCCGCGCCCTGCTGCGCGGGGCAGACACAGCGGTCTGCCCGTACGGGTGCGGCGCTCCGCTGAGCGGAGCACAACTCGGCGATTGTGATCGAGCGCGTGCCGTAATGTCCAATTTTCCCGAAATGATCGCGTCACGCGAACGAGCCCATGACACACACAATGGGCCGCATCCAAGGGGAGGATGCGGCCCGTTACCTTGCTGGTTGCTCGGTAGGGGGCTTACTTCTCGGTGATCGTGAACTCGGTCCCGGCGCCTTCGTCGGGCTCCTGCGCCGCCACCTTGACCTCCACCTGGCGCCCCACCTTGTTGACAACCGTGTACTCCCACTCCTGGTCTTCCGCATCCTGCTTGAACTCCACCACCGTCCAGCCGTGCGGCTGGAACGCGCCCACAAAATACTGCCGGACCGCATCGACCGTACCAGCAGGCCCGCCGGCCACATAGCTATCCTTCGTCTCGGTCACGCCGTCGTCCAGCTCGGTCTTGTGCTTGACGCAGGTGGCGGGCTGGTAGGCCGGCAGATCCGTGACGCCCGTGCAGGCATTCGGCCCGTAGGTCACGACCTGGTTGGTGTTGTTCTCGTCGTGTGCGAAGGCCTGGCCCGTCACACCGGCCAGGGCGGCGAGGGCGACCAGCAGCGCGCCAAAGGTGCGGATCAGCCACGTGGTCGGAGTTCGCTTCAGCAGTGCCATCACACGCCTCCTTGTTGCGCTCGTTTGAGCGGTTACATCTCGTTCTCTGATGGCACGAGTGTACGCCAAATAAGGTTGTAAGGGAATGACAGGGGCTGTCCCTGGCTGGTCGGTTTGTTGTCGCACCGTCGACGCTGGGTCAACTACGTCCGCATGATCCAGGGGATCTGGGGCGGCAAGCAGCCCGTGCCTGACTCGGCGCACGGCGACGCTTCCGCTGGCCTACCATCACCGCGCCGAGCCATAACAGGGTGGATCCGCACGTTAGCGAGCGAAAGGTCGAGGGAATCGCTGGCCCGCGGGGAGGCGGAGGGGAGGATCGCCATCGCCCTGGTGGCGCGTGCCCTGAGCGTCTATGGGGTGGGTGGTCGGCGCCATGACCCGCTACGCGCGTGACTCTGTCGCCGCTTCGCCCGCGCTGTGCGGTGGTGGGGCTTCGTGGCGAGGACTTCGTCTGAGCTCAGTCGAAGACCTCAGCCGAGCGGTGCGGCAGACGGGCGTGGCGGCCACCGCTGTGGCTACGCTTCGTGCGCGCCAGCGCGCCGCGCCCTGCTGCGCGCCGCAGTGGTGGGGTGCGGCGCGTCAGCGGGGTGCCGTGCGCGGTTGGGGGCGCGATCGGCGGCAGCCGCCGTGGATGGGCGCCGGTGGCCGCAGCCTCCGGCCGCCGCTGTGGTCCAATGCGCCTTCCTGTAGCCATGCGGGCCGCTGCGCCATCCCGTTGCGGTGGTCGGATGCAAGCGGCGCTGGTGCGCCGGTCGGCCCTGGGGAGTGCCGACCGGCGCAGGTACCCGCGGGCAGTGGCGCGGGCGCGCTTGACTGCTGGGGCCGCTCCTCCCTACGGAGCGGCCGCCGCTGATGATCACGGTCCTCATCGGGTTGCGCTCCAGCGTCGTGGGGTGCAGGGGCGTAGCGGAGTGCGGTGCGCCGTTCGGCGTGGGTCACGAGCTGTGAGACAATCCGGGACTGCATTCAAGGCGCGTGGCGTCGGTTTGCCGCCGCCACCGAATTGACCGCCTGCGCGTAGCCGGCGCCGGCTGAGCACGGCTTGTCAACTCCGGGCTCCGGCAAGGACGGAAAGCTGGTCATGTGACGGGAAGTGGTGTCTCAAAAACGACCGTTTGTGAGACACGCCTCCTGGTCAGACCCTCTCTCCACTTAAGTGGTTCCGATACCATCAGAATGCCGGTTCGTGTTGGTCCTTCCAATGCCTAGAATGAACACCACCTTGGGCAACGGCATCGGGCAGTCCTACTGATACGGCAAGATGCGGCTCGGGTGGCGCCTGCTCCGCCGACTCATCAGCTGCGCCGAGCCGCCGGCCTGCACCCTTCAACTGAAACCATTTCGACCCGATCCCGTGTGGTACGGTAAGTGTTGGTTACTCAGCCGCCAGTACTTATAAGACTTCGTCGTGATTACCCAGCGATCTTGCAAACGACGATGGTCGTATCATCTACGAGTGGCTGATCGTTGCTGAATTCCTGTAGCATACGCCGCAATGCGTGTACCAAATCCTTCGCCGATAAACGTGACTCTTGTCGAATGAGTGTGACTAGTCTTTCCTGGCCGATTTCCTCTCCTTGAAGGTTCAGGGCTTCGGTGACACCGTCTGTATAGAGCAACAGAATATCGCCCGGTGAAAGTGTAACGGTCTTCGTCGTCATCTGAAACTCTTCGATCAGGCCAATGGCGGCCCCGGTAGGTCTCAGCCAAGCTACTGGCGCGCGGCCACACGCTTGTTGGTGAAAGAGGAGCGGTGGATTATGCCCGGCACTGCAATAGAT